>LLBY010035812.1_pt1 | contig 13764 bp, 4 predicted proteins | sample 1489401 | NCBI WGS metagenome assembly LLBY01 (sample SAMN04092656, study PRJNA295927) | soil metagenome | biome: Soil prokaryotic community; feature: Bulk soil; isolation source: soil from tomato rhizosphere | host: tomato cultivar Hawaii 7996 | place: South Korea | collected 2011-11-01 | reverse complement strand
GCACCCTTAACTAAGCGCCATTCGAGTCGGTCCTCTTGTCTTGGGCACCAATTCCTCGCAACCGCTCGTGTTCGGCACCGCCGGAGCGGAGCGCCTTAGGGTCGACGGTTCGGGCAATGTAGGCATTGGTATCATCGCCCCCACGGCCAAACTGCACGTCCAAGCCCTCGGCTCTGCCAATACGACCGGCATTCGCACTGAAGCCAAACTTCCCACGGCGGCATCCACCTATACCGCTATCGGCCTGCTGGGCCAAGGCATCCTGCCGGCCGATGCAACTCAAGGCAATGCGTCCCCGGGCCATGCAATTGGCATCCAAGGAGTCGGAAGAAGCGACAACACAACCTATGTTTTGCAAAATGCCACCGGTATACATGGCGCAATATGGCAATTGGGCGGAGGAAGCATAACCAACGGTCACGCACTTTCCGCTTCTTCTCCCGTAGCAGCGGCAGGCGGCACGGTGGGCACCGCCACCGCGCTTTATTTATTCGCCCAGAAAGTAAGCGGAGTAGCCACCGGCTACGGTGTATATCAAGCAGGTGTCAACGACCTGAATCATTTCGCCGGCAATGTCGGCATCGGCACCGGCACCACCACCCCCGCCGCCACCCTCGACGTTAACGGCACCGTCCAGATCGCGGGCGATGTGAAGGTGAAAAACCGCGCCGTCATCCGAGTCTCCGCCGCCGGCGACATCGGCATGGGCGCGTTCACCTCCGGCACCGATCCCGAACTCTGATCCCGCCAACCGATATACCACCGGCCCGCCCTCAGCCATGAACAAACTTGCCCAAACCCTCCTCTGTCTCATCGCCACCTTGCCCGCGACGCAAGCCGCTCCGCTTATTTTAGGCGACACCACAGGCAATGCTCGCGGCACAAATGCCATAGACATTCAATCGGTCCGAATAAATGCCACGCAAGTTGCAGCAGGAGCGGACTCGATAACACTCGGGCAATACAACACGGCGCAGGGTGATTACAGTCACGCCATAGGATACGAAAACACCGCCGCCACCGAATCAATAGCAGTGGGCTTCCTGAATACCGTAAGCGGGCTGGGCTACGCATTCGGATTTGATAACAACGTGCAAGGCGGCTCATTTTCAGGCTATCAACCCTCGGCCGCATTTGGATTGGCCAACCTCATATCAACCGGGGCAAATGATAGTTTTATATTCGGGCGCGGCAATACGATCAGCGCCTCCAGCGCCTCCGTCTTCGGCTCCGGCATCACCAACGCCACCGACGATTCCACGATGATCGGCCCCTCAAACGCGGCCAAGGTCACCATCCTCTCCTCCGGTAATGTTGGTATCGGCACGACTGCTCCTGTCGGCAAATTAGATATTGTTGGACCAACTCACACCCAACTTGGGGGGCGAAATATTTTCAGCGATGACGGCAACTACAACCCCACGTGGCGGCAATATCGCTGGACCGGGACCGGGAGTTCTTATTATAGCGGCGGATTGACCATAACTGGCAGCGGTGGCGGCTCCCTGCTCAAACTTCAAGTTGGCTCCACTTTGGCTCAGGCTCCCCTTGGCGGAGAAACCCTCGCGGATGTAATCGCCCTTAAAGGCAATGGCAACGTCGGCATCGGAACCACCTCCCCCACCGAGAAACTTCATGTCGAAGGCAACGCCAAGATCACCGGCAACCTCTCCGTCTCAGGCACATTTGCCCCCTCCGGTGCCGTCACCTTGGGCAACGGCCAAACCCTCAATCTGCCCTCCGCCGGCAAGATCAACGTCAACACCACCACACCGCTCGGCAGCGTCCATGTGGTCCCGACCGGCACCATCGGCTTGGGTGACGGCGACTTCACGAAAGCCGCTTTTTCCACCAGCACCGGAACCCAAACACTCGGCATCGATCCCAACCAAATCGTCAATACCGGAGCAGACCTATACATTTACAACACAACGCACAGCATACGCCTAAACGCGCTAAGCGCCACGACCGAGGACGATCTGTATATTGCCTCTAACGGCAACGTTGGCGTCGGCACCACCAGCGTGACGGGGGGCGTCAACGACGCGACCAATAACAGCGCCATCAGCGGTAAACTTCAGATTTTCGCAAACGGCACCGACGCCACCGCCCTCTTCATTAAAGGCAATAGCACCCAATACGCCGGCATGAAAATAAAGATCGGTCCCGGTAACCTCTCAGGGGCACCTGAGTACTACGACATAACCGTGCGCCCCAGCTATGGCCCGGGCGTGAACACCGGCCCGGACGTGAGCGCCATTCGTATCAACAATACTAAGCCCAGAACCCACCCCGATGTCCTCATCAATAAAGACGGAGGAAATGTCGGCATCGGAACTGGCACCACCACCCCCGCCGCCAAACTCGACGTGAACGGCGACGCCAAGATCAGCGGCGGCCTCTCGGTCGATGGTTTGGTCACCAAGCTCCGCGTCGCGGAACAAGGCGACATCAGCATGGGAGCCTTCACCGCCAGCCCCTGATTCAGAGCCAGCCCTCCCTTTCCAGCGCCCACCTTCCACCATGCATCAGCCTATCGCCCGGCTCGCCGCCATCTTCCTTCTCGGTTTCATCGCCTCCACCGCCCTCGCCGGCCCCGTCCCCGCCAACAAGCCCGCCCACTACCCCGACTGGTGGTTCGAACACGACGTCATCCCCCGCCTCCCCGCCGCCGCCAACAAGCCCGACCCGATCTGGCCCGCCGACTACCCAGTCGCCGACGACTACGCGGCAGCCAACATCGGCCAACTCAAAAACATTGCCGCCAAGGCCGCCGCCGAATTCTCCGACAAATTGCCGGCGGGCACCGGCGCGCAGATCGAGGCCTTGATCAATGGATGGATCGCCGAGGCCGATCCCGCCACGCAACGCGACGACTACGCCGCCCTTAACCAAGGACAGTTGAAGGCCGTTGCCCGCCTCTTTTATAATCGCCTTTATAATTCTGATTTCCGGGCCCCGCCCCTCCAACCCGGACGCGTTTACCCCTGGAGCGACATTCCGACCGACGACGAATCCTACGCCGCAGTTAATCTCGGTCAGCTCAAGCTCGCCTTTAGTTTTGATCCCCGGTCCGGCCTCCCCCTTCCCTCTGTTCTCGGCTTTGTGGACACGGATGCGGACGGACTAAACGATACGGATGAAACCGCTTCGTGGGGGAACCAGTCGCAATCAGCCCATGACGATGCCGACAACGACGGCCTCACCAATCTGCAGGAGTTAAATCTGGGCCTAAACCCCACTGTTGCGGAAACATTTGCCCCCGACTCGCCCCACACCCCTCTCCTGACCCCCATCGGCGGAGTATTAACCAATGGGCGACTCACTTTCGTCGGAGCCGCCGCCGTGCGCCTGACCAATCGCTACCCGGTGGGAACGCTTCGTTATACTTTGGATGGCAGCGCCCCCACCAATACCAGCCCCCAGTGCGTTTCGGGAAACCTCATTGATGTACCCCCGCCCGGAAACGTGGACCTGAAGGTCGGTCTGTTCTTCGGCACCAAAACCACGCCCGCCTGTGTTTCCGTGGGCCTGTATTCCTTGACCCATCCGTTCGGCGCAACCGCGGGTACGGGGCCGGGCATGAATATAACCGGCTCCGCCCGGCTCCCTGCGGCCATGCCGGTTTATCGAGGAACCGCACCCTACAGCGGCTTGATCATCTCCGGCTCGGTTAACGGAGCCCCCGGGAACAGCGGATCCGACGACAACAATGTTTTAGCCGTGGGCAACTACCAGCACATCAATTTAAATCACACACAGGCAGACACCGCCGGCCATACAGTTTATTGGTCTGTAACCGCCGAGATCTACGATACCGGCGAAATCCAAATCACCGCGTCCAACCGGGATCGCGCCATCATAAGGGCCCTGCATGGCGGGTGGGCTCAAATCACCGCTACGGTCAACGGCCTGTCAGCAACATATAGAACCTTTATTTCCAGTGAATACAATGGCACCAACACCGGCAGCCCGGCATCCAATAAGTCGGCAGGGACGTCGGAGACGCTGTCCCACTCACCAGGGGATCTGTGGTATTCCTCAAACGAGACCGTTGCGACCGTCGGTTACCAAACCGGCATCATCCAATACATATCCAATGGTTACGTCACAATCACAAGAGTTCGCAATAACAACAACATCAAGGAGGCGACCAATTACAGCTATCGAGTCATCAATGCCGCCCCTCCTGTTTTCCTGGTAACCAAACACACCTACAACCCCGCTCCGGCGGGACTGGATAATGTGGAATTACTTGGCGAAGGATGGATCTTTTCGTCCTCAGGAAGCTTGGTCGCCTATGATTCAGGCACCGGCATTTTCCCCTATAGCAACCCCTCACTGGCGGCGATTGACTCCGACGCCGACGGCATGTGGGACGCCTTTGAGCGCGCTTACCTCACCACCAAATGGGTCGGAACAGTCGGCTTGGACTCCGATGCCGACGGCCTGCCCGACGCCTATGAAGTTTATCGTTCTTACTTAAATCCCACGATCAAGGTATCCGAAACCCTGGATCTGGACGGAGACGGCGTAAACCATCGCCTGGAATTTCTAGCCGGGACCGATCCCCTGATCAATAATCGCGATTCCGACGCCGACGGTCTCACCGACGCCGACGAAATCAATATCCACAATACAAACCCCTATGCTGCCGATAGCGATGGCGACGGCATTCCCGATATATTTGAGATATCGGCGTTCGCCGCACCCAACACCGCGCGCCAAGAAAGGATCTCGAATCATTTCCAAGCGGCCATTTTTGCAGGATGGCAGGATACCGACGGAGACTGGCTCCCCAATTCCTACGAAGCACTCGTCGGACATAACTCCACCGGCGACTCCTCCGTGGCCGATAGCGACGGCGACGGCCTGTCCAACCGCACCGAGTGGTCCCTTGGCACTCGTCCGGACAAGATCGACACCGACGACGACGGCATGCCCGACAAGTGGGAGGTCGATCACCAACTCGACCCCAAGGTCTTCAGCGCCGACAACGACGCCGACAACGATGGCTTGAGCGATCTGCTCGAATATGAGTTCAACTCCAACCCCCGGAAAAACGACTCCGAGACGGAGACACCGGCGGCGAATATCCTAAATCCCTATACCTCGTCGGCATCACGCGGCGACGGCCTGCTCGATATCGACGAGGTTTTGTTCGGACTCGACCCCCTGCTGTTTGACAGCCACTTGCGCAGCCACACCCGGTCGGGATTGTCGAATTGGCTGCACTTTATCGATCCAGGCACCGACACCGATGCCGACGGACTTTCCGATCTCGCGGAGCACGCATGGGGCACCGATCCGACCAATCCGGACCACGACGGCGACCTGCTTCCGGATGGCTGGGAAGCCCGCCACGGTCTAGACGCCCGTTCAGAAAACGATGCGGCCAAGGACGAAGATAACGACGGCCTCTCCAATCTTGAGGAATATCAACTGGGCCTGCTACCCCACGATTTCGACACCGACAACGACGGACTCGGCGACAAATGGGAGCTTGATCACGGCACCAACCCCAAGTCGCTTCGCGAGGGCCTGCTGGCTTGGTGGCGTTTTGATGAAACTGTGGGAGACGGAAAAACCTTCATTGATTCCGCCCACGGGTATCACGATGGCCGCTTGCGCGGGGCGGCGTCTTTGAGCGAGTTTGGTTACAATTACTCCAATGTCCGCCTGAATGATAAATCGCGCTATGGGGATCGTGCGCTCACCCTCGATGGCTCGAATTCTTATGCCGTCGTGCCCGATCACCCGTCTTTAGCGCTCAATGGGTCCTTTACCCTCAGTCTCTGGTATAGACCCGCCGCCTCTGATCCCGCAACGGTTGTCCAATTGCTGGATAAACGGAGCTCCTATCAACTCGAGCTGCACCGCGAGCTTGAAGGCTGGAGACCCAAATTCACCTTCTTCATCGGCGAAACCGCGTACCAAATTTCGAGCACAGCCCTGCTAAACCCGGATGAGTGGAATCACCTCGCTCTTCTTCGGAGCGCGGAAACCGGGGAAATCAGCTTCAGCGTAAATGGAGGATTTGACCCTCCATCGACCCAAACAGCCTTTGGTCAGAACTTCACCCCCTCTCCCTGGCCGCTTCTGTTCGGCAGCCAACGCCTCCTTCCCCTCTCCCGCACGCCCACGGGGCGACTGGACGATGTCCGTATCTACAACCGAGTGCTTCCCCTCAACACCTTGGTGGAAGATATGATGGTCCCCGGCGATCTCCGACTGCTTGGCGATCCCACGCTATCCTACCATGAGCGGCATCGTCAGCGGGATGGCGACGGCCTGAACGAACTGGACGAGTATCTGCAACGCTCCAACCCCTTGGCCACGGATACCGACGGCGACGGCCTCCCGGATAATGAGGAGCTTTCACTCACGCTTAATCCCCGACTGGTTGACACCGATGGTGATACCCTCACCGACGCCGAGGAGCTGGGCACGTATGGCACCAATCCCAAATCCCAGGACAGCGATAGCGACGGTTTGAACGACCGCGACGAACTCCGCGTTTGGAGTTCCACGTTGAACGCATGGATTGACCGGACCACGCCCACCTCCGTGGCGAGAACCAGCACCCGAGGCATTTATGACCACCGGCCCTCCCCCGCCGAACAACGCTTCGATGGTTGGGACACCGATGGAGACGGCATGCCCGACGGCTGGGAAGTGATTCATGGTCTCGATCCGCTCGTCGCGGCGGATGGAACGGAAGATCCCGATGCCGACGGTAGCACCAACTTCGAGGAATACTGCTTGGATCGAAACCCTCGCTACCCCGATGACATCAACGGCTGGATGGATACCGACGAGGACGGTGTCTCCGACTGGATGGAAAAATATCATTATGGCACCAACCCCATGTCCGGATCCACGACAGGAGGATACTCGGACAAGTTTTTAGTTTCCAATGACTTGCTATCCAAGCACGCCGAAAAACTCGGCCTGCCGTCCGACTTTTTCTCCAATCCCGATGGCGATGCCGATGGAGACGGAATCCCCAACGCCCAAGACGACAGCCCGCTTGATGCTCTAAACAACTCGCGGGTCCTGGTGCCGGCCACGCCGATTCGTATCCGGGATACCATCGAGATTGATCACGATGCACCGGAGCCCGAGCCGATGGATCTGTCCGTCGGCCAAGTAAAACTTAAACTGCCCCCCTGCGGCGCGCGGGTGTTTGTCGGCGAGGAAGTCGCCGAGCTGGCCACCGACTATATCGCGGTCATCAACCAGTTCTATCTGGAAGACGCGCAGGGGGTCCGTCACACCTTGGGCTTGGGGGGCTCGAAGCTCCCCGACGTTCCCCGTCCGGACCACCTGACAGGCAGCCCGGCCGAAGCCGCATTCACCAAGATCGCGGGCCAGGAAATCACGGACTTCGTGTCTCGCCTCCCGGTTGACGAGAAAGGTTACGTCACGTTCAGCGTGCGTGCTTTGGTATACCCGATCGTTATTCGCCGGTCATCGGGCGACGACACCGGTGGCAACAATAACGGCACCGGTGGCAGCAACGGCACCGGCGGCAGCAACGGCACCGGCGGCACCGGCACCGGCGGCAATAACGGCACCGGCGGCACCGGCGCACCCATCAACTGGCTGCAATGGTCCGGCGTCGACCTAAGCTCACGCGACGGATACTCGGGCAACAGCGACGTTACCCCTGCCTTCCGAGGGCTTAACGACCCCGAAAAACCCGTATATACCACCAGCCAGATCATGCTTTACGCCTTGGCGCAGGGCGCATGCGCCGACGGCTGCGGCGCGGACACCGCCGGCGGCACCGGCGATCCGTCCGGTGGCCTGAACGGCCCCGGAGCGTCTGCGGCCACCACCCGGTTCAAGCTCGGCAACAGCGCCGATTCCGGCGCGGCCGCGGCCTCCGGCGGCTTCCTGCTGCGCTCCTCGACCTTGGATTCCACCGCCTACTCGCCGGCCGGCCTGTCGCCTTACGTGGGCACGGCCAAGGACGTGCGCTTCAAATACCAGAACGGCGCGGTAAAGCAGGCCGTCTCCAAGGATCGGGTCATCGACATTGTGGCCAATCCGGGTGGCTCCGGCTACCAGGTATGCTTCTACAAGCCCTCCGACATCGTCTCCACCACCGACGGCGTTCACGCCTTCGGCTCCGCCCAGCCCTTCTCGGTTTGGACCGTCAGCAATCCCGGCTCGGTCAACGGCATGCAGGCGCTGCGCCTCACCCGTGCGGAAAACGGCAAGACCACCACCTTCGAATACCGCAAGGCCACCACCGATCACTGGGAATACGCCGAGGCCGAAGGTCTGCGCATCACCGAGCGCGTGGACTCGTCCGCGCCCGCCAACGACCGCTACCGAACCTTCACCGTGCGCGATGCCGCCGGACTGGTCGCGTCCGTCACCCGTCACCGCATCCACACCTTCGCCTGGGGCGATGAAACCGTCGAGGAAACCCTCGATCCCGCCGGCCCGCACCCGCTGACGACGGCCTATGCGTTTGTCACCACCGGCGCCGCCGCCGGCTTGCCGCTCGGCACCACCCTGCCGGACGGCACCCTCACCACCCACACCTACGTGGAAGTCCCCGTCGCAAATGGCGATCCGGTCGCCCGGCGCACCCGCACGCTCGTGACCTATCCCGGCTCCACCCGGCAGCGCGAAACGATCTACGGCACCTTGCCCGACCTTGCCGACGACGCCGACACGCTGGAGGAGAAGTTGGTCACCACCATCGAGCACCTCGATTCCACCGTCGTGTCGCGCTCCTGGTCCCTCACCCTCTCCGGCACCGTGACCATCGACAGCACCGCTTGGTTCGAGTCGCGCTCCATCCAGGCCTTCGATCCCTCCTCCGCTTGGGACGCCCCGGCCAACATCGTCTCGGTGTCGCGCAGCACGCCCGGTGGCCCCCGCGTCTCCCTGTTGCCCGACGGGACCATCAACCGCGGCCACCGCACCACCGGCACCCACGAGGGCCAGCCCGTCCTCCTCGATATTTCCGAACAAGGTCTGGCCGATCCCACCGGCACCGAGCTCGCCACCGGCTCCCCCGGCTCGCGCACGACCACGATCCTTGATCTTCAGGAACGCTTTATCCTCCGCACCACGGTCGATCTGACATCGAACCAGATCACCGACTTCGAGGAGGTTCTCGAACGCGATTCCCAAGGTCGCGTGAAGATCACCGGCTATCTCGACGGTGGCAGCGAGACCCGCGCCTATTCGCCCTGTTGCGGTCAGCTCGAATCCGTCAACCGCGGAGGCGTGGTCACCACCTACACCTACGACGCCCTCAACCGGCGCAAAACCGTCACCCAGGCGGGCTACACCCACGAGGGAGCCACCCAGCCCGCTTTGACGGTGGAGACGATTTACGACGCGTCTGATCGCGTCCGCTCCTCCTTCCGTTACCCCGGTTTGCCGGTTCCCGCGCCCCAGTCGGTCATCATCCTTTCGGCGTCCGACTACGATGCGGCCGGTCGCCTCACCGCCACCTACGACGGCCTGGGTCGCCAGACCACGCACGAAGAGGTGGTGGACGCCGCCACCGGCTACACCACCACCACCACTCGCCTGCCCTACGACCCCGCCTGGGCCGAGGCCGACCGCCCCGTCCGCATCGAGCTCCGCCACGCCTCCGGCACCGCATCGCGCCAGACCGGCAACGCCGTCGCCCCGCGCCGCTCCGAGGAGGGCGTCGCCACCCTCGCCGACGCCGCCGAGTGGGGTTACTCCACCGCCGCGCCCTTCGTCTATACCCGCGAGATCAAGCTCACCGCCGACGCGCAGCCCGCCGACACCCAGGAGATCACCACCACCTACCGCGACTTCCTTGGCCGCACGGTGAAGGTCGTCCATGGCGACGGCGCCGCCTCCCGCTTCCACTACACGGGCTCCCGCCTGATGAGTCAGACCGACCCTGACGGCGTTCGGACGCTCCATGCCTACGACGACCTCGGCCAGCGCACCACCACCGCCCTCGACCTTGATCGCGACGGCGAGATCGACTACCTTGGCGCCGACCGCATCACCCGCGCCACCACCACCGTGACCACACGCACCGACACCGAAGGCACCTTCCCCGTGCGCCGCACGGTCACGGAGCGGTGGACGACCGACAACGCCGACACGCCCCTCGCCCTCTCCACCAGCGACCGCTCCCTGGACGGCCTGCGCTCGTGGCAAGACTCCGGCGGCCTGCTGACCCGAAGCGTGACCACGCCCGATTCCACCGGAGGCGCCACCGTCCTCACCACCGCGCCCGATCACACGGCCACCGAACAGGTTTACCTGCAAGGTCGCGTGGTGAAAACCCGCCGCAAAGACGCCGGCGGCGCCATCATCGCCGAGACCACCTATCGCTACGATCCCCACGGTCGCCTCGCGCAGGAGATCGTGCTCGGCCAAGGCGCCACCACCACCACCTATCACGACGATGACCAGGTTTTCCAAGTGACCTCCCCCGATCCCGACCCGACACGCGGCGGCGTCGGCTACGACGCCACCACCACCACGTATCTATACGACGCCGCCGGCCGCCCCGAGCAGGTCAATCTGCCCGACGACACGACGGCCAATCCCGCCCGCACCTACACCAGCTACTGGCCGTCCGGACAGGTGAAGCGCACCTGGGGCTCCCGCACCTACCCGCAAGCCTACACCTACGACGCGCAGGGCCGGGTAAAGACGCTCACCACCTGGCAGGATTTTGCCGGCGAGAGCGGCGCGGCCGTGACCACCTGGCATTATCACCCGCAACGCGGCTGGCTGGAGGGCAAAACCTACGCCGACAACCGCGGCACCGACTACGACTACACCCCGGCCGGCCGCCTGGAATATCGCACGTGGGCGCGCACGATTAATGGCACGCCCTTGACGACCACCTACCGCTACACCACCGGCGGCGATCTCGAGGCCATCGACTACTCCGACTCCACCCCCGACGTGGGCTTCACCTACTGGCGCGGCGGCGCGCGCAAGACCATGACCGACGCCACGGGCACCCGCACCTACACCTACACGGCGCAGCTCCGCCCCGACCAGGAGCAACTGCCCGCCTACTTCGGCAATCGCGTGCTCGCGCGCACCTACCAGACCACGCTCAGCCTCTCCGAGCCTATGTCCATTCCCGGCCGCGCCTCCGGCTTCACCCTGGGCGTCGCCGCCGACCTCGACCGCGACTTTGCCACCTCCTACGGCTATGACGCGGCCGGCCGCATCAAGCGCGTGAGCTCCCCCCACGGTGTCCACGACTACGGCTACGCGCCGCAACGCCCCTGGCTGCGCCAAACCCAGAGCGGCCCCGTGCACACCGCCACGACCACCTGGGACCCCGGCCGCCCCAACATCGCAAAAATCGAGAACAAGGTCGGCCCGACCTTGGTTTCCGGCTACACCTACACCGTGAACGACGCCGGCCAACGCGTGCAACGCGCCCAGAGCGGCACGGCCTTCGCCGGCGCATCGACCGACGAGTTTACGTACAATGCCCGCGGCGAGATCGATACCATGATCAACGCAACCCAGCCCGCCCGCTTCCGGGGCTACGGTTACGACGACATCGGCAACCGCTTGGTCGCGGAAGATTCCGTCGATATCGATTACTACACCCCCAACGCCCTGAACCAATACGCCGAGCTCGCATTAAACGGTTCCGCGCCGCTGTATCCGGGCCACGACTTCGACGGCAATCAAACCGAGAACGGTTTCGGCCAAACCTACGTCTGGGATGCGGAGAATCGCCTGATTCGAGTCCAGCCCTCAGGAACTCCGGTTACTGGCGAAAAGACGGTGATCTATACCTACGACGGCGAGGGTCGCCGGGTATCCCGACTCGTCTTCACCTACACAAACGGGAATTGGGGCTATAACGGCGAGGAGCGGTTCATCTACGACGGCTGGAACGTCATCGCGACCTTCACCTATAACGGCTATGGCCTGAACAAGACCCTGACTTGGGGCCTGGACTTGTCCGGAACCCTGCAAGGCGCCGGCGGCGTGGGCGGATTGCTCTCGGCGCAGGAACACGGCGGCTCCCATGCCGGGGTGTATCACTTCACCTACGACGCCAACGGCAATGTCAGCGACGTGCTGAACAACACCGGCGCCACGGTTGCCCACTACGAATACGGCCCCTTCGGCGATCCCATCGTGGCGACCGGCACCTACGCCGCCGCCAACAACTACCGATTCAGCACCAAACCCGTGGATGCCGAAAGCGGTCTGTATTACTACGGCTTCAGATACTATAACCCCTCTACGGGGCGCTGGCTCAGCAGGGATCCCATAGAGGAGCAGGGCGGGTTTAACGTGTATAGAATGGTTGGAAATGATCCAGTAAATCGCTGGGATTTATTTGGGCTAGCGCCAGGGGATGATTACGAAACGTTGGAAGCAGCTGAACTTGCCGCTGCTAAAGATGCATGGGACGCCACAAACAGGACAATATTACTGGGGGAAAAGGAATATGCCGATTCCCCGTATGCACCGCCGCACAGCGGGAAATATTATACTGTTTACACGGGATTTGGCTCAAATGACGTTCGCTGGATATATGGCATCGAGCATGGCGCAGGTGTTTACTGCATTAAAAAAGACGGGAAGACTGTTTTTTCATACGGCGAATTAGTCGAGGGTGACGCCGCAACGAGGGAGGAAGTTATTCGAGGGAGCGGAGGTTCGGTTGATTTGGATAAAGCGCTTAAAATCCACACCAAGCATTCAGCCTACAGCAAGTCACTGACATGGCATACGGGTGTTCATTCCCATAATATGAAGCAGGTGCCGTATAACTGGCCAGGGGATGAGTTTTCTCACGGCGATAGACTATGGGCAAGGAAACGGGGGTTAGCTATTATTTTGGTAGCGGACTCCGGGATGGTCAGGAAATATAAGCACTCACTTCAGGGCTCTCCAAAAAACGGAGTTGAAATCGGAAACGTGTGTGGGTGCGAGAAGGAATCAAAATGAAAACGACTGCCTTTATCTGTGGTATCATATTTTCAATACAATTATCTTACGCAGGCTCTTTACTTGCCCCGAGATCAAGCCTCAGCTACCAAGATGATGATGCCGAGATCCGCGCCATGGTTGGCAGGGATATCGAGCTGGTTATGCTTCCGCAGGGTGCATATGGTTTCATTATTACGCAGGGGCTTAATGATTGGGCCGCGGTCTACGTTTTGCCATCGGAAAGCAAGGGTGCGGCTCGTTTTGTGTTCTTATGTAAAGGAATGCCTTATGGGGACCCCGAAAAGCGACTCATTCGTCGTGAGATGGGTATCGAATCAGTTATGAGCACCGAGTTGGGTGACGCTTTCCGGAAGCACATAATGCAAGCCGTAAATGCTCCTATTGATATTAAGCGCCCTGGTTATAGTCGAACGGAATATTGGGTGGCTGCGGATGACGGGGAGGTCCTTGCAGGAATGTCTTTTTCCACTGATGATCATCCTGAATTTTTACGGCGAGTGACGTATATCATGATTAATCTTGCGAAGGACGATGAGTCGAATCGCGATAAGTGGAATCTTGAATTGATGGAATGCCTTCAGGCCGAGCGCCGACCCGAGGCCGAGCCGGGTTCGACCCGGGGCCAAGCCAACGAGGTCGCGCCGATAGTTGTTAATCCGACCGCTGAAATGCCTCCGCCGCGTTAATACAAACCGGATCCAACCCAACCGGCACGTCTCGGGAAAGAAACAAGGAAACAAGGGAAGGAAACAAGAAGGAAACAAGGGGAAACAAGGGACAAGGGGACAACGGTGTCCAAAGTTTGGA
>LLBY010010776.1_pt5 | contig 13771 bp, 14 predicted proteins | sample 1489401 | NCBI WGS metagenome assembly LLBY01 (sample SAMN04092656, study PRJNA295927) | soil metagenome | biome: Soil prokaryotic community; feature: Bulk soil; isolation source: soil from tomato rhizosphere | host: tomato cultivar Hawaii 7996 | place: South Korea | collected 2011-11-01 | reverse complement strand
CCCTGCCGTAAACGTTAAATTAAATGTAAATGCAGAATCGTCCCAACGATCATCCCATACTATGTAATAAGTTGTACCTGAAGTTACTTGTAAGTTACTTATTTCTGATCTATAATCGTCATTATTTGCATCTACATCATCAGATCCACTAATACATGTCCACGCTCCTCCACAAGTACCAGTCATAATGCCTACTCGAGTATCGATACCTGTAGGTCCACTAGGATTTACTGGTAAAACAGAAGTTACAGTTAAAGTTCCATTAGAAGGAGCAGTAAAAGTATACCATAAAGCGTTTGGTGTAGCTGAGGTTGTTCCCCAACACAACCCTGTTCCCGTAGGATATGTTCCTGTAACATTTCCCGTTACATAGTCCCCATTAGTACTAATTGTTACTGCTCCTGAACAATTTGATTGAGAAAAGGAAACAGAAGAAATTAAAATACTTAATAAAAGTAAATTTTTTTTCATAATAAAATTTTGATTGTTTAATTATATTAAAAATTTTATAGAAATTAATTTTTAATGATTTTTTTATCTAAAATTCCTTCAGAAGTTTTAATCTTTAGAAAATAAATCCCTGAATTTAAATCTGAAATATTAAAATTATAATTCATAACTGATTTTGTAGTAGCTTCTTTGATCACTCTTCCATTAATATCAGTTAAAGAAATATTTTCAAAAGCCACATTATCACTATTTATAGAAATAATATCATTAACTGGATTTGGATAAACGCTAAATTTAGAAGCTAAAAAAGAGTCAGATTTTAAAGTTGTAGCTGTAATTTTAAAATCATCCACCATTAACATATAAGCATCCGAAGTTTCACATTTAATACCAATCCTAATACTTTGACCATCATAAGTTGATAATGAAGTTGTATATTCAGACCAATTTAAATAGGGAGCACTTAGGAAAGATCCTCCTGAAATAATTGTAAAATCTGAAGACTGAGTTGGAACACCTGTACCAACATAAACACCAATTCTATATCTCTCTAGACCATAGGTATCAGATAGAGATTTCACCCAAACACTTAATAAACTTCCTCCTGCACTCGATAAATCTATTACAGGACTTATAAGCCAATCTTCATTTGCTATAGCAGTTTGACCGTTTGATGATGGAACTCCAGCCCATGCAGCTGCATATTTTAAACCAGTTCTAGGATCAAAATTAGCATTTTCAGTTGCTCCACCTACACCGTTAACTGAATTAGCTACACCAGCCGTTGAAGGATTGAATATTTGAAATGCCATTGGTGATCCAGCATTAGCCCATGTAACAGGATCAGCTCCACCAGTATAGGTATTTAATAAATCTAAGTCAAGAACTTCCCAAGTATTATTTCCATCTGTAAGACCTGTAATAACAAAATCTGGATAAGTTTCAAAACTATCTTCATAAATAGTAACCTGAGAAAAAATTAATGAAGAAGAAAATGAAAGTAAATAAAGTAATTTTTTTTTCATGATTGAGTTTATTATTTTAAAAAATTAAAAAACTAAATTAAATCTTTTAAATCAAAAAAATAAATTATTTAACAATAACTACTTAAATTTAACATTTTTTTTTAAAATAACCCAAGAAAACGTTCAGATTTACTTTGAAGCAAATAATGATCAACCATAACCAAAGCAGTCATTGCTTCAACAATAGGAACAGCTCTTGGCACTACACAAGGGTCGTGTCTACCTTTACCTTGTAAATTTATAATTTTACCCTCTTTAGTTAGGACATCTTGTTTTTGTATCAAAGTGGCTACGGGCTTAAAGGCTACTTTAAAGTATATATCCATCCCATTGCTTATTCCTCCTTGAATTCCACCAGAAAGATTCGTTTTTGTAGTACCATCTTCATTAAACAAATCATTATGTTCACTTCCTTTCATTTTTGCACCTTCAAATCCGCTACCAAATTCAAAACCTTTAACGGCATTTATAGAAAGCATAGCTTTTCCTAATTCGGCATGTAATTTATCAAAAACTGGTTCTCCTAAACCTATAGGTACATTTTGAACAACGCATGTTATAACTCCGCCAACAGTATCTCCTTGTTTTTTTATTTCTTTAATATAATCTTCCATTTTTAAAGCCATATCCATATCTGGGCATCTTACAACATTGCTTTCAATCTTTGAAAAATCTAATTCAGAGTAGGGCTTGTCAATTGTAATTTTTCCTACCGATGAAACGTAAGCGTGAATTTTTATGTTAGGAATCACTTGTTTTGCAATTGCTCCAGCCACAACTCTACTGGCTGTTTCTCTTGCAGAACTTCTACCTCCTCCTCTGTAGTCTCTTATTCCATATTTCTTATCATATACATAATCTGCATGGCTAGGTCTATAAGTATCTTTAATATCAGAATAATCATGAGATTTTTGATTCGTATTTGGTATAATAAACCCTATAGGTGTTCCAGTTGTTTGGCCTTCAAAAATACCTGACAAAAATTGTACTTCATCTTCTTCTTTTCTTTGGGTAACTATAGAAGATTGTCCAGGTTTTCTTCTTTGCATTTCATTTCTGATAGCATCAAAATCTAATGTTATTCCTGCAGGACAACCATCAATAATTCCTCCTAAAGCTTCTCCATGTGATTCACCAAAAGTCATTAGTGAAAAAATTTTACCAAATGAATTTCCTGCCATAATGTATGTTTTGAATAATTACAAATTTATATATTATTTACTAGTTTTTGTAAACTATTACTTAACTTTTAAATCAATTTTAAAAAAACTAATTCTAATTACATAGTCACTTAAACATTAATTCCTTAAATTATACTATATTTGTTAAAATTTGGTTAATTAAACTATATGAAAAAAATTGCAACACTCTTTTTGGTTACTCTTTTTTTAATTTCATGTTCTAATGATTCTTCAACAGAGGAAGTGCAAGCTGAACCATTTTCCATTCCTTTTAAGACAGACAATTATTGGATCTATGATGTAAGTGATAATTCTATGAACTCTTTTAGAGATTCATTATATGTAGGAAATGATACCATAATTAATTCTAAGACTTACAAGAAAATGAAAGTTAAAGATAATATTGCTTTTGGTTTTTTTTCTAGTTCATTACGAAATAATGGAGTTAGAGTTAGCGGAAATAAATTATTTCTTTCAGGAGATTTATCTTTAAATACTGGACAAAATTCGCCAATAAATTTAGATTTAATACTAGATGATTTTATAGTTTTTGATGCTGATGCTCCGCAAGGTGAAAATCCTTCTACCAGAACTGGAACTATCCAAGAAGTAATTAATGGTTATCCTTTATTGATAAATTACACCTTAAAATCTGTTGGAGGCCAGCATTTTGCAAATTATACTTCACCAAACGGGGATGAATATTCTAATGTAAAATCTGGAAAAATTATTCTAAGTGCATCAATTTCTACTACACAAGTAATTTCTGGATTTCCTATTACTATACAAGTATTACCACAACAAGATGTTTTAGTTTCAGAACAATTTGTTGCAGAAAATATTGGTGTTGTTCATACAAATACTGTAACGAGTTACACTCTTAATTCATCTTTACCATCAGAAATAGTAGACCAACTAGGAATTCCTTCTACTAACACCATAACTCAAAATGAATTTCTAGATGTTTATCTAGTGAATTAATATTATATTGTAATTTTATAACTTCTTTTTATAATTTTATAAATAATATTTCGTTTTAAGTTCTAAATTTGTATTCAACAATTAAAATAAATTTATAAAAATGAAAAAATTATTTTTGACAGCTTTTATGCTAATTGGTTTAGCATTTAACACCCAAGCACAGGACATATCTAAAAATGCATTAGGACTAAGATTAGGTGATAATGATGGCTTTGGTGGAGAAATTTCTTATCAAAGAGGTTTATCAGACAATAACCGTTTAGAGTTTGATTTAGGTTGGAGAAATAGTAATCATATTGATGCCATTAAACTTGTAGGTTTATACCAATGGGTATGGAACATTGATAACGGCTTCAATTGGTATGCTGGTGTAGGAGCTGGTGTAGGATCTTGGAGTGTTGATGAAAAATATTATGGTAACGACGCTAATGGTTCTTATATATTAGCTGCTGGTGATATTGGTATTGAATATTTATTTGATTTCCCATTACAATTATCATTAGATTTTAGACCAGAAATATATTTTGGAGGTGATTATGCAGATTATAGAGATGGTTTTGGTCCAGATATCGCTCTTGGTATAAGATATAGATTTTAATAAAATTAAAATCTAAAAAAGGGAACTTATTAAGTTCCCTTTTTTTATTTAATACTATATTTTTTTGCTTTTGGAATAATTGCAACACAATATGGATTTGTTAATGCCATTGTTACATTTTCACCTTTAGAAGGAGTAACAGAATTAGAATAAATGACAAGCTCATCATTTAACTTTTCAATTTTTTCTATTTCAATTTTATATCCTCCTGTGTTTTTTTGACCTAGATGCAAAAATAATATTGCATTTGTTTTAAAATCAACTTCATTTATGCTAGAAATTTCATTTAAGATATTAAGTTTATCTATTTCTCTATTTAAATCTGTGCTATTTTCTACAATTAAATGAGTAAATTCATCATATCCTCCATATGAAGATGAATAAATAATTTGAAATTGTGTGCGTTCTTTCAATTGATTTTCAGTTATTTCATTTTTTTTAATTGAAGATTCATTTTGCTTTGTTGAACAACATGAAATAGTCAAAAAGAATAGAACACTAATATATATTATTTTCATTTTGCATAGGATTTTATTACCTCTTCATACACTGTTTCGTAAAGAGGAAGTATATTTTTTATATCAAATTCAGAAGCTTCTTTTAAAGCATTCAACTTAAATTGATTTAAAATCTTATCATCTTTCAAAATTGAAATTGCATTTTTACTCATATCTTCAATATCACCAACATTGCTAAGATAACCTGTAACTCCATTGACATTTACTTCTGGTAAACCACCTGAATTACTCGAAATTACAGGAACACCACAAGCCATAGCTTCTAAAGCTGCTAACCCAAAACTTTCAGTTTCAGAAGGAAGCAAAAATAAATCTGTAAAACATAAAATTTTATCAATTTCATTACTATTACCAAAGAAAATAACTTTACTTTGAATTCCTAATTCCTGACATAAAGTTTCTGCTTTTTCTTTTTCTGGTCCATCTCCAACCATCATTAATTTTGCAGGAATTTCTTTTTGTATTTCATAAAATATTTTAACAACATCATCTATTCGTTTCACTTTTCTGAAATTAGAAATATGCGTAACCACTTTTTCATCTTTGGTTGCCATAAGTGAACGATGACAAGGATCATTAACGTCTAGTCTTTCTTTATTTATTTCGATAAAGTTAGGAATAACTTTAATATCCTTTTTTATATCAAATAACCTATAAGTATCTTCTTTTAAGCTTTTTGAAACACTTGTTACAACGTCTGATTTATTAATACTAAAACTAACGGCTGGTTTATAAAAAGGATGATTCCCTACAAGGGTAATATCTGTACCATGTAATGTAGTTACCATTGGAATGCGTATTCCTTCTTCTTCTAACATTTTTTTAGCCATATAACCTGCATAAGCATGAGGAATTGCATAATGCACATGAAGAACTTCTATGCCATACAATTTTACCATATCGACTAGCTTACTTGACAAAGCTAATTCATAAGGCTGGTAATGAAATAAAGGATATTCTGGTACGTGAACTTCATGGTAAAAAATATTCTGACTTAAAAGGGCTAAACGAACTGGTTGACTGTAAGTTATAAAATGTACTTCATGACCTTTTCTTGCTAATTCAAGACCCAATTCTGTTGCAACAACACCACTACCTCCAAAGGTAGGATAACATACTATAGCTATTTTCATTAATTCTATTTAAGGACATAAAAGTACCATAATTTTATTACTCCAATTTTTAAATATTCGTTAAATTATTTTTTAAATGTATTTTCATAAGTGGAAATCCATTGTTCAACTGTTATTTTTGTAACCAATTCACCAATTAAATCGTAAGGAATATCTTCTTCTTTTTTAAATCGCATGCAACTTTTGCCTATATCAAGTTTTTTTGGAAACAATTTAGTGTATTCAGTAATAAACCAATTATACAGTTCTTTATCTGCATAAATTCCCATATGGTAAAAATTGATACTGTTTTTTTGAGAAGCAAAACTCATAAAAGGCAATGGCAATTTTGAATCACAATGATACCCAGACGGATAAATATCATGAGGGACAACATAACCTATCATTCCATAACCCATTCCTTCTTTAAATCCTTTTGGAAGGTTTTTTAAAATAACTGCTCTTAATTTCAATAATGGTTGTTTTCTTTCTTCAGGAACTTCATTCAAATATTCTTCTGGAGTTGTTGCTTGAGATGTCATATTAATCAGTTATAGATTCGTAAATTACTTTTTGAATATTTTCTCTTATGCTTTCTTTAGATAGGAAATTTGTTTTTGCCTCTGGAAAAGTTCTATTAGATAAAAATATATAAACTATTTCACTTTCTGGATCAGACCAAGCCATTGTTCCAGTAAAACCAGTGTGTCCAAAACTTGTCATTGATACACAACCACATGTTGGTCCAGCTTCTCCTAATTGAGGCTTATCAAATCCTAAACCTCTTCTATTTTTATCTTTACAATAATAACAAGTATTAAAAGCATTAAATGTTTTCTCTGAAAAAAATTGATTATTATCATACTTTCCTTTTTGAAGATACATCTGCATCATCTTTGCAACATCTAAAGCATTGGAAAACAAACCCGCATGACCACTAACACCGCCTTGCATAGCAGCTCCCATATCATGAACATAACCTTGAATGGTTTGGTATCTATAATAATTATCTATTTCTGTTGGTATTATTTGATCTTTATTAAATTTATTCAAAGGATTATATGTCATTGTAGTTAAACCCATTTTTGAATAAAAATTTGTAGAAGCTAATTGGTCTAATTTTTCTCCCGTAGATTTTTCTAAATACTCTTTCATTAAAATAAAAGAAAAATCGCTGTATTTGTATTTTACTTTAGGTAATAAATCACTTTCTGCAATTCTTTTTATAATCGTATCATTATAACCTTTTGCCAAATATAAATCTTCAGAAACTTTAATTGGAAAATCTTCTGAGTATTTCTTTCTATAATATTTTTTATTTGGTTTACCCAATGAATCTAAGGTTTCTTTATAAAAAGGAATCCATGCTTGAAAACGGGCTTGATGAGTTAACATATCCAATAAAGTTGCATTTTCTTTGTTAGTACCTTTAAAAACAGGTAGCATTACACTTAATTTCGTTTTTAAGTTAATTTTGCCTTTATCATATTCAACCATTAAGTTGGGCAAAGTAGACAAGATTTTTGTTAAAGAAGCAACATCATATAAGTCGGTATTCTTTACAGGCATATCGTTTTCATAAGTATGATACCCAAAAGATTTATCATAAACTACTTTTCCTCTTCTCGCAACTATTATTTGTGCACCAGGTGTCATTTTATTAGTTATTGCAAAATTTGCAATAGAATCTATTTTAGCTAATATTTTTGAATTTAACCCAACATTTTCTGGAGCTCCAAAACCTAAAATATTTAATGCTTTAGTATTTAAACCATCGTTGATATAAAAATCTTTATTTATAGAAACAGGTAGTTTCCCTTTTGTTCCAATGGCACCAAAAATTGCTTCGGCAGCAACTGTATTTGAAAAATTATTATTCTGATAAGCTAAAATGAAACCATCAAAATTATCAAAATTATTTATTTTTAATAAAGAATAAGGTTTTGTAAAGAACGTTACTATTACTTTGTTATCCTTGGCTATTTTACTTAAAATATTTAATTCACTTACATCTAAATCATGATTCTTCCAAGCACCATCTTGTTTATGATAACCTATAATAACAGTAGTATATTTTTTTAATTCTTCTAAAGCATCATCTAATTTATTTATATTGATTTCATCAATTTTGGCATATTTTTTCAACTCATTTAAAAAAAATATTGAATCATCGTCTCCTATTTTTACATAGGCAATTCTTTCATTTTCTAAATTTTGAATTGGAAGAACATTATGATTGTTTTTAAGAGTTGTAAGAGCACTTTCATACAACGAATAATTCATTGCATCGTACTTAGATTGATTTAAATCTTCATATAAATTAATAATTTCAATTGGTTTATAATTATTTAAACCAGCAATATATTTGTATTTCAATATTTTTTTTACTGAATAAGCCAAACGTTCTTCTGTAATTTTACCAGATTTAAAAGCTTCATCAAATTTTTGAATAGCAACTGGAACATTTTCTGCAAATAATAATATGTCATTTCCCGCTAAAAAAGCTTCTAAATCTATATCACCTGGTTGCTTAAAATTACTAGCTCCTTTCATGTTTAGAGCATCTGTAAAAATCAGACCTTTAAATTTTAATTCGTTTTTTAAAATATTAGTTACTACATTATAAGAAATGGAAGTTGGGTAACCTTTTCGAGATTCTATACTTGGTACATCTAAATGAGCCACCATAATACTTGCTAAATCACTCTTTATCAACTCTCTGTAAGGATATAATTCGATAGAATCTAATCTTTTTTTAGAAAATTTAACTACTGGTAAGGTATGATGAGAATCTGATTCTGTGTCACCATGACCTGGAAAATGTTTGGCTGTAGCAAAAACACCTTCACTTTGTAAACCATCCATTAATGCTATAGCTGCATTAGTTACATTAATTTTATCTTCCCCAAAGGAACGATTTCCAATAATAGGATTATTAGGATTTGTATTGATATCTACAACTGGTGCAAAATTGAAATGAATTCCCAACCGTTTTGATTGTTCTCCCATTTGTTTACCCATCTTCTCAATTAAAGTATAATCTTGAATAGCTCCTAAAGTCATATTCCAAGGATATCTATAAGTAGAATCTAATCGCATACTCAATCCCCATTCTGCATCTATTCCTATAAATAAAGGAATTTTTGACTTTGATTGATAACGATTTGTTAATTGTGCTTGTCTTACTGGACCACCTTGAAAGAAAATTAAACCTCCTACATTATATTTTTCTACTAACTCGTCTACATTTGAATAATGAGATTCATTTTTATTTGAATATGCGGCTACCATAAATAATTGACCTACTTTTTCTTCAAAACTCAATTGATTATACACGCTATCAACCCATTTTTTTTGAGATAAATTTGATTGTTTTTGAGCATAAATAATCGGTGAAATAAATAGAAAAAAAAGTATGTATCGCATTGGAATAATATTAATAAAAAAAACATCATTAAAATTGGTCTAATGATGTTTTCAAATATAGTAAAAAAATATTTTAAAAAAATCTATTGTGCCAACTATCGCTAGCTGGAACCATCCAAAAATCTTGCCATTCTTCAATTGTATTCACAAGATTATTAAAAACAATTGTATTTGCTGAAACAGCTTTTTCTTTAGCCATTTTTTTAAACTCAATTAATGTTTTATGAGCAATATGTTCACCCAATTTAAAGGTAACATTCATTTTATCCAGTAAATCTACTTCATATTTTTGCTCTAAATTTTGAATAAACTGAACAGATGCATCAATTGAACACCCTGTAGCCGATTGAACATCTTGATTAACGGCTATAATAATAAAACGATTATATTCTATTTTAAAAGAAGCTTCTAAACTTTGTCCGTGAGCTGACCAATTTTCAACAAAACTTTTGGTTGCTATCTCAATTTCAGCTACTTCACTATCGGTTAATTTTCTATTAGACTGGTAAATCCAAATTCTTGAATGAGAAGGTAATGTGTCAAATGGTACGTACATTATTTTTGTATAATATTTGTTATTATTTTTGTAGCAACAAAACTATTTGATTTACTATCAAATAGTTTAGCTTCATAATAAGTTACTTTTACCTCTTGATTATTTTTTAATAACTTGTCAGTAATTAAATATGCATTTTCAAAGTAATCAAGTAAAATTAATTTAGTTGTTTTACCAGTTGGTTCTTTAATAATTACATTAAAAAATGTTTCTGCTTTAGTTCCATTGAAAATACCTTCGATTGTTAAATCATTAGAAACCGTCTCATCGTTTTTATAGCCTTCTCCCAATTTTAAAATCATATCAGGACAAAAACTAAGCATTTTTAAAGCAATTTCTTCACCAAATTTTTCCATTTGAGCATTATTCTCAAAATCTAATTTTTCATTTTCAGCAAATTCATTTATATGCTTATTATATGATTCAAGCATACATAGTCCAAAATTCAATTCTAAATCTGAACTATCCATTTCATCTAAATCTAACTTTGTAGTACATTCACAAGTTTCCTTTGCTATTTTATCTTTAACATCTTGAGAAAAAGTAGTAGCTGAAATAAAAAATAAAAACAAAATATATTTTTTCATATTATAAATCTTGAGCGTTAGCAATTAATTCTGCTATGTCCATAACTTTTACAGAATTTTCTTTTTCTTTAAATTTAATTCCATCAGTCAACATTGTATTGCAAAATGGGCAACCAGCAGCAATAATTTCAGGAGTTGTGTCTAAAGCATCCTCTGTTCGTTCTACATTAATGTCTTTAGTGCCTTTTTCAGGTTCTTTAAACATTTGAGCTCCACCAGCACCACAACAAAGTCCGTTTGCTCTGGAACGCTTCATTTCAACTAATTCTGCATCTAATTTTTGAATCAAATCTCTAGGAGCTTCATATACTTGATTTGCTCTACCTAAATAACAAGGATCATGGAACGTAATTCTTTTTCCTTTGAATTGACCTCCTTCAATTGTTAAACGACCATCATCTAATAATGATTTCAAAAATTGTGTATGATGTACAACTTCATATTTACCTCCTAATTCTGGATATTCATTTTTAAGAGTATTAAAACAATGTGGACATGCAGTTACAATTTTTTTTATTTCATAAGCATTCATAACTTCAATGTTAGTCATAGCTTGCATTTGAAATAAAAATTCATTTCCAGAACGTTTAGCAGGATCGCCCGTACAACTTTCTTCTGTTCCTAAAACTGCAAAAGAAATAGTAGCTCTGTTTAAAATTTTCACAAAAGCTTTTGTTATTTTTTTTGCTCTATCATCAAAACTGCCCGCACAACCAACCCAAAATAAAACTTCAGGTTGTTTTCCCTCAGCAATCATTTCAGCCATTGTTGGCACTACTATATTATTATCTGACATATTAAAATATGATTTTTAGATTATGTAATAAAATCACTAATCTGATTTTCAATTATTTATTCGTGATGTTCATCATCAAAAACTTGAATGGTAACTTCTTTTTCTACTAAATCAGTAAATTTTCCTCTATATCGAGTTGCTTTAACTAAGTGATTATCAATCCAATGGTAATTTCCTCCTCTTGGTTTTCCCATTAGCATACCATGGTATTTAAATCCATGTTTTTTTAACCATTCTTCAGTAACTTCTCTATGAGCTTCTGTTCTAGAAGTAAAAAAGAAAATAACATGTCCTTCATCATACCATTTATTCAATGTTACTAAAGCATCTGGATATACTTCTGCTGTAGCCATTCTTTCTGGTTCTTCATTTGGAATATCGTCACAAATTGTACCATCGATATCAATTAAATAATTTTTAATTCCTTCTGGTAAAATTGGACTTAAATGCTCACCATTAACTGTAAGTGCTTGTAATTTTCCGTCAATTTCTTCTCTGTTCATGCTGTAATCTTTTTACTAGTTTTCGTTTTTCCAATTTAATCTATCCATTTGATTATATTGCCATGGAGCACCATTATTTTCAATATTAGTCATCATATTATTCAGTTCCATTGGTGCTGCACTTTGTTCCATAACTAAATAACGTCTCATATCCATAATGATTGATAACGGATTAATATTTACTGGACATTCTTCTACACATGCATTACATGAAGTACAAGCCCAAAGTTCTTCTGGAGTAATATAATCATTTAATAATGCCTTTCCATCTTCTACAAAAACACCTTTGTTAGCATCTATATTCTTACCAACCTCTTCTAATCTATCTCTTGTATCCATCATAATCTTTCTTGGAGATAATTTTTTACCCGTTTGATTTGCAGGACACGAAGAAGTACATCTACCACATTCTGTACATGTATAAGCATTTAACAATTGAACCCAATCTAAATCTTGCACATCAGAAGCACCAAATTTAGATGGAACTGCATCAGGGTTTGCAGGAGCAGCAAAAGGATCGGCAGATGGATCCATCATTAATTTAACTTCATTGGTTACACTTTCTAAATTATCAAATTGTCCCTGAGGATTTAAATTTGCAAAATAAGTATTTGGAAAAGCCAATAGGATATGTAAATGCTTTGAAAAATATAAATAATTTAGAAAGACTAAAATTCCACAAATATGCAACCACCAAGCGGTTCTTTCAATCATAAAAACTACACTACTATCCATTCCATCAAAAATAGGAGCAATAAATTGTGAAATGGGGAAACTTCCAGCTTGATTATAATGAGAAAAACCTCCTGGAACATACTGTAAGTGAAAATCAGCAGCATTCATTATTAGAAACAATGACATTAAAACCATCTCAAAATAAAGAATATAATTAGCATCATTTTTTGGAAATCCTTGCATTTCTGGTTTCCAAAAGCGTTGTAATTTTGTAATATTTCTTCTAATCCAAAAAACAATAACAGCAATTAAAACCAATAAGGCTAAAACTTCAAAAGAGCCAATTAAAAAGTTGTAAAAACCACCTAAAAAGGAAAATACCCTATGAGTACCAAACAACCCATCTATTATTATTTCTAAAACTTCAATATTAATAATTATAAACCCTACATAAACAATAATATGAAGAAAACCAGCAATAGGTCTTTTTACCATTTTTGATTGTCCCAAAGCTATCATAGCCATATTTTTCCATCTAGCTGAAGGATTATCTTTTCGATTTACATCTTGACCCAATTTAATATTACGGAGTAATTTTTGTACATTTCTAGCAAAATATCCAATTCCGATAATTAATACTATTGCAAATAATATATTAGGTAAAATATTCATAAGAGTTAGTCTTTATAATTTATTCTTTATTTTGATTTGTTTCAGGAGCTATATAAGGCTTTTCTTTTTTCCCAAAAAGAGAAACATTTACATAACGTGTAGGGTGTAATCTTAAATCTTGTAATAATAATTCAAGTTCTTTAGAAGCTTTAGTGAAATTGGTATACATAGCTTCATCATTCATTAATTTACCCATTGTACCTTTGCCACTTTCAATACCTGACATAATTTTATCTACGCTAGCTAAAGTCTTCTCTAAATTTTTAACCGTTTGACCTAAATTGGCTTTAGCCAACGAATCTGACATTACAGCAAAATTTGATGTTGTTTTATCTAAGTTAGCAAAAGAATTATTCAACTTGGATTTATTTTCAGTTAATAACGAATTTAAATTTTTAGAAATACCTGTAAATTCTGCCATAGATCTATTTAATTCTGAAATACTATTCTTAAGATTTGATTTTGTTTTTTGATCCAAAATCTCATTAAAATTAGCAAACAAAATAGTAGCATTATCTAATAACTTATCTATCTTATCTTTTAACGGAACCATTTGTTCAGCTAAAGCATCAGTAAGACCTAATTTTGATCTTGATTGAAGAAACTCACCAGATTCAATAATACTATTATCTTCATCATTAGGAATAATAATAATCTCTTTTCCTCCAAGAGGTGAAGAACCTGAAAGTTC
>LLBY010024587.1_pt1 | contig 13782 bp, 15 predicted proteins | sample 1489401 | NCBI WGS metagenome assembly LLBY01 (sample SAMN04092656, study PRJNA295927) | soil metagenome | biome: Soil prokaryotic community; feature: Bulk soil; isolation source: soil from tomato rhizosphere | host: tomato cultivar Hawaii 7996 | place: South Korea | collected 2011-11-01 | reverse complement strand
ACACCTGCACCATAAGCTCTAGCAAACGTAATTGTTTTGGAGAGCTTTCGTACCACACCCCATAAGTCAGCCATTACCTGATGGAAATCTGCTTCATCATCATCGAAAACCTCAATCATTTGTTTAACGTCTTCAGGTATGTAGCCAAGCCTCTCCATACACATGGTAGCCATCTGACTAACCTGAATACGTATCTCAATTTGGTCAAGGTCAACAACTACAATGCAGTGTGTCTCTTTGTCAGGCACAGTAATGAACTTACGGAAGGTAGCGCCAAGCTCGGTTCTTGCAGGTAATGTTTGCAAGCTAGGATTCTCAGAAGAAACCCTTCCCGTGAGTAGTGTTTGCTTCCAACTGGCTTTAACGTATCCATGTTTGTCTGCCTTCTCCTTAAATGGAGCGCAATAGGTGTTAATTAGTTTGGACATCTCTCTGAAGTCCATGATTAGCTTTGTCAGTGGTACGTCTGCGCCTGCAAGGGGGAGATTATCTTTGTCCGTGCTCGTCAATTGTATGTTGTACCGCTTGTCGTAAATGTACTTGATGTGGTTGGGGTTAGTAGGCTCGAAGTTAACATACGGTCTGAATTGATAACCTCGTGTAGGGTCTGGATTATCCAGGTTAACATAAACACCATCACGACTCTCATCAACCTTTTTATACCATCGAGCAGCTCCTAAACATTTCTCCCCTTCTATTTCTATGTAGATTTGGTCATAGAGTTTTTGTAGCTCGATGGTTAGTTCCTTTTTCCACTCCTCCATTTCTACTTGGTCAACATACATTCCCACTGAGTTCATTTCTATGACAGCCTCAATGAAAGGTCTGTCAATACCCACGTAGTAGTTAAACGCTCTCTCGTCTTGCTTTAACTTAGGGTAACACTCAAGAAAGACATTCCAACAAACCTCAGCGTCCCTCAAATTATAAGGCTCAAGCTCCTCGTAAAACGTAGGAGAGCGTCTCCAAATATCCCAATCTGGGTGACTGAGTTTTGGAAATCCTAGTCGAGCACCCCAAGCCACAATACCATGACGAGAAGGACTTTCACCAGCAACCTTAATTATCTTCCTATTCGGATTAAGGTTGTACCCAATGATAAGACTATCTTCATAATCCGTAATCTCAATGCCGATAGCTCTAAGGACAGAGACATCGTGAGCAGCATTATGAAATATAGGAGTACGACCACGTAGAAGTTCAGCCCACTCCTGGTTATAATCCCTCCCTTCCCCAGGTCGCCACTTAACGCAATGAAATTCTTTAATATCATCGTTCCAAAGAGCTATACTGTGCAACTCCTTCAGCTCTCCAAATGTACCTCCTCCATCACTTTCAGTGTCTACTGCTATAAATTCATCAGAAAAAGGGATAGCCAAGGAATGACTTTCTGTTGTCTGTATTTGAATTTTGCGGGTTTCTAGTACCATTGTCATCACCACTCTTTGTGTTTGCTTTTTGGTCTAAACTTGGGCGTACTTCCCACAATTCACCTGTCTCTTTATCTCTGTAGGTGTTAGATGACATCCCATTAAGAGAACATTCCTCCTTCCAACATTTGTTACATAATCCACTATTCTCCCAATACTTACCACCAAGGAATCCTCTAGCTTGAAACTCTACACCTGATGTATAAGTGAAGCAGTTAGGAAAAGCTCTACATTGATGTAATCCGTTTTGTGTTTGGGGATATGAATTATCCATTTTAGACATCTCTCTTTTGAGTACGTGTAAGATAACGACGTGTGCCCGGTCGAGCTACTATTTTGGTTAAGTTGGTCTTTGTGTAGGTCACAGGAATACACTTATAGTGCGTGACCTTACAAAACTCTGGTTGCCAGAAGGGGGCAGTTAAACCACAATGTTCTCTAAAGAACTTTAACCATCTAAGCTTAATTTGGTTCCAAACAGCACGTTTAACCTCTATTCGATTAAAGTGTACTAACTTCCATTCTGTAACAAGCTCTTCAACTCTATCAAGTTCAGCTATTTGTCTAACAAGACGCACAACCATCTGATGCAAATATTCATCAAAATAGACAGTATATTCCCACTCATCTAAGGATATGGTAGCATTGATGGCTTGCGCTTGAAGTTCAACTTCAATCCACTCTTCAATCCACTTTGTCAAAGTAGATAACATTTGTCTTTTTGTTTCTTGTCGAATTGGCTTCATTTTCAGTACCTAATAAGCAAATATCGCTGTCACATGGAGCAGGTGAGATGTCACCCCACGTCTCATCATCCCATAAGCTTATTGTAGCACGAAATTGGTCAGGTGTCAACTCTTTGACATATTTCGTAATATATAGATACTCTTCTTCACTAATTGGCTCAAAGGGTAAACGTGGGAACGCTTGGTGGTCATCAAACCTAGCCAACATTGCAACTGAGATATACGGAGCACCTGAATGAATCAGCTCATGAACTTTACGGGCTACACTCTCTATTTCATCCTCCCTTAATTCCAATGTACCACTTGTATTGTGCGTTGTGTAATGCTCCTGCACTTGCATATAGAAATCTAGTTGAGCAAGAGCAGAGAATTTAGATGGGTCAATACCTTCAGCCACTTTGTACCAGGGTACGCGAACAGGAATCTCAACGAGCCATTCAGTACATCTTTCATGGTAAATCTCACCCTCATCCAGCAACGTTCCATCTTCATGTTTACAGGACTGAGAGGGTACAATTTTATAGCCTTGAGAGGCACATCCAGTAGCTACAGGGTCGTCACGCTTAAATGTGATGCGTCTTATGTAGGTGATAGCTTTTGGTGGATGCCATCCAGGACTTGCATTGGTTAGTAGAGACTTAGTGCCAGCAGGCTGTACTGTAGTGTACCTAGTAGGAATCTTAAGGTTGTTGTCTCTACAATAAGCTTCTACTGTATCCTTGACAATCGAGCGCCACAGAACAAGAAACTCCTTCTCCTTCTCAATAAATTTTTTACCCTGTGCGGTTGAACGAGGTCTTCCTTCTTGCCACCATTCAAGCCACTCTCTACCGAAAGCATTAACAAAGAAGTCGAACAGCCCAGTAAAAGATACACCAATGATGGGGTCTCTTTCTCTGCTCTCCTGATAAACAGGGTTGGTGAACTTATGGGTTAGAAGAGGAAGACAGGCTCTAGCTGCTGCTATAAATACCCTAATTTGCTCTTCTATATTCTTAGGGTCGAGTTGGTTAAGATGCACTTCAGCAAGGTTACAGTGGAAGTTCTCTCCTAATATTTCTCCACATGGATTAAGACCAAAACCATAAGAATTACCTGTTCTTGCAATAGCATTAGGTGCAAACATAAGAGCACCTTCGCCACAATGATATTGAAGTTTTACAGATTCAAGGATAGCCTCATAAGTTGCATCCTTTATGTCCGTAATCACCCTGGTATGGTTAGCCATTCGTAGAGCATCACGGTCTGGGTCGATATACCAAGTACCATTCTCCCCTTGCTGCCATAGGTTGAGCTTAGCCTGTGCCCACTCCTTATCGCTGAATGGGGCTTGTCTCATCCCCGCACTGCGTCTAATATTTCCTGCCACTACACACTTAGCGGCTTCATCAATCAGTAAAGAGCATTCAACTGATGTTAGCTGACGACCAATAGCACCATTTAATATCTTGGCTACTTTAGGAAATAGTTTGTGCAGCTCGACAGGGTTTGCTACACCACCAAAACCTTTCAATGGTTTACCTTCCTGTCTTACTCTTTTTAAGCACACTTCAACTGCAATCCTAGTATTCTCTGGTGGTTTGATATAGGACATAGCACAATCTATTAGGAATTGGTAAGCATCTACCCAACCTTTACGACTATCACCTACCACTACTGTACAACTGTGCTTGTCATACCAAGTGACTTCAGTATCGTCAAAGCTCTCCCAATCTCCTGGATTACCGACTACAGTAACATCTAGACCACACTTAACAGTTGGTAACTTATCTATCTTGGTTAAGTCAGCCCCAGTACCACTGCCCATCATAGCTAAATCCATCAGCCATCCAAATGCTTCAGGTCTATCAATGACGGTGGATGTACAGTTGTAAAGTCCAGAGTAGTTTTCTGGTTTAGCTGCCCAATTCGTACCACCTACCCATAACATCCTACCAGAAGTAAAAACCTTACCTTCAAGCAGGTATTGTTTAATCTTCTTACGTTTATTTTCATCCAAACCTAAGCGTTTAAGCTCAACATCTTGGCGCTCGACTACCTCTAAGAATGTCTCACGAGTATTGTCAGGCTTACGGCGTGAGTATGTGCGAAAGAATACTGGATTAAAAGTTGGTGAATTAAACATTTAGAATTCCTCCTCTACATCTTCACCAGAAACATAAGCCCTTGCACCTTGACCTTGATAGCCACCTGTATATGGGTTATCTTCACCAATGTCGAAAAACATAAGTGAGACGAAACCCTCATTCAAGTAAACCTTAACAGGATGTGCCGATAGGTTCACTAACTCAATGGTTAAATACCCATGCCATCCTGGTTCAATTGGTGTAACATGGGCAATGACGTGACACCTAGCGTAGCTCGACTTAGAAGACACAACAGCTTTGATATTATCTGGCATTGCTATGTGTTCTAATGACACACCTAAATATGTACCGAATGGTTCAGCAATAAAGAACTGTCCAGTCTCATCAATACTGTAATCCCTAAGCTCTACAAGAGCCACACTGTCAGGGTCTTTGGGGTCTATGTACTTGCCTGTTGGATATGTCCTATACACCTTAGCCAATCTAATGTCGTATCCAGCTTCTATTAAGCCGTATGACATTACTTTGCCCTTTCCCCAACTTGACACTTTTTGTAGAGCAAACCTGTCAAATAACTTGGAATTTTGTATCAAGTCTTTGATTACACTTGTTCCTAACATATCTTATACTCCTAAATTACCTAGCCACTCAGAATAGTTAACTTTGTTGCTGTTGTCTTCCCCTTCCGAACAATTGGTGTACCAACTCTTTGGTATCTCCCCCGTGTGCAGTTTGTTTCGCGGGTTGAACCGACACCAAGGTATCCCTAAATCCTCTGCCCACTGGTAATACAGGAGGCTTTTGCGATTTGGCATTTTCTTGTTCGGGTCTTGAAAGGCAATTCTCAATAGAGGAAATAAGGTGGGATACTGTAGTTGGAAAGTTTCGACTTTCGATGGGAAGTCTGTCTCTATCTTTCCCTTTGTCTCTATCAGGCATCCCGTCTTTGTCGCTATGAAGTCTGGGTTCCATGATGTTAGCTTCAACTTTTTGAAGAACTTTAGAATCTCCTCCGTTAGGGGGACTTCTACTAATCTCTCTCTCTCCTTCCACACTAACGATTGTGGGAAGTCGTTCGTCTTTCGGGGAGTCGTAGCTAGAGGAACGAACATACTGAAGACGCGTTTGTTCCTTTGAATCAGTGGGTAATACTTCTCCAGCACTACCTTCTCTAGACTGCCTGAGTACGGTATCTCCTCTCCCTCTATTAGAAGACGACCTTGCTGTACGTTCTGAAACCTGTGCATATTTCTGAGACACTCCTATAAATCGTCTAGACTTCTTGTCATAGTAGAGTCTAATAGGTTGTCCCAACTCGGACATTCCTCCCCTTCTATCCTTAAGTATGTATAACCGTCCTGGTTCATTCTCAGCATTGGGGTTCTTCCACCCCATAATAACCCAAGCTAACTGCTCGTATCCACTAGACCACTGACTGTCTCGCATGGTTGGCTCTAGGTACTCTTCCCAATCGGAAGGGAGGGATTTGCCTTTGCCAACTTTAGGTGCTAGGTTGTTGTCTGCTGGTTTATTATGGCTCACGACTATTACATGAACATCATACTCCTTAACTATTTCACCAATAACGTGCAAGTATTGTCGAGCAGCAGCAACAGGCTCTTTACTTATATCCAGTAACCAGGTTAGGTGGTCAATGGCTAAAAATCTACAACCATAACTAACAATAGCACATTCTAGAGCATCCTGCAATACCTCTGGTGTTACCTTACCTGGAATTCTACCTAATGAAATCAGCTCTCGGACTTTTTTAGATTTTTCTTTTGGTGGTAGCTCCTCATCAATTTTCAAGAGAGGGATAAAGTTGTCTATTACGTTTTGGGGTGGCTCTTCAAATGCTAGAAAATAGGGCTTAACACCTTGCTCAACCATGCTAGCGCAAAAGTGTCTAACCAATGAGGATTTCCCCCTTCCAGGTGAGCCGAACAGCACACTAAATTCATTTTTCCTGAATGTTAATGCACTGTCGAGCTCGGCAATCCCTGTACTCCAACCAGTAAAACCACCACCTTGTAACCATTGCTCATAGTCATCATCTACACTATCATCATAAACAAATGGTGTCTGTTGGTGTTGTGCAGATTCGATAGCTCTTTTGTAAACAGTGGACAGCTTAAACTTTTGAAAGTCATAGCTATCTTTACAAGTTACATAACCAGAGCTAAGAGCCACCTGGTACTGTGGTAAGATAACCAGCTTAGACCTATAGCCTAATATGGTTGCTGCTTTAGTAGCTGCCTTTTGTCCCTCTTCATCGTTATCAAACACTATGTAGATTGTTTTGAACTTCCTCAAGAATTGGTAATTATCCTTGATGGATTTCTCAACCGAACCTACCCCATTGGGTACTGAAAGGGAGGGAATACCTGTCATGTTGAATGCAGCTACAGCATCCATAAAGCCTTCAGTCAGCAATACAGTATCCAAGTTACCACCTACTGTATCCATACCGTAGAGCAGCGTACCATGCCCGTCACCTATCCACTTAAAATGATTAGACTTATCACTCTTTGGATATGTATAATCTCTTACATGAACACTGTGCAGTTTACCTTCTGGGGTGGCTCTACCAAAGTATAATCTCTCCCCTTCCTGAGTAACACGATAGAGCTGAAACACATTGAGAGGGATACCAGTAAGCTCAACGAATTTATCTTCTGGCAAGCTACCAGGTTGAGTTACTTTGCCCATAGACTTTTTGTTGAAAGAGCAGTCAGGTTTGAAACAATACTTTTGTTCCTTACCCTTATCGTCAACCCAAACACCTACACTATTGACACCACCACAAATGGGACATTGCTCATTCCTGTTGTACCTTTTCATAGATTACTGCTTGTACTTGAGACGGTAAAAATGTCAAAGAGCTGTCTTCCCCATAGGGATATGTAAGTAATTCCATTGGTTGACTGTCAGACAAGTGATAGGTAGACATCGAAGTCCTCAAGTGTTTGAGCTGATTTCTACTCATAATCAGGTCAAAGCGAAGTCCTTGTAAGAACACTGTAACCTTTATCTTGGGATTGTGCTCAGCCATAATAACTCCTTAATAAATTTTTCATTCCTGTTTGCGGACACTGTAACCTTGCCAGTCAAGACGTACTGTACAAAGCTAGAACAAAGCGAATAGTTAATACGCTTGGGATTCAACAAAGTATTAACTAAAGACGATACCGTAACCCTTAACTCAGGTCTATCCTCATACCAACCGATGCGTTTGTGCATCATGATGAGCTGTGCCGTGGTGGCTTGGAAGGGGAGGATTACTGTAGGCTGTACTTGATGCTCGACTAAGACCACATCACCTATCTTAGAGTACAACAACCTAACCCCATCTATTGTTAAGTGCCGTTCACTAATTACACTCTCTGTTCCAGAGTTCATAATGAAACGGATAGTGAAGTGACAACGGTTACGCTCCATCACACCAAAGAGTTTACCAACCTGATAAACAAAGTGCCCATAGGGGTCAAAGGGAGGATATACTCTTACCTCAATCTGATGCTTGCTTTTCATACTTTCCATGCTCCTCAGTTGATAGAGCAAACAGAAGACGTGTAGCAGCGTTAACTAAATCTTCCCCTTCCCCATAAGTACCATACCTAATCAAGTGCCTTAGAGCGTGCTCTATGTGGTCTTCTCTACAGATTAATCTCCAGTTATCCTTACCGTATTTAGCACAACCAGTAAAGAGAACAGCACTGATAGATTCTAAAGATTCAAAGGGCAGCAACATCCACCCTTCTGTTATCTTACTCTGGCTTCCCCCATATTGATTTAATGTCGTGTCGGAGTTCTCTGATTTTTTGGATTGCGTGTCCTGCTCTTTTAATGTTTTTAAGTTTTTCAGGGTAGAACCAGTCTTCCCCAAAGATTCGTTGCTCATCTTCTATCACCTCCTCAAAGGCTTCGTTGTCCATCTCATCAAACCTATTGTAATACTCTGGGTTAGCGAATCTTATAACAGCCTCAGTCCTAAGTAGTGTAACGTACATGGTTAGGACTTGACTAGGGGTGGGATAGTCATCTTGGCTGTCTGCCCAAGCCTTAAGACTCTTACCAACATCCAAATTATTCTCTCTAAGAATAAAGAACGCTACCAGAGTACGGTGTTCAGCAGGTTTTCTATGGTTTGGTGGGTACTTGAGCTTGTAACTTTGAATGGCGCTCAACGATACTCCCTTACGGGAAAGGGAGAGATTTAGCTCTAGCCCCAAGAAATTAATGTAGTAGCTCTTCAGTCCTGCCAATATCGCTTGCTGTTCTTTATACCATTCTCCTTCAGGTAATTGAGGTGCAGTCAAAATGGATTTAATTGGTGGGTTGGAGTGCCACTTACTGTACTTCTTAATGCCATATCTTTTTAGGAAGTAATGGAGAGTGACTACTCGCTCGACTTCCATTTCATAAAGGGAGGAGAGCTGACTGTTATAGTAGCTGTACACTCCATTGTCCATCAAGCACCACGTAGTTATGTAATACTTTCTCTTGTATCTAGACTGATAGGCTGTTATTGTCATCTGCCTAAGTATTGTCCATCGTAGTAGTCTTTGGTACTCCGTAAGTGGCTCTCCAGTTCTTATGGTAGCAAGCAAAGATACTCTATCCCATTTGCTTAGTGCCTCAGCCTCCTTTATCAATTTAGAAGGGGTTTCAACATACTCCTTCTCTATATCAGTATAAACAGCTCGATGCCTTATTTTCTTTTTTGATGGAGTATGTCGAGCTTTCACATGATTTACCTCCCTGATAAATCTATTCTATCAAATTCTGCTCTACAAACGACACACCATGATAGCTCTCCATCTCTCAATCTCTCATGAGAGAATGGTTCATTACATACGGAACATCTCCCTATAACGGGATTGCTCTTTGAGGAATGATTCAAGCTCTGATGGGGCAACCTGCTTGTGATAAGGGTCTGGCACTGATTCAGTAATTCGGTAGAGATTTTCAATTTTACCGTCCTTATCAATAATTGATACGCTCATTCCCAAGATGGGTATAGTATCCATTACTTGCCGTCTTAAGCTGACATTGTGAATATCCCCAAAGTAAATAACCACAGGAGTAAGACAGCATAACCAATTAAAAGCCTGAGCATAAACTAGTAAAGCTGCCGCTTGTTTCCATGACCTAATATTCTTGACTTCAATTAACTCTAGATTCTCGAAGTCTACAAAATCAATTGAGCCATAAGGAGTAGACACTTCATAATATAAGTCTGGATGCTGCCTCAATACTAACTCATGGTAGGTGCGCTCTTCATCTGTCATCCTAGTTTTTGATGAGCACATCTTTTTTATAAATTCAATGTTCTCCTCATCTTTGTAACGTTGGTAAAGAGCAACTACTGTGTTTAACCTAACACCTGTTCGCTCATTGATACCTAGTTTAGTTGCCCAATCAATAGCTTCCTTCTCTAACCGCGTAAGTTTGCTCACAAATTTTATCCTATTGGCGTTTGAACGGACGTTCCACTGGCGCTCCACTGGGGAAGGGGGAGATTGGTTTATTCTCCCCCATACTGCTCTTCTATTGAGAGACAATCACCTTTACATCGTCTGTTTCTGGCTCGACTGTGGCAGGTGATACTTCAGTCTTGTTCTTCTTTGCTCTCGGCTTGCGCTCTTTCTTCTCTTTAACTTCGCTCTCTGCTTCGGCAGAAGGTACTGCTTTCACCTTAGACTCTTTAACAGGTAGAGGAGGCAGTACAAACTTACCATCTTTGATAGCTTGTTCTAGGAGTAGGGATAGACGAGAGGCTACAGTCTTATACTCTCTACTGATGTTGCTGACTCCACCTTGCTCGACTGCAAATTGAACAGCATTTGCATAATTATCTACAGCAAAGGTTACGAAATCAGCAATCAACTGTACATTGAGATTTTTGTTGGTGGCTAGCATCAGCTTAGCGTGTTCCTTATGGTTGATTTTGAATAAGCTAAGTACCGCACTGGCTACCATAGCTTTCGTATTAGCTGTAGTCGGGTATTGACCGTCTACCAGACCTTCATCTTTTAGGAAGAGAAGAGTAATCAGTGCTGAGCGTTGAGCATCTGCCGTGCCAGGGAATTCACCTTGCACATAGGATAACACCATGCTCTCTTGGTTCTCTACATCAACACCGCTCGACGATGTACGATATAGCTTGGTCTCATACTGGGTAGCTCCACGACTCTTGTTATCAGCGAGCACCATTAAATCATCTGCTCGAATCTGAAATACTGGCACAAAGATTTCACCAATTCTGTCTGCTAGTCCAGCATGATAGAGAAGGTTGATACCTGCTGCTAACCTGTGACGACCTGCTTCCACTCGGATTTTATTATCATCAGTGTAGCCAATAGTGATAGGCTTGATTAGGTAGGTTCCATCTTTGTTAATTCCGTAATCCCCTGCAATGATATCCATGACCTTGCCAACTATGATATCACACTGGGCAGGAGTAGGTTGATAGTGCTCAAACAAATTCTCAAGACTGATGTGAGAAACAGCATCACCGTAGTCATGGCTTGTATAGAATGAACGAACTCGCTCAAAGATTAACTCTTTATCAATTACGGGAGCTGAATTCTCATCTGGTTTAACATAGTGATAGCTCTTGAAGAAATTCTTATATTGGCTAGAGCTTAAGTCTTCAAGATTGATTAGGAAGGATTCGATTAAGGATTGCATAGTAGACATAGTTTTCTCCATTGATGTATTACCATCATAGCATAGATTCAGGATATTGTCAAGTGTTTATCCTATCAATTCCCATACAAGTTTCTTATGGGAAGGGGAGGATAGATAAGTAGTCTTTATGTATTCATGTGTACCTCCTATATGTATATATTATATATTATATATATTATAATTAACTATTACATATAGTAATAATTAACTATAATATTAATCAACCTTAGAAAAAGAAAAAGAGCAAGGCGACACCTCCATTTTTGAATCAAGCTAAACTGATTTTTCGAGAGGGCGAAGCTGGGCTGAGCAAGGATAGAGCAGCATGGTGGAAGAGGAAGAACAATAATCTCCCCCTTCCCTAGCGGAGCGGAGCAGAGTGCTAATGTAAAGAATTGTAACACATGACTTGACAATACTGGTATCATGTGTTATAATGGTATTACGGTGAGAGAAGTGCCTTACCTAGTCTCTCTCTTTCATACCACTCTGCTACTTGAGGCATCCATTTGTAGAACTCTCGATACAACAACTCACATAACTGCTGTATCTCTAATTCTGCATCTTTTTTGGAGCGTAAGTCAAGAATGTGCATCAAACTTCTTGCATTCATAGAAACAACAAAGTGTTGTCTAATATTGTAACCTAAACAGGATAACCTAGAATGTTCTTCACTCCATCCCCTATCAATCAGAATAGCATACTTGTTAGCTGCATAGTAAGCATCACTGATATCAGTGATTCTATTCTTTTCAGTGTACTCGTATTTGTTACCCTTCCTATCCGTATAGAATCCTACAGGTCTGAAATAGAATATCTTCTCGATATCCTGATTAGCAGTGGCTTTAGCAAATTCAACTATTCTATTTCCAGTGTACCGAGTGGACTGCACATCAAAGGACACTCCAATTCTGTGTGTTCTAAGTTGCTGCATGACCGTATGTGGAAAGTATCCCACATTCAGCGTAATCTGTGGATGCTCAAAACATCCAAAGTGCCCACGTTTATTAGCAAGAAGATGTTTGATGATTCGTTTACCATACGTTTCTTCAGTACAGCCTAAATCTTCCTCTTCCTCACTAACCATGTGTTCAAAATAGTCCTGGTGCATTGCTAAGTACACCAGTTTTTGTGGATTAGGTGTTGCGTTCAGTGTACTAACCTTGAAATACTTATCCATTACTTAAACATCCAATTAATGAACTCTGCAAAGATGTATATCACGACTATAAAGAATACCACAACGACCAAACCGTACATGACTTCACTCCTTATAAATTTTATAGTATTGGCGCTCGAACGCTCTCCATTCCTCACAATAACCACGTGCTCTCAGAGGGCAGTTTACGCCCCATTAAGGCTACCCTACCCTCTTACCATATCACCCTACTACCTACCTATTAGACAAGCCTTCACGAGCCTCCTAGGTGTCTCTCCGTTGACGTTTACTCCTCTTCCTCCTCAGCTATCTCCTCAGCATAGTTTATGACTGCATTCAAAGACCCAATTATAGCAGATGAACAAACAATGACTGTTGCCATTTCATTAATACTGAAGAAAGGTATTTCTTGTGCATTGCTCTTTGCAACTATGACGGATGCTGTCAACACTACAATAGCATTACCAATTACCCAAATTAATCTAATCATTGGTTAACCTCTGTATTATTGGAAGGGGAAGATAGCTGCTCATTGATGGATAAGCCTAAGCCTACAAAACCCATTAGACCAATGAGCACTATGAACGAGCAGATAGCTATTTCAGATTGTACGCTCATACCCTCATAGCCACGTGTACGCTTTAACACTTGTTTCCTGCTCGACTGTGGTTGTCGTTTCATACTTTCATTCTCCTCTTCCATTGTGCTGTGTCAATTGCTTTTTGATTCTTAATCTCTGCATACCATTGTGATAGATACCAATCAAGTTGTGAGTCACAAGTGGGTAAGAACTGAAAGAAACGTGCCATCTTCTCCCTGTTATCTGTTCTAACTATTGTCAGGTTGTTGTTGTCAAGAATGACTAGTTCCCTCTCATTTAAGAGGTAGTCATACAGGTCTGTGTTGTTGTGTAAATAGTGTGCTACCGACATAGTACCTCCTACTCCTTTAGGAATACCTATTGATATTTGGTAGTGTTATCCGTATCATCCGTTAGACTGATAATACAGATTATCCTCCTCTTCTTTATTTGTGAAGGGGAGGATATACTGTATTACTAGGTACTACGATGCCAGAACTTCACAAGATGCCAATGCTCTTGAATAGTTGATGGTTTGTATCTGCAAAGGTTGATACAAGTGATACCTGTAAGTACAATACCTGGTATCAGAACAATGCTCTCGTCAGTGCCTATAAGTTCCTTTACAAAGTAGTCATTGTTGTAACCATCTTGTATGAATGTTGTTACTTTAACCATGATGTTAGCAATCCTTTAGAACATAGATTAGCTGCTGAGCGTGCAGATTATAAATTGCTTTTTGGTTGTATTTTACAGCGATACGTTTAGCCTCGTCAAAACTGTCTACTACCACACTTAGGTCAACATAGATACGTGACGCTGGTGTATCACTGTCTATCCATATACCTATGCAATAGGCATCATCATCCAGACCGAAGTATGGAGTACCAAGGGAACTCAGTACACTCAAAGCATTGTCAATACCTAAATCGACGGTATTAGAAACCAAGTCGGTATACGCTACTACATAACCTTCAGTTGGTTCATCCATAGTCGTCAATCTTATTGTACAGCCTTTGTAGTTGTTCCTAGCTAGGGCTGAGATAACACTACGTTTTAGCTCTTGTGCATATTTGTTCATAATTCT
>LLBY010004383.1_pt2 | contig 13816 bp, 15 predicted proteins | sample 1489401 | NCBI WGS metagenome assembly LLBY01 (sample SAMN04092656, study PRJNA295927) | soil metagenome | biome: Soil prokaryotic community; feature: Bulk soil; isolation source: soil from tomato rhizosphere | host: tomato cultivar Hawaii 7996 | place: South Korea | collected 2011-11-01 | reverse complement strand
GGTGCGGGTGGTACCAGTAGGTGCCAGCGGTGCCGGGGGGGACACTGAAGCGGTACTCGTAGGTCTCGCCTGGTGCCACCGGATGGAAGGGGCTGCCATCCGCCTCGAACGGAAGGTGGAACCCGTGCCAGTGGACCGTGGTCGCCACCGGAAGGTCATTGCGAAAGCGGATGACGACGTCGTCTCCCTCGCGCAACTCCAGTGTGGGGCCGGGCACGGTGCCGTTGTAACTGAAGACGGATGTGGAAGTACCCGCCCGCAGCACCAGTCGGGCAGGAGCTGCGGCGAGGGAAAGCTCGACTTTGCGTGCGGTGGCGGGAGCCTTGGCGGACGCGAGCTGGCCAAGCGCCACCTCGGCACGCGAGGAAGACGCCAATACTGCCAGTAGCGGCGCGACTGTCCAAGGGGACACAATGCGCGTCATCGAGTGACCTTCGGCTGTTGGCGACGGCCCTAAGCTGCTATGCGGTACACGATCGCGCCAGCCTGTACGATGAGTTGAGAGTTGAGAGCTTAAGAGTTACAACACATGACTTTCACCAATCACCGCTCACGCCCCACGCCTCAACTCCCGCACCCCCATCCAGACCGAGGCAGCGACAATCACCCACGCCAGAAATCGCGCGTCCCGGGCCAGGACCAGGTCCTGATCCAGCTTCCCCCAGGTGGCCAGCAGGAAGGTCCAGTCGTGTTCTCCCCCGCCCACCAGGGGAAGTTCCTGGGCCCGGGCGTCAGCGACATAGCGCCCGATGTTCCAGAAGTTCTGGCCCATCCACCAGAGCGCCACGCTCGCCGCATGGCGGTCCTGGTTCCTCCAGAACGACACCACGAATGCCAGCGGCAGGATCAGCTGAAACAGTGTGCCGCCCAGGGCAGTAATGACGTCTCCGCCCCAAGCGAACACCAGGTGTCCGGTCTCGTGGATCGCGAGGTTCAGGGCATCGGGCAGGTGGAAGCGCGAAGGCGTGAACCCGCACCATACGCCATAGACCGCCAGCAGGCCGGTCAGCGCCAGGCGCCACTGCCGTTCACCCCATCCGAGGCTGCTATTCTTGGTGATGTCCAGCCCCGCTTCGCCCCTCCGCATAAGCGATCTCCGCAAGCGCTACGATGACGTCGTCGCCGTGGACGGACTCGACCTCGAGATACGCCCGGGTGAATGCTTTGGCCTGCTGGGACCCAACGGCGCCGGCAAGACCACCACCATCGAGATCTGCGAGGGCCTGACCCCGCCCGACAGCGGCGACGTCGAGGTGCTGGGCCGCCGCTGGCCCGGCAATGGTCGGCACCTGCGCGAGCGGCTCGGCATCCAGCTGCAGGAAACCCAGTTGTCAGAGAAGCTCTCGGTGCTCGAAACGCTGCGGCTGTTCCGCAGCTTCTATGCCCGTGGCCGGGACATCGAGGACGTGATGGCCCTGGTCCAGCTGGATGAGAAGCGCGACGCGAGAGTGGGCAACCTCTCCGGTGGCCAGAAGCAGCGGCTTGCCCTGGGCTGCGCCCTGGTGGGCGATCCCGAACTGGTATTCCTCGACGAACCCACCACCGGCCTCGATCCCCAGGCTCGCCGCCAGGTCTGGGAACTGGTCGAGCAGCTCAAGGCCACCGGCCGCACTATCCTGCTCACCACGCATTACATGGAAGAAGCCGAACGGCTCTGCGACCGAGTGGCCATCGTGGACCATGGCCGGGTCATTGCGCAGGGAACGCCTCGGCAGCTGATCGCGGGGCTCGGCGCCGAGCAGATTGTATTTTTCGCCATTGAGGAAGAGGCCAGCGCCCGCTTCAGCGATGAAGTGCGCCATGCAATCGCCGACGCGGTAGGCAACCCACCCCGGGCAACAGACGGTGGCTGGGAGCTCGGTGTGGCCGCACCGCATGTGGCGATCCCGGCGCTGCTGTCGGCGCTCAAGGAGCACCGGCTGCCGCTGTCGGAACTCCGTACTCACTCACCCACGCTGGAGGATGTGTTCGTCTCCCTCACCGGGAGGGCCCTGCGCGATGGCTGAATCCGGGCGCAGGACCACACCGGTACGCCCCGCACTGGTCGAACTCACCCTGGTGCGGGTCAGGGAGTTCATCCGTGAGCCGGAGGCGCTGTTCTGGGTCTTCGTCTTTCCGTTGCTGCTCGCCATCGGCCTCGGCATAGCGTTCCGGAACCGCCCGCCAGAGTCGGTGCGCGTGGGCGTGGTGGAGTCCGCCCCACCTGCGATGGTCGCTGCGATGGACGGCGCGGGCGGGCTGACGGTGGTGCGTATGCGGGACGACAGCGCCGCAGCCCAGGCGCTGCGCACCGCAGATGTGGCGCTGGTGGTCTCGCCCTCGCCCACTGGGGTCACCTATCGGTTCGACCCGTCGCGGCCCGACGCCCGCAGCGCCCGGCTCCTGGTGGATCGCGCCATCCAGACCGGCGCGGGGCGGCGCGATCCTGTGGTGGTTGAGGAAGCAGTGGTAAGCGAGCGCGGCGCCCGCTACATCGACTTCTTCATCCCGGGGCTGCTGGGCCTCAACCTGATGGGAAGCGGTGTCTGGTCGATCGCATTCGCCATCGTCACCGCCCGCAAGCAGAAATTGCTGAAGCGGCTGGTGGCCACTCCGATGTCACGGGCCGAGTACCTGGGCTCGTTCCTGCTGTCGCGGCTGGTGTTCCTGGTGCTGGAAGTGGGAGTGCTGGTGGCGTTTGGTGCCCTGGTGTTTGATGTTCCCATGCGCGGCTCGTGGGTGGCGCTGGGCGTCGTCTGCCTGGTGGCAGCGCTGGCCTTCAGCGCACTGGGCCTGCTGGTGTCCTCGCGCGCACGGACGGTGGAAGCGGTGTCTGGGCTGGCCAACCTCGTGATGCTGCCGATGTGGATCTTCTCGGGAGTGTTCTTCTCCGCCGCCAACTTCCCCAAGGCGCTGCAGCCATTCGTCCAGGCGCTGCCACTTACGGCGACGGTGGACGCCCTCCGCGGCATCATGCTCCGCGGCACGCCGCTGACCGCCCTGGGCGGGGAGCTGGCACTTCTGCTGGTATGGCTGGTGCTGCCGTTCATGGCAGCGCTCTGGATGTTCAGGTGGCGATGAAGCCAAGCCAGGTGGGAACCTGCCGGGTCATGCGCCCCGGCCCCTCGAGCTGAAGCTTGCGCGAGCGGCGGGCGCGGGCCAGCGACAGCTCATCGAGCAGCAGGAGCATCATGGTTTCGAGGTCGCTGTGCACCGAGACGACGACCTCGAATCCCGGATCCGTCAGGCATAGATCCACCGACGCCTCATCCAGGACCAGCCACCAGTAGCGTCTGGTGACATCTGCGTCTCGCAGGTGAAACAGTATCACCACCCGGCGAGTGGGCCGGACTCCGCGCTGCTCCACCCGCCGAAGCATTGCCCACATCATGAACGCCGGATCGAGATCCGCCCGGGTAATCGCACCCCGGGTCCAACGCTGGCCCCATGCAGCCAGCTGCGCGAACAGCGGCCGCAACTGCTCGCCAGCCTCGGTGAGCCGATAGCTGGAGTGCCGCGATCCGCCGGCCTGCAGTCGCTCCAGCACCCCCGCACGCTCCAGCTTGTCCAGGCGATCCGAGAGCAGTGACGGCGACATCAGGGGCACCCCCCGCCGGATCTCGTTGAACCGGCTGCTTCCGGCCAGCAGCTCCCGCAACACAAGGGGCGTCCAGCGTTCAGCGAGGACCTCCGATGCCTTCGCCACCGGACAGAACTGTCCATATCCCGCAGCTTGCATGCTCCACCTTATATCTGGGTCTGGCGCCGCGCTAGTACAGATTTCGTACTGGAAGGCCGGCGCTCCTTCCGCCATGCTTTGCCATGGATACCACCGAGGGGCATGTCATGCCAGCCGGATTTCGACAAGCTGCCGCAGTGCTGGCGCTCGCCGCCGCCCTTGCATCTGCTGCGGCCAGCGAGGCAGCTGGGCAGCGTCACACTGGGCCGCCAGGCCAAATGGGTACGGTCGAGTACACGGTCAATTGCACCGGCTCGGCACCAGACAGCTTCGCGCTGGGCCTGATGTTGTTGCACCACATGACGTACGAAGCCGCCGCCAGCGCCTTCCGGGCAGCAGCAGCGGCCGATTCGGGATGTGCGATGGCCTACTGGGGCGAGGCCATGACCTATGTCCACCCGCTGTGGAGCGATCCGCCGACCGATGCCGGCTTCGACCGGGGGCGATCGCTCGCGTTGCAGGCGGAGCGCCTGGCCTCCGGCAATGCGGTTGATTCTGCTTTCGCATTCGCCGTCGCCGCCTACTACCTCCCGGGACAGTCGGCGGATGAGAGCCCCAACCTCGCAGCATTTGAGCGAGCCTGGTCTCGAGTACATCAGCAGTTTCCTGACCAGACAGAGGCAGCGGCGTTCTACGCCCTGGCTCATCTCGCTACCGCCGACCCGGCCGACAAGACCTACAGACACCAGCGAACCGCCGGCGCCCTGATGGAATCGGTACTGGCGCGCCACCCAGACCACCCCGGAGCGCACCATTACTTGATTCATGCATACGACTACCCGACCCTCGCCGAGAGAGGACTCCAGGTCGCCCGGGACTACGGCAGCGTGGCGCCGGATGTGGCACATGCGCTTCACATGCCGACCCACACATTCACCCGGCTGGGCCAGTGGGAAGAGACGATAGCCTGGAACCTTCGCTCCGCCGACGCGGCAAGGACCTCGGCGGGGGAGGCCGTATCTCTCCACTACCTCCACGCCCTCGATTATCTCGTGTATGCCTGGCTGCAGACCGGACAAGTTGCCCTGGCCGAGGCGGTACGGGACTCGTTGCGGCAGCTGGACCGGCCGATCCAGGTGGAGATCGCGTCGGCCTATACCCTGGCTGCGGTACCTGCCCGGATTGCGCTGGAGCTGAAGCGCTGGAACGATGCCGCGGCGCTGGTCCCGCGCGTGCCGGCCGCTTTCCCATGGGACAAGTTTCCGGCAGCGGAGGCATTGACGCACCAGGCCCGCGCACTCGGTGGCGCCCATATTGGCGACACGAGCCTGGTTCAGCAGGCAATCGAACGGTTGGGGGAACTTCGGGAGTCGGCCTCGGGGGCGTCCGGCTATTGGGCCAATCAGATAGACATCCAGCTGCTGACGGCGAAGGCGGGCCTTGCCGCTGCCTCCGGCGACACAGCATCCGCACTCGCGCTGTTGGGGCAGGCGGCCAGGGCCGAAGCTGCCACCGAGAAGCACCCGGTGACGCCTGGCGAACTGGTACCTGCGGCGGAACTGCTGGGGGAATTCCTGCTCGACGCAGGGCAGCCGGAACCGGCACTGGCCGAGTTCATGCGAGTGCTGCAGCGGAGCCCCAACCGGCTCAACAGCGTGAAGGGAGCGGCGCGCGCAGCAAGGATGTCAGGCCATACTGCCACTGCGGACCGCTACGAGTCCGAGGTCGCGCGACTATTGGGGGATGAGTAACACGACGCGGTTTCGCAGATCAGGTCTTCGGGAGCGGTGCCCGCGCTGCTATGACAGTGATGTTGTCGCTTCCGCCCCGTTCCAGGGCCATGCCCAGCAGTGTGCGGCAGAGCTGCTCCGATGATTGCATCGCCTCGATTTCCCGCGAAAGCTCATCGGCCTCCACATGCTTGGTCAGCCCATCGGTGCAGAGCAAAACCACGCATCCGCGCGGGATATCGATCCGGCTGACGACAGGCGTCGCCTCGCCGCCGCCCAGAGCGCTTGACAGCACATTGCTGAAGGGTGACTTCGCTGCGCGTTCTGCGGGGAGGATACCCTGGTCCACCAGCCCCTGAGCCACCGTCTGATCGCGGGTCATCTGCAGCAGCTCGCCGCCCCAGTAGCGGTAGCAACGGCTGTCCCCCACCTGCGTCACGTACATCCACGGGAACACCGCCACCGCGAGGGTAAGGGTAGTTGCCATTTTCGCGTCGGGCTGGGCAGCGGCCTCGGTCAGCACCGTGGCGTGGGCTTCCAGCGCGGCGGTCTTCATTGCGTCGTAGAACTCCTGGTCCGACGCCGAGCCTGCCGAGTGATATGACCGCAGCGAAGTCGTGACGTACTTCATGACCGCGCTGAGCGCGAGGCGGCTGGCCTCGCCGCCTCCCGAGCCACTGCCTACGCCATCGGCCACAAGCATGTAGGTGGCCAGGCGGGACCCGCGGAGCGGGAGGTTGTCGACGTCAGGAAGGCTGGTGCCGTGCACCACCACCTGCGGGTGCACCGTACAGAGCATGAAATGATCCTGGTTCTCCTTGCGCTTGAGGCCAGGATGGGTCAGTCCATACAAGTCGAGCTCGGTATCGCCGGGACGGTGCCAGCGCAGGTCTATCGCGGTGGCCGCGGAGATGGAAGCCGCCATACGGGGGCGCTCGCATTAGGGGAGGCTGCATGACCCTTTGAGATACTACCGGCCGGAAGCAATCCCCGCCAGCCGCGAGGGGCGGATGTCAGGGAAGGATCGCGGTGGTCCCGGACACCCTGAAGCGGCCATGGTCGTATGCCATGTCGCCCTTCACGACCACCTTAATGTCCTGCGCCAGCATCGCCTGGGGCAGGAACCCGAAAGCCAGCAGCCATGCGAGCCTTCCTTGCATGATGACCTCAGGCGGTTGGGGTGACGGCGACACCCCTGCCCACTCGCCGCCGCTCGGCGTTGAGGTCCTGCACCGGCCGCACCTCGATGCATCCGATGCTGGCCCAGGGAAGCTCCCCTGCGATCCGGACGGCATCATCCATGCTCGGGGCCTCGATCAGGTTGAACCCGCCCAGCACTTCCTTGGTCTCCGAGAACGGGCCGTCCACTGCATGAGAGCGTCCCTTGCGGGTACGCAGGGACTTCGCTTGGGAAGCTCGCATCAGCATGTGGGACTCGAGCACCTTTCCGTCGCGGGCAAGGTCGTCCACATGGTCGAAGCAGTCGCGCAGCATCCCGTCGAGCGATCCCTCGGGCAGCGCGTCGGCGAGCTCGCCGTCGATATAGATGAGAAGCATGAACTTCATGGCGCCTGGATCCCCACACTTTCGAGTGCGATGTCGATTTCCCTCGGCTAATCTGGACCCGGCGCGGTCATCCGTCCACCTCCGGTGGCAGCGTCAGCGGCCCGTTCCCGGCGAGTCCACCGCTTCGCCCCTGAGAATCGCTGCAATGTCATTTATGCTGCCCCGCCCCATCCGGCCCAGGTTGCCGAGCACGATGATGGTCCTGTGGGACCCGGGAATGCGGCGGATGTAGCAGGAGAACCCCGGGAGTCCGCCGCTGTGGTCGTATGTGACTCCGTCGGGCCCGGAGCGGATAAACCAGCCGTAGCCATAATCGCCGATGCCCGGGGTGAATATCGAGTCGATCGCCGCGCGGGGCACCAGCCGCTCGGTATAGAGCGCCTGGTCCCACTTGTAGAGGTCACGAGCGGTGGTGATGAGCCCGGCGTCTGCCTGGGGCGGCTCCATCAGCTGGTAGACCGCGTTCCGGTACTCGTCGCGGGTGAGGCCATCGGCATACTCGGCCGGTCCGACGCCCTCGGCGAGCTGATATCCCTGGGCCCGGTTGGGAATGAGGTCTGCCGAGCGATCCTGGCTGCTGAGCGTCATGCCAAGAGGCTCGTGAATCCGGGTTCGGAGGAAATCCTGGTATGGCATCCCGCTGGCGCGCTCGATGATGAAGCCGAGGGCGATGTAGGCCGAATTGCTGTAGTGGAACTTGCTGCCGGGTTCGAAGTCGAGGGGCCGGGCCTTTGCGTCGCGCATTATCCGCTCGGCAGCGTGCTCCTGCGACATGTAATCGGAGTAGGCCTGGGTGCTGTAACCGCCGAACCACCCCTCGTAGTCGGAGATGCCCGACGTGTGTCGCAGCAGGTGATGAATGGTGATCCCGTTCCAGGACGCAGGCAGCGAATCGAGATACTTCGAGATCGGGTCGCCGATTTTCAGCTTGCCGTCGGCTGCCAGCATCATCACGGCCATGGCGGTGAACTGCTTGGTGACCGACGCGACCCGGAATCGGGTTTCAGGGGTATTGCGCACCTCGAGTTCCATGTTGGCGAACCCGAACGCCGAGTCCACGAGGATGGTGCCCTGCTCGGCCACGAGCACGCTGGCATTCAGCCAGCCCTGGCTGGCGGCGGCGGTGAGGTAGTCGCGGAGCCGGCTGGCCCGCGGATCCTGGGCAGTCGCAGTACTCACCGCTGCCGAGGCCATTGGAAGAGCCAGAAGCAGCGCGCGGTAAAAAGGCTTCATTTGCAGGAACTCCTCAAGAGAAGACTATCCACAGTCCCAGCACGGCAAGCACCACTGCCGCGCTGAGCAACATGTCCCACCTCGCTCCGGTCCCGTGGCTCGCAGTGGCCGTGGTGCTGTACGTCAGCCCTGTCAGCCGCTCCCGGTCAGGGGCGGGAGCAGTGAAGCTGACAACAATCAGGATGGCCGCGCAGGTCACGAAGAGCAGGACCGCGAAGTGCAGGAAGTTGAGATCAGCGAAGGCGAACGGCAGCCCATCCAGCCGCCCCTTGTTGAGCTCCGCCACCAGACGAACCAGCCCCAGCACGAATCCCGTCACCAGCGCCGCCATGGCCCCACGTGCGTTGAGCCGGGGAAAGAAGAGCCCGAGGAGGAAGACGGCAGCAATGGGCGGGGCGATATATGCCTGTACGCTCTGCAGGTACTGGTAGAGCTGTCCGGACACCAGCTTCATGAGCGGTATCCAGAGCAGACCGAACGCCACCAGAGTTCCAGTCGAAATCATGCCGACTACCACAAGCCGTCGCTCTGACGCATCCGGACGAAGCTTGCGGTAGACGTCCCACGTGATCAGCGTGGAAGTGGAGTTGAACACCGACGACAGCGAGCTCATCAGGGCCGCGAGGAGCCCCGCCACCACCAAGCCACGGAGTCCCGCGGGCAGCAGTGCGGATACCAGGGCCGGAAGCGCCTGATCGGGACGGTCAAGAATGAGCCGGCCTTCCCGCGCCAGGATTGCGGCGATCACCCCTGGGATTACGAAGAGAAACAGAGGCAGCAGCTTGAGGAACGCCGCTAATATCGTTCCCTGGCGCGCTTCCCGGAGATTGCGTGCGGCCAGCGTGCGCTGGACAATGAACTGGTCGGTGCACCAGTACCAGATACCCAGGATCGGCGCGCCGAAGAGGATGCCGGTCCAGGGGAAGGCAGGGTCGCTTGCGGGCTTCCAGAGATCCATGAACCCGGGGCCCGCCGCCGAGACCATCGGGGACCAGCCGCCCACGGCGCCAACGCCGAGCAGCAAAACGGCGAGCGAGCCAGCGAGCAGCACGAACATCTGCAGCATGTCGGTGATCATCACGGCCCGAAGGCCGCCCACCATCGTATAGATGCCGGTTGCAACGACCACGATCAGCGCCCCGGTCCAGAAGTCGATCCCCATGAGCGCCTCGAAGACGATGGCGCCTGCGGCTATTGTCACCGAGATCTTGGTGAGCACGTAGCCTATGATCGAGACCACGGCCAGGTACCAGCGCGCCGCCGGAGAATATCGCCGCTCGAGGAACTCGGGCATGGTGTAGACGCCGCTCCGGAGGTAGAACGGCACGAACACCCAGCCCAGCAGCAGGAGGATGAGCGACGCGAGGATCTCGAACTGGGCCACAGCCACTCCGCTCGCAGCACCAGTTCCAGCCAGCCCCACAAGGTGCTCCGAGCCGATATTGGAGGCGAAGAGCGAGGCGCCGATCACGAACCACCCCGTGTCCCGGCCAGCCAGGAAGTAGCCGGCCGAGCTGGCCCCTCGTCCCCGCCGCGCCCGCAGCGTGGCGTAGAGAGCCCCGCCGAAGGTGAGCGCGAAGTACGCCGCGATCACCAGCCAGTCCAGCCCGGTCATCGGGACTGGCAGCCGTCAGCCTGCAGTATCACGCGACCTCCGGTATCGTGGTGGCCCCGGGTATAATAGTGCGCATTGCCGCTGCCGACCCCCTCAAGCGCAGGACCCGGGAAGGAACCGCCTTGGAATCGCACACCACGCTCATCGCCCGGCTGAACGACAGGATCCACGAGTGCCTCAAGGAGGTGGTCTCGCCCGAGGAACCGGTGGCCTTCCTGGATTTCCCCGACTACACCAACTGCGGTGACTCGGCCATATGGCTGGGCCAGATGCGCTGGCTGCGGGATCGCTGCGGAAAGCGACCAGCCTACGTCGCGCGCCTGCACGAGTTCTCCCCCGAGGCATTGGATGGTGCGATGCCGGAAGGACCGGTATTCATCACCGGAGGCGGGAACTTCGGCGACCTGTGGGGCGCGCACCAGGATTTCCGGGAGCAGGTGATGGAGCTGCTGCCTGGCCGCCGGATAATCCAGTTCCCCCAGTCGATCCACTACCGCTCGCCTGAGCGCGCCGAGCAAACGGCAAGAGCGATTGGAAAACATGGAAACTTCGTGCTCCTGGTGCGCGACGAGGCTTCGAAGGAGTACTCTGAGAAGCATTTCGACTGCGAGGTGCGGCTTTGCCCCGACATGGCGTTCGGCATGGGCCCGCTGGAGCCCGGTGACGCGGAGTTTCCTGTACTCGCGATGCTGAGGAACGACAAGGAAAGCGCCCTCGGTGGTGGAGGCCGTACGGTGCCGCCGGACGTTCCCGTCGAGGACTGGATCGGAGAGCCCAAGCTACCGGTGAGGCTGTCGAAAGCTCTTGGTGCGGCTTCGGCGCTGATCGGGGGCAGGCGGTCGGAGCTGCGGCTTTCCAGCCTCGACGCCGCGGCGCACAAGCGGGTACGGCGCGGCACGCGCCAGCTGTCACGAGCGAGGGCGATTGTGACCGACCGGCTTCACGTGCACATAGTGTCGCTGCTGCTGGGGCGTCCCCACGCGGTACTGGACAACAGCTACGGCAAGGTCCAGGGGTTCATGAACGCCTTCTCGGGCGGCAGTGACCTCTCGTACCTGGCTGCCTCGCTGGACGACGGGATCGCGTGGGCCCGCGAGCGGGCCGCGCGGGACGCTGGCGAATGACGCCGGCGCTGACGTTCATTGTCCCGGTCCGCCATCAGGACAACGCCCGCGACTGGGGTGCTCTGAAGGCAAACCTCTCCCAGACCATCAGCTCTGTATCCAACCAGACCAGCCCCGAGTGGCGGGGCATCGTCGTCGCCAACGAGGGGGCGGATCTTCCCTCGCTGCCCGACAAGTGGGACGTGGTGTGGGTCGACTTTCCGCCGAATGCGATGCACGACAGGGGAGACCTGTCCATCGACCAGTTCTACGATGCGTTCAGGATAGACAAGGGGCGCAGGGTGCTGGCGGGGATGCTGAGGGCGCGCGGGAGCAGGTTCTTCATGATTGTCGATGACGACGACTTCGTGAGCGCGCGGCTGGCGCAGCATGCAGCAGCTCATCCCGATGCGAATGGCTGGACTATCGACCGGGGCTACATCTGGGATGACGGCGGGCGGCTGCTGCTGGAGCACGACGAGTTCAACCACCTCTGCGGCACATCGCTGATTGTCCGGGCAGATCTGTATGGCCTCCCGGGGCGGTTCGAAGACGCCGAACTGGAATGGATCAAGACGATGCTCGGCAGCCACATCAGGATTGCGGGAATTCTGGCCGAGCGCGGCGCGCCGCTGGAGCCGCTGCCGTTCAGGGGTGCGGTGTACCGGGTAGCGCACCGTGGGTCGCACAGCCAGGCGCGGAGCCTGCTGTACACCTACTTCCTGAGCCCGGAAGCGATCCGGGAGCCGGGGAAGGTGCTTCGCAACCTGGGGAAGCTGCGGCGGGTGGATGAGCAGATGAAGGGAGAATTCTTCGGCGGGGCGGCCCGCTCGAGCTGAAGCAGGCTGCCCGCCTTGGCGTCATTCGACCGTGACCTGCCGGATCATTCCATGCTCAATATGCGACCGCCCATCCGGCGCGGTCGCCATGCACATCAGAGCGTACTCACCCGTAGCGAGATCGGTCTCGAAGTAGCCCTCCATCCCCGGCGCGATTGCGGCGATGCCACCGGCGGGAGCACCCAGGCTTTCCAGTGGCGGCGGAGGTTCATCTGGCTGATTATCCCGCCGGGCGCGCTCCGGGTTCATCCAGGCGCGCAGGTCGTCGATCGTCCTTCCCGGCGCGAGGCGCATCATCACCAGGTCGTGCGGCTCGACGCCGGTATTCTCCACCCGCACCATGTGCCGGCCCGCCCGGAGCGGAGTCTCAATCGTGAAGGAAAAGTCCGTTAGGCCGACTGTCATGTCCGCCTGTGGCGCCGCGGCGCGAGTGGCCGCATCCTGGCCTTCAGAGCGTACAACGAAGGGCTTGACCTCACCCTTCGCAAGGTGGGGAGATCCGGTGCTATCCTCGATGGGACAGAGCCAGACATAGCTTCCAGCCTCGAGATACTGCGTGACGGATGACATGCCGCCTGGGGCGGTGCCGCCCGGTCCGCCGAACCGCTTCAACCACTTCGGCCGGGGTCCGGAGGAGCGAATCGCCTCAACGTATCCGTTCACCAGATCTTCAACGGTCTTCCCGGAATCCAGTTGCACGATGTGCCCATAGTGGACCTCTTCGCCGTGATTGGACATGCGGAAAGTGGTCCACCCTGCGAGAATCGTGTCGGGGGCCGTGAACGCGTACTCGTCCGCGGCAAGGGAAACCAGATGCGGCGCCGCAGCGACAGGATCCTGCCGCGGCGCCTGATCCTTGGGCGCGCAGGCTGAGAGGAGGGCGGCGGAGCCAGCACAGCAGATTGCGCGGTTGATGACTCTCACGGCATGACCTCTCGGGTTGGGAAATGTTCGACCGGTAATGGCTGCTTGCCCAAGACTGCTACCCACGGGCGGCCTTCGGCCTGATGCCCCTGTCTCGGCTTCGCGGCGCAGCCACCACCGCCCATCCAAGATCCGCCGCGCCGCGCCAGGCGCAAGCAGGGGCCATGGAATGGCTTGACGGCCGCTTGACGGCTGGGCGATACAATCCGGGCATCGCTCTCCGGAAATGCACACGCGCAGCGATGCGCCCTCTCATGCGAGGACACCATGACACGCTGGAACTGCCTTGCGGGTGTTGTTCTGCTTGCTGCTTGTTCCACGGAACCTGAACCGGCCCTCACGATATCGGGAATCGTCCGCTCGGAGGCAACCCAGACACCGGTAGCGGGCGCCACGGTAGGCTTGGGCTTTCGGTCAGCATTCTCGCCCACCACCCAGATCCTGATCAACGTCACGACGGGCAGCGATGGACGCTTCCTGATCGAAACCGGCCCTCCGCCCGGCTACTCGCATCCAAACTGCGCGACGCTCCATCTCGAGGTGTCTGCCCCAGGCCACATCTCGGAAACCTGGGTGCCGATTGGCGGAGCGGACAGCCCGGCATGTGATGCGGGTATGGTGGAAGTCGGGCCCATCGAGCTGCATTTGGATGACAGCGAGTAGCCGTGCGAGGTCATGGCGCAGCCCCTACCGCCTGCTGCAAACCGGACCAGGACGGCATGGGCCCGAATGCGATCACGGCTTTGTGACAGCCGAGCGAAACTGTGCGCGCGCCGCCGCCAGCACCTCATCCGGAAAATGTCGGCCATAGAGGATCCGGGGCGCGTGGCCCGGTTCGGTCAACAGAAAGCCGGTAGCTGCACTATCCGGATCGGCAACGAAGGCCCATTGGCGGCATGGCTCGCGGACCAGGAACCGGCGACCTGGCTGGTCGAGCACCGCGATGCCGGCGGCCTCGAGCCGGGGACGAGTCTCGGCCCAGTAGTACTGATGGTCGTCCAGCGCGCTGGCGAGCCCCGGATCTGCGTCGAGCACCGAATCGGATGCGGGAACGAGCCAGAAGGCGATGACGGTGGGCCCCGCCACTACGACCTCCGATATTTCCGCCGGCGCCGGTGGTCCGTGCTGGGCCTCGGCCGCTTCGCCGA
>LLBY010003831.1_pt11 | contig 13835 bp, 12 predicted proteins | sample 1489401 | NCBI WGS metagenome assembly LLBY01 (sample SAMN04092656, study PRJNA295927) | soil metagenome | biome: Soil prokaryotic community; feature: Bulk soil; isolation source: soil from tomato rhizosphere | host: tomato cultivar Hawaii 7996 | place: South Korea | collected 2011-11-01 | reverse complement strand
CCGGCGGAGCCGCCGCCGGTGATTCGTGCCGCGAGGCCCGAGACAAGACCGGTAGAATTCCGGACCATGCCGACCGGGCTGACCGAGCTGCCGGTGAAGGCGTTGCCCTGGGCAAAGAGCATCTGCATCACCACCGGCGTCGAGATCATGCCGATGATAATCATGATGGTGGCGAGGATGCCGCCCATCATGGTGAGAAGAGGGGAATAGAGCGTATCGCCCACGGTCTCCGGGTTCGCTCCGACCGCCCCCCGAAAGTCGGTCCATATCGCCAGCGCCACGAGATTCGTGAGCGCGAAGCCGATGGGCCACGCCAGCACCGCGAGCAGTTGCTGGAGAAAGCGAACGCCTACGCTGGTGAAGCCCGGCACCATGAGAATCGCGAGGGCGAAGGGCGTGAGGAGGTAGAGCAGCCACCGCAGCACGTATTGCAGAATCAGCATCGGGACGGTGATGAGCGTGCCGATGTAGATGAAGATATTCGCGAGGGCGTTGGAGACGGCCTGATAGATGGACTCGTTCAGCCGACGCCACGACCATTCCTGACCTTCGGGATTCGTCGTGGTTGACTCTCGAATCGCGTCCGCCGACGAGGTGGGATTATCCTCGTAGCCGGGGTCGATGAATTCGGCGATGTCGATCATCGTCCGCTCCACCTTCGGGAACCATTGATCCATCGTGGCGACGGCTGCGACGATGATGATGGCTTTCGCGAGAACCTTCACGATGCCAATGCCACTCGGTTGGCTGGACACATAAAAAATGAGTCCGCCGACCATGATGGCGAAGACGATGAACCGGAACGCGATCACCAGCGCGACCATCTTCTCCTCAAGTGTTGGCAGGTAGATTTCCATAGCGGACCGATTTACGGCTGCGTCGTATCGGCGGCCTTGGCCGCTTCTTGCTGCGCCTCTTTTTCCTTCCACTCGTCCACGAGTTTTTGCGCGTTGCGCTTCCGCTCCTCATCCCGCGTCGCTCGTTCTTCAGGCGTGAGTTTTTTGAACATGTTTTGGTTCATCTCGGTGATCGCCTTGTTGGCGGCTTCCGTCTCGCGACGGGATTTCTCTTCCAGTTCGAGGCGCTGGCGTTCGCGCTCGGCGGCTTCGCGTTCCGCTTTGGACGGGCCGCAACCGGTGGCGAGGACGGATAGACCGAGGATCAGGAGAAAAGCGGTGGTTTTCATGGTTGGGTGTTTCGGAGTTTGAGAGTCTTCATGTAGGCGCTGACTCGCTGGTTCGCTAAGTGGTTGTCGCGCGCTTCCAGCTCGGCGACGGCCAGCCGCTCTTGTTCGAGACGCGCGTCGTTCGCGATTTTCTGAAGGGCGACTTCATCGACCTCGCGACGCCGCGCCGTCTCCACTTGCGCGAGCTGACCGTTGAGTGCGACGAGCTTGGCCGAGAGCTTTTGCACCTCGGCATCCGTCGTCGCGGCTTTCAGTTCTTGGAGCGTGAGCGCGATTTCTTCCTGCAACTCCGCTTCTCGCGCCTTGGTTTCGTCCGTGACCTGCACGGTGTTAGCCTGCTTCGCATCAAGGACGGAGTAGCGGCGGAACGTGAGCGGGTCGCGTTGCAGAGTCGCGCCGTCGAGATCGGTGCTCCGAATCGCCCGGTAATTTCCATCGGCGGTGTTTTCGAGGGAATCAAGACTACGGGTGACGCGGACGATTTCATCCCGCGCGCGCCCGTATTCACGGGCCAGGTCTTCCTCGCCGAGCACATCAAGGACTACGTTTGCACCGGCTTCGACGGGGTTGCCCGTCCATTTGCGGATGTCGCCCTGAATGTTGATTTGCTGGTTCAACTGGTCGATCTGCGTCCGAAGTTTCGCGATGCTATCGACCCACTTTGCGATGCTCTCCGCGTGGGAAACTTTTTGCGCGGTCAGGTTGGCCGCGTCGAAAACCGGGAAGCCCGAGGCAAAGGCACCGGTAGCGATGAACGGAAGAAGGAGCAGGTGTTTCATGGCGATTCGACGCGGACGTATTCCACGCTGGGGTTGAGGATGACGCCGTTGACCGTGGTTTCAGGTAGCTCCACCGGGACGAGCCGGGCGCTGGACTCGCGACGATCTTCGTAAGAGCGCTGTTGGTTTTGGATGATCCAATATTGCTGTTTCACCGCTTGGTTTATCGCGCGGTCGTAGCCGCGTTGCTCAGCGTTCTTGATGGCCTTTTTCACCTGCGCCTGGGCGACCTGCGACACAAGGTAGCCGCCGGCCGCACCGGCGGCAGTCACGCCGATGTCGCCGTCCGATAATTCGTAGGCGAGTGCGCCGCCGGCACCGGCCAAGCCGATGTCAGAGGCCATGCCGCCCGCCGTGCTGCAACCGGACAGGCCGGCGGCGACGAGTCCGAGAGCGCAGGCCGCGCCGAGCCTACGCCGATTGTTTTTCCAGTTCATGAGATTCCTCCGGGGTGGGTTGGACGTTGCGCACCGTGCCGCACAGGGGCGGATCGGTGACGGGTGAGAAAAAGCACAGGCTGGAGAACTTTCTACCCGGCGGTTGCTGCTCCGGCATCGGGTAGTTCTGGATCGAGGCGCAGACGGATTCCGGCAGCGCGATGTCGCGGGCGATATCGTCCACGTCGTTGCGGTCGAACTGCCGCATGAGGAAAAATTGCTTCGAGTTACCGATGACGACGGGGCGAATCCGCGCGTCCTTGAACCGGCTGTATTGCTGCACGATGGAGGCCGTCCAGCAGTTGAACTTGCGGAGCTGCGCGTAGGACTCGGCGACGATCTTGTCGCCGCCTGGCACGTCGAGAAAGCGGGCCAGCTCCTCGTAGATGATGCGTTTCCGCAGGGCGCGCGGGAGCGAGATGATGTGCTGGCGGGCGAAGCCGGTGACAAGCAGACCGGCGGCGGTCTTGAGTTCGATGGCCTGCTCCGGGATGTAGCCCAGCTCGAAATGCGCGATGGCGCCGGTGAGGGACACGTTGGTCCGCCCGTCGAAAAGTTTTCCGTATTGGCCGTAGGCGCACCACGAGGACAAGAGCGTGGCGAGGTGATCGACCTGCTCTTTCTTGTGCTCTGGAAAACGGGAAAACTGCATCAACTCCACGAGGCTCGCGTGAACGGGATAGTCTTCCGGCCCGTAGTAGGCATGAGCCAGCGCCATGACGGCGCGCTCCGTCTGCGGCTCCTTCAGAAATTGGGTGATCTCCGCTTCGGTAACGGCAGCGATAAACGACAGGGCTTCGTCGTCACTACGCGCGCGGCGGTCGCGCAACTCGGCGTAGGCTTCCATCTCCGTCGAGCCGAGGCCCATCTTTTCTCGTTTCCAACGATGCACCGCGCAGGCCATGCGCTCGATCTCCGGCATCAGTTCCGCGCGCTTCTTCGCCCAATCGTCAAAGCCGTCCTGATAGAGTTGCCCGACGTATTGGCCGAGCATGGCTTGCCGGATTTGCTGAGCCTCTGCGTCGGGCGACTCGCCGATCATGCGCGCGACGAGCGCGACAGCAGAAGCGATGTGCAGGTGATTAAGCGGCAGTTTTCCGGTGTCGAAATAGTTGATCGTTAGGTCGCCGTCCGGGTGAATGATAATGGGCGTTTCACCCATCGACCGCGTGAAATCCGCGTAGGACAGACCTTCCTCCACGAATACGGAATGGTGATAGTAGGCGGCGGTCTGCGTGAGCAGGTCGCACATGGTCACGGATTTTCCTGCGCCGGTCGCGCCGAGCAGCACCGCGTGCTGCGGCGTGGGCGGCGTGCCGAGGAAGGTGCGCAGGCCGACAAGGTTTCCCTGCGAGCCGTCGTAGATCGCTTCGGCCTCGGCCAGGTGGCCGGTGAAGGTCGCCGAGAACGGCAGCAGATCGGCCAGATAGGTGTCCTCGGCGTAGAGCGCACGGTGCTTGTAGGGCGAACCCGTCCAGCCGGGCCACGAGGCGAAGAAGAGTTTTTTCGCGGTCGAGGGTAGCGCGCACTCGTAATACTGTGCGCCGCCGAGGTTGTTGATCGCGTTTTTGATCGCCGCACATTTCGCGCTCAGGGCGACCTCGCTTTCGTCCCACACACGGATCGTGTAGGTGACGGAGAAGGGCCGGATGAAGCCAGTGGAGAGGGATTCGATTTTCCGCTCCTTCTTGCCGATGGCGACGAGGAGTGAATGCCGTTCGCTGTCCTCGTATTCGCCGCGCAGCCGTTCGATGGCTTTCTCTTCCTGCTCCACCTCGCGTTTGGACGGCAGCGGTGTGACGTTGACCGTGATTTGGTAGTCGAGAAACGAGAGGCCGGTGAGACGGAAGACGATGCCGGGATACGTGCGGCTGGGCCACCGCTTGAGCGTGAAGACGGCGTGGTAGCGTCCATCTGAATAGAAGCCGACGCGTTCGAGACCGACGCCATCGGAGTTCCAGCAGTTTTCCTGAATGGTGAGGGCCGGGTTGAACTGCGCGCCGAAATCCACGTCGAACCGGTCGGCCAGCGACGGGTTCAGGAACTTCATGTAGTAGGTGAAATGCTCCGTGTCGCCCATCGGCGTCACCGTGGTGTCGGTGCCGAAGAGCGTGCGCAGGGTGCCGGTGATTTCATCGAACCGCGTGCGGAGTTCAGACAGCACCTTGTCGTAATAGGTCTGGAGGCCGACCTTGGTTTTTAGGTTGCCCGAGTAACTGGTGATGTCGGTCGAGACGAACACCACGAGTTTTTCCCGGCGCAGTTCGCGCCTCTGCATTTTCCGCCAGTAGCGGTTAAACCGCTCATCGCGCACGCGGCGGATGTGCGGGTGCGTGACGCGTTCCGTCTCGCGGTAGTAGCGGGTCAACTCCGTGAGGTAGTCGGGATCGACCGTCCATTGGAGTTGCGCACGCATTCCTTCACCGAGCAACGCGAGGAAACTGCGGATTTTATCCTGATAGGCGTTCAGGTTCGTGATGCTCGCGCCGCGCAGGTCGGGCGGTTGCAGGACGTAGCCCTTGCTCGCGACGCCGCCCTTTTCGAGGGAGCCGAAGAGCATGAGTCCGCCGGCGAAGTAGCCGTTAGGTGCGCCGCTTTTCATGGGTTGTCGGGTCGGTGCGGCCGGGGTGGGCAGGTTGATTGCGAGCGGCGAAAGACCAGCCTTCGCCGGTGACGAGTTGATCGAAAAAATCCTCCGCGTAGCCGTCCGGTTTGTTGTGGCGGAAGAGCAGCACCCACGCGGTCGGAAGGACGAGAATGGGCAGCGCCAGGAGGATCGAGGGCAGCGTCGCCGCGCCGAGCAGAACGTCGAGAAGCAGGTAACACGCGAAGGCGGCGACGAAGCCGCCGATGACGTAGAGGAAATCGTTCCCCTCCAAACCGAGCGCGCGGCCCTTGCTGTCGTTGACGCTGTTCGTGTCCGTGATCCGTAGCTCGGCGCTCATGACGGGACGGCGTTTGGCGGTGAGGCGTTGGCGTCAGAACTGTGGCGCGAGTGCGCCATCGGAGAGCCCGAAGATGTAGAACAAGGCGCTCATGATCGCGGCGGCACCCGCGATGATGATCCCGGACACGATGCCCATTTTTCCTTCGGCATCGCCGCGCTTCATCTTTTCCGCGCCGCCCCAGATGTTGATGACGCCCCAGATGAAACCGACCATGAACAGAATCCCGAGGCCGTATTGGAAACCGGTTTTTACCTCGGTGGGGATTTGCGCGAGCGGTAACGAGACAACGGCAGCCGAGGCCGGATTTAGCAGGAGCGCGAAACCAAGCGCTCCGAGGGTGAGTTTTGAGCTTTGGGTTTTCATGGTGGAAAAGAGAACCGGGGGCTGGACTTGATCGGTGCCGTTGGACGGCCACCGATTGAACGTCATAACTCTACTTCAAAAAACGGCGTCTGGCTTGGACGCGCGTGCTGAAAATCAGAACGAATGCGCGATTTCCATCAGTCCCGCAGCATCACGCTCGGTGCGCGTCCGTAGAACTTGCGACAGTGCCGATCCAGATGGCTTTGGTCGCAGAACCCGACGGCCAATGCTGCCTCGGACACGCGGTAGTCACCGCTGCGTAAAAGTTCGAGAGCGTGATCTACGCGGATTTTGAGCAAATATCGGAGCGGCGGCATTCCGAAAGTGACATGAAACCGGCGGGTGAAATGCGCCCGGCTTAAACCCAGATTGCGGGCCAACTCCGAAACCGTCACCCGCTCCGTCAAGTGCTCGCGCAAGTATTCAAGCACGCGCTTCTTTTCCGAAGGTGAGAATGGAGCGATTTCCCATTCGTAATTATTTTCTCGATACAGCAACGAATGAAACAGTTTGAGGGCGAGCGCGAATCCAAGCGTGTTGACCAATAGCACCTGTGGTTGCCGAAGGATTACCCGGCTGAACTCCGTCACCAGTCCGCCAGCCATCGCATCCTGAGCGGTGAGTTGCCTGAGATTTTCGACCATGACGGCGACCAGATTTCTCCGTGTCATTTCGGCCAGCACCGCCCCTCCGACCAGAAGGGAAACGACTCCACGCACCCGGAGGCCATTCACGAGATGGGTAACCCCCGCTGGAATCAAACAGCAGTCCTCGGCATGGAGTTCCGCCGTCTGTTCAACCCCATCGACATCCCGCCAGACAACCGATCCCGATGTAGTGCCCATGTTCAGGATCAACTCCGCAGAATCGTGGTTGTGCTCCACCGCTTCGCCGGGGGAGTGCATGAAAGAGCGGAGAATTACCGGCACCACTTCCAACCCATGCCAAATTGGCGGGGTATTCCCCGTTCCCGTTTTTCCGGTCCCTGACCCTGCCGTTCCAGATTCACCGTTTTTTGGGTTATTCATGGGAGAGGTTCCTTTCTGTGGAGGCCATCGGGGCGATAGGCTTGTATAGGCTAGGCCAAATCCCCCACGGCTTTTCGCCATAGATTATCAGCTAAGAATTCGGTTCCCCAAGTTTTCGCGTATCAGGGAGATAACCCCGGCAGTTTGTGTGCTCTAACACACACGCGAGATTCAGCCCATTGCTAGTCTGTGTGCTAGAACACACGTGCCGCGCGATCAAAAGAAACCTCCAGCCGCCACCGGAAGACGAAACCACGTCGGTCCGCAGGTTCGCCGACTCCGCACGGTGAGTAATTGGTCCCAAGGAGAGCTTGCGGGCGCGTGCCAGCGTCAGGGATGGGACGCGGGACGCGATATAGTCGCGCGTATCGAGGCGGGGCTACGCCAAGTGACGGATCACGAATTGATCGTTCTGGCGCATGTTTTGGGGACTACGGTCGCGGAGCTGATCGGAGAAGCGCCGCTGCCTTCGGATGCCGACACGCTACGGGCTAAACTGACCGCGCGCCGGGCTCTTCGTGACGGGAAGGCTATGCCTGATCTTCTGCCCCGCGGCTAGGCGGACGCGCGGACATCCAGCAGTTCAGCCGCGACCTGTTCTTGCAGGTAACGCTCCACCGCCGCCCGCATGGGCCGTGCCCCGAGGCCGCGATGATACCCCTCGCGGATCAACGCCTCCAATGCCTCTGGGCCGACCGCCACCGTTTGACCCAGCGCACGCAGCCGTGCGCATTCGCGTTCCACCATCTGCGCACAGATCGCGCGCTGCACCTCGTAGTCGAGGCTGGCGAATACCAGTTTCTCCGTCATGCGGCCGACGAGTTCGGGACGGAGCTGTTGGTTCACCCGCGACAGCACCGTCCGCTGAACCGAGGCGAACGGCGCCGAGCGCATCCACATCGCTTCGGCCGCGCCAATGTTGCTCGTGAATACGACATAGAAGCCGCTCAGGTTTTTCCGTTCGCCTGACGCCAGCGTGATCGCGGCGTCATCCAGAATTTGGAGAAATAAATCCAGCACCAGCGGGTGCGCCTTCTCGATCTCATCGAAAAGCAGGGTGCCCGTCTCCGCCGTCGCCAAGGCACGACCAAGCAACCCCGTATCACCGACCTTTTCGCCGATCAGTTTTTCAACCGAGCTGTGCGTCTGGTATTCCGACATGTCGAAACGCATGGGTTTGCGGCCCTCAAAGAGGTATTCGGTAAACACGTTCGTGACCTCGGTTTTTCCTACGCCGGTGGGGCCGACGAAAAGGAACGATCCACGCGGACGACGGGTGCTCGCCAAGCCCAGCTCGCCACGCCGGAGCACCGAGCAGATGCGATCCATCACGTGATCCTGTCCCTTGATTTGCTCGCGCAGGTAATCCGGCAAGCGCCGCAGTTTTTCCAGATTCGTGCTCATAAGCTCACTTCCCATACCAGGCCGGGGGTTTCCCGTTCGCGGCCATCGGCGGGAGTTTCACGCGTCGAAACCCGCCGCCGCAGTGTTGGATGACCGCCTCGAACGTCTTCAACTTTCGCAGTTCGTGCGGCTCGAAATAGTATTTCTCTTCCTCTGTGAACGACGTTGTGCGCCGACCGCCAGAGTAGCCGTAGGTTCGCTTCGTCACCTTGCGCTTCCCGATGGTGTCCGCTGCCATCTTGGCGGAGTCCTCATCGGGAGCCTTGAACATGATCCGGTTCGCCATGTTCGCGATAAAGACCTTGGTCTTCTCCTGGTCGCCGATGGGCGGAATCAACGAGGTGTAGGACTGCGTTGCCGCAACCACCGTGGCCTTCGCCTCGCGAATCACGTCCACCACGTTGTAGTCGCTCGTTCCGTCTTCGTTGGCGGTGACGATCTTTTGCGCTTCGTCCGCCCAAAGGATCAACAGGTTGTCCTTGGCACGTGCCTCGGCGGGTTTGTCGAACCGCATCAGCACATGCGAATAAAACACCAGCTTCATGAGCGTGTGGATATACCGACGCTCGACCTTGAAACGCTGGGGAATGGAAATGCAGATCACCTTTCCCCGGTCGATGTCGGCGAACGAGAACGTGGATTTCTCCGTGCAGAACACCGCCGCGATGTCCGGCGACGTGAAATGCTTGAGCCGGTTCGCCAAGGTGCCACGCACGCCGCCGAGCTGTTCGGCGGGTTGAGTGGCGATATGCGTTTCAAAATGACTGACCAGCGCTTTCGCCTCCGGCGTGTCCTGATCTTCGAGCAGGCCAACCACGTCCAAAAGCATTTCGTCCGAGGAGAGTAATTCGTAGGCGCTATCGAGCGTCACCGGGAACCCCGCGCACTTGAGCGCGCGGAAAGCGAAATCCATCTGAATTTCGGCCTGCGTTTTGAAAAACGATTGGTCTCCGTTTTGCCCGAGCGAAGCCGCCACATCGCAAATATCCTTGGCCTTGGCCGAATAGGGCAGGCGTGAGTCTTCCAGAAAATTAAACGTGTGCTCCGGCTTCCAATCGGCGGGCGCGTCGTCCGGTCGAACCTTTAGCAAAATCAAATCTTTTTCGCGCCCGAGGTGGCGGAACATTTCCGACAGGGTTTCCCAATACAGCCCTTTGTCGTCGATGCAGATTCCGCCCCAGGTCGGGCAATTTTTCGACACCTGCCAGAGCATCGAATTGATCGACGCGAGCGTTTTGCCGCTGCCCGTCTCGCCGACGATCAACCATCCCCGGCAAAAGCTGAACAAATCCCACGAGAAACCGCCAAGTCGCAGGATCGGCGGCGAGGCCGCACGCGTGCCGCGCATCCCGCACCACGCCGACCACGCGGCGAGTCCGCCAAAGGCGAGCGCCAGCCCGGCGGGTGCGGCGTCGATCTTGGCGACGAGCACCGCTGCGCCCGTGCTCAGGCCGGCAACCATGAAGTGGAGAAACATGCGCGGGGAGGATTCCCCGGACTATACCCGCGACGCCTCCGACAGGATTGGACGAACGTGCTTTTTTTCGGAACGAAACGAACACGCCGAGCACGAACGGCGATAGATCAGGCGTCGGGATCGGCCAGATTTTCGACCGTTAGCGGCAATTCATCCACCCGCGTCACCGTGATCTTTTCTACCACGGTATTCCCCTGTTTCGGGTGCTCCTTGTAGTCGCGGCTCTTGTCGTGCTCGCGAATGGCGTAGAGCCGCATTTCTCCAATCTCGGGCATGATGCGATCCAAGTTCCGACCCTCCACGCAGACGACATGATGCGGGAAAGTGAGGACGATCTTTTCCCGACCTTCGCCGAGGTCATGCCACACGGAAACCAGCGTTGACCAAGGGAAGCACCACGCCTCGCCGGCAGCTTGATGCACGGTGATGACGGGCGCGGTGCCGTTCAGGAGAACGGCGTAATCTTCCGGCGCATTTCGTGCGGCGCGGCGTTCGGCCAAGGCTTGTTGAAGGTGGGTCATGGTCTGGCTCCTCGCGCGATTGCTTTGGCTTGCTCCCAAATCAGAGCGAAATGCCTCTCCCTGCTTTCGTCATGCGGGTCGGGTGATGGGAAACGTAGTCGAAAACTTCTCGACGCGACACCCGCGTGCCCCGTCTGCCGGACTCCGTGTGCAGCTCATGCTGTTTCAGAATTTCCCGAAGATCGGATAAGGGGACACCCATCACTTGAGCGGCTTCCAGCAACGAGTAGGTGCGTTGTGTGTTCGGATTCGATGCCTCGTGCTGCGAGGCACCAGCGTGGAAATGTAGTGTGGTTTTCATGCCCCATAATCCCGCAATCCGGCCAAACAAAATAGGCCCTGCGTGAGGAACGACCATTGCCCCCATTTTGGGGTGTCTCTCACGGCCTTATCCCTCCCCGCCTCCCCTTCGCAACCGACGCGGCGTGTTGCGCCATTGCCTGATGGGATCGGGCGCGCTGGGCCGCTGCCAGCGCTTGGCGCTGCCGCTTCGCCACATCGCTTAGCTTAAGCGACATCGCCAGCTCGCGGTCGCCCGGATTGTGGAGATTGGCGCGCAGGCCGGCGCGGTCGGGCGTGAAAATCAGGGCACGCCGCCGACCGCGCGATATGCTCACATACCATTGTTTTTGATTCGTCGCGGCGCGGTTGGCTGCGTCCGCGAGCAAGACCGTATCCACGGTTTTTCCCTGTGAAGCGTAGGACGTGACCGCATAGCCCCGCGTGAAAAGCCGTTGCTCCGGCGAGAGGGTTTTGCGTCCGCCCTTGTCGTCTTCGACCACCAGCCGGGCGTCCGGCTCGATGCGAACCACGGTGACGAGTTCGCCATTGTTCAGTCGCGCGCCTTCGGCGGAGCGCCCGTTGAACTTGAGTTGCAGCCGGTCGCCCGGCGACAAGTCCAACTCGACGGGCCGCGTGACCACCACCCGATCCGCGTAGCGGAAACTGAACTCCGAGCGCCGACCATCTTTCACTAGCACCAGACCATGCTCGTTCGCTCCGGCGACCTCACAGGTATCGCCCGCACGGAATCGCCCGTAGCGACGCAAAAACTGCACCCGCTGCCCCGGCTGGTAATACCGCGCATCGCGCTTTTGCGCCTCCGTCCAGTCCAAGGCTTCCAAGGCCGTCACCGTTTTCCCCGGCCCGAGCGATCCCGCCACCGCCAAGCCTTGCCGGATTGCCTCATTGATGGCGCGGACTTCCTCGCGGGTCTGCGCGACCACCAGCACGTTTTCCTTCCGCGTGCGCGCGGCGAGGTATTCCGCCGCTACGGCCCCGCGCAATTCATCCGCCGCCAATTCGCGTATCCAGCCGAGCGCATCCAGCCGCTCCAGCGAATCCAACGTCTTTCCGGTCGCGGCTTTTTTCACGGCGGCCCGATATGCTCGAATTTCCGCGCGATCCTGCCGCGTTTTGCCCGCCTTCGGATCTTGCCGACGGATCTTCCGAATTTCTATGGGCCGCAGGCCGGAGTGCTTTTCGATGGCCTTGAGCGCATCGGAAGCCGTGACCGCGCCATGCTGGCGCGTATCGCCGGAGAGGATCAATCGGCCGGCGTGCTCTCTGGTCAGTCGTATCACGTCCCGCAGCTCGCGCCCGCCAAGCTGGCCGGCCTCGTCCACGATCACGACCGCGCCGCGTGGGAACGCGCCGACGGCGAGAGTCCGCGACACGGTTTCCGCCGGCAGGCCGTCTCGGCGCAGGTCTTCGACCTGCTGCCGTTGCGGAGCCAGGACAACAACCGGCCGACCGACCAGCGCCATGCCGCGATCAACTTCCTTGAGAGTGAAACTTTTTCCGGTGCCTGCACCGCCCCGGAACAACGTGATGAAATCCCGGCTCCCGAAAATTTGCCGAACCGCCGTCGCCTGTTCGCCATTCAAATCCGGCACCGGTTCAAAGTCCGGGTTGAACGCCTCGAAACGTCGCCGGCCATGCTGCGCGGCCGACACGACTTCCTGTTCGCACGCCAACGACGCCGCCGAAGTCAGTTTCCGCGAATCCGCTTCGCGCAGGTAGTCGCCCGCATCGACCGCATGCCGAAGCTCGGCGAGGTCAACCTCGACGCCGCGACCACGCACCAGCGCGGCGGACAACAGCTCATAATCCGCAACCACGGAGCGGCGTTCAAACAAGTGTTGCTCCGCCCACGCGACCAACGCCGACGCGTCTCCCGTCGCCTTCGTTGGCACCGTCGTCGGCCGCAACGCGGCCAAGGCCGCTTGTTCGTCCGGCGTCATCTGCCGCGCCCACAACGGGCGCAACCGATCCGCCGTCGCGTCCTCCGTCTTGCGCTTGCGCGCCGCGCGCGCGACCTGCTCGCGCACCGCCTTTTCGTTTCCTTGAAGGCCCTCGGCGGCGATGCGTTTTCCGGCCTCTTGGTTGATCTGTTGATGCCGCTTGGAGAAGCGTTCGACCAAGCTCGCGGGCACGCCTTTCAGCTCGAAATCGCGGGCATTGTTTTCGACCTCGTAGCCGAGTTCCCGGAGGCCTTTCGCCAGCTCATGGTAGTATAAGTTTTCGACGAACTTTTGCGCGGCATACATGCCTCCGGCCTGAATCGCCTTCCACCGATTTTCGGTCGCGTCGAAAGTCGCGTTGAGCACCACACAATGCGTGTGAAGGTGCGGATCGAGTTCCCGGCTGGTATCGTGCCGAAAGGCCGCGCCGATCACGTTACCCGTTTCCCGGTTTGCCTGCGCACCAGCCTTCCTCACCCGCGTTGCGGCGAACTTTTCCAGCTCCGACATCGCCGTCCGCACCGCACGGTCATGAAGCGCCAAAATGCGGTCATCCTGATACAGACCGACCACCGAAACGCTCTTCGGCGGACTGATCGTGAAGTCGTAAAACACGCGCCGATTCGCCAGCTCACCGCCCAGCGCCTCACGTCGAACCGAGTTCAAGCGCTGGGTCATCCGCTCGCCCGTCTTCGGATTACGACCTTCGCACAGCGCGAGGAAATCCGCCTCACCGACCGCCCCCGACAGGCCCAGCCGATCCGCCGCCAGGCCGAACCACTCGCCGCGCACCTGCGCCTTCACCGAGTAGTAATCGCCCACGCTCAGATGCTCGCGAAAGTATGCCTTCGCGTGCTTCAAATTGAGCTGCGCCTTGGGACTCAGCATCGCCCAAAGCGCGACTTGCGCGCGTTTAACTTATGAAACGCAGCCGCGTTTCTCTCAAGGTAGGACGCCCTTCCCCTTACGCTGCCGCGTAACGTTTGGGATTTCGCAAAATACGATGTCATCTCGCATCTGCTCGCGCGTAAACCCACGCAGTTTGCCGCCCACCGGGGCAGGGCACGGCGGCGCAGGTTTGTCGCGATTCCCAACCACTCATGCGACACGGGTGGGTCGCACCACCCACGCTTCGCTCTGGCGTGACGATTCGCCCAGGGGGGCGGCATGACGGCACCGGGCGGGCCGACGGGCACGGGCTCCGCTTCGCTTGGCCGCTTGCCTGCGCGGGCCGCCTCCGGCGACTCCGCTCCGGCACCGGCCAGGCTTCGCTCCATCCGGCCCGCGACTCCGCCCCGGCCGAAGCGCATCCCTACCGGCGGCGAACGGACGCGCCGAAAATAGGGACACCTGTCGATCCGACCGATGCCCCGAAAGCCCCGAGGACGGGCCTCGTTTCGATCACCGACGCCCGCAACCCACTGCATCAACCTCGTCGCAGGCTCCTCG
>LLBY010001358.1_pt9 | contig 13847 bp, 10 predicted proteins | sample 1489401 | NCBI WGS metagenome assembly LLBY01 (sample SAMN04092656, study PRJNA295927) | soil metagenome | biome: Soil prokaryotic community; feature: Bulk soil; isolation source: soil from tomato rhizosphere | host: tomato cultivar Hawaii 7996 | place: South Korea | collected 2011-11-01 | reverse complement strand
GCTCGACCAGACAGTGTTAATGCAAATAATTGATTATCAGACAAGAATAAATCGAACTCACGTTAAACTAGATGAAGGAGCATTCAATTCTAAATTGAGTTAAGTACATACATGCAAAAAATAGTGAAAGTGAACCGCTGAAAATGGAAATCATCATGCATTTAAAACGTGTTCCAGCCCAAGCCACATATAGGCTTAGCAATGATTTTGTTACGCTCAGTTTTATCCAGTCAAGGTGGTTTATTTCTGTGGATCTGTATATGATTGGTCAATACACAGTACAATACAAAAGTACAGCATCAGTCTAAAAATAGTGTCCGCTATTATGAAATTGTTTATAATAATTATCGGTTTTTTTGATGGATGTCGTTTTATTAGTTGCCATATAATTACTCATGTATTGTTGAATTAATGTCAACAACCCTTTTAGTCAGATTTTCTGCCATAGCAATACGAATAGGATAATTGTTAACAAGAAACCGGTTAGGGAAGCAGTGATAAAACTGCTTCCCTTGAACGGAGTATATTATATATTTCATTCATAACTCCCGGTTTCTAACTAATTAACCGCCATTTAATTTTAATATATCAATATCTGGGCGGTTTATAAGCAAGCTGGTCCAATAATCCACTTCTTGTTCACTCCAATCAGGAAAGCGAACGTGCAGCAATTCGTGTACAATATCATCTTCCTGCAAGGGCCTTGTATGGTAGATAATGCCTAATAGATTTGTAAAATCGATCGCAATCCCTACAAATTCATGGCCAGGCATATCGCCTTTTAAATCATCCATAACTTGCATCTCATCAATTGGTTCGCATAGAATATTCCAATAATGAATGTGCAATAATGATTGCCACTTTTCAAGCAGTTTCGAGACTTGAATACTGATTTTGCTACATACGGTGTTACTACTTGAGCCGTTCACTTTGTTCTTTGGATAAAACTCTCCAGCATTCGTGGGGACCATTAGGGGATTTTGTAACTGCAAAATAGCGGTTGCTTTTTTCTCGTACATCATATTCATTCGATTCAAACTTTGATTTACTTTTTACGTCATAAAAACTTAATGTTTCTTTCATGATTTTAGATATTATGATCGATTGGAACGAGCGTATTCACCCATTCTACACGATCTGTTTTAGAAAATAATTAAAAATGATTGTGCAACCCAAGGCTCAACTGCAATCAACAGGGTTAAATAGCAGAAAGCCACTCTAAATTATCGAGCGGGAAAAGGGATGCAAAAAATAAAAAAAAGGTTAGCAAGGGGGCGCCCTACCAAGGACAGAGTTAGAAAAATAGAGAGGTATAAAGGACTTGTACTCTAATGAAAAGTCTTTAGAAACTAGTATGGGAACAATGGTATGCTGATAGGGCCTGACCGCGGTATAATGATATTGTCTTGGGGTCAGAAACTTGCAGGATTTACAGGCATCGTGTACATTGGTTAAGTGTGATTTATGCCCACATATATGCTCTTTGGATTGACCATGATAAATACTGATGTGGCAAGGGTCGCTTTCTATATTAACATCAGTTCTATCACAATGTGGATATAGTTCATGATGATGGAAAAGATTGATTGGAATAAGTGTTGCAAAAAAGTAGAGCAGAAGAAGGTAAGAAACTATATGTCGATAAGTCTTATTCACAAAGTAAAGATAACTTACTTTTTTTAAATACAACACACATTTGTAATGATTTAATCAATTAGGAAATAATTGTGAGTCTTGTATTGTTGAAAACATCAAAAAAATGCATTTCAACAGATTTAATATGGCAATTGAGATAGGGATAGCAATAAAAATAGTCGCATCCAACGGGTTAAAAATATTTTTTATTATATTTGTGTGATATTTGTACTACAAAAAATTATATGGGGTATACACAAGACTATAGCAGACTGTTTTATTTTAACCCTTTTCCTAATTTGGTATATGATTTTGACACTTTTGAAATTCTAGATGTGAATCAGTCAGCAATAAACCATTATGGTTATAGTAGTGAAGAATTTTTGTCTCTAAAAATCACTGATCTAAGCATAAAAGAAGAAAGACTAAGGGTGAAGAAAGCCCATTTAAATATTTGCAATGAAGTTGGGAATATTGGTTTTGGAATTTTTACCCAACAGAAAAAAAATGGTGAAAATATAAGAATGGATACGAATGGTCACAAGATAGATTTTCAAGGCAGAAAGTGTATTATGGTAATTTGTCAAGATGTTACAATTAAAGAAGGGCAACTTTTAGAATTACAAAAATCAAACAAAAAACTAAAAGAAGCTTTCGAGGAGAAAATAGACATTATAGAAAGTATAGGTGATGCCTTTTTTACCATGGATAGTAACTTTATAGTGACTTATTGGAATAAAACCGCCGAAAAGCTTATTGGACTTAAGAGAGAGGCATTATTAGGCAAAAATTTATGGGATGTTTTTCCCGATGCAGTATCCTTGCCTTCGTATACCAATTACCATAAAGTAATGGAGACAGGAGAGCCCATCATGTTTGAAGACTTTTATGGTGTTTGGTTTGAGGTTAATGCCTATCCTTCAAATGATGGTATCAGTGTGTTTTTTAGGGATATTTCACATAGGAAAGAAGCAGACGAGCGCTTATTAAAAGCTTACGATGAAAAGAACCAGATTTTAGAAAGTATAGGGGATGCCTTTTTTGCTGTTGATAAAGATTGGACCATTACCTATTGGAATAAAGAAGCAGAAAATATACTTGGCAAGAAAAGGGATGCTATATTAGGCAAAAACTTATGGGAAGAGTATGCGGATGCGATAGATACCGATTTTTACAGACAATACCATAAAGCGGTGGCAACAGGTAAAACGGTATCATTTGAGGAACACTATCCAACATTGAACAAATGGTTTGAGGTGTCTGCCTACCCAAGTTTTAAAGGCTTGTCTGTTTATTTCAGAGATATAACCTTAAGAAAGGAAACAGATATACGGATATTACAGGCCAATGAGCGTTTTGAAAAAGTAACCCAGGCCGCCACAGATGCTATTTGGGACTGGGACATTGAAAATGATACACTTTATCGCGGAGTCGGCTTTGATAAACTATTTGGACATGAAGTAAGTAAAAAACTAAAAGGAGCCGAGTTTTGGGAAGAAAAATTCCACCCAGAGGATCTTCCCGAACTAAAAGCAGGTCTCAATGAGTGTTTGCAGGATCCTTTAAAGGAATATTGGCGGCAGGAATACCGAATTATTCAAAAGAATGGCGAAGAAAAAACGGTTATAGATAAAGGCGTCATTATTAGAAATCAGGATGGAAAAGCCATTCGAATGGTTGGTGCGATTACTGATATTACTCACCGTGTTATATATGAAAAGGAAATGCTCAAATTGAATAAAATTCTAAAGAAGCATGTCAAGGAACTTGAAATGTCCAATGAAGAATTGGAACAATTTGCTTTCATTGCTTCCCATGATTTACAGGAACCTTTGCGGATGATTTCGAGTTTTTTAAATCAAATAGAGCGAAAGTATGGGCATCAATTAGATGAAAAAGCCCAACAATATATACATTTCGCTACCGATGGGGCTAAACGGATGAAACAAATCATACTGGATTTGCTTGAATATTCTAGGGCAGGTAAACTTTTTGATCCTATCGAGACTATTAATTTAAGCCAACTTATCGATGATTATCGTGCCTTAAGGAGGAGATTAATTAAAGAAAAAAAAGCATCGATAATTGTTGATGTGCTTCCAGAGGTTAAATGTTTTAAGGTACCTCTTATACAAACGCTCCATTGCTTACTTGACAATGCTATTAAATATGTAAAGGAAACAGAGCATCCAATAATAAGAATTTCGGCTTTGGAAACAGAATCCTATTGGCAGATAACCATAGAAGATAATGGGATAGGCATCGATTCACAGTTTTTTGATAAAATATTTATTATCTTTCAGAGATTGCATAATCGAGATAAATACGGAGGTACTGGTATTGGGTTGTCTATAGCCAAAAAACATGTCGAATCTTGGGGAGGAAAGATTTGGGTGGAATCGGAATTGGGAAATGGTAGTAAGTTTTGTTTTACAATTGATAAAAACATAGAGGCATAATATGAAACACCTATGAGGAAAATATTAGCAAACGCACATGATTATCTAAAGTGTTCCAAGCCCGTGTTGAGGATTAGCGAGATGCAAAATATATTTTTCAGCGCAGGTAGCAAGTGAAGTTTGTAGAAGCATGACCATTGAAAAACAATAAATATAAACACATGAAACATCCATGGAAACAGATTTGACACATAAAGGAAAGATTATTAGGATGTTCCAAGCCTGTGCTGAGCATTAGCGAGATGTAAAATATATTTTGCAGCGAAGGTAGCAAGTGAAGCTTGTCGAAGCATGACCATTGAAAAATAATAAATATAAATACATGAAAGAAGTCCATATATTATTGGTTGAAGACAATGAAGGCGATATTGTTCTCACTCTAGATGCTTTTGAAGAAAGCAAAATAAAAACGCGCATAAGTGTTGTGAAAAATGGCGCTGATGCTCTCGATTTCTTATTTAAAAGAGGAGATTATATGGAGGAAGACCGTCCCGATTTAATCCTACTTGATATAAATATCCCCGTTTACAATGGGCATGATGTGCTTAAAAAAATCAAGGGAGATTCCTCGTTAAGAACGATACCTGTTATAATGCTTACAACGTCTGCTAGTCAAAATGATATAAATAAAGCCTACGAAAACTATAGTAATAGTTATGTGACCAAACCGATTGACATGAACGATTTTTTAAAAGCCATTTTAAAAATAGAGCAATTTTGGTTACAACTTTCCAAACTAGCTAAGTAAATCTGTGCGTATTTAAGTAAAACACTAAGGAAAATGCTAAAAGACAATCAGCCGCTTTCAATTCTAATCATAGAAGATAATCTTGGAGATTTTGTGTTACTTGAAGACTATCTCCATGAAAAATTTGAGACTATCCAAATTTTTCACGAGGAGTTATTTTCCTCGGCAATTTCAACTATAAAATCTGTCAAAAAAATAGATATCATCCTTTTGGACTTGATATTGCCCGATTTTCAAAGAGAAATTCTGGTAGATAAAGTGCAGAAGCATACGGGCGATATTCCTGTAATTATTTTGACTGGATACACCGAACTTGTTTTGGCTAGAAAGCTCCTATCAGTGGGAGTGTCGGATTTTTTAATTAAAGACGAGATTAACCCAGAGATCTTATACAAATCCATAATCTATTCACTAGAACGAAAAAGTTATATAAGAGGATTAAAAAAAACAAAAAAAACATATCAAGATTTATTTAATTTGAGTCCACAGCCCATGTGGCTTTACGATATTTCATCCTTACATTTTTTAGATATAAATCAGGCAGCAATTGTAAAATATGGATATACTTTTGAAGAGTTTAGAAGTATGACCATAAAGGATATTAGACCCGCAAATGAAGTTGAACTGTTAGAAGATAGTTTAAGCCAACGTATGTTAAATGATTCTGACCGCTTTGCAGGTTTTTTTACCCACGTATTAAAGTCAGGTGAAAATATAAGTGTAGAAATTTATAGCAGTAACATAGAATATGATAATAAACTTGTAAGATTGGTATTGGCAAATGATGTCACGGACAAGTTAGAGTATTTAAAGAAAATTGAAGCACAAAACGTTAAATTAAAGAATATTGCATGGACTCAATCCCATATAGTTCGTGCTCCTTTATCACGAATTTTAGGAATAATTAATCTTTTAGAACTTGAAGCTTTTAATTCAGATGATTTACCATACCTGATAGACCAAGTCAAACAATCAGGTAATGAACTGGATAAAATTGTTCAAAATATTGTAGAAGAAACCAAATCACTAAACCTAAATACATTCCAAAATGAATAAGCATGTGTTATTGATAGATGATGATCCTATTTTTCATATTATCTTTATAAGGATGATTCAAAAAATATGTAAACATCTAAAAGTGATTTCTCTTTTAAATGGAAAAATGGCCCTTGATCATTTAAAGAAGAATTACACTTCTAATAATCAATATATTATTTTGCTAGATATTAACATGCCAGAAATTAATGGTTGGCAATTTTTGAAGGAAATAAAAAAATCGGGAATTATTAAAAATAACAATTTGACACTTTATATTGTTTCTTCTTCAACAGATATAGATGATATAAAGCAGGCTCAAAACCATGATCTTGTTAAAAGTATCTTTTCAAAACCATTATCGATTAACTCTGTAAAGCATATTTTGCAATCTTAATTTTAAGAGTAAATTTTCTTCATATAAATGTCATTAGCTTGGATAAAAATCAGTAATCATTTTTTAGCCAATTATAAAAAAGTTTAAATCACTTCTATAACAAATTATAGTAATTGTTGTAAAATGTAAACTAAATCTTTTCTTTTAAATGGTTTTTCAAGAAAAGCATCCATTCCATTATCCATGCAATTTTCAATATCCTCATGCAAGGTATTTGCGGTTGTTGCAATGATCTTAACGGGATCTTCTGCATTTAAACTCTTTTCCAATTCCCTTATTTTCAAAGTTGCTTCTACACCATCCATTACCGGCATCCGTATGTCCATTAATATGACATCAAACTTATGCTTCTGAAATAGATTAACAGCTTCCAAACCGTTTGTTGCGACTTCAACATGTGACGACAATCCACTCAATGTTATTTGAGCCACTTTAATATTGATTTTATTGTCCTCTACAATAAGAAACCGTTTATTTTTAAAGCTTATTAAATGGTTTTCGTTTTCTACACTTTCAAATTCTTTTTGCTCTTGCGGCATTCCTAAAACCTTTAGAATGACATTTAACAGTTGGTTCATCTTAATTGGCTTGTTAAGACCCGTTTCAAAACCAATTTCATTCATTTCAGATGTTTGTATGGCATCAATGATTGAAGACAATAAAATCAATTTTAAATCGCTTATTCTTTGATCTGCCTTAATTTGCTTTGCCAATTCCTTTCCGCTCATACCAGGCATTTGGTAGTCAACCAGCACTAAATCTATGGGGTTGCCTGAATCGTACTGTTCCTTAAAAAAGGATAATGCTTCAAATCCGTCTTTGAATTCAGATACTTTTACATGCCAGGTTTCAAGATAATTTTTGAATATTAGCCTGTTGGTTTCGTTATCATCTACAATGGCAATGTGCTTACCCTGAAGTTGATCTTTACATAAAAACATGTTATTGTTCTTAATTTCCCCAGATGCAGCAAACTTGCCCTTGAAAAAAAATGTAGACCCCGAGTTTGAAGAGCTTTCAAGATCCAATTCACCGCCCATTAGAGTGACTAACTTCTGGCAAATGGCCAGTCCTAATCCCGTTCCTCCATATTTTCTTGTTGTTGAAGGATCAACCTGAGAGAATGATTTAAATAGTTTTTTTTGATTTTCTTTTGAAATACCAATACCTGAATCTTTAATTTTAAATTGTATTTCATGGGTTCCGTTGGTTGTACCGATGTAGCTAACATGAATGACAACTTCTCCTTTAGAAGTAAACTTAATAGCATTATTTACCAGATTGGTAATGATTTGTTTTAAACGAACATAATCTCCTCCTACAAATTCGGGCACTTCAGGATCGATGTATGTTAATAAATCTATTGATTTTGATGTCGCATGGACTATATGAATATCTGCAACCTCTTCTATAACACTTCTAATATTGATAGGTACTGTTTCCAATTCCATTTTGCCAGACTCAATTTTAGAGAAATCCAAAATATTATTAATTAATGATAATAAAGTCTGTCCAGATTTCATTATAATATCCAGATATTCTTTTTGGGTGGAATCAAGTTTGGATTTACTCAAGATATCGGCCATTCCAATAACACCATTCATAGGTGTTCTAATTTCGTGAGACATATTGGCAAGAAACAAGCTTTTGGCCCGATTGGCTTCTTCTGCTTTTACCTTTGCCATCTCAAATTGTTGTTTGGTCAATTCTAATATGGTTACGTCTCGAGAGACTCCTACCAATCCTATGACTTTGGAATGTTCGTCACTTATAGGGATTTTAGTTGTAGATACCCAAATGGTTTTGCCATCTAGATTTTCTAGCTTTTCCACTTGGTTTATTATTTCCACATCATTTTTAAATACTGAAGAATCCTGTTTGTATATCTCCTCTGCTGTTTCTTTGGAAAGATAATCCAAATCAGTTTTTCCTATCATTTCGTTCACGTCTGTCTTTAAAAAAGAGGCAACGGCTTTATTTGCTCTGATGAATTTTGAATTCTTATCCTTGAAATAGATATAGTCAGGAACATTATCCATTAGTATCTGTAAGAGCTCTTTCTCCTTTTCAAGATTATCTTCTAATTTTTTTTGTTTTGTGAAATTATGTGAAATTCCCACGAGTCCTATAACTTCATTTTTGCTATTAACAAATGGGATTTTTGTTGTTAATTCCCAAAACCGCTCACCGTTTTTTATATGACTCTCCAATTTATCTATAATGACAGACCGTTTTTTCATAATTCTTTGTTCGTCTTCAAAAGCTTCTTTGGCGTGAACGGATTCAAAAAAATCAAAATCAGTTTTTCCGTACATTTCCTCAGGAGAGTTAAGTCCGAACATTTTTGCTAAAGCCATATTACATCGGATAAATCGAGAGTCCCTGTCTTTAAAATAAATTCTGTCAGGAAGATTGTCCATCAACAAATCCATGAATTTTTTTTCTTTACGAAGTTCATTCCCTATTTTATATTCATTTGAAACATCCCTTGAGATACCTACCATACCTATAGAATGGCCTTTGGCATCCTTTAAGGGTATTTTTGTGGCTCTAACATATTTATCTACACTTGAGGTCACAATATGCTCTAATTTATTGATTAGTGGAATGCCACTATTCATAAGATTTTGTTCATCTTTATAGGTTTCTTTACCCTGATTACCACCAAGAAAATCCTCATCGCGTTTACCTATGGCATCTTCTGGAGTATTGACTCCCAAAGTAACAGCCTGTGCATGATTAATTTTTGTAAATCTGGACGCTCTATCTTTAAAATAAATAGCATCTGGGATATTGTCCATTAAAAGATTAAGAAATTGTTGGTTTTCTAACTGTTTGTCATTTTTGATTTCTTCGCTATGGTTCTTATGCTTTGGAATATCCGCAAATGGGATAAAACTGTTATTAATCAATTTCAGCTTTGAAAATAATTTAAATACGTCTGCTTTATTGAATATATCTGGTAAACAATGGATCTGTGAATTTGGTATTTTAGGCAAACTTGTGAATGTTCCTGAAATGATGATTGGAGTCTTATTACCAACACCATCAATACCACTTGAAATGGCGTTGTCAAATTCTATGCTGTCAAATAATATAGCATCTGGTTTTAGTTGTTGTATTGCTATATTCAATTGGGTTATTTCACTAAAAAAGTAGTAGGATAATCCGGTAGATTCTGGTAAATATTGTAGCAAAAACTTAAAATTGTCTTTGCAATACACAAATAGTCTTTTCATTTTCTATTAATCACTATGGAGTTATTTTATTATTAATTTTGATTGAACTTTTTATAAATATAGTAAAAATCCTCTCATTCATTTTCTTCAGTATTTTTTTTCAGAAATAAAACGGGTTAAGCTAATGGTTTTATGGGAGCTAACTATTAAGCATTGTTCCATATTACTTATTTTGGTGATTCTGAAGGAAAGTTAATTGTTAACCATAAACTAGTGGATTTGCTAAATGTATTGCTTACACACGTAATTAAAGAAAAAAGCTGTGCTTAATATCGCCCCTTTCAAGGGAGCACATGGTGCTGACTATCATAGTTTTAAATTTTATTTTATCAATACCATCCCAATTCGTTACATTTGTAAATAGACGGTTATTAACTTTAATGATATTCATGCAGTTTGAAGTAAGTGTTTCAAGATAAAATATTTGAAGTTTTATAATTTGTACACTGATATATAGTATAATGACCAACTCAAATTTACCTACTTAAAATGATTTTTAAATTTAATGGCTAAAAATTTTCTTGAAACTTTCCTTCAAAATTATATGGTTCCCATATTAATGCTTTTGTTGCTTGTTCTTGTCATCATTATAGTATACCACAGATTAAGGTTTGTCTATCTTTCTTATAGAAAACGACAATATCATATAAAAATATCTGATGCATTAACGGAATTAACATTCTCGGGTTATGAAGGAGAACTTTTAAAAGCTGAAGTAGCTAAATTTAAATCGCGTTTTCCTTATCACAAAAAATGGTTTAGAAGACTTTTGCTTTCCTCGGTTCTGGATTTAAGTTTGAACCTAAAGGGAGACTTGATTTATCAAGTAAGGGAGATTTATATGGCTTTTGAGCTGCACAAGTATAGTTTGAAGCTTATCAAGCATCCGTATTGGAACATAAAATGTATTGGAATTAATCATTTTCAAGCCATGAATTTTGTTCACGGTCAAAAATACATCAAATCTTATATAACGTCCAAAAATGTCATTTTACGATCCAATGCCTATATAGCGCATTTGTATCTTACAACGGAGTCATTTGATTCTTTGGTGGATTACCCAAATCCTTTGTCAAGAGTTAATATGTATAAGGTAATTGATGTTTTATATATGAAACATGACACGATTCCAAAAAACATAGCTAGTTGGCTTGAAGCAAAAAATGAATCCATTGTTATTCTGGGTTTAAAAATCATGGTGTTTTACAATTACATAGCTGCACCCGAAAAAATCATGTCCTTATTGGACCATGAGCAAATTAGGATTAGGGAAGAGGCCATTCTTTCCATCGGGGAACTATTTTTAATTGATGCTGAAGAAGCATTACATAGCCAATTTGATAAAGAAGAAAAGTTGCTAAAGATAGAAATTTTGAAATCTCTGGCTGTTATAGGTAGTGAGACAAGTGTTTCGTTCATTACTAACGTTTTAAAACGTAACCACCTAGATAAAGATGTAAAGATGGAATTGTTGAGGTCTTTGAAATCCATTGATAATCAATACTATGATACCCGTTTTATACTTGATTTGGAAATAGACAGAATGAAAGCTCACCTAAATTGTGCATATTTATGAAAGACTTGTACGACTATTTGTTAAATTTTCTTGATATCTATGAATGGTTTATAGTAGGCTATGCGTCATTTTATGTAATTTCTTACTTGGTTTTTGCTTTTCTTTCTTATGTCGCTATTAGGAAATATGTTTTGATGAAGCATTATATCAATGAAGACATTTTGTTAAAATCAAACGAGGCAATTGGGGTATCTATAGTAGCTCCAGCTTTTAATGAAGGTGCGACCATAGTTCACAACGTAAAATCCTTATTGTCACTTTCCTACCCGAAATTTGAAGTGATTATTATCAATGATGGGAGTAGTGACGATACCTTAGAAAAACTTATCGCCGAATTTAATTTGGTTAAAGTCCCTTTCTTTTACCAAAGGCGTATAGAAACGGCTCCTGTAAGAGGACATTACAAATCTAAAAACCCAGTATATTCTAAGCTTTTGGTGGTAGATAAGGAAAACCGTAAATCGAAAGCGGATGCTTCAAATGTAGGAATCAATTCATCACAGTATCCCTTGTTTTTATGTACGGATGTTGATTGTATTTTAAAGCCCAACACCCTTGTAAAGCTTGTTAAACCTTTTATAGAAAGTAGGAGGAGGGTTATTGCGGCAGGAGCAGCCATACGAAGTTCGAATGCCAGTGAAGTTAATGAAGGTTTTTTAGTTAAAGTTCATTATCCCAACCAATGGTATCCCATGTTTCAGGAACTGGAATATGTGCGTGCTTTTTTGTTTGGAAGAATGGCTTGGAGTCAGTTGAATAGCCTTATTTTGGTTTCTGGGGGATTGGGTATGTTCGATAAAGAAGTGGCTATTGAAGCAGGCGGATATATGCATACATCTTTGGGTGAGGATATGGAACTCATCATTAGGATGCGAAAAGTGATGTATGATAAAAAGGAAAAATTTAAAATTAGCTACATCCCTGAGTCATTATGTTGGACAGAAGTACCTCCTAACCTCAAAATACTAATGCGTCAGCGTATTCGTTGGGCGCGAGGGTTGATTCAGACGCTCGTCATTCATAGAAAGATGTTTTTTAACCCTAAGTATGGCAGAACATCATGGTTTGCACTTCCTTATTTTTTCTTATTTGAATTTTTAGCTCCCATTATAGAAGCCTTTGGTATGTTGCTTATCGCTGCAAGTTTGATATTGTCCTTTTTTTATGCCGACTTTATCAACTATGACTTTTTGTTATGGTCCATGCTTTTTGTTTACCTTTTTTATATCAATATCACCATTATATCCATTTTGCTGGATGAATTGCTTTATAAAAGTTACGCGAACATTAGGGAAGTATTAAAGCTGATAGGCATGGCAATGGTAGAACCTATATTCTATCATCCGGTGGTGGTAGTGGCGGCATTAAAAGGGTATTGGCAATTTTTCTTAAAAAAAGAAGCTAAATGGGGCGTCATGGTAAGAAAAGGATTTACGGCGGTTAAAAAATAAATACTTTGATATGAAGATGACTAAAATACCTCAATTTTCAAAAAAGTTATGTGCTATTATAGTTTGTTTGCTTTTATTTAGCTCTCCCATGTTATTTGCACAGCGTATAAATACGGATAGTTTGCTCGTGCAGGCCTATAATTCTCTAAAACAAAAGGATTATGCCTTAGCTTTAAAGCAGGCACATTTAGGTAAAAAGATGAGTCCTGAGTATCTTGACTTTCAAGTTTTGATAGGTAGAGTCCATCAATTAACAAACCAACCGGATAGCACCAGAATATACCTTAACAGGGTTTTAGATAAAAATCCGGCTTATGAAGAGGCCTTTTTGTATTTAATTAACCTGGAATTGGAAACTGAAAATGAGGAACAAGCAGAAACACTCATAGATAAAGCTATAGAAGTTCATCCAGATAATAAAACCTTTCGTTTAAAAAAACTACAAGTGTATCAATTGCAAGAAGATGTTGATGATGAGCGAAAATATCTAAACAAATTGTCGTCTCTTTATCCAGAAGACTCTGAAATACAACAACGCCTTTTTTGGCTGGATTCCCGTTTTAATAGCGACCGGATAGGTTTGCAATACAGCCTGACTAATTTTGATAGAGACGCTGTAGGACCTTGGCATCTTGGAGCTTTACAATACATTGGTGAGCGTAAATGGGGTTCGGTTATAGGCAGGATCAATTATGCTCACCGACGTTCAAATGGTGCATTGCTATTGGACGGTATTCAATTTGAAGGAGAATCGTATTTCTTTACAGGTGAGAACAGTTATGCCAATGTATCGGTAGGGTATTCTGATGCTTTGGTGTTTCCAAAATGGCGTTTAGGCGCTTCTTATTTTCAGACTTTACCAAAAGGGTGGGAGGTTGATTTTGGCATGCGTTATACCTATGTAGCAGAACAAAATATACCCGCAGGAACTTTGGGTGTCGGAAAGTATTTTGGTTCTTACTGGATGCATCTAAGATCCTATTTTCAGGCACAGAATGAAAATGTCTATCCAGCATTTACTTTAACATCGCGTTATTATTACAATACACGTTTTGATTATGTCAATGTCATTCTTGGTTATGGCACTTCGCCTGATGAGCGTGTGATTCAGGCAGATTTAAACCAACGTGTTCAGCTCAACTCCTTCCGAGCTGGGTTGGGTTATTACAGACAGTTTGGAAGGCATTTTATTGCAGGTGTACAGGCCGTTTATAACCGTCAAGAATATATTGAAGGCAACTGGCAAAATGAGTTTGAAACCTTTGTAATGCTTCAATATCGTCTTTAATCTAAATAATTCCCCGACG
>LLBY010016023.1_pt2 | contig 13858 bp, 16 predicted proteins | sample 1489401 | NCBI WGS metagenome assembly LLBY01 (sample SAMN04092656, study PRJNA295927) | soil metagenome | biome: Soil prokaryotic community; feature: Bulk soil; isolation source: soil from tomato rhizosphere | host: tomato cultivar Hawaii 7996 | place: South Korea | collected 2011-11-01 | reverse complement strand
ACCAACCCGACCTACTGTTTTACACCAGCATCCGTACGGGAGTTTCGAGGAACTCCGCCAGCTTCTGCATGAACTGTGCCGCCTCCGCGCCGTCGCTGACGCGGTGGTCGACAGAGATCGTGGCCTTCATGCGCCAGCCGATCTTGATCTCGCCATTTTCTACCACAGGCACCTGGCGCGCCGCGCCAATGGCGATAATCCCTGCCTCGGGCGGGTTGATGATCGCTGAGAAGTTTTCCACGTCGAACATGCCCAGATTGGAGACCGAGAACGTCGAGCCTTCGATGTCGTTCGGCCGTACCTTGCCTTCCCGCGCGCCGGCTGCCATCCGCTTCGTCTCAGAAGAGAGAACGCGCAAAGACTGTTGGTCTGTGTTGCGGGTAACGACCGTCAACAAACCGCCTTCCACAGCCACGGCAATGCCCACATTGATCGCGCCGTGACGTATGACATTATTCCCTGCGTAAGAGGAATTCAAGTTCGGGAACTCACGCAATGTGAGCGCGACAGCTTTGACGATGAAGTCGTTGACCGAGAGTTTTTCGTTCTCAGGCAAATATTCGTTGATCTGCTTGCGCAGCGCCATGAGCGCATCCATTTTGTACTCGTGAGTCACAAAGAAGTGCGGGACCGTGGTGGTCGATTCCACCATGCGGCGGCCGATTGCCTGGCGCAGCCTGGTCATCGGGATCGTCTGATCTTCGGCCGTCACAGCGACAGGGGTTGGAGCAGCCGCGGGCCGTCTGGCCTCTGCCTGCTGTACCCCGCCTGCCAGCGCGGCCTCGACGTCCTTGCGGACCACCCGTCCACCGGGGCCCGTGCCCTGCAGGTGCGATAGGTCCAGGTCATTGTCGCGCGCGATCTTCCTGGCCAGCGGCGAAGCCTTAACGGGACCTTCTTGCACAGGCGCGGCAGGCTGAGAAACAGCAGCAGCCTCCGTCTTTGTGGGAACCGCAGCTTCTGCTTTCTGCGGTCTGCCTTCAGGCTTTGGCTCTCCCTTCCGTCTTCCGTCTTCGGGCTTCTCAGGCTCCGTCTTGATCTCTTCCCCCTTCTTGTCATCCGTTTTCTTCTCTGCAGGCGCCTCGGCCACCTTTGTGGGTGTCTCTTCGATCTTTTCGTCTGCGGAACCTACCACGGCGATCGGGTCGCCGACGGGCACGACGGCTCCCGCTTCCACCAGCAATTTGCGAACGACCCCGCTCGCGGACGATTCGACTTCCACCGTGGCTTTGTCAGTTTCGATCTCGGCAAGCACATCGCCTTTGTTGACATTCTCGCCCTCGTTCTTCACCCAGCGGACGAGCACCCCTTCCTGCATGTCGAAGCCCAGCTTGGGCATGGAGATGGTTTCAGACATTACCTCAAAACCTCCTTCACCGCCCCGACAATATCAGGCACTTGCGGGAGTGCCGCCTGCTCGAGCGTGCGGTTATAGGGAAGCGGCACTTCTTTCTGTGCGACGCGTAAGATCGGTGCATCGATATAATCGAAGGCCTCTTCGTAAATACGGCTGGCAACTTCGGAGCCCACGCCGTAGGATTTCCAACCCTCCTCCACAACGACAGCCCGGTTCGTCTTCTTGAACGATTCCAGGACCGGTTCCATATCCAGCGGACGCAGGGTGCGCAGGTCGACGACTTCAGGCTCGATGCCTTCCTTGGCGAGCTCGTCTGCCGCCTTCATGGAAAGCTCCAGCCCTTTTGCGTAGGTAACAATCGTGACGTCTTTGCCCTGGCGCTGCACTTTCGATTTGCCGATCGGGATCAGATACTCCCCGTCGGGGACGTCGCCGCGTACCTGATACATCGTCGCATGCTCCAGGAATAGGACCGGGTCATCCGACCGGATGGACGATTTCAGCAAACCCTTGGCATCCTCCGGCGTGCCGGGCGAGACCACCTTAAGCCCGGGGAAATGGGCGAAGATTGCGTCGGGAGTCTGTGAGTGGGTCGCGCCGAGCTGGCGCCCACCCCCGCCTACCGCACGGATCACCATCGGAACCCTGAACTGCCCGCCAAACATGTAATGAAGCTTCGGCGCCTGGTTGACGATGTAATCCATCGCCGAGAACGCAAAGTTGATCGTCATCAGCTCCGCAATCGGACGCTGCCCGACCATAGCGGCACCGATCGCCGCGCCGATGATGGCATTCTCAGCGATAGGCGTGTCCTTGACCCGGTCCTGACCGTACTTGTCATAAAAGCCTTTTGTAACCGCATAGGTACCGCCCCACACACCAACTTCTTCTCCAAGGATGAAGACGGCGGGATCACGGTCCATTTCTTCCATCAATGCCTGCGAGATGGCCTCGCGCATGGTAATTTTTGCCATAGGTACTCCATCCAGTTTCAGCGTTCAGCGACGAGTGATTCTTCTGACGGACTTGTCTCTGCCTGCTGCTGGCTGTCCTCCGATTCTTCCACATACACATCGGTGAATAATTCTTCCATAGCGGGCTCGGGAGACGACTCAGCAAACTCGACGGCCTTGTTCACTTCTTCCTCCACCTGGGCATCGATCTCATCCAGACCCTTGGCGCTGATCGTCTTCTTTTCCAGCAGATGCTTGCGGAAAATACCGATCGGATCGTTCTCCTGCCACTTCTTCACTTCTTCGGGCTTGCGATAGCGCTCCGGGTCGCCCATGGAATGACCGCGATAGCGATAGGTGATTACCTCGAGCAGATACGGCTGCCCCTCCGTGCGGACAAAATCGATCGCCTCTTTCGCCGCCTCGTAGACCTTCATCACGTCCATGCCGTCCACCTGGCTGTTCTTCATGCCATAGCCTTCGGCCTTCTGTTGAATATCCAGGACCGCGGAGGCGCGCTCCACGGCCGTGCCCATGCCGTACTTGTTATTCTCACAGACCCAGAGCACGCGCAATCCCCAGGCCTTCGCCAGGTTCAAGGCTTCATGAAAATAACCGATATTCGTGGCTCCATCGCCAAACATACAGATCGTCACATTGTCATTCTTTGCATAATGGTCGCCCAGCGCCAGACCGGCGGCGATCGGCAGATGACCGCCGACGATGGCGTGACCGCCCCACATATTGTTCTCCACGCTGGCCATATGCATCGACCCGCCCTTGCCTTTCGAAATCCCCGTGGCTTTTCCCAACAATTCGGCCATCACTTCATTCGCGGGGATCCCACAGTTGATGGCTACACCGTGATCCCGATAGGCCGTGATCACCCGGTCACGCGGCTCACGCGCCGCGATCAGACCCGTCGAAACCGCTTCCTGGCCAATATACAGGTGCATAAAACCGCCGATCTTACCAGCCTGATACAGTTCCGCACCGCGCTCCTCGACACGGCGGATTAACACCATTTGATGATACAAATCAAGTAGCTGCTCTTTCTTCATCTCTGCTCCCAAAATTATGATAGCGACCTACAGGCAAAATACATGGCGCTTCAAGCGCCACGGTGTACTTTCCTATCTTCAACCGTAAAATTATATCAGAGAATTCCCATCCACTTTTCTATCCATCCTTTCGACTCCACAGTAAAATAACAACATGGATTGGTTCATCGGCTCCAAAGGAGGCGAAGCAAAGCGACTCATCGCGCAACTGGGGGATGTGACGAAACGTGAGCGCGCCGCGCAGGAGCTGATCCGCCTGGGCGCCGATTCCGTGACGCCGTTGATCGAAGCGCTTCAGACAAAAGACCCAAACCTGCTTCCGTATTACCAGCAAATCCTCGCCCGGATCCCCGCCGCTGTCCCCGTGCTGGTCAAAGCCCTGCAGAATTCGCATCCCCTGGTGCGCGGCCGCGTGGCGGAAGTCTTCGCCATCCGCAAGGATCGCCACGCCGTTCCTGTATTATTAGATGCATTGGGAGGCGAATATTTTACGGTTCGGTCACGCGCCGCGCTGGCACTGGGGAACATCGGCGATGCAAAGGCGATCCGGCCGTTAACCCAGGCGCTGAAAGATCCGGAGGATGAAGTGCGCAGCGCGGCCTGTCTTGGACTGGGCATGTTCAAGGATCCATCCACCTTTGACGAGATCACAAACGTCCTGCTCGACGACCCCAAGATCGAAGTCCGGCAGGCAGCGGCAAACGCGTTGGGGAATACGGGGCATCCCGCTGCGCTGCCTTATCTCATGGAGGCATTGCACGACCCCTTCTGGTGGTACGAACGCGAGTACGCAGCAGGCGACTTGTTGACAGCGATTGAAAAAATGGGCATGGCGGCCGTCGGTCCGTTGATCGAGGCGCTGCAGGACAAGGAAGGGACCGTCCGCAAATTTGCCGCGACCTTGCTCGGAAGGCTGGGCGACCCGAGCGCCATTGAGCCGCTCGGCATGGCGCTCTACGATCTCCACCACGAGGTGGGTAAGGTTTCCGCGGATTCCCTGGCTCGATTCGGCGCGCCCGCCTTCGATATCTTAGTGGAGGCGTTAAGCCATCCCGAGATGTGGATCCGCATCCATGCGATCGGGGCGCTTGCCAAAATTAAAGACCTTCGTGTCACGCCGGTCCTTTTGGAAATGCTACATGACCCGGAACGGGAAGTGAAAAAACAAGTCATCGAGTGCCTGGGAGGATTAAAAGACCAGCGCTCTTTTGCGGCATTACAGGAGCTTGCTTCCAATCGCGCCGACCGCGAGCTGCATTCCCTGGCAAAACAGGCGCTGGAAAATCTGGCGAGAGTCTAAGCAAGTCCATTCCCACAAACAGATTCGGAAAGTCTGCCGCCTCGTAAGAGTTCATAGGAGCTTCTATGAAACGCATTCATGCTTTGCTGGCTGTACAGTCGCTTGTGGCGATCCTGGTGTCGGCCAATCGCCTGGGGACATGGACTCTTGGCTATGTGCTGCCCAATGAATTCCTGCGCTGGGTGGATTTCAACAACATGCTGGTCTTGCCGCTCATCAGTGTGGTCGCGTCCTACCTTCTGAAGAAGACCCTCGAATACGATTCACCCCGGCGTGAGAGCCGGGCGCACATCGGCTGGAACCTGGTGTTCATCGCCGGGCTCTATCTGCTGGCGGCGAGTTATGGGGATCATGAAGTCACGAATTATCTACACCAGAGATTCTGCGCGGCTGACACGACCAGCGATCTATGCCGCATCATTATCTTCAACGACGATGAATTCAGCCACTGGGTCTTTTTTACAGGCTTTGTGATGGTCAATGCCGCGATCCTGTTCCTGCAGAGCCTGTTTCCACACCGGCAGCCATTGACCGGAACTGACGCTGCCCTGCTCGGTCTGAATGCCCTGTTCCTGGGCGCCGGAGTATTCGCCAATCTCGGTTTTGAAGAAATCGGGCTCGACCTGTACGTGGTGGCGCTGCTTGCCTTGATCTCAGTCTATCTTCTGTGGAGGCGCGGCAGGCAGCCTATGTTTATTTATTACACGATTGCATACTGGCTGGGGCTGATTGGCAGTTTGATCGCCCAACTCCTGCGATAGTTCCTTTCTTCGAGAGCGAGAGGTTGTCCCGTCATCTTACCTTTCCCACCAACCCCATGTTCAAAGGTGTGTGGAAGACCTATCTACCAGGGGAACCCGGGTAACATCTTTGACAATTTCGTGTTAACATGTCCGAATTCAAGTTTCCAAAGGAGAGAAAAATGATTTACCTGATCTGGCTGCTTCGCATTATTCACATTGTGGGTGGCGTGTTTTGGGTTGGAGGAACGTTGATCATGACGTTCTTCGTGGGCCCCACTGTAGGCGCGATCGGAGAGCCGGGGCAAAAGTTTGTTGGGCATTTGATGAACAATCTGAAGTTCAGCAATCGAATGGCGATGGCCTCTGGCTCCACGATCCTGGCAGGCGCGATCCTGTATGCATTGGATGCGCGGGCCGGCGCGGGCTGGCTGCAATCCAATTTCGCCATCGGTCTGGGTATTGGCGCGCTGTTCGCGGTGATCGGCTTCATCTTCGGTATGATGATCGGGCGCAACATCAAAGCCATGGCACAGCTCGGCGCGCAAATGCAGGGCAAGCCATCGCCAGAGCAGCTCGGCCGAATGCAGTCCCTGCAAAAACGCCAGGCAACCGTTTCCATGATTTCTACGGTGTCTGTGGTACTCTCCACGGTCTTTATGGCGATTGCCCGTTACTTATGAAAACACACGTAACCCAGGGCCCGATGGAGGAACATCGGGTCGTTTTTTATTTATTTTTTCCTTGAGACTTTATGATGAGACGACGATTGGGAATCTCCGCGCTGCTTCTCCTTTTCAGCCTTGTGGTAGCTGCGGTGTTCATGCCAGATGCACCTTCCACAAGTTATTATGGCGGCATATCGCCTCCACTTGTCATTGCCCATCAGGGCGGAGATGGGATCTGGCCCGGGAACACCATGTATGCATTCGAACGAGCCGTCGAGACCGGCGCCGATGTGCTCGAGATGGATGCACATATCACGAAGGACGGTCAAATCATTCTCATGCACGACGAGGAAGTAGACCGCACCACCGACGGCTCCGGCCTGGTCGAAGAAATGACTCTCGACGAGCTTCAGCAGCTCGACGCGGCGTACAAGTGGTCAAATGACGAAGGGCAGACGTTCCCCTTTCGCGGGCAAGGCATCCGGGTGCCAACTTTGGAGGACCTCTTTCAGAGATTTCCACAGATGCGATATGTGATCGAGATCAAGCTCACACAGAACCCGATTGAGAAACCCTTATGTGATCTGATCCGAAAGCACGCGATGCAGGACAGGGTCATGATCGCCTCGTTCCACGATGCAGCGATGCAGAACTTTCGCGAGACCTGCTCGGAAATCGCCACGTCGGCTGCCCGCACCGAGGTGCGGAATTTTGTGCTGCTCGGCAAAGCCTTTTTGAGCGGATTCATCGCGCCGGAATATCAATCCATTCAGCCGCCGTATGATCCAAAAGAATCCATGAACATCCCTATTATGACCGCGCGATTTATCCGCGAGGCTCACGCCAGGAATATCCGCGTCGAGCCGTGGACTGTCGACGATCCTGCGCTGATGAAGCAGTACATCGAATGGGGCGTAGATGGGATCATTACGGACCGCCCGGATCTGATGGTTCAGGTCTTGAAGGAAATGGGGATCCGGTAGCAAGATAGCTGACAAGAAGAAAGAAGGGAAAAGTAAAAAGAGCGATGGTGAAATCGCTCTTTTTATTCTATTCCATCCAGACGACCCGGTCTTCAAACGAAGGGCGTGGAGCAGGCTCCGCGAGGAACTCGGGATAGCCCACGTAAATAAAACCAATAATATGTTGATCCGGCGCAAAGCCCAGGAATTCCTTAACCATAGGGTCACGCGCCCATTCGCTCGTGCGCCATTTTGCGCCCAACCCCATGGCATGCGCGGCAAGCAGCAAATTCTGCGTCGCGGCCGCAGCGGCGCAAACATTCTCGATCTCCAGCACTTTCGCCTCACCGGGCTGATCCACCCCGACGGCGATCACAACGGGCGCGCGCAGGGGTAAGGACCGGCACTTGTCAAAGGACTCAATAGGATATTCAGGATGGCGAGCCTGTTGAGAAGCCGCCATGACTTCTCCCAGCCTGTCCCGCCCTTCTCCCGTCAGAACCACGAAGCGCCACGGCCGCACCTTATAATGATTGGGGGCCTGCACAGCGGCATCCAGTAATTTTTCGATCAGCTCACGCGGCACAGGGTCTGGCCTGACTTTCCCCTGTGAATGTCTCGTATATATCGCTTCGAATACGTCCATGTCTCCTCCGTTCTATTGATACAATAAATATCAGTAGATCACTAAATAATCAAGGCAATTTTCAATTTTAGTGAAATACTGGATGTGCAAGTTCTTACGGAGCTGAGATGAAGGTCTTTTATTCGGAAGCCCATCGCCAACATGAGCCGCCGTTCGAAGTCTTCGACGGTGGTTTGCGGACGCCGTATATGGAAAACGCAGATCGGATGGATCGCATCCTGGGCGCGCTGCGTCAAACAGACTGGACCGAGATCGTCGAGCCCCGGGACTTTGGCCTGGATCCCATTTACGCAGTACACCATAAAGACTACGTGGATTTCCTGGCCTCTTGCTGGACCGAATGGCTGGACTCCCCTGCTCAGGATAAATCCATACTCCTGCCGGCGACGTTCGCGCTGCGGCGTCAGCCTCAACGGCCATCGTCGCTGTTGGGACGGGCGGGCTACTACATGATGGACTTGAGCGCCTGCATCGTCGCAGGGACGTATGCCGCGGCCCTGGCTTCTGCCAACTGTGCATTAAGCGCAGCAGAGGCAGTTGCCGAAGGAGCACGATCGTCATTTGGGCTTTGCCGGCCGCCGGGACATCATGCAGGCAAAGATTATGCCGCGGGCTATTGCTTCCTCAACAATGCTGCGGTTGCCGCGAACTGGCTTTCGTCGCATGGGAAGGTTTCCGTGCTCGACGTCGATTATCACTGCGGCAATGGGACCCAGGATATCTTCTATGAGCGAAGCGATGTGCTGACAATTTCAATCCATGCGGACCCGAATATTGAATATCCCTACTATGCAGGATATGCCGGGGAAAGGGGCTCGGGCGCGGGACTGGGGTTCCACAAAAACCTTCCCCTGGAAAAAGGCGCGGAGGACGCACGGTACCTCACAGCTTTGGACGAGGCATTACGTCTTATTGCTGAGTTCCAGCCGCGTTACCTGGTCATCTCCGCAGGCATGGACATCTATGCCGAAGATCCGCTTGGCACGATCAAGGTCACCACAGACGGAATCGGTGAGATTGGGAAGCGGATCGCAGCCCTCGGCCTGTCGACCGTCATTGTGATGGAGGGCGGCTATCACAACGAGGCGCTGGGCAGAAACATCCTTGCATTTCTATCCCCGTTTGCGTAACGCGAGGTTATGGTTTCGCGTTACAACTTCTCAGGAGAGCTTAAATGAATGTCTATAAGATCATCTTCTTGATCTTCCTGTTCCTTTCCGCATGTGCACCGTCCGCGCAAGAACCAGCGACCTCAACTGTGCCCCCGATGACCGCAACCGAGGAATCGACGGAAACCCCGGAACCCACGGCAACACCCACAGGTACAGAAACCTCTGTCCCAACTGCTACACTTACACCGACGATCGAGCTTTCGCCTACGATTTCGGCAACGCCAACCTTTGATTTCCCCGGTGTGACGGTCAACAAGCAGGCGCATTGTCGATATGGACCATCGGTTGCTTATTTGCATGCGGCCGATTTGTACCCCGGCGATGTGGGAACCGTGCGCGGACGCTTTATCTACAGCAACTGGCTGTATGTCAAATTCGATAAGCTCAATTATTTCTGCTGGGTCGCGCCGTCCGTCGTAGATGTCGTTGGCGATGTATCCAGCGTTGCCTATAAGGAGCTCAACCTGCAATCCATTGGGAGCAATATGTATGGCCCGCCCGGCAACGTGACGGCCGTCCGAGATGGAAACAATGTCACCATCAGCTGGAATAAGGTGGCAATGACAAACGATGACGATCGAGGCTATTTGCTTGAACTGTTCGTCTGCCAGGACACGATCTACAAATGGTGGACAGACTCCTATCCCGATCAAGACTCAACAAGCTACACGGTGCGAGACCAAGGCGGATGTACCCAACCATCTTCCGGGAAGCTTTACACAGTAGAAAAACACGGGTTTTCGGAGCCTGCCGTTATCCCCTGGCCAGCGCCATAAACAAAATGACCCTCGCTCAAACGCGAGGGCCATCCTTTTTTTCATCAAGCCCCATCGCCAGCGCGATCGCACCCAGGCTGCCGGATTGATTCCCCAGGCCGGGCGGCACAATGTAATCTTCGATGTGCTCCAGCAGGCTCTTGCTGGCCACATAGCCATTCAGCAGCTCGCGCACCCGCCAGCGGATCTTCGGGAACAGGAACTCGCGCTGCATCACGCCTCCGCCCAGCACAATTCTCTTCGGAGAAAGTATCAGGATGTAATTCACAAGCGCCGAGGCAATGTATTCGGCTTCGATGTTCCAGAACGGATCTTTTTCCAGGACCCTGGCCCCCGCCACCCCGAGACGCTTCTCGATAGCCGGACCGCTGGCGAGCCCCTCGAAGCAATCCTCGTGGAAGGGGCAGCTCCCATGGAACGGATCCACCTCCCGGTTATGCGGGATGCGGATGTGCCCCATCTCCAGGCTGAGCAAGCCGACCAGCGAGCGTCCATCCTTGATGTAACCGCCGCCGATGCCTGTGCCAATCGTCAGATACAGCGATGGATCGCAGTCTTTATTGACGCCCCATCTGTATTCTCCCAGGGCCGCAGCGTTGACATCCGTATCGATCGCAACTCGAATCCCCAGCCCGCCTCGCAGGATTCCCAGCACGTTCGTGTTGCTCCAGCCTGGCTTGGGTGTTGGGGTAATGAAACCATAGGTGGGCGAGTTAGGGTTTACATCGAGAGGTCCAAAGCAACCCACACCCAGGGCCTGGATCTGTCCCGATGAGGTAAAGGGCAGAAAGAATTGAATGGCTCTGCCGAGTGTCTCTTCTGGCGTGGTCGTTTTGAAACGGATCTCGTCGACGATCTGATTGGGTCCACCCGCAACGACACACACGAACTTTGTGCCACCTGCCTCGATACCACCGTAGAGTTTCCTGGTCTGCATATTCTGTATTGTACCTGTCACCGGCAAAGACCTCCGAGCGATGCCCGGAGGTCTGATTCCCTACTGTTTTTTCTTCTTGCGTGCCAGACGGTTGAGGAAGTGCAAGAGCTCCTGCATCTTTTCCGGCGCGGAGACATCTCCGGTAACTACCGTATGCTCCCCTCGAGGAGTCTCGACCGTGATCGTATATGTAAATTGATCCGGCATGGGATCACGGCTGGTCATCTGCTCGGGCAGCTCTTCAAAATCGAGTTTATCGAGCAGCTCTAACAGAGTGTGAGCCTGTTCCTCGGATAAATCATCCATCTTCAGATCCCGTGCAATCGTCATCCCGGCAAAGCCGCCGGTGCGTTCGAATTTGATGCGCTCGACTTGCATCTCGTCCTCGCTACCTTTTCGCCGGCGCCGCGCCGACCATCCGCAGCAGCGCCTCCAGGCATCCGCCCCCATCGGTCGGAGGCGTACCGCCCCCATCGACATTGAGTCCAACCTCTGCCCAACCCTTGCGGACGGCCTGTTGTTCGATACTGCCGGCGCCGAATAGCTGTCCGGCCACCTGGTACGTCTGGCTGGCGCAGTCCTGGAATTTGGACGTGGCTGTGAGCTTATCCTTTAACGTGACGTACCAGATCTGCCCGGCTCGCTCCCAGGCAAACCCGCCTAGCTCCACAGCCGTGATGTAAAAAGCACGGTTCGGAATCCCGGAATTGATGTGGACGCCGCCGTTGTCGCTGATGGTATTGACGTAATCCCGCATGTGACCCGGCTGCGGGTCCTTGCCGAGCACAGGGTCATCATAAGCAGTCCCCGGTTCCTTCATCGAGCGGATACCGACGCCATTGACGTTGGCGGTCAGCAAGCCGCCGCCGATGATCCAATCCGCCTCGCCGGCAAGCTGTTGCAGCTGGTACTGTTTGACGAGTGAGCCAAACACATCAGACATGGATTCGTTGAGGGCCCCCGGCTGCTGGAAATATTGCAGTTTGGCTTCGAACTGGGTCACGCCATGCGTCAGCTCATGGCCGATGATGTCGATCGCGATCGTAAAACGGTTGAACAGGCGCTCGTCTTCCGGGAGGTCCTCATCGCCATCGCCGTAGACCATCTGCTCGCCATCCCAAAACGCATTGTCGTAGCCCCTTCGGTAATGGACGGTCGAGTCCAGGCGCATACCGTTCCCGTCAATAGAGTTACGCTGGTATACATCGTTGTACAAATCATAGGTGACCCCGCTGCCATCATACGCTTCGTTCACAGCTACATCTGTAGCAGGGCCATCTCCTTCCTTGCGCACCACCGTTCCCGGGAGGCTGGAACCATTCTTGGCGTCATAAACAACGCGATCCTTGCCGCCCACTGCAACTCGGAATGTCGCAGCCGAGAAATCAGCCAGAGCCAGTTGTTGACCTCGCATACGGGCAGTCGTTTTGAGTGTCTCAATTGCCAGCTGCCTCTGGCCTGGCGTGCCACTCGTGGCTATGTTTTTCAGCATGTGAGGGGGGACGATGCAATTAACAGGGGAATGCTTGTGCATAACGCGGGCCCTTTCTTCTCTGAGTAGGTTTGGGGAAACAACATCAGTATACGTGTTTTTTAGGGAAAATTCAATCAGGCGAGCAGACACGATTCAGGCATCCGCGGCCTGCACCCCCAGATGTCTCATTTCCACGTTGATATGTTCAAACTCGGCAAACGACAGGTCTTGCATGGGGCGATTCAGAGTCCTCCGAACGCGTTCGAACAAGGCATGGTAGCTGGTGGGGACGGCGGTCTCCCAGTGCAGGCGCAATTGATCGGCGATGGCGCGGATGGCATCCACAGTTTCCCCTTCGATCTCGACGAAGTTTCCGTAAGGCAGCTCGTCGAGCATGACATGAATGGAACCTTCGAAAGGGTCTAAAGCATACGTCGTTCGATATTTTTCGTAATAGACCAATTTCTGATAACCGAGTGCTTCCAGGAAGCGCTTTGCCTTCTCGAAGTCCTCTACTTCAAACTCAATTTCCTCCCGGCTGAGAACCCCCTGTTCATTGGTGCTGGCACTCTTATAGGTGAATTTTGTATTCGTATCATTTCTCAAACGGAGAACTCGACCCTCCGCGCGCAGAGGCGCACCGGGAAGATCAAATCGAATATTTCTCTCGAGCACACGCGCCTGGATCAATCGTGCATTCAGCTCCTCGAGGCGCAATTTGAGCCTGTTCAAATCGCGGACATAGAATTTCGCTTCCGTCTCCAGCCCGGTTGCCGACATTACATGACGCTCAACAGAGTCTGTTTTTGCTCGACGGTTTCGCCCGCTTTGACGCGCACGCGCCCGACCGTTCCATCGCGCGGCGACTTCAACTCGTTTTGCATCTTCATCGATTCGAGGATCAGCAGAACCTGTCCCTTCTGGACGGGCTGCCCCTCGCTGACCGGGATGGCGACCACCAGCCCCGGCATCGGCGCCCGCAGGTGAAATTCGCCCGTCTCTGCGACGCCCCCGCCGGCCGCGCTGCGCAAGCGCATCTCGCGTTCATCCTCGACCGTGATCGGATACAGACGCCCGCGCAGCAGCACCTGCCAGTTATCGTCGCCCTGCGCTACATATCCCTCGTGGGATTTCCCGTCAACGATCAGAGAATACACGGGCTGGCCGCTGACGGACTCAAAATCCACCTGATAGACCTTCCCATCGACGCTGATGTGTTTCTCGTCGATGATCTCCACCAGAAATTGTTTGTCTTCTACCGTGGCTATATATTTCATAAATATCTCTACGCTTGAGGCGCCCTGCGCACAGGCTTTACCGGTGCATTCTCTCCCAGCGGCCGACCCACTTCCAGTTGCTGGCATCCCGCTCGTTGCGGTTGACAATATTGGCGGAACGTTCGGTCTCGCGGTGCGCGACCAATGTGGCCAGGATGGCGGCCGTCTCGGCATGGACGTCTTTGCCCTCGCCGGCGTCGTCCATCGAGAAGCGCTCTTCGACAAAGCGCGTATCGTACTGCCCACCCATGAAGCGGTGCGAATCCATCATCGTCTGGTGGAACGGGATGTTAGTCCGCACGCCGACGATGCGGTACTCCTCCAGGGCGCGCCGCATCCGCAGGATGGCCTGCGCACGAGTCTCACCCCACACGATGAGCTTGGCGATCATCGGGTCGTAAAACGGGGTGATCTCAAAGCCCGGATAGACACCCGTGTCTACACGCACGCCGGGGCCGGTCGGGAGAAGGCTGTGCGTAATGCGTCCGGTGGAGGGCAGGAAGTTATTATAGGGGTCCTCGGCGTTGATCCGGCA
>LLBY010003145.1_pt12 | contig 13860 bp, 14 predicted proteins | sample 1489401 | NCBI WGS metagenome assembly LLBY01 (sample SAMN04092656, study PRJNA295927) | soil metagenome | biome: Soil prokaryotic community; feature: Bulk soil; isolation source: soil from tomato rhizosphere | host: tomato cultivar Hawaii 7996 | place: South Korea | collected 2011-11-01 | reverse complement strand
GGACTACACGATCGTCATCGTGACTCACAACATGCAGCAGGCGGCGCGAGTGTCGGACCAGACCGCCTTTTTCTCGGTCAACGTCGATGAGCAGGGGCAGCGCACCGGTTACCTTGTGGAGTTCAACGAGACCGAGCAGATCTTCACGTCGCCGGCTCGGAAGCAGACCGAGGATTACATAACGGGGCGGTTCGGATGACACAGGCCGCGGACACCAATCTCCACTTCCACCAGGCACTGGAGGCCTTGGAGCACACCGTCGTCGGAATGGCGGACCGGGCCGAGCACATGGTCGAGATGGCGGTGGACGCAGTGATCAACGGTGACTTGGATCTGGCCCAGCGCGTGATCGAGCTCGACGACGAGATCGATGCCACCCACTTCCAGGTGCACCAGCAATGGACCGCGATGATGGCCAGGTTCCAGCCCCTCGGCTCCGACCTGAGGAGGATGAGCATCCTGCTCCAGCTCAACGCCACCTTCGAGCGGATGGGTGACCAGTGTGTCAACATCGCCAAGATCGCCCGGTTCAACGACGGTCTGCCTCGAGTCGAGCGTATCTGCTCCCAGATCACCGAGATGGGGGACCTGGTGCGTCCCATGATCCGGGCCGCGATCGAGGCCTATGTCCGTCAGGACCTCGACGAGGCCAGACTGCTCCCGGCCATGGATCAACCCGTGGATCGTCTGAACGCCAACATGTACAAGGAGATCGTCGCCGTCGCCGACGACCCGAAGCGGCTGGAATGGGCCACCAAGATGCTGATGGCATCACGGGCACTGGAGCGACTCGGAGACCAGGCGGTGGATTTCGCCGAGCAGACGGCGTACTTGATAACCGGTGAACGCGTCGAGTTCGTCGATATCAGCATCGATCACCTGGCCGATGGCTCCGGCTGACGATCATCGGAGACATCGGGTTCTCGTCGTGGAGGACGAGCCAGGGCTCGCCGAGTCCGTCAGGTACGCGCTCGACGTCGAAGGCTTCGACGTGATCGTCGCCGACACCGGGATCGCCGGTCTCGAGTCGGCTCGAGTCAACCAACCCGATCTGGTCCTCCTCGACCTGATGCTGCCCGGCATGTCGGGCTTCGACGTCTGTCGCCAGATCCGGCTCTCGTCCGACGTGCCGATCATCATGCTCACCGCCAAGGACGCCGAGTCCGACAAGGTGGCCGGGTTGGAGCTCGGGGCCGACGACTACATGATCAAGCCCTTCTCGATGCGCGAGCTGGTGGCGCGGATCAGGGCCCAGTTGAGACGGGCGACGAAGAGCGGGGTGCTCTCCGAGACCAACGACGTCCTGCGTGGCGGGCCGATCGAGCTCGACGTCGACGCACACGCGGCCAGGGTGGGCGGAGAAGCGGTGGAGCTGAGGCCGAAGGAATTCGAGCTGCTGGAGTCGCTGATGCGGCGAAAGAACCGGCTCGCGGCGCGGCACACCCTCATCGACGAGGTCTGGGGCCCCAGCTACTTCGGGGACACCAAGACACTCGACGTTCACATCAAGCGACTCCGGCAGAAGCTGGAGACCGACCCGTCACACCCCAACCTGATCGTCACCGTTCGAGGGCTCGGCTACAAGTTCGTCGATGAGCAGTAGAGGGCAGCGACGAACCTCGCTCGCCCTTCGCTCCCTGCTCTACTTCGCCCTCGCCTACCTCCTCCTGATCGGTGCCATGGGCTGGTTCGTCTCACGCTCGGTGGAGGCCGCCTTCACCGAGCGGCTCCTCGATCAACTGGAGACCGCAGCGCTGATATCGGCGTCGGGGATGCCCGCCGAGCCCGAGCTCCAGACCTGGGTGGAAGACCTGGCGGCTGCCAGCGGCTTTCGCTACACGGTGGTCGACGGCACCGGGGTGGTGCTGGCCGACTCGCACGGCGACACGCTCGAGATGGAGAGCCATGCATCCCGCCCCGAGGTCGCTGCCGCGCTGGCGGGGGAGGCGGGTCGGGACATCCGGCTCAGCGAGACCGTCGGATTCGAGCAGCTCTACGTCGCCATCCCCGTCGAACAGGGCTGGGCCTTGAGACTGTCGGTGGCGGCTCGGGACCTGGCCATGGGGACCTGGCCCTACCGCAGCTCGATCCTCCTCATCGCGATCCTGGCCGGGGTGATCGGGCTCGGCGTGGTCGCCTGGCTGGCTAGGCGAATGTCGGCGCCGGTCTCCGCCCTCACGACGCAGACCCTGAGACTGGCCGAGGGTGGCGGGGGCGAGCCGCTTCCTCGGTCCGACCTCCTGGAGATCGACCAGTTGGCGTGGGCCATCTCGCGACTCGACGCCGAGCGAAGCTCACGTCTCGCCGATGCCGAGCGGGCCTCCTCCACCCTGGAGGTCGTCCTCGGCGCCCTGCCCCAGGGGACGATCCTGTTCGACGAGGAAGACAGCGTGGTCTACGCCAACCCATCGGCCTACGAGCTGCTCGGGGCGGTTCCCGACAGCCTCCTCGGTCTGGTCCCGTTCTCGTTCCAACGGGTGGTGGAGGAATGCCGGCAGGAACGAGTGCCCTCGGCCGCGGTCGCCGAGCACGGGAAGCCGGTCCGAACCCTGCGCGCTCTCGCTACCCCGTTCGCCGAGGACCAGAGAGTCCTCCTCGTCGTGGTGGACGTCACCGAGAGGGAGCGAGCCGCATCGGTCCGACGTGACTTCGTGGCCAACGCCTCACATGAGCTGAAGACTCCGGTCTCCTCGATCATTGCCTCCTCGGAGGCACTCCGAATCGCGGTGGAGCGCGGCGACGAGTCGTCGTTGAGGTTCGCGGGACAGATCGAGACCTCCGCCCGTCAACTCGACCGTTTGGTGGCCGACCTCCTCGACCTCTCGCGGCTGGAGCGCGACGAGCCGGAGATGGTGCCACAAGGGCTCGATCATGTCGTCCGTGAGGAGCTGGAGCGGATCAGACCACTGGCCGAAGAGAGCGAGATCCACCTCACGCTCGACTTGATCCCGGTGCGAGTGGCGGGGAGCCGCCGCGACCTCTCGATCGCGGTCCGCAACCTGCTCGACAACGCAATTCGGTACACGGGGGCGGGGGGCACGATCGGCGCCGAGTTGACCACCGAGGGCGAGGAGGCGCTGTTGGTCGTGTCCGACACCGGCGATGGGATCCCGACCCGGGACCTGGCTCGGATCTTCGAGCGCTTCTACCGGGTCGACAGCGCCCGGGCCCGTTCCACAGGTGGCACCGGGCTGGGGCTGGCGATCGTCAAGCACGTGGTGGAGAGTCACGGGGGCAGCGTGGGAGTGGAGAGCGAGCTGGGCGCCGGGTCGCGGTTCACGGTGCGTCTCCCCCTGCTGGGTGAGGAAACAACGGCATCTGGCTAGCCTGAACTGGCTTTCCCATGCCCATTCTGGAGACCATTTCGGGCCCCGCCGACCTGCGTCGGCTCAGCCAGGACGACCTCGTCGCACTGTCCGACGAGATTCGGTCGTTCATCCTGGACAAGGTTTCCAAGACCGGGGGCCATCTCTCCCCGAACCTGGGCGTGGTCGAGCTCACCCTGGCCCTGCATCGGGTGTTCGACTCCCCGCGCGACCGTTTCATCTGGGATGTCGGTCATCAGGCCTACGTCCACAAGCTGATCACCGGCCGCATGACCGGGTTCGACCACCTGCGGCACACCGGCGGGCTGTCGGGATACCCGAGTCGGGAGGAGTCGGAGCACGACTTCGTGGAGAACAGCCACGCCTCGACGTCGCTCTCCTACGCCTTGGGCCACGCTCTCGCCGGCTATCCCGGCTACACGGTGGCGATAATCGGTGACGGTGCCCTCACCGGGGGCATGGCCTACGAGGCGCTCAACCACATTGCCGTAACCAGGCCGAAGCGGCTCATCGTCGTCCTCAACGACAACGGGCGGTCCTATGCGCCGACGGTCGGCGGTCTCGCCGCACTGGCCAACCTCGCCCACTACCGCTTCGACCCGCGTTACGAGAAGACGAAGAGCATCCTCGGCCGGATGTTGCGGGGGCTGCCTCTCGTCGGCGAGACGGCGGACGAGCTGGCGGGACGTCTCAAGGATGCGGTCAAGCAGGTGCTGGAGCCGTTCACGGTCTTCGACGCCCTCGACCTCAAGTACACCGGGAGGATCGACGGTCACGACATCCCCCTGCTCGAGGAGACCTTCCGCGCCGCAAGGCGCTACGACCGGCCGGTCGTCGTCCACGTGGTCACCGAGAAGGGAAACGGCTACCAGCCTGCGATCGAGGACGAACTGGAGAAGCTCCACGGTGTGGGCTCGTTCGACCTCGCCACCGGGAAGGAGCTGAAACACGAGCTGAAGCTGACCGACGTCGCGGGGCGGGCGGTGGCCGAGGCGGCGGCGACACGGCCAGACCTGGTGGGGATCTCGGCCGCGATGGTCACCACCGCCGGGCTGATGCCGATGTGGCAGCGTTTCCCCGATCGTGTCTTCGACACCGGCATCGCCGAGCAGCACGCGGTCACCCTCGCCGCCGGGATGGCGATGGCCGGAAAACGGCCCGTGGTCGCCATCTACTCCGCATTCCTCCAGCGGGCCTTCGACCAGATCGTCGACGACGTCGCACTCCACGATCTCCCGGTGACCTTTCTCATCGACCGAGCCGGGATCACCGGTCCCGACGGGCCGTCGCACCACGGGGTCTTCGACCTCTCCTATCTGCGGATGATCCCCAACATGGTGGTCGGCGTCCCGGCCGACGCCACCGAGCTCTGCGCCATGATCGAGACCGCCGTGGATCACGACGGGCCGATCGCCATCCGCTACCCGAAGGGGGCCGCGGTGTCGGTGCCGGCCGTGCCCGTGGAGCCGATTCCGGTCGGCGAGGCCCAGCTCATCGCCGACGGCAGCGACGTGATGCTCATCGCCGCGGGTCGAATGGTGGAGACGGCGGAGAAGGCCGCCGTCGATCTCCGGACCCGAGGGCTATCGGTCGGCGTCGTGAACGCGAGGTGGGTGAAGCCGCTCGACTCGCGGATCGTGGAGTGGTCTGCTCCCGTCTCACATGTGGTAACCCTGGAGGACAATGTCCTCGCCGGCGGCTTCGGGGCGGCGGTGATGGAAGCGTTCTCCCGGGCCGGATTGGTCAAGGAGGTCACCTCGATCGGCATCCCTGACCACTTCCTCCCCTTCGGCGCTCCGTCCGACATCGCCCACACCGTCGGCCTCGATGCCGAGTCGGTGGTGGCGAAGGTACTCGGGATCACCGCCGGATCCAGATAGCCGGCTAGGGGAAGGAGCCGATCCGCTCCTCCGTGGATACCCGGAAGATGACCACCGCAGCGATCGAGATCACCGCCGCGCTCACGAAGTACGGCATGCGCAGCCCGGCAAGGCGAGCCAGCCAGCCGCCGAACAGGGCGCCGATCGGGAGTGAACCGATGCCGATGAGCCGGAACGAGGCGACCACCCGGCCCAGGAGGCGGTCCGGGGTCAAGGCCTGACGCAGTGTCCGCCCCACGACGGTGAAGAGGCTCACCCCGAACAACCCGATCACCATTCCGATCGCGGCCCAGATCTGATCGGGTGCCAGCCCGATCGTCAACTGACCGGCGGCGAGGACACCGGTACCGAAGGTCATCGCCATCCTCCGGCCCACCCGGCGCGACACCGTCGAGGCGACCAGCGCGCCGACGACACCTCCCAAGGCGCCGAGGCCGACGATCAAGCCGTAGCCGGTCTCGGTTGCGCCGAGCTCCTCGATGGCGAGGAGCACCAGGATCGAGCCTGCCGCTCCCATGCTGAAGTTGGCCAGGGCGACCCCGATGGCCAGCCCTCGGAAGAAGGGGCGTTGCCAGACGAAGAGCAGGCCCTCGACGATCTCCGACCGGATCGTCCTCCTGCTTCGCTCTCGCTCCACCTGCATCGGGGTCCGGATCAGGCTGATCATCAACCCGCCGAGCAGAAACGTCGCCGAGTCCACACCGAAGGGGAGGAAGGCGACGGCAGCGAAGAGAAACGCCCCGATCGGGCCGCCCGCCAGGTCGTTGAGCAAGAGCTCGGCTGCGATGAGCCGGCTGTTGGCCGCTTCCAACCCGAGGTTCCCCGCCAGCTGGGGAATCGCCGCCTGCGAGGAGGTGTCGACGACGATCTCACCGATGCCGATGACCGCGGCGGTGAGATAGAGATGGAGCATCGTCACGCTGTCGGTGGCGACCAGCCACGACAGCATGGCCACCGCCACTCCCCTGACCAGCTGACCCCCCACCATGAGTGCTTTCCGGTCCACCCTGTCGACCAACGACCCCCCGAGCGGGCCAAACAGGATCCAGGGAGCGGTGGTGGCGGCGAGCACGGCGCTCACCGCAAGCGGGTCCCTGGTGAGGGTGGCGGCGAGAAGGGGCAGCGCGGTGAGCCGTATCCCGTCACCGAGATTGGACAACCCCGAGCCGGTCCAGAGCAGCCAATAGTCCCGATTCGGGTTCCTGATCACCGCCACTTTGGGGATTGTTGCGCAAGTGGCTCCGGTACCCTTCGCCCCCTCCCGGGTCAGTCCTGGGTTTGACTATGGAGGCATACATGAAGAAGACAACACGGCTGCTGGCCCTGATGGCCATTTTGGCCATGGTCCTCGCCGCCTGCGGCGACGACGACGGCACCGGCGCCACCGCCGACAGCAGCGACCTTGGCCTGGTGACCGAGGGCACGCTCACCGTCTGCACCGACGCTCCGTACCCGCCGATGGAGATGGAAGACCCCGATGCGGAAGCGGGCTATACCGGCTTCGACATCGAGCTGATGCGAGCCATCGCCGAAGACCTCGGCCTGGGGCTTGCGGTCAACAACACCGGATTCGATCCGATCACGTCGGGATTGGCGATGGAGGCCGGTGACTGTGACGTGGCGGCCGCGTCGATCACCATCACCGAAGAGCGGGAGGAGAGCATCGACTTCACCGACTCCTACTTCAGCGCCGAGCAGTCGCTGCTCACCGGTGACGATTCCGGGATGTCGGCGCTCGCCGATTTCGGAGGGAGCTCGATCGCGGTCCAGTCGGGGACCACGGGTGAGATGTACGCCCAGGAGAATGCCCCCGAGGACGCGGAGCTGGTGTCGTTCGAGAACCCCGGCGACATCTTCCTGGCCCTCGAAGCCGGCAATGTCCAGGGTGTGCTCCAGGACATCGTTCCCAATGCCGAGTACGCCCTGAACAACGAGGGCTTCTCGATCGTCGAGACCTTCCCGACGGACGAGTCCTACGGCTTCGCGGTCAAGGAAGAGGGAGCCGAGGATCTGCTCGCCGCGATCAACTCCTCGCTGGCCAAGCTCCAGGACGACGGGACCTACGACCAGATCTACGCCGATTGGTTCGAATAACCACGTACGGCGGTATTGGAGAGGGGCGACCCATTAGGGTCGCCCCTCGTTCATGGCCCTGAGACCCAGCCAACGCCGTCGCCTGGTTCGCGGCGTCATGTACGGCCTCTCCGCCCTGGTCGTGCTGATCGTGGTCCTGGTCGCCGACTGGGAACGGATCGGGCGTTCCTTCTTCCGTCCGGATGTCATGGTGGAGATGCTGCCCGAGGTCCTGACCATCGCGGCACGCAACACACTGATCTACACCGCCGGGTCGTTCCTCCTCGGGCTCGTCCTGGCCCTGATCTTGGCTCTCATGAAGCTCTCGACGATCAAGCCGTACCGCTGGTTCGCCACCTCCTACATCGAGCTGTTCCGCGGCCTCCCGGCATTGATCACCATCATCCTCTTCGGCTTCGGGCTCCCCATCGCCTTCGACGGTTTTCGGCTCCCCGGTGGGACCCTGCTCACCGGCTCGGTCGCCCTGGGAGTGGTCGCCGCGGCGTACATGGCGGAGACGATCCGGGCGGGGGTTCTCGCCGTCCCCCGGGGCCAGAGCGAGGCGGCGCGCTCGCTGGGGATGTCCGCCTCCCGTGCCCTGTTCTCCATCGTCCTCCCCCAGGCCTTCCGCATCATCATTCCCCCGCTCACGAACGAATTCGTCCTCCTCATCAAGGACACCTCTTTGCTCTTCGTCCTTGGCACGACCCCTTTGACCAAGGAGTTGACCAAGTTCGCCAGAGACTTCATGCAGACCACCCAGAATGCGACACCCCTGACAGTCGCAGCGATCGTCTACCTCCTGATCACGCTGCCTCTGACCGGGCTGGTGCGCAGGCTGGAGAAGGAAACAGCCAAGGCACGATGACGGCAGCAATCAGAGTCATCGACCTCCACAAGTACTTCGGCGACCTGGAGGTCCTCAAGGGGATCGACTTCGAAGTGGCCGAAGGCGAGGTGGTCTGTGTCATCGGGCCCTCCGGCTCGGGAAAGTCGACGCTGCTCCGATGTGTCAACCGGCTCGAAGAGCCGACCTCGGGCAGGATCCTGATCGAGGGAGACGACATCACCGATCCCGACGCCGACGTGGACCGGTTGCGGACTCGGATCGGGATGGTCTTCCAACAGTTCAACCTCTTCCCCCACCTCAGCGTGCTCCGCAATCTCACCATCGCCCAGACCAAGGTCCTCAAGAGGTCACGGGAGGAGTCGGACGAGGTGGCACACGCCGTCCTGGAGAGGGTGGGTCTCCTGGACAAGATCGACGAGTACCCGATCCACCTCTCCGGGGGCCAGCAGCAACGGGTCGCCATCGCCCGTGCTCTGGCGATGAACCCCGACATGATGCTGTTCGATGAGCCCACATCGGCCCTCGATCCCGAGTTGATCGGCGAGGTCCTCGACGTGATGCGGGGTCTGGTGCGGGACGGGATGACGATGATGGTTGTGACCCACGAGATGACGTTCGCTCGTGAGGTCGCGGACCGGGTGATCTTCATGGATGACGGCGTTGTGGTCGAGGAAGGCCCCCCGTACAGCCTCCTGGTCAGCCCCAAGACCGAGCGGGCCCGTCGCTTTCTCAGGATGGTCGAGGCCAAGTAGGGCGGCGCCACGGCCCGGCCCGCTCGGGTTGTAGGTTCTAGGGTCGGCGGCGTTAGCCTTCGGCGATCCACAGGCCTTGGAGGAGGCTCCCGATGAAGAGATACATCGCCCTTGTCGCCGTGCTCGGCCTGGTTCTCGCCGGGTGTGCCACCGAAGGTGGCAGTGACGGGACCAACGCCTCGTGTGCCAAGGAAGACCTGACACTGGTGCAGGAAGGTGTCCTCACCATCGGGACCGATGACCCGTCTTTCCCGCCGTGGTTCGACTTCGAGGGCGGTCCCTCGACCGGCACCGGGTTCGAGAGCGCCGTCGCCTATGCGGTCGCCGAGGAGCTCGGATTCGCCGACGACGAGGTCACCTGGGTCGTCGTCCCGTTCAACAACTCGTTCGCACCGGGGGAGAAGGACTTCGACTTCGACATCAATCAGATCTCGATCACCGAGGAGCGCGACGAGGTGGTGGACTTCTCCGACGGCTACTACAACGTCAACCAGGCCCTGCTCGGCTTCTCCGACTCGGAGATCGCCGGGGCGACCTCGATCGACGAGCTCAAGGCGTACCGTCTCGGTGCTCAGGTGGGGACGACCAGTCTCGACTTCATCAATGACGTGATCGCCCCCGACACGGAGCCGCTGGTCTACGACACCAACGCCGATGCCAAGGCCGCCTTCGATGCCGGCCAACTCGACGGTCTGGTGCTGGACCTCCCCACCGCCTTCTTCGTGTCGGCGGTGGAGATCGAGGGATCGACGGTGATCGCCCAGTTCCCGGCCAGCGAAGAAGAGCCGGAGCAGTTCGGGATGCTCTTCGAGGAGGGGAACCCGCTGCGTGACTGCGTGAACGAGGCGCTGGCCAACATCGACCTCGATGCCATTCAGCAGGAGTGGCTCTCCGATGTGGTCGACGCCCCCGTGATCGAGGTCGGTTAGGCATCCCCTGACGCCCGATGACTGAGGCCGAGGCGTCGCGCCAGGGCCCGGGTCTGTCCCCGGGTCGGGAGCGGCGTCTCGCCTACAACCGCCACCAACGGCGGCGCTCTCTGCTGATCGGCGCCGCTAGCAGCGTCGTCGTCTTCGGGACTGTCGCCCTGGTCGTGGTCAACTCACCGGGCTGGCCCGCGGTCAAGGAGTCCTTCTTCAGCTGGGAGGACTTCAAGGCTTCGATGCCCGAGATCCTGGCCGGCTTCGGCCGGAACATCCGCATCTTCCTGATCGCCGAGGTGTTCATACTCATCGTGGCCCTGCTGGTCGCGGTGGTCAGGAGCAGCCGCTCTCCACTGCTCACGCCGCTGCGGCTGGCCGCCACCGCCTACGTCGACATCGTCCGCGGGATCCCGACCATCATCCTGCTCTTCCTGCTCGGATTCGGAGTCCCGGCACTCCGTCTCCGGGGAGTCCCCAACAGTCAGGAGTTCTGGGCGATCACCACCCTGGTCATCTCCTACTCGGCGTACGTGGCGGAGGTATACCGGGCCGGGATCGAGTCCGTGCACGAGAGTCAGAGGGCCGCGGCGCGCTCGCTCGGTCTCAGCTCGACTCAGAGCATGCGATGGGTGGTGCTCCCGCAGGCGGTGCGTCGGGTGGTCCCGCCGTTGCTCAACGACTTCGTCGCCCTGCAGAAGGACTCCGCCCTGCTCGCCCTGCTCGGTGTTCAGGAGGCCTTTCGCCGTGCCCAGATCTATGTCGCCGGGACCTTCAACTTCACCGCCTATCTCGCTGCCGCCTTGCTCTTCCTGGTGCTCACCATCCCCCTCGCCCGCTACACCGACTACCTGATCCGTCGTCAGAAGGAGAGAGTCGGGGGGTCGTCGTTGTGACCGAGCGGCTGCTCGAGGTGCGTGGGCTCTGGAAGGAGTTCGGGGACCTCACCGTTCTCGCCGACGTCAGCCTCGACCTCGGCACCCATGAGGTGATGGCGGTCGTCGGGCCTTCGGGCTCAGGGAAGTCGACTCTGCTCCGATGCATCAATCTGCTCGAGCCCATCGACGACGGGGAGATACTCCTCGAGGGGGTGGACATCTCCGCTCCCGGTTTCGATGCGGACGCCGTGCGCCGACGGATCGGGATCGTGTTCCAGTCGTTCAATCTCTTCCCCCACCTCTCGGTGCTCGACAACATCACCCTGGCGCCGCACAAGGTGCTCGGGATGTCCCTGGAGGAGGCCCAGGTCACCGCCCAGAGGCTGCTGACCAGATTCGACCTCGGGGACAAACGGGACGAGTACCCCGACCGGCTCTCCGGCGGCCAGCAGCAGAGGGTCGCCATCATCCGGGCCCTGGCGATGAACCCCGCGCTCATCCTGTTCGACGAGCCCACCTCGGCTCTAGACCCGGAGCTGGTCGGCGAGGTCCTCCAAGTCATCGAGACCCTGGCCGGAGAAGGGATGACGATGATCGTGGTGTCACACGAATTGTCCTTCGCCCGAGACGTCGCCGATCGCGTCCTGTTCATGGACGAGGGCCGAGTGGTGGAGGAAGGGCCCCCCGAGCAGGTTCTGTCCGACCCCGCCACCGACCGGGCCCGCCGCTTCCTGAGGCTGATGGGCGCCGGTTAGAACTTCGGTTGTCCCGACCCCGCCGAGCCCCCGATGGCTATGGTCGATCGGATGCAACACACCGGCCGATGCCGGTGTGAAGCGACAAATCGGAGGAAAACATGAAAGCAAGCAGACTCCTGGCGGCCCTGACCGCCTTGATGCTGACGCTGGCCGCCTGTACCGAGGCGGTCGACACCACGACGACGGCGGGCGACGGGGCGCCCGAGACAACAGAGGGTGGAGACGGCGCGACGACCACCGCCGGTGAGGGCGGCACCACCACGACTGCGGCTGATGCCCCTTCGGGTGAGGGCAAGCTCGCCGAAGTCCAGGCTCGGGGAAGCCTGATCTGCGGTGTGAACAACGCCGTGCCCGGTTTCGGGTTCGTCGACGCGTCCGGTGAACACGTCGGATTCGACATCGACTTCTGTCGTGCCATCGCGGCCGGAGTCCTGGGCGATCCCGAGGCGGTCGAGTACGTCGACCTGACCACCGAGACCAGGTTCACCGCCCTCCAATCCGGAGAGGTCGACGTTCTGGTGCGGAACACGACCAACACCGCCAGTCGTGACGGCGGTCTGGCAGCAACCTTCGTGACCACCACCTTCTACGACGGACAGGGGATGATGGTTGCGACCGACGGTGGCTTCGAGACCATCGACGACATGACCGACACCACGATCTGTGTCCTGTCGGGGACGACGACGGAGTTGAACCTGACCACGAGGATGACGGGGATCAACTACACCCCGCTCACCTTCGACGAGAACCCGCAGATCCAGGCGGCGTTCATCGAGGGTCAATGTGACGGGTGGACATCGGACAAGTCCCAGCTTGCGGGTGTTCGCTCGGCGTGGCCCGAGGACCAGGGTGGCCCCGAGGCGCTCGTCATCCTGGAGGAGACATTCTCCAAGGAGCCGCTCGGCCCCGCCGTGCTCGACGGTGACTCGCAGTGGGCGCAGGTGGTCGACTGGATCGTCCTGGCCACGATCCAGGCCGAGGAGTTCGGCATCGACTCCACCAACGTCGGGACCTTCACCGACACGGAGGATGCGGGGATCAGGAACTTCCTCGGTCTCGATGTGGAGACCGAGTCGGGAACCGCTCCGTTCGACCCGGGTCTGGGGCTGGCGACCGACTTCGCGGCGACAGTCATCGGCGCCGTCGGCAACTACGCCGAGATCTACGACCGCAATGTCGGCCCGGACACCCCTCTGGGCCTGGAACGCGGGGTCAACGCCTTGTGGACGGATGGCGGATTGCTCTACGCGCCGCCCTACCGCTGATAGAGACCGATCGGGGGTGGCATTCCAACAGCAGTTGGAATGCCACCCCTTTTGAGTGGACGGTGATCGATTGACGGTGGTGGAGGAGACCCGGAGGGCACGGCCGCCCCTGTGGCGCGACCTGCGTGTGCTGCGCGTGGTCGCCCAGATCCTGGCGATCGCGGCGGTCGCCATCGTGGCCTATGTCCTCTGGTTCAACCTGACCAACAACCTTCGCGCCGCCGGGCTGCCCACGGACTTCGACTTCCTGACCCAGCCCTTCGGTGTCGACATCCCCGGCTCCGGGCTCAGCCCGGGAGCACCGATCTGGCGCGGGCTCCTCGTCGGGGTGAAGAACACCCTCGCCCTGGTCGTCGTGGGCATCCCCCTCGTCACCGTGATCGGCGTGGTGGTGGGGATCGCCCGTCTCTCCACCAACTGGCTGGTGGCCAGAGCCGCCGCGATCTATGTCGAGACGTTGCGCAACATCCCGCCGCTGCTGATCATCTTCTTCGTCTTCAACGCGGTGATCCTGCGATTCCCGGTCCTGCAGGAGTCGATCAACATCTCCGACCTGCTCATCATCAACAACCGGTACCTGGCGGTTGTGGGCTTCACCGCTCAGCCGAACTCAGGTCCGTTCCTGGCGATACTGGCGGTCGCCCTTTTGTTGGCGGCCGGTGTCTGGTGGTGGCGCACCCGTCGTTCGGAGCGAACCGGTGAGCCGCACCATCGGGTTCTCTGGGCACTGGGTGTCTTCGTGGTGATCTCCACGGTGGCGTTCCTGGCGTTGGGGGGCCCGATCGGGCTCTCACGTCCCAAGCTGGAGGGTCGGGCGCTCGAGGGGGGGTACGTGGGTCTCGCCTCGTACTTCGCAGTGCTCCTGGCACTCGTCCTCTACACCGCTTCCCACGTCGCGGAGATCGTGAGGGGGAGCATCCTCGCCGTGCCCAGGGGTCAGACCGAGGCCTCCAATGCGCTGGCCCTCACCGCATTCCAGCGCTTGCGCCACGTCGTGCTCCCCCAGGCGATGCGTATCGCCATCCCACCGGTGATCAGCCAGTACCTCAACTACACGAAGAACACCTCGCTGGCGATCGCCATCGGATATGCCGAGATCACGAGACTCACCTTCCAGACGATCGGCAACGGTCAGCCCGCACCGCAGATGATCTTCCT
>LLBY010025932.1_pt2 | contig 13910 bp, 15 predicted proteins | sample 1489401 | NCBI WGS metagenome assembly LLBY01 (sample SAMN04092656, study PRJNA295927) | soil metagenome | biome: Soil prokaryotic community; feature: Bulk soil; isolation source: soil from tomato rhizosphere | host: tomato cultivar Hawaii 7996 | place: South Korea | collected 2011-11-01 | reverse complement strand
GAGGGATGAGGGGTGAGACCTGAGACCTGAAGGTGGGCGGCGCGTTGCTCGGCGAGCCAGGCGGGCAGGAGGAGGTCGAGGCGGCGGGCGTGGAGTTGTCGGCCCAGGGCGTGTTGCCAGGAGGCGTCGGCGAGCGGGTGGGCGGAGGCGAAGGCGGGCGAGGCGCGCAGGGAATCGGCGAATACGCGGGCGGCGGCGGCGAGGGCGGCGGGCGGGGTGGCGGCGGGGGCGTCGAGCGCGACGAGCACGACGCGCGACTGGCGCTCGCGGACGAAGGACAGGGCGAGGCGCGCCTCGGGATCGCGTTCGTCGGCGGGCAGGAGCTCGGAGACGTCGGTGGTGAAGCGCGCGCGCGGGTCGAGCGACAGCAGCCACGCGGCGCAGACGGCGGTGAAGAGGATGAGCGCGAGGAGCGGGAGGAGCTTTTGACGCAAAGGACGCAAAGGAAGCGAAGGGCGGAGACGGGTTAGCGGAAGTAGCGGGCGAGGTCTTTGGGGGAGAAAGTCGGGTCGAGGGCGGGGGCGGCGAGGGTTATCTCGGTGCGCAGGTTGGGGGTTTTGGCCAGGGTGATGGCGGTGAGGCGGTCGGCGGCGCCGGCGAGGACGAGCTCGCGGTAGGAGGCGGGGGAATCGGGCAGGCGGGTGAAGGTGAGGGTCCAGGCGGCGGCGGGGTCGCCGGCGGGGGCGAGGGCGTAGGATTTTTCGAGGGTGGCGAGGTCGAAGGCGAAGAGGGCGTGGAGCAGACGCAGGTCGGTCTCGGCCTCGGGCGGCGCGGTTTGTTCGCGTCCGTCGGGGTGGCGGAGGAGCAGGCCCCGCGCGTCGAGGATGACGACGGGGGCGCGGGGCTGGTCGTAGGCGAGGCTGAGGCCGCGGGCGCGGTCGATGCGCACGGTGCCGGCGACGGTGACGGGCTTTTTCTTCAACGGGGTGTGGCGGTGCTCGATGAAGGCGGCGGAGAGGGTGCGGGGCGCGGCGAGGGCGGCGATGCGCTCGCGCCAGGGGGCGGTGAGCGCGGCCTCGTACGGCGCGGCGGCGAGGGGGAGGGCGAGGCAGAGAAAGAGGAGGAGGCGGGCGATCATGTCGTGGAGTTCCGGATACGGCGGCGGGCGGCGAGGACGGACGGAAGCGTGGCGAGCAGGCGGACGAGGAGGCGGGTGTGGAGCCAGATCATGCGGAGGTTGTCGCGCAGGTAGTGGAAATGGGAGACGCCGCCGTCGGATTTGGCGATGTAGCGGCAGGGGGCGGGGAGGTTGATCGGCGGGACGCCGGCCCAGAAGAGGCGGACGGCGATCTCGGGGTCGAAGTCGTAGCGGCGGGCGGTGCGGATGGAGGAGAGGAGGGCGTGGGTGGGTTTCAAGGGATAGACCCGGAAACCGAACAGCGGGTCCGCGATGTCGCGGCCGAGGCATTCGAGGTGGACGAGGCCGACGCTGAGTTTGCGGCCGTAGAGGCGCTCGAGCGGGACCTCGGGGCCGAAGACGGGGCGGCCGAGCACGAGGGCGTCGGGACGGGCGGCGGAGGCGTCCATGAAGGGGGCGATGTGGTCGATGGGGTGCTGGCCGTCGGCGTCGAGCACGAGGGCGTGGGTGAACCCGGCGGCGAGGGCGGCGCGGGCGCCGTGGAGGACGGCGGAGCCCTTGCCGGAGTTGCGCGCGAGGCGCAGGACGCGGAGCTCGGGGTGGGCGACGGCGAGGGTGTCGAGCGGGAGGTCGGAGCCGTCGGTCGAGCCGTCCACCACGATCCAGACGGGTTTCCAGACGGCGAGGGCCTCGCGCACGGTGCGCAGGAGTCGCGGGCCGGTGTTGTAGGTCGGGACGAGGACGAGATGGGTGGCGGAGGCGGTCATGCGCGCGGGGGACGGGAGATGAGCTCGGCGACGCGGGCGGTGAGGGCGGAGGGCGCGGAGTCGTCGGACGCCGGCAGGATTTCGCCGAGGGTGAACTCGAAGCGTCCCGGCACGGGCGGAAGTTTCCACCACGGGTGGCCTTTGCGCGCCATGAGCGGGCCCGTGTCGATGTGGACGAGCTGGACGGCGGCGCGGGCGCGGCGCGCGATCAAGGCGAAGCCCGGGCGCAACGTGTTCAGGTCGGCGCCGGGCGCGGTGCGCGTGCCCTCGGGGAAGATGAGCAGGGACTGGCCGGCGGCGACGGCGGCGGAGGCGGCGCGGATGACGTCCACGCCCTGGTCGCCCGAGACGTAGCCGGCGAGCAGGGCGGCGGGGGCGATGCACGGGTTGCGCAGCAGGGCGGGTTTGAAGATGCAGACCGTGTCGGGCAGGCGGGCGAGCAGGAAGGGCGCGTCCACCAGCGTGGGATGGTTGGCGACATAGACCACGCCGCGCGGGAGGACGGAGGTGTTTTCGAGGCCGTGAAAATGGATTTTGACGACGCCGGAAAAGTGCATCCAGCGCACCCAGAGATCGAACATCCAGCGGATGGCGGCGCGGGCGCGCGGGCCGAAGCGGCGGCGGTCGGGGAAGAGCAGGAAGGGCGCGCAGACCAGGTTCAGGGCGAGGCCGCCCAGGCCGAAGAGCATCCACGAAAAGTAGTAGGCGAACGCGAGCCAGAGGCGGCGGAGGAAAGGCATTTTAAACCACGAAAGACACGAAAAGCGGAGCGAGGCGGATCAGGCGGGGACCTCGGGGTTGAGCGGGAGGTAGTTGAACCACCAATACGGATTTTGGCGCAGGAGCGACTCGACGAGGTCGAGGAAGGCCTGGAAGTGGGCGTGCGCGGTCGCGAGATTCTGGGCGCGGGAGGCGGCGGGATCGGGCGTCCAGCGCGGGGTGGCGTGGATGACGGACTCGCCCGGCGCGCCGGGCACGGCGACGGACAGCATGACCGGGCGGCCGAAGATCACGGCGAGGTGGTAGATGGTGAACGGGAACAGGCGGCGCGCGCCGAGGAAACGAAACGCCTCGGTGCGGGAGCTAAACTCGACGCGGTCGCAATTCAGGGCGAGCGAGCCGCCGGCGGCGAGGGCGTCCTTGAGCGCGAAGAGCAGGTTCTCGTTTTCGTTGACCCAGATGAAGCGGACCCAGCGGCCGAAGAGCGCGCCCAGCTGCTCCACGTCGCGGGAGTTGCCCATGCGCTGGCGGACCATGGCGACGCGGTGGTTTTCCTGGCCGCCGAGCAGGAAGCCCACGAGGTCGGAGTGGCCGACGTGCAAGGTTCCCAGCAGGGCGTCCCGGCCCGAGTCGATGAGGGCGCGGAAGTCGGCGGCGCCGGGGGCGAGCACGCCGCGCTGGGCGAGGCCGCGGGCGACGCGGAGCTTGAGCATGAGCGTCTCCTCGAAGGTGAAGAAATGGCGGAACACCTCGCGCGCGGTGGGTTCGCGCCCGAGCACGACGCGCAGGTAGGCGCGCGAGTGGCGGCGTTGCACGCCCATGCCGGCGAGCGCGATCCACGTGCCCAGGGCGCGAAGCGGGCGGAAGACGCACTCGGGCAGCACGCGGTCGCAGGCCAGCAGAAAGGCGAAGCCCCAGCTCGGGCCGGGATTGCGCACGGGTGTGCGGTCGGAGGCGGCGGGAGGCGTGGAGTGGAGCGGGACGGACATCGCGAGCGGGTCGGCGTGCGGGAGGAAGCGGCGCGAGTCTAGCCCTGAATCACCAGGCGCCAGACGACGCCGAGCAAGCCGCAGGCGGCGACGACGGGCAGGGTGTCCCACTTCAGGCGGTGCAGCCCGAAAAACACCCCGAGGCCGACGGCGACGGCGAAAAAATCGACCGGGCCGTCGCCCGGGAACAGCACGCCGAGCGCGAACCAGGCGGCGAGGTTGAGGATGACGCCGACGACGGCGGCGGTGATGGCGGACAACGCGCAGGTGAGCGTGCGCGAGCCGCGCAGCGCCTCGATGTAGGGCGCGCCGAGAAAAATGAAGAGGAAGCCCGGCACGAAGGTGATCCACGTGGTGAGGGCCGCGCCGAGCGTGGCGGCGACGAGCGGCGAGAACGGCGCGGGCGAGCCCCAGGCGCCGAGAAAACCGACAAACTGGAGCACGAGAATGAGGGGGCCCGGGGTGGTCTCGGCCAGGCCCAGGCCGTCGAGCATCTGGGGTGCGGTGAGCCACGCATGGGTCTCGACCGCCTGCTGGGCGACGTAGGGCAAAACCGCATACGCGCCGCCGAAGGTGACGACGGCGGCCTTGGAGAAAAACAGGCCCTCGGCGAACAACACGTGCCCGACGCCGAGGGTGGCGGCGACGAGCACGAGCGGCGCGGCCCAGAGTCCGCCCCAGAGCGCGACGGTGCGGGCGGCGCGGGCGAGCGAGGGTTGCTGGCGGGCGTGCGGGGCGAGGGCGTCGTCGATGACGGAGGCGGACGGGGATGCGTTGGCCTTCGCCGGACCGTGGCCCTGGGCGACGAAGAAAAGTTCGGGGCGCAACCGCGCGCCGAGCAGACCGACGAGGCCGGCGGAAAAGACGATGAGCGGGAAGGGCAGCTTGAGGAAAAAGATGCCAACGAAGGCGGCGGCGGCGACGGCCCAGAGCGCGTGGGATTTGAGGGCCTTTTTTCCGATGCGCAGCACGGCGCAGGCGACGATGCCCATGACGGCGGGCTTGAGACCGTAGAAGACGGCAGCGATCCACGGGACCTGGCCGTGGGCGACATAGACGTAGCTGACGAGCCAGAGAAGGAGCGCGCCCGGCAGGACGAACAGCGTGCCGGCGACGACGCCGCCCCAGGTGCGGTGGAGCAGCCAGCCGATGTAGATGGAGAGCTGCTGGGCCTCGGGGCCGGGCAGGAGCATGCAGTAGTTGAGCGCGTGGAGGAAACGGCCGTCGCTGATCCAGCGGCGCTTGTCCACCAGCTCCTGGTGCATGAGGGCGATCTGGCCGGTGGGGCCGCCGAAGCTGAGCAGGCCGATCTTGATCCAGACCCGGAGGGCCTCGCGAAAGGTGGGGGCCTGGGCGGAGGGGGCGGGCGAGGCTGGCATGGACGGAGATTTTTGACGCAAAGGGCGCAAAGAACGCGAAGACGCGGCGGCGGGTCAGGTGTTCCAGCTCAGGGTGAGGCGGCGGGAGGGGAGGATGGGGGCGTCGAAAGCGGAGCGGCTGCGGAGGAGGTCGAAAAAGGCGGGGAGATCGAGGAGGGCTGAGGGCGGAGACGTGAGACCTGAAGACGGAGGGAAGTCGGAGAGGGTGAGGCGGGCGAGGGCGTCGGGCGTCGGGGAGGCGGAGAGGGCGAGGGCGAAGGCGAAGGTGCGATCGCTGGCGCGGCCGTGCTCGAGCAGCCAGGTGCCGCGTTCCTCGCCGCCGCAGAGCAGCACGCGCGGGGTGTCGGCGAGGCAGGCGGCGAGCAGGGCCTGGGCGGGCAGGTGTTTGCCGCCGGTGAGGGGGAGAAACTGGCGCAGCGGCTGTTGGCGCGTGATGAGGGCCTGCTGGACCGCGCTCGGGTGGATCGAGGTTTGAAAAAGCGTAGGGCTCGGCGAGGGGAAGCTGTCGAGGTAGGCCTCGAGGGCGCGGGTCTCGGCGTAGGCGGAGGCGTAAACAAGGGCGTCGTCGGGGCCGGGGCGTAGAGGCTCGAGCGCGGCGCCGACGAGCAGACCGAGCTGGGTCATGCGGCGGGTGGCGTTGCGCGGGAAGCGGTCCTTCAGGCGGGCGCGGGTGGCGTCGGGCGACTCGTCGCCGACGTCCTCGACGTGCAGGGCGGTGATCCAGCGTTCAAGCATGGGCGAGGAGGAAGGCGGCGTGGGCGCCGCCGAAGGCGTTGCTGGTGCAGACCACGCCGTCGAAGGCGGCGAGATCGAAGGCGGCGAAGGCGACCTCGGGCGTGAAACCCGGGGCGGTGGCGCCGACGGTGCCCGGCGCGCGGCCGGCGCGCAGGGCGGCGACGGCGATGGCGAGCTCGACCAGGCCGCAGCTGCCGAGGGTGTGGCCGAGGGCGCCTTTCCAGGAGACGAGCGGGGCGCCGGGGAACTTTTTCGCGAGCGCGGTGGCCTCGAGCCGGCCGGCCTCGAGGGTGCCGGTGCCGTGGCCCTTCAGCCAGACGCGTCGCCCGGCGAGCAAGGAGCCGGGCAGGGCGTCGAGGCAGGCGGCGAAGCCGGAGCCGTCGGCCTGGTTGGCGGTGAAGTGGTGCATCTCGTTGTGCAGGCTCTGGGCGAGCAGGGCGTGGTCGCCGCGGTCGCGGGTGAGCACGGCGAAGGCGGCGCCGTCGCCGAGGCCAATGGAACCGGTCGGGCGATCCTGGTAGGGCGCGGGCGGGTCGGCGTTGAGGATTTTTAAGGCGTGAAAACCGCCGGCGACGAAGGGGCTGATGAAATCGAAGGAGAACACGAGCGCCTCGTCGGCGAGGCCGGCGGCGAGCACGCGCGAGGCCTGGAGCAGGCCGAGGTGGGCGGAGACGCAGGCGTGGGAAAAGGTGCTGACGTCGGGGCCCCAGCCGAGGGCGGCGGCGAGCCGGTCAACGCAGTCGAAGGGCGTGGCGTAGGCGAGGTGGGCGACGTCGCCGTGGCGGCGAAACGCGTGGAGGTGGCCGGTGCCGAAGTTGCTGCTGGTGACGAAAACCGGGTGGCGCGGCGAACCCCATTTGGCGGAGGAGGGATGAGGGGGGAGGCCTGAGACCTGAGGGGGGCGGAGGAGGGATGAGGGAGGAGACTTGAGACCCGAGGGGGCGGGGATGCGGGCGGCGAGGGCGCGGACGTGGGGGAGCCAGGACGGCGGGATGGTCTCGACGTAGGCGCGGCCGGGGACGAGGGCGAGCGGCACGGGGTCGCCACCCTCGGGGCCGTGGACCGGAACGGGGGAAAGCGCGCTCCGGCCGGCGAGCAGCGCGGCGAGCGTGGCGGACTCGTCGCCCAGGGCGGTGAGGCAGCCGCTGGCGGCGACGCGGATCGGCGGGGGCGCGGTGACGGGCATCAGGCGGCGGGCAGGCGGTCGGGGGCGGCGTGGGCGCGGAGATAGGCGGCGAGGGCGGAGACGCTGGCGAGGGCGGCGCGGGATTCCTCGCTGCTGGCGATCTTGACGCCAAACTCCTTTTCGAGGCGCACGACGAGTTCGAGGGCGTCGATGGAATCGAGGCTGAGGCCGCCGCCGACGAGCGGCTCGTCGTCGGGGATGTCGGCCGGGGTGACGTCCTCGAGGCGGAGGGTTTCGACGATGAGAACCTTAAGTTTAAGGAGAAGCGGGTCGGGCATGGAAACGGGGAAGGTGACGCGGCGGGGCGCGCGGTCAACTGGCGGCGCGCAGGACGAGGGCGACGTTGCTGCCGCCGAAGCCGCTGCTGTTTTTCAACACATGGCGGGCGCGGCGCTCGACGGTGGCGCGGGGCAGCTCGAGCCCGGCGCAGGCGGCATCGGGGTTTTGCAGGGTGGAATTTCCGGGAATAAACCCACCGTGCAGCGCGAGCGCGCAAAAGGCGGTCTCCATCGCGCCGGCGAGCGAGAGGCCGTGGCCGGTGAGGCCCTTGGTGCTGGCGACCAGCGGGTGCGCGCCGGCGGCGGTGAACACGTCGCGCAGGGCGAGGGCCTCGGCGCGGTCGCCCACCGGCGTGGAGGTGGCGTGGGCGTGGACGTGGTCGATGTCGGCGGGCGAGAGCGCGGAGTGGCGCAGGGCGCGGAGCATGGCCTCGCGCAGGCCCGCGCCCTCGGGGTGGGAGGTGGCGACGGAGTGGCCGTCGGCGGCCTGGCCCCAGCCGAGGAGCTCGGCGTAAACGCGCGCGCCGCGGCGCGCGGCGAGCTCGCGGGATTCGAGGACGAGCACGGTGGCGCCGCCGGTGGCGACGAAGCCGTCGCGCGCGACGTCGAAGGGGCGAGAGGCGGTGGCGGGATCGGGGTTGGTGGAGAGCGCGCGCATGGGCGCGAAGGGCAGGACGGTGTCGGCGTTGAGCTCCTCGGCGCCGACGACGATCATGCGTTCCTGGCGACCGAGGCGGATCTCGTCCAACGCGTAGCCGAGCGCGTGGGTGGAGGAGGCGCAGGCGGAGACGAAGCCGGCGACCGCGCCGGTGATGCCGTGGTGGGCGGCGAGGTTGAAATTCAGCGTGCCCGCGATGGAGGAGACGACGCCGAGGGGATTGCCGCGCTCGAAGCGCGAGGCGCGGGCCTGGGCGAGGTGGTGGTGGAGGAGAAACGCGGAGCCGGCGGAGGCGCAGAAGAGGCCGGTCTCCGGCTCGTGCAGATCGGCGGACGCGAGGCCGGCGTCGGCGAGGGCCTGCTCGAAGGCGTGAAACGCATACACGCCATGCGGCGCGAGGCCGCGCACGGTTTCGCGCGGGAGCACGCCGCCGCCGGGCAGGGCGGGCCAGGTCCAGTCGCGGTAGTGGGGCGAGTCCACGGAGAAGCCGCGCACCGGGCCGGCGACTTTGACCGGGAGGGCGGGGTTGTCGAAAAACGTGTGCGCGGCGATGCCGGAGCGGCCGGCGCGGAGGGCGGAGGCGACGGCGGTGGAATCGTTGCCCAGGGCGGTGACGAAGCCGAGGCCGGTGATGCAGGCGGTGCGCAAGGGAAGGGGGGGAGGGATGAGGGCGGCGACCTGAGACCTGAAGGGGGTCAGGCGGCGACCTTGGCGCGGACGTAGGCGCGCAGGTCGGCGACGGTGAGGAGGCGTTTGAGGTCCTCGTTGGAGATCGTGACCCGGTAGAGGTCCTCGAAGAAAAACACGACCTCGGCGAGGGCGAGGGAGTCGTAGCCGAGGTCGGCGAGGAGGTGGGCGGAGTCGGGGAGCGTTTCGGGCGCGACGCTCAACTCATCGCGGCGCGGGCTGTGGTAGATGACGACGCCGAGCACGACGGTGTCGAGGGCGGCGGGGTCGCGGTCGGCGAGCCAGCGCGCATGGGCGTCGCGCACGGAGGCGGGAAAGGAGGCGAGGGGCGAAGGTGTGCTCATACGGCCGGGGTGGCGGAGGTGGAAGGGGGGCCGACGGCGGGGCCGGCGAGCGGCTGGTCGGCGGTGCCGCGGATGGGGGAGGAGGAGAACCAGGTGCGCCAGCCTTCGCGCAGCTCGAGCGCGAGGTAGGCGCCGACGGCGACCAGCACGCGGGGCGCGAGGGTCCAGGTGAGCTCGTAGGAGCGAAAGCCGAAGTGGCGGCGGTCGTTGGACGCGCCCCAGACGCCGCGGGCGTGGCGGGCGCGGGCGATTGCGGCGAGGCGGCGGTTGTAGAAACCCATGAAGGCGGCGAAGGGCGCGCTGGAATCGGCGGCGAAGGAGGGGATCTCGAGCGCGGACTCGCCGTGTTTGAAGGGCTGGGAGACGACGCCGAGGTAGTAGAGGCCGAGGTCGAGGCGGAAGGCCAGGGTCATGAGCTCGTGGTCGCCCATGTATTCGTATTTGTCGCGGTAAACGGCGTGGAACCAGCGCTCGTGGGAGCGGGTGAAGTTTTGGTTGTGGCGCGCGATGCGCGGGGCCTTGGGCTTGCCGCGCAGGGAGCCGTCGAGGAGGGCGGCGGTGGCGCTGGCGGTGTAGGCGATCCAGTCCATGCCCGGGGAGTAGAACGGGTCGATGAAGGCGGCGGCGTCGCCGACCAGCGCGAAGCCGTCGCCCGCGTAGTGGGCGGACGAATACGCGAGGTTGCGGCGGAAATGCACGTCGCCGGCGTGCCAGGTCGCGTCGGCCATGAGCTCGCGCGCGGCGGGGTGCCCGAAAAGCATGGCGCGCAGGCGCTCGCCCAGGCGCTCGCCCCCGGGCAGGTCCACCAGGCGCTGGTCGAAGACGATGCCGACGCTGGTGTCGCCGCCCTTCAGCGGGATCATCCAGGCCCACCAGCCGCGGCCGACGAGGTGGTTGGTGGCGGTCTGGCGCACGGCCTTGGTGCGGCGGGCCCAGGCGGGGAATTTCTCCGCGAGTTCGCGGGAGTCCCAGTTTTTGACCCCGCTCCAGCGCGTCCAGACGGAGGCGGTGGGGTGGGCGAGGTTGGGGCGCAGCCAGCCCTGGCGGCGGGCGAGGAGGGCGGAGAAACCGGAGGCGTCCACGATCCAGCGGGCGGAGAAAGACGAGGGGACGGAAGAGGGATGAGGGGTGAGACCTGAGACCTGAGGGGCCGTGGCGGGTTCGACCTCGACGGTTTGGAGGCCGCCGGGGGTGAGGCGGATGTCGCGGACTTTGACGGGGCGGCGGAGCACGGCGCCGGCGGCGACGGCGCGGGCTAGCACCTCCTCGTCGAGCACGGCGCGGTCCACCTGGTAGCCGGGCAGGCGGACGTTGTAGCCCGGGCCGGTCTCGCTGCATGTGTCGAGCGAGGTGGCGCGCTCGTTGTGGAACCAGAAGCGCAGGCCCTGTTTGACCAGGTGTTTTTCGAGCAGGTGGCCGGTGAGATCGAGCACGCGGCCGAGGAAGTAGGCGCTGATCTCGACGGTGGACTCGCCGACGCGGCGCTTGAAGGCGGGATGGCGCTCCAGGATGAGCACGCGGGCGCGGGGATTTTTGCGCAGGAGCAGGATGGCGGTGGCGGCGCCGGAGAGCGCGCCGCCGACCACGATGACATCCCAGGCGGGGGCTTCGGCGGGGGACGGGCTCATGCGGCGGTGGGGGAGGCGGATCCGCGGGATCGGTCGGCGTCGCGCATGGGCGGCGCGGCGGAGGCGGTGGTGGAAAAATCTATGCGCGGGGCGAGGGTCCAGCGGCGTTGGAGGCGGCAGACGAGCAGGAAGACCTGAAAGCGCCACCAGAGCGGCCAGTCCAGGCGGGTGCGACCGGCGACGATGGAGGTCATCCCCGGGCCGAGGCCGAGGGGCGGGGAAGGGTGCATGAAGACGGCGAAGCTCGGGTCGTCGTAGAAGGCGGCGATGAGGCGGCGGAAGACGCCGGCGTGGGCCTTGAGCCCGCGGGTGTAGCGTCGGCGCTCGGAGGCGCGGAGCGGGCGATGTTTTTCGCGGTGGGCGCGCACCACGAGTTCGGCGGCGAGTTTGGCGGAGTGCAGGGCGAGATAGACGCCGGAGGAGAAGATGGGATCGAGGAAGCCGCCCGCGTCGCCCGCGAGCACGAGGCGCCCGGAGGCGAGTTCGCGGCGGTAGTAGCTGTAGTCGGCGGTGACGTGAAAACCCATGGTGGGCGCGGCGTCGGCGAGCAGGCGGGCGAGGGCGGGGTTGGTGGCGACGACGCGGGCGAAGTGGTCGGCGGGCGCGAGGTCGGAGGATTTGAGCGCGGCGGCGGTGGTGACGAGGCCGACGGACGTGCGTTCGGCGTCGATGGGGATGAGCCAGAACCAGCCGTCGGGCACGCGCACGATGACGGTGTCGCCGCCCTCGGGGCCGGCTTCGCGCGGGACGCGGCGGAAGTGATTGTAGATGGCGAGGCGGCGCGGGAACGGGGCGGGGTCGAGGTCGGTCTTGAGCGCGGAGCCGAACGCGTTGTCCCGGCCTCCGCAGTCGATGACGTAGCGGGCGGTGACGGTCTCGCGCGCGCCGGGGGAGCCGGCGGCCTCGAGGGTCACGCGGTGGCCGTCGGCGATGTCGGCGACCTCGCGGGCGACGGTTTCCAGGCGCACCTCGGCGCCGGCGGCGCGGGCGTGGTCGAGCAGGAGGGCGTCGAAGCGCGCGCGGTCCACCTGGAAGGTCCGGTCGAGGCCGGGCACGAGTCCGCGGGCGAAGGCGACGCGTTTCTCGGCGGAGTCGTTGCCCAGGATGAAGCGCGCGCCGTGTTTGGGCACGAAGCCGGCGGCCTCGACCGCGGGCCAGACGCCGAGCTCGCGCAGCAGGGCGTTGCCCTCGGGCAGGAGCGACTCGCCGACGCGGAAGCGCGGGAAGGCGGAGCGCTCGACCACCAGCGTGTCCAGGCCGGCCGCGCGGGCGCGGATGGCGGCGGAGGCGCCGGCGGGGCCGCCTCCGATGATGAGCACGTCGTGGGTGAAGGGAGTCATGGGGGCGCGATGCCGTGGTAAAGACACGTATGGGACGGCGGGGGGGCGGGGACGGTCAAGCCCGGTGGCCGGGTTTACTCATCGTTCGCGTTGGGCGCGGGAATGCGTGGGCGGATGGCCATTCCCGGGCAAACGGGGAAACGGACTGGCGCGCGGAGGCGAGTCGGGTTTGGCTGGGCGACTTTCCCTTTCCGTTCATGACCCTGCCCGAGAAACGCCAAGCCCTCATCGACGACCTCACGACCCTGCCCGACGCGGAGGAGCGTTTCCTTTATCTGCTGAGCAAGGCCAAGAAATGGCCCCCGATGGATTCCGCGCTCAAGACCGACGCGCGCCTGCTGCCCGGTTGCGTGTCGCGGCTGTGGTTGTATCCGGAATTTCGCGACGGGCGGTGCTGGTTCAAGATGGACGCGGAGGCCCTGATCTCGAAGGGCATCGCGGCGGTGGTGTGCGGCTTTTACGACGGCGAGACGCCCGAGGCGATCATCGCGACGGAGCCGGATTTCCTGGGCGAGGCCGGGCTGACGCAGGTGCTTTCGGCCAACCGCAGCAACGCGCTGGCCAGTCTGCGCAAACGCATCCGGGCCTACGCCGAGGCGTGCGCGGCGGGCGCGGTGGAGGCCTCGGGCTGACGAGGCGCGGCCGGTCAGCGGGGGCCGTCGAGGGCGGCCTGGCGCGGGGCGTGGCCGTTGGCGGGCGGGGCGGGACTTTTCCCGGCGCCGGCTTCGGGCGCGGCGGCGGTGGACGAGGACGACTTGAAGGCGTACGGGGCGCGGGTGGCGCCGGCGTTGCCCGAGTGGTTGGTGCGGCGGGCGGCGCGCCAGCTGTCGCGGTGCTTGCGAATCCAGTCCAGCAGGGCCCGCTCGAAACCGATGTCGTAGCCGAGTCGTTCGGATTCCAGCCATTTGTGGCGCAGGATTTCCTCCCGTTCGGCGAGGAATTCCTGGTAAAGGCTGGATTGTTTCACGAATTCGCGGGCGCCGGCATTTTGGGCGGAGGGCGAAGGGTGAGAGGGATGCGGCATGGCGGTGGTTCGACGAGCTCTATCCCTGAACGGGAATGTCGAAAGCTACGTTCGGGCACGGCTCTGTCAATGCCCGCGCCGGAGCGCCTCGGCTCGGGAATATTACGCAGTCCGTCGCACGGCGTAAAATAGGCGAAGGAGGAGGGCAAAAACGGGTTGCGAGCGCCGGGGGCGAGTCCCACGGTCGTCCCCTCGCGTCCGTCGCTCCCGTGCGTCGGCGCGTCGCCTCACGCATCCTTCTTTTAACCGACAACCCACGCACCTCATGGCCCTCGCCGCCGGCTCCAAAGCCCCCGATTTCACCCTCAAATCCAAGAACGCCGACGGCCTGATCGACGTCACGCTCTCCGCCAATTTCGGCAAAAAGCAGACGGTGCTGCTCTTTTTCCCCCTCGCGTTCACCGGCGTGTGCACGACCGAGATGTGCGACGTGACCTCCGGCCTCGCCGCCTACGCCGAACTCGGCGCCGACGTCATCGCGATCAGCGTGGACAGCCCCTTCGCGCAGGAGGCCTGGGCCAAGGCGAACGGCATCAAGATCACCATCGTCTCGGATCTGAACAAGGAGGCGACCAAGGCCTACGACGTGCTTTTCCCCGGCCTCGCCGGCATCGGCGACACCTCGGCGCGCGCCGCCTTCGTGATCGGCGCGGACGGCGTCATCAAGCACGCCGAGCAGACGCCCACGCCGAAGGACCTCCCCGACTTTGCGGCGGTGAAGGCCGCCCTCGCCAAGTAAGCCCTTTCCCCCTCGCCCGCGCCCGACCCGCGCGGGCGATTTCGTATCCGACCCGCACCCGACTTTCCACGACCACGATGAGCCTCCCGAATCCGTTCAACACCCTCCAGAAATTCTCCGCCAACGGCGCCGAGCACAGCTACTATTCGCTGCCCGCGCTCGAGCAGGCCGGCTTCCAGGTCTCGCGCCTGCCGGTCTCCATCCGCCTGGTGCTCGAGTCCCTCCTGCGCAACTGCGACGGCAAGCGCGTGGCCGAGCCCGCCATCCGCGACCTCGCCGGCTGGCAGGCCAAGGCGCCCCGCATCGAGGAGATCCCCTTCGTGGTCGCCCGCATCGTGCTCCAGGACTTCACCGGCGT
>LLBY010004478.1_pt3 | contig 13935 bp, 11 predicted proteins | sample 1489401 | NCBI WGS metagenome assembly LLBY01 (sample SAMN04092656, study PRJNA295927) | soil metagenome | biome: Soil prokaryotic community; feature: Bulk soil; isolation source: soil from tomato rhizosphere | host: tomato cultivar Hawaii 7996 | place: South Korea | collected 2011-11-01 | reverse complement strand
TTTTCTTCTTACTTTTTCCGTTAACTGGCCGCCTTCTTCGTATCCAACATATCCTGGAGGAGCACCATATAGTAAAGCAGCAGAATGTTCTTCTTTAAATTCAGACATGTCTAAGCGAATAATAGCATTCTCATCTCCAAATAAAAAATCGGCTAATGATTTTGCTAATTCTGTCTTACCAGTTCCTGTTGGTCCTAAAAAGAAAAAAGAGCCTATGGGTTGACCTGGTTTTGTCAATCCTGAACGCGACTCCATGATTGCATCTGAAACCACTTTTACTGCATGGTCTTGACCAATAACACGCTTTTTTAATGTATTTTCAATATCTAATAAACGTTCTCTTTCATCTGATTTTACTTTACCAGCTGGAATTCCTGTAATTTCGGAAACTACTATCGATAAGTGTGAAGCTAAGACTTCATTTTCTTCATTTTCTAGTTTTTCTAAGTTTAAAAGTAATTCGTTAAGATAAGTAATCTTTGCTTCTTGGTTTTCTAAAGCATGAAAATCAGTGTTACTTTGGTCATTCTCATTTAATAATTTACCTGTTTTTTGTAGAATATCTGAAAATAACCAAGTTGTTTTCTCTTCTTTTTCAAGGATTTCTTCAATAGCGAGTAAACCTTGTGTTTGAATTTTTAAATCAGGTAATTCTTTTTTGATGGTTTCTTTGGCTACTTTTAAAGATGACATGGTTCTGTCTATTAAATCTAAGGCAGAATCAGGTAACGATTTTTCTTTTAAATAACGTTTAGCTAATCTAATAGCTTCTTTTTGACTTTCATCTGATATATTAAAATCATGATGCTTCTGATATGATTCTATAATGCTAGAAATCATTCTAAAAGCTAAATCTTGGTTAGGTTCTTTAATTTCTAATGTTTCAAAACGTCTAGATAAAGCATCATCTTTGGCTAATGTTTTTCTGAACTTTTCGGGTGTTGTAGCTCCTATAAAAGTAATTATCCCTTTTGATAATTCTGATTTAATGATGCTTGCAATTCCAGAACCTTGATTGGAGTCAAATAGTTCATGAATGTCATCTATAAATAATATAGGCTTTTCTAATGTTTTTAATTCATTAAATATTTTCTGAAGTCGATCTTCTACTTCTCCTTTATAAGATGCTCCAGCAAATAAGGCTCCAATATTTATTTCAAATACTGCTGCATTGTCAAATGCATTTAAAATATTTTTAGTGGCTATTTTTTTGCAAAAGCCTTCTATTAAAGCTGACTTTCCTACACCAGGTTCTCCAGTGATGATTACATGTGGCTTTAATTTTCTATTTAAAATTTCTGTAATCGTTTTTAATTCCTCATCTCTCCCTATAATGGCATGTTCTTCATTTTTAGAAATAGATTTTAAACGATCTATGCAATATTTTGATACAGCATTTGAACTCGAATTTGAATTTGTTGCATTTGAAAATTGTACCTCAGGAGTTTTAATGCTTGTTCCAGATTGATACATTTCGATAATAGTTGATGCTGTAAGTGGTAACGATTTTAATTGGTCATGTGAAAAACCAACTCCAGAAGTAATTGCTGCACTTAAAATAGCAGGAAAAACTCCTATTTCATTCTTTTTTTCAATACTTTCAGCCTCTTCTAAAACTATTGTAGCACTTTCATCTGCTTCAGGAGAGTCAGAGGGTTTTGATGACTTTGGATATTCACTTATTCTAATGTCGGCCCATTCGTCAAGATAGAAAACATCAATACCTTTTGCATCTAATTCTTTTAAAAAATCGAACTGCTGATTTAAAATTGCTTTTAATAAATGTGCTGCGTAATATTTAGCATTTAAATTTTCTTTTGCATATTGTTTTGCTATATGAATGATTTGTGTTGTTATTTCTGCAGACATTGTTTTTATAGTTATCTTAATTCTTAATTAAACCTTGAACCTACACTAAGTGCTTGTAAATTTCTTTCTAACGATTTGTTGTCTTCTTTTAAACTCTCATTTTCTCTTTTTAAATTCTCAATTTCTTTTTCAGAATCTTTAGTTAACAAAAGTCTTTTTTTAGTATTTACAAATTCTTTAGTTGTAATAATTATGTTTTGGTATAAAGCAGGATTAATTGTAGAATCTTTTGGAATACTCTCACTTAGTTCTTTAAGTTCATAACCTATTGATTGTTCAATAAATTGAAAACTTAACGGTGCTTTGTCAAGTGAATCTACTAGTTTTCCAATTTCTTCCATTTTTAAAGTGAATTCTTTATTAAAGTTAAATTGAGAATTCATTTTATCATTTTCATTTTTTAAAACTTCGTTTTCTTTTAGAGGCAACTTAAAGTTAAAAAATATAGCAGTTATGAGAACTCCTGTTGTTATGAAAAACATTAATAAAAATAACAGGAATGCATTAAGACGTTCTTTTTTATTTAAAATATCCATAATTAATAATTTTAGTCAGCTAAAAATGTTGGTGAAGAATCTATATCATTATCATCATTGCCAAATAGCCCACTTGATTTACGATCGTTTTTCAAGATGTTTTCATTAACAAATATTCCTGCATCTCGTTTTTTACCTATGTAGTCTAATTGGTTTAAGATTGAGAAAAGGTCATCAATTTTTGTCATAAAATCTTTTACTTGTTCTACAACAGGTTCAATATCATACGCTTTGAATTTTACGTTTATAGTATCAGTAAATAAACGTTCATAATCTCCGCTATTAATATCAGTCCACTCAGAAAAATAGTTAAAAAGCATTTCTTTTCCGTCTCCAGAAAAATAATCAAAACTGTTTTTTACAGATCGACTTAAGCTAATAACGTTGTCTAAAAGCGTGATAGGCTTTAAATTATAATTAACCCATTTGTTTTTTGTAATATGAAGTTCAGCAAAACGTAAGGCTTTATCACAAACATCAAAAACCATATTAGCGATGATATTTTCATCTTCGTTGTTATTTCTGAACTTTATTTTTCGGTTAATTTGAATAGCATAAAATTCCAGTTGTTTAAAAAATAGGTCATAAGTTTCAAATAAACTGATAAGACTTGGATGGCTGTTTAGAGTTAAACTCGGAGGAATGTAATTTGTTATAATTTCATAACCTTCAGAAGATGTTTTAAATTTTGCAATTGGAAATTGTAAAGCTCCAATGTTGTTATGATTCACCTCACTTTCTAAAACGGTACTTAAACTGTATTTTGGAAGAGCATGAGGAAAACGAGGAGGAACTTCTTCCATGTTTTGTTCGCCTGAAGGAACTCTTGTATAAGGATCGACGTTTAATAAAAGATAATAATTGTTTTCTTTTAAATCAAAGTCTTTTAGTTCTATTTTTTCTGAAAACTCTCCTGTAAAATCAGTGATTTCAATTCTGCCACCTGCAGGAGTTATGGCTTTTAGTGTTTTTATATTAACACTAAGTTCATTATGAGCATCAATAGAAATTGCATATTGAAATGGTCTGCTTAAATGAGTTGAAAGAAGACCGTAATTTAATTCGTTAACTTCTAAATTTCTTGCATCTCTAATTGAATCTTCTACATTGTCTTGAAATTCAATGAAATGTTTTTTATTAATTTTCATTCCATCTATCCAGTTTACTGGAAAATGTTTTATGTTTTCTGCCATAATTTTAATTATATACGTTGACAAATAATGGTTGAACCATCTTTTATATTGTTTGTGTCTATTGCTTGTTCTGGGTCTATATATTCAGAGGAACTGAACCATTTTGGTTTAGAGTAAAAATACCATCCGTATGGTTGATTTTTTTCGTCCACAAAATGAATTTGACTATTTGGATTTTTCTCGTTATAATCGTTTATGAAATAATAAAAAAGTCTTCCAAAGTCTATTGCTCTAGGAGCTTTTACTTTGAAATTTATAATTTGAGTGTCAGTTGCTTTTTTTTGAAATACTAAATTTAGTATGATAATATTTTTCATTTCTGAAACTTTTGGAGAGGGATATTTATCATTTAGTGGATAAAACCATCTTTTATGAAGTTTTACAGGTATTGAAATAGAGTATTCAAATAATTTGTAGCAAAGTGTTGGTAAAATAAAGAAAAATAGACTAGTCAGTAAGTAAAGAGAAAATTCTCCATCAGAGAAATATTTAGTAATTACATACATAAATGCGGCTAAAAATAAGGAGGCAGAGAAAATAATAGCAATTTCACTAATAAAATTTTTAGCTTCAAATTTTTTAAAATAGTCATGAAAAGTTTTAAGATGAATAACTCCAGCAACAGCGAGATATATCTGGAAAGAAATTAATCTCTGATTTAAACTAGTGTCTTTTAAATTGTAAAGGATACAAGAGAAAATAATGAAAACGACCACTTGAATGAATATGTATAGATAGAATTTTTTCCGTTGTTGTCTGAATTTTGGTATTTTACTACCAATAAGAACATTGATTACTATTGCAATAGCAATTAATAATAATAAATATATTATTTCCTGACCAAAATTGAGATAGTTTAAATACTTTTTCATTTATAATATGGTTGATATTCCTAATCTTGATTTGTATTGTTTTTCGTCCATTGAAAATGCTTGATCTTTTTTGTTTAAAGTAACTTCAAAAGAGTATTGAACATGAAAGGGTAAAAATAAATTAAAAAAGTTATTTAAAAAAGATTCCATCAATTGATTTTGAAAGTATTTACTTAATTCTTCGGATTTTTTTAATGGTCCTATAATGAAGTTGTATTTCTTTAGAAAAATTCGTTCTGAACTTTCTAAAGTTGTATTTATACCCATTATTAAATCATTAGATTCGTCTACATTGTCATTAACATTTTCCAGCTTGATGTAGCTAGTTTTATAAGTAACTTTTTCATTAATAATTTGCTCTAAAATAGAAACTATTTCGTCTATATTTTGATTTGAATTGTCTTTTAATTGCAATAAAGCATAAAACATTTTTACTACTAACTTATCTGGAATGTTTTCTTCAAAGACAAGTATGGTTTTGATAATGTCTACAATTCCATTTGCATTTAAATTTGAAAAGAAAAAAGATTCATTTTTCTCTATAGCATATTTAAATCTAAAAAGCTCATTCTCGATTGGGTTAAAGAAATTTCGAGCTTCTTTTTCTTCTTTTTTTCTTGTTTTAAATTCCTCTACTGGATTAGAAAAGCTGTCTGAATTTCTATAATTATGTGAAATGCTTTCAGGAAGAATGTCATAAAAACCATCTCTACTAATCTCTATATTAAGAATATCTGTATCGATTGAATCACGATTAATAGACATTTTATCTTTACTAAACTTTCTATAGAACAGACCATTAGGCTTTATGACAATGTTAAAATCATCAATTTTATTTTGTAATAATGAATCTAATAATAATTCGGTTCTTAAATCAAATGGAGTTAAATTTCTTTGATTTTCTATGAAAGTTTTTTTCTTACTCATTTTCTTTGCCGTTTTTCAATCTACCAGATACTACATAGAATTTCCTCCAATAATCGCTTTTTAAATCTGATATAGAAGCTCCTCCAGCTAAATTAGCATTAAAAAATTTATTGTTTTTTAAATAAATGCCAACGTGACTTATGATTTTTTCATCTGTTATTCTAAAGAAAACTAAATCACCTTCTTTAAGGTTTTTTGTTAATTTAAATAAATGAAAACGTTTATCTAAACCCATTTGCTCTGCTGTTCGAGGTAAAGTACAATTATATACTTCTCTATATAAATGTTGCATTAAAGCAGAACAATCTATACCTTGTTTAGTTTCTCCACCATATACATATTTTGTTCCTTCCCATTCCTTGATGAATTTATATAGTTTTCCGTTAATAATCTCATCTTTATCGACTTCTAATTTTTTTGAAAAATATATTCTGTCTTCTTCAGGTAAAGGGTCATAAACTACATAGTTGGCTTTTTCTTCATAAACATTTTCATTATAATAAGTAGTTGTGCTTTTTTTTGTTTTACAATTAATTAATAAACATGAAAAAAAAAGTAAAGCTATAAATTTCATTTTTTGTTATTTGTTTCTAGTTTAAACTAACTACAATAGTATGGGTTTTTATTAAAAAAAGCAAGTGTTTCGATAGAAATATGTTCTGGAAATAATAATCTTTTATTAAACAAAAAAAATGATATTATGTGTGGTAAATTCAATTTAATGGGATGCACTTTAATAAAAGAAAATTCCTATTTTTGGTAAAATTTATATTTTCATAATTCGAAAGTGACTTCGTTTTAAAAGTAATTTAATAGCAGTATGTTTATTTTGAAACCATTTAAAAAATATTTTGATGCAAAAGTACCAATGGTATTTTTGGCTGTTGTATTACTTTCATTTGTTATTGTAGCTTACAAATTAAATAATGAGGTAGAATGTAATGCTAAAGAGTTTAAAATTGATGCCCCTTCTTTTATGGTTGGTGAATTTATAATTTTTTCTGATGATTCTAAAAATGCACATTCTTGGAGATGGTATTTTGGAGATGATTCTCAAATTGCATTTCGTTCAAAAGTGGCTCATTCTTTTGATAAAGAAGGAGAGTATTTAGTAAAATTAGTAATTAATAATAAATGTACTGTTCAGCGTGTTATTACAATTTTGCCTAGAAAGACATCAATAGATCAGTCGCTTATTCCTAAAATTAATGTCCCAAATTATGTGATGGAAGGCGAAGAAATTGTTTTTGAAGATGAAACAGACTCAGCTCAATCTTGGGAATGGAGATTTGGTGAAAACCTAAATAATAAAGTAGATTCTTTTGATAAAAAATGTAGTTATACTTTTACAAGTCCTGGAAGAAAAATGATTTCTTTAGTAGTAAATAATGACTACACACATGTAGCTACAAAAATTATATTTGTAATGCCTAAAAAAGATGAGCAAGTTGTTAAATCAGATAGAAAAAGAAATGTAATACCAATTAACCCTTTTCAAAATGTACCAGATGCTCCACCAGAAGAAGAAAATGTTGTTAAGGTTCAAAAAGGTCCAGAAATAGGTGGTGCAGATGCCAATAGAATCGAAGATGTGTTTGAATTAGTTACTAATAACAAAATTTCTTATGAAGATTTCTTGAAATATTTCTGTAAATATAATTTACCAACAGTAGTATTTAAAGATCAAAAAACAACTTCATTAAAGGAGTTTTATTACCAAGTTAAAAAGGAAAAAATTAAGTTAAAGAATATATCAATTCAAAAAGTTAAAGACGATTGTATTGTTATTATTTTAATTGATAAAAAATATAAATCCATTTTTTAACTGAATTTATAGTTTACGAAAAGGTTATCGTTAATATTAAAATTTTAATAATTAAATTATCATCATATAATAATTTAATTTTTTCCTATTTTTGCCATGCAATAAATTAAAATATATAGAAATGTGTGTTGTTTTTTTAGCATTACATTTTCAAATTTAACAAATATACAATGAAGACAATTCAATTTAGAGAAGCTATTTGTGAGGCTATGAGCGAAGAAATGCGTCACGATGAGTCTATTTATTTAATAGGTGAAGAAGTAGCTGAATATAATGGCGCATACAAAGCTTCAAAAGGAATGCTTGATGAGTTTGGACCTAAAAGAGTTATTGATGCTCCTATTGCCGAGTTAGGTTTTGCTGGTATTGCTGTAGGTTCTGCTATGAATGGGAATCGTCCTATAGTTGAGTTTATGACCTTTAATTTCTCCTTAGTTGGTATTGATCAAATTATTAACAATGCGGCTAAGATGAGACAAATGTCTGGAGGACAATTTAATATTCCAATTGTTTTTAGAGGTCCAACTGCTTCTGCAGGTCAGTTAGCTGCTACACACTCTCAAGCGTTTGAAAGTTGGTATGCAAATTGTCCAGGTTTAAAAGTTGTAGTTCCATCAAATGTATATGATGCGAAAGGTCTTCTGAAATCGGCAATTCGTGATAATGATCCTGTTATTTTTATGGAGTCTGAACAAATGTATGGTGATAAAGGAGAAGTTCCAGAAGGAGAATATACTTTGCCATTAGGTGTTGCAGATGTTAAAAGAGAAGGTACAGATGTAACTATTGTTTCTTTTGGTAAAATTTTAAAAGAAGCTTTCATAGCAGCTGATGAGTTAGCTAAAGAAGGTATTTCTTGTGAGGTTATCGATTTAAGAACAGTAAGACCTTTGGATTATGAGACAGTTCTTAATTCGGTTAAAAAAACAAATAGATTGGTTATTTTGGAAGAGGCTTGGCCTTTTGCTAGTGTAGCTTCAGAAATAACATATATGGTTCAAGAAAAAGCATTTGATTATTTAGACGCGCCTATACAAAGAATAACAACAGCAGATACTCCAGCACCTTATTCACCAGCTTTATTAAAAGAATGGTTGCCAAACGCTGATGATGTTGTCAAAGCAGTTAAGAAAGTTACTTACAAGTAAATAAAAAACTTACTATATTTGAAACTTCATCAAGGAATTGGTGGAGTTTTTTCTTTTTTTGAATTAAAAAATATGCACATAAAAAAAATATTTTTCCTGTTTATTTTCTTCTCTTTTGTGGGTGTTGCCCAAACCAAAGTAGGAGGAAAAGTTGTAGATGAATTTGATGAACCAATTCCTTTTGCAAATGTGATTTTTAAAAATTCAAGAGAAGGAGTTATTACTGATGAAAATGGTAATTTTTATTTTGAATCTAAAGAAAATTATTCTTTTTTAGAAGTGTCTTTTATAGGTTTTGAGAAAAAAGAAATCCCTTTAAAATCTGGATTAAATGCTAATTTAAGAATTGTTTTAAAAGAAGGAACTCAGCTTAAAGAGATAGTTGTTTATTCTGGTAAAACTTCAAAAAAAGATAATCCTGCTCTAGATATTCTTAGAAAAATTTGGGAAAGAAGAAGGAAAAATGGTCTTAAGATGTTTAAGCAGTATGAATATGATAAATATGAAAAAGTCGAATTTGATTTAAATACAATTGACTCTGCTTTTATGAGTAGTAAAATGTTTAAAGGAATGGAATTTGTGTTTAAGCAAATTGACACTTCAAATATTTCAGGAAAAACATTTTTGCCTATTTTTATTAATGAGACATTAAGTAAAGTATATGGAGATAATGAATCAAAAAAGTTTAAAGAGATAATTGAAGCAAATAAAAATTCTGGATTTAGTTCTGGTGATGGAGTAAACACTTTTATCAAAGACTTGTATGCTGATTATGATATTTATGATAATTATTTAAAGTTTTTTGATAAAGATTTTGTAAGTCCATTATCTCGAACAGGAATTAATGTTTATAATTATGTTTTAAACGATAGTATGTTTATTGATAACAAATGGTGTTACAATATTGTATATTATCCAAGAAGAAAAAACGAATTAACTTTTAAAGGAGATTTTTGGGTAAACGATTCTACATTTGCAATAAAAAAAATAAATTTAGAAGCTAGTAAAAGTGCTAATATAAACTGGGTTAAAGAAATTTACATTGAACAAGAGTATGATGTTTTAAACGATTCTGTCTTTTTATTAAAGAGAGATTATATGATGTCAGATTTCAGTTTTTCTAAAAAAGAAGAGTCTAAAGGAGTTTATGGAAAGCGAACTACATTAGCAAGGAACCATAAATTTGACATAAAGAAAGACGATAAATTTTATAAAGAAGAGGTTAATTACTTTGATGATGAGGTTTTTAGTCGTTCTAAAGAATATTGGGAAGGAAATCGTTTTGAAGAACTTAATGAAAATGAAGCAGGAATTTATAAAATGCTTGATACTTTAAAAGAAATACCAAGGTTTAAACGAATATATAATTTGGCTTCGATACTTGGGAGTGGATATATTGAGATACCAAAATGGAAAATGGATTTTGGCCCTATTTTTTCAACTTTTGGTTATAATGATGTGGAAGGGCAAAGACTTCGAGTAGGAGGAAGAACTTATTTCGGTAGTAATGATAAATGGAGACTACAAGGTTATCTTGCTTACGGATTTAAAGATGATAAATTCAAATATGGGATTTCTGGAAAATGGATGGTAGATAAAAAGAAGCGAATTATTCTTTCTGCAGGAAATAGAAGAGATGTTGAACAAATTGGGGTTAGTTTAACTACATCAAATGATGTATTAGGTAGAAGTTTTGCTTCTTCTTCTTTGTTTTCTAGTGGTACAAATAATAAATTGACATCTGTAAATTTAACCACTTTGGGCTTTGAAATAGAGCCTGTAAAAAATCTTACTTTTCAAACCAATTTTTCTTATAGAACTTTGGAGTCGGCATCTAATGAATTTAGTTTGAATTATTTTACAGATGCTTCTAGAACAACTACAAATAGCGAAGTTAAACAATCAGAAATAAATTTTGTTACCGAGTTTACTCCAAAAAGAAGAACTGTTGGTTATGGAGTAGAACGATTATTAGTTGATAATAACTATGCAAGAATTTTCTTGAGCTATAGCCAAGGTCTTAAAGGAGTAATGAATAGCGATTTTGATTACCAAAAATTACAATTTTATTATCGTCAGCCCGTTTTAGTTGGTGGTTTTGGAAGACTGTTTACAACACTTGAGTTAGGCAAAACCTTTGGACAAATACCTTTAGGGTTAATGGGAGTTATTCCAGGAAATCAGTCTTATTTTATTATTGATAATACTTACAATTTATTAGATTATTATGATTTTGTAGCTGATGAATATGCGTCTTTACATTTTGAGCATCATTTTAATGGTAGATTATTTTCTAGAGTTCCTTTGCTTAGAAAATTAAATTGGAGAGAAATAGTAGGTATAAAAGGAGTTTATGGAACAGTTTCAGATGAAAATCGTTTGATTAATGCTTCTGGATTAATTTACAGAGCTCCAGAAGATATATATTGGGAATATAATGCAGGGATAGGTAATATTTTCAAGGTTTTAAGAATTGATTTTGCTTGGAGAGGTAGCTATTTAAGTATTCCAGATGCTAATAAATTTACTGTAAAAGCTTCATTTGGATTCTATTTTTAATCCAAGTTGTATAATTCTCTTTCTAGAGATGTAATCAATTTAATCATATAGGTTTTGAAAAATAATATTCCTTATTTACTTCAAAAAGATATTGTGTTTCAGCAAATAATAGATTTGTATGGAGAGCCTATAATTTCATCAAGACCTCAAGGATTCGAATCTTTATGTAAATTAATTATGGAACAACAAGTTTCTTTAGCTTCTGCAAAAGCTTGTTATTTAAAGTTGGAAAGTTTTTTAGGTAATGTAAATCCGAAAAGTATTTTACAAGCATCTGAAGAAGATTTAAGAAACAACTCTATTTCTAAACAAAAAATAGTGTATTTGAAAGAACTTTCAAAAGCTATTTTGAATAAAGAATTACTTTTAGAGACACTTGCAAAAAAAACAGAAAATCAAATAAAAACGGAACTAACTGCCATAAAAGGTATTGGTAATTGGACGGCAGAAGTGTATATGATGTTTTGTCTTCAAAAAGAGGATGTTTTTCCTATTGGAGACATTGCATTGCAAAACACTTTGAAGGAATTATATCCAGTTTCTTCAAAAGAAGAGATGATTGAACTTTCGGAAAACTGGAAACCTTATTCTTCATTGGCGACCTATTTTTTTTGGCATTATTATTTAAAAAAAAGGAATAGAGAACCACTTGTTTACTAAATTGTTAAATATAGATGATTTTTAGCTTTTTGATTAAAATAAATTAATAATTCATTCTTTAAAAAAATCTAGAATCATTACATTTGCACCCGCTTTAAAAAATAAAAAAATGACAGCAGATAAAGTTACTACATTTGATGTATTGATAGAAATTCCAAAAGGAAGTAGAAATAAATATGAGTACGATTTTGATTTAAAAAAAATTAGATACGATAGAATGTTATTTTCTTCTATGATGTATCCAGCAGATTATGGTTTTATTCCAGAAACTTTAGCATTAGATGGTGATCCGCTAGATGTATTAGTTTTGGTAACAGAGCCAACATTTCCTGGTTGTGTTATGGAAGTAAAACCTATTGGTGTCTTCCATATGGCAGATGACAAAGGGCCAGATGAAAAAGTAATATGTGTTCCTGTTTCTGATCCAATTTGGAACAAACTAAATGATTTAAGTGATATGAATACTCACTTATTAAAAGAAATAGAGCATTTCTTTCAAGTATACAAAGATTTAGAAAATAAAAAAGTAGATGTTGAAGGTTGGGGAGATGTTAGAGAAGCAAAAGAAATTTTTGTAAAATGTACTCAAAGATTTAATGAAATACCAAATAGACCAGAAGGATTATTTAGTATTAAATAAATTAAGATAAATAATGTAAAAAAGGCAATATTCATTAGTAATATTGCCTTTTTTGTTTATTTTTGTTAAGGACGACAAATTATGTTTAACTAAAACAACCAAAAAAACTTTATGGATTCAATAATGATTTATGTGCCTATAATTATGGCATTATTAGGTTTAGCTTTTATGTTTTATAAAAGAGCCTGGGTTTTAAAACAAGATGCAGGAGATGGAAAAATGAAAGAAATTTCCGATTATATATATGAGGGAGCACTGGCTTTCTTAAAAGCAGAATACAAATTATTAACTTTCTTCGTTATTGGAGCAAGTATTGTTTTAGCTGGAGTTGCTTATTTTGTAGATACAACTAGTTATTTAATAATTGTTGCATTTATTATTGGTGCTATATTTTCTGCATTAGCAGGTAATATGGGTATGAAAATTGCCACTAAAACGAATGTTAGAACAACTCAAGCTGCTCGTACAAGTTTGCCAAAAGCCTTAAAAGTGTCTTTTGGAGGTGGAACTGTAATGGGACTTGGTGTAGCTGGATTAGCAGTTTTAGGATTAACCGCTTTTTTTATTATCTTTTTTAGATATTTCATGGGTGGCCAATGGACTTCAACTGATGATATGACACTTGTACTTGAAACATTAGCTGGTTTTTCTCTTGGTGCGGAATCTATAGCATTATTTGCACGTGTAGGTGGTGGTATTTATACAAAAGCGGCAGATGTAGGTGCTGACTTAGTTGGTAAAGTGGAAGCGGGTATTCCAGAAGATGATCCTCGTAATCCAGCAACGATTGCAGACAATGTAGGAGATAATGTAGGTGATGTTGCAGGAATGGGTGCAGATTTATTCGGATCTTATGTAGCAACTGTTTTAGCGGCTATGGTTCTTGGTAATTATGTCATCAAAGATATGGGAGGAAGTCTTTCTGATGCTTTCGGTGGGATTGGACCAATTCTTTTACCAATGGCAATTGCTGGTTTCGGAATTTTATTTTCTATCATTGGTACAATGTTAGTTAAAATTTCTAGTGATGATGCAAAAGAAGCACAAGTTCAAAAAGCATTAAATATTGGGAACTGGGTTTCTATTATTTTAACGCTAATTTCTTGTTACTTTTTAGTAGAGTATATGCTACCTGAAACAATGAAAATGAACTTCTTTGGAGAAGGTTTAAAAGATATTTCATCAATGAGAGTATTTTATGCTACTATTGTTGGTTTAGCAGTCGGTGGAATTATTTCTTCTGTTACAGAATATTATACAGGTTTAGGTACAAAACCAGTTTTGGCAATTGTACAAAAATCGTCAACTGGTGCTGGTACAAATGTTATTGCAGGTTTAGCAACAGGAATGATTTCTACTTTTCCAACAGTATTATTATTTGCTGGTGCAATTTGGGCTTCTTATGCTTTAGCTGGCTTTTATGGTGTAGCTTTAGCAGCTTCTGCAATGATGGCTACAACGGCTATGCAATTAGCAATTGATGCATTCGGACCAATTTCGGATAATGCTGGTGGTATCGCTGAAATGAGTGAATTGCCTAAAGAAGTCCGTACAAGAACAGATATTTTAGATTCAGTTGGAAATACAACTGCAGCAACAGGAAAAGGTTTTGCTATTGCTTCTGCAGCTTTAACTTCATTAGCTTTATTTGCAGCCTATGTTACTTTTACAGGAATTGATGGGATTAATATTTTTAAAGCTCCTGT
>LLBY010001199.1_pt1 | contig 13938 bp, 10 predicted proteins | sample 1489401 | NCBI WGS metagenome assembly LLBY01 (sample SAMN04092656, study PRJNA295927) | soil metagenome | biome: Soil prokaryotic community; feature: Bulk soil; isolation source: soil from tomato rhizosphere | host: tomato cultivar Hawaii 7996 | place: South Korea | collected 2011-11-01 | reverse complement strand
ATGGTCATGCGCCAGTTGTTGAAGGATGTATACAAAAGGAAGAAGATCGCGATCACTGCAACCGACCCGGCAAGCAGTAATTTGCTTTGAGCAGCTTCCCGCTCTTTAAACTCACCGAGCACTTCTGCGTGATAGCCTAGCGGGAACTCAATATTTCCAACAGTTGCCTCGACATCTCGTGCGACTGAGCCCAGATCGCGTCCTTTCACGTTGGCAGAAACATCAATTTTGCGGGACTGGTCCTCACGTGCGATAACGTTCGGAACCGCGCCGATGCGAACATCAGCCACGTCCGACAGGCGGACACGGCCGCCATCTGGCGTATCAATCCACAGGTTTTCAATGTCGGTCAGGCTGTCGCGCGCCGTCGGTGGGGTCCATACATTTACACCATAGATCTTTGCGCCGAAGAAAAGGTCACCGATTTCTTCACCCTGAATAAGGAACGCAGTCGCCCGGCGGACATCGCCAGGTTTGAGCCCGTACTGTTGGGCTTTGGCAAGGTCCACTTCGATCTCGATCTGGGGATGTTCCATGTGAAGTTCTTTCTTCAGATCGACGATTCCAGGGATGCCCTCTAGAGCAGCCAGAACCTCCTCCGCCTTGCCCTCAAGTCCGTGCAGGTCAGGTCCGTAGATGCGGATGACGACTGTATCACTCGACCCCGTCAGGACTTCGCGAATTCTTTCTTTTAAGTAGGTCTGTACGTCCCGCACGAGGCCGGGATAGCCATCTACTACTTCCTGGACAGCCGCCAGTGTTTTATCGTAATCCACGGATGGATCAACGCTGATCCAGTTCTCGGTGAAATAGATACCGTATGGCTCATCAGCGTTTTTTGCCTGCCCAATATGCGATCCGCAGTTGCGGACACCCTCTATGGTCATTAATTCTCGGCAGGACTCGGCCGTGATGCGCCACATTTCCGGCTGGGAGCTACCAGGCTTGAGGATCCAGTGCATCAGGAAATCACGCTCCTTGAAGGATGGTAACAGTTCTTGTCCAAGTAACGGGAGAACAGCTACCCCTGCCAGCACGATGGCGCCGGCAGTACCATAGGAAATGGCGGGTATACGGAGGCTCCGTCCCAGCACACGATCATAGATTCGATGCAGCCAGGGAACGATGGGAGAGGGGCGGTGATCGATTGGTGCATTGGACAGCAGGATATAAATCAGCGCAGGTGTGACCGTCATGGCAATCAACGGGGAGACCAGACCCGCTACCACGTAGGCAGTGGCAAGCGGCCGGAAGAACGCACCTGACAAACCTTCCAGGAAAAACACTGGCATCAACGCCATGATTTCGATCAACGAGGCATAGACAATAGCGCCGCGGACTTCGAGCGATGCCTCCATAACAATGCTTGCCGTCGAGCGAGTGCTTCCCTCCTGGCGAAGCCTTCTGAGACGCCGTACAACATTTTCGACGTCCACGATAGCGTCGTCCACGACAGCACCAATCGCGATCGCCAACCCTGCTAATGTCATCACGTTAATGGGCACGCCGCGCAGGTTGAGCACTAGAAGGGCCGACATGAGAGATAGAGGAATGATCGTGGCACTGATCAACGCGACGCGCCACTCATACAGGAAGAACAGCAGCACAATGACTACCAGGACGGCGCCAATGAGCAGTGATTCGGTCAGGTTACTAATTGATGTTTCGATGAAGGTGGCAGGACGGAAGATCGTAGTATCAATTTCAATACCCTGAAGACCCGGGCGCATTTCGTTGATGGCCTCTTCGACGCCGCGCGACACATCCAGTGTATTGGCCCACGGGAGTTTTTCTACAATCATCATCAAGCCTTCACCGTCATTGATAACCGCATCTCCTACCATAGGTAAGTGATCCCAAACCACGTCACCCACATCTGCCAACGTCAGCGGAGAACCATCGGGCTTCTTTCGATCATTAATAGGCACGATGGCAAGCGATTCAGGTGTTTCGATAGGCAGAACAGAACGAACTCCAATTCTTTGGTTAGGTGTATCAATAAAACCACCCGAGCCGATGATCGCTCCCTTGGAGAACTTTAACAATCCAGCATCCAGGGCGTCAGCCATGACATTCATAACCTCATCAAGCGAAACGTTGTGGGCTTCCAACTTTTCCTGGTCAATATGCACGGCTGCGATCTGTCTCTGTTCACCCCAGATGGGTACATTAGCCACACCGGGTACTTTCAACAAACGGGCGCGGATCTTCCAATAAGCGATCAAGGAGAGATCCCGCTGGCTATACTCATCGGAATAAATACCAATCTTCATAGCGCGGCTTGTTGACGACAGAGGCGCAATGATAATAGGTGGCTGCGCCCAGGTTGGTAATGTACTATACACGGCCGCAAGGCGCTCCTGTACCTGCTGTCGTGCCAAGATAACATCGGTGCCGGGTTTGAAGATCATAACGATATCTGATAGATCAGTAACTGATCTGGAGCGCATGACATCGAGCCCTGGCACGCCGTTGAGGGCCTGTTCCAGCGGAACAGTGATCAATTCTTCCACCGCTGAAGCTGAAAGCCCCACGGACAGAGTCTGGACCTCTACTCTGGGAGGTGCAAACTCAGGGAACACATCTACCGCCGAGTCTTTTAGCCGGGTGAAGCCGAAGATCATCAGCACCACGGCGAGAAAAACGACCAGGTAGCGATAACGTAAACTTGTTGCAACAATCCACTGCATGGGATACCTCCTGGTGCAGTTACTTCGAAACTCCGGTTTCAGCGCCGTAGAGCTCAGCAACTCCAACCGTCACAATGGGAGCGTCTGATTCCAGTGCCTTGGCCAGGAACGCCTGATCGCCCTCGATATGGTCAATCTCAATGGGTGCTCGAACGAAGGTCAGGGGTTCTGGGTTGGTATAGATCCAAGCATTGCCTTGCGTATCATAGATCACAGCAGAGTAAGGAACTGTCATTCCTTCCGCTGGGACTGTCTCCAAGCCGATCCGTTCAGCTGCTTTCTCGGTCAAAATAACCTGTTTGAAGTCTGACCCTTCGATTAACTTGATCGTGGCAGGTTCAATTTTCGTTGTTGTTGAGTAATTTGGCGCACAAGCTGCAAGTTGTATAGCAGCGACGATCATCAGGATTAACAAAAACCAATTTATTCGTTTCATTTTAGATCTCCTATGTTGCCAGTCTTAACTAATCGGTTGACACGGCCGGAAGATCGGCTCCCGAAACTGGAAGCAACTCCAGGTCAACTTCGCGGCTGGCGCCATAACGCAAATAGAGTGCAGGCAAAGCGAACAGATTGAGCAAGGTCGAAATAACCAAGCCGCCTATGATGATGATGGACATCGGACGAACGATCTCGAGCCCGGGAAGATTGCCCAGGATCACAAATGGCAGAAGCGCTAAGGCTGTTGTCAAAGTGGTCATCACAGTTGGGGCGATTCTTTCGCCAGATCCGCGTAGGACCAGCTCTGAACCGAATCTCTCGCCTCTTTCCACCTCAAGGTGCTGATAATGAATGACCAGCGCGATTGCGTTACGTGCCGCAACACCCAATACTGCAAGCAGCCCAAAAAGGGATGCTATCGAAAGGGTGCCGTTCGTTAGGAATGCTATGAGCAAACCACTTGCCACAGTGGCAACCAGGAGCAGGAAGGTGGCGAGTGCCATAGGCCAGCTTTTGACGGAAGCCTGTAAGAGCAGGTAAATGCCAGCTAATGCGATGACTGTTGCAATGAGCAAGCGCTGCTGGGCGGCCTGTCGCTGTTCGTGGCCCGTCAGAACTTCGGCGTGATACTCCACAGGGTAAGCGAGCCGGTGTACAGCTGCATCTACATCGCCAGCCACGGCAGCAACACTACGACCCTGTACGGTAATGCCAAGGTCAAGATAGGCTGAAATGCCTTCGTGGTTGATGACCGCTTCAGCGGGCACAATGCTTACCTCAGCTACATCACCCAAGCGCAGAAGACTGCCATCTGGTTTGGGGATCATCAAATTCTGGACATCGCTAATACTGTCGCGAAGTTCAGGTTTACCCCACACAACTACATCAAATATTTTCTGCTCTTCGAACAGGTTACCGACCAGAATACCAGAGATGAGTGTGGCTGCTGCGCGGCGTACGTCACCAGGTTTGATGCCATGGGTTCGCGCCGTTGTGAGATCTACTTTGATCTCCAGGGTGGGCTCCTGAACAGGGAAAACAGGACGTACAGTCTCAACACCGTCGATGCCTACCAGTGTTTTCTGCACTTTGTCTACTTCCGCACGCAGGACAGCCTGGTCTTCACCATAAACACGCACGGTGATATCGCTGGAGGGGTCCACAATTTGAGGCTGGCTAAGTGTTTGTTGGGTGTAGGTACGTACTTCACGAACCAACCCTGCATAACTATTTACCACTCCCTGTACGGCCGAAACAGTTGCATCATAATTGACTTTGGGGTCAAGAGTAACCCATAGTTCACCTGAATTGACGTTCACCGCCTGGTCGCCAAACTCGGCACGACCCACGTGTGCACCCACATTCTTCACGCCTGAAATGGCACGCAATTCAGTTCCCATGCGTGTTAGGACGCGGCCCATTTCGATGTGTGATGTACCGGGCGCACCTTCTACCTTGATAGTCAAATAGGGTTCACGGAAGGAAGGAACCATCTGGTCGCGATTGATAAATGGCCAAGCGACAATTCCTGCCACAATCAGCACTACAATGGCAACCTGTGCCAGACCAGCTCCGTTGACAGAACGAGCGAGCCTCCCCCTGTAGCTTTGCTGCAAACGAGCGAACATCCGAGATTCGTGTACCTCAAGTTTCCTGCCGGATAAAAAGATCACGCTTAGCGCGGGTGTGATAGCCAGCGCGATGACCATTGCAGCGACAACTGCGATCGTGTAAGAGGTCAGCATGACACGGAATATTTCACCAAACATGCCATCTAGGAAAAACAGTGGCAGAGCAGCAAGCAGGGTAATTAATATCGCGAAAAAGAGTCCACCTCGCATCTCGGCAGAAGCTGAATGAATAACACTTCGAACTGACCTGAGTCCACCTTCCTCACGATTTTGGCGCAGATGTTGCATAATATTTTGAACGTCAACTACAACTTCATCAATGATAAGGCCCAGAGCAACCACTAAACCTGCAAGAACCATTGAGTTTAGGGTAGTGCCCCGCAGGTAAAGTACAGTCAATGCCGCAGCCAGGGATGTCAGAATTGTTACAAGGCTGATCAAGGCTGTGCGCCATCCGTTCATAAAGATACTCAGGACGAGGACCATCAAAATTGCCCCGATGACCAGCGCTTGGCTGAGATTGGCCATCGCCATCTCGATGAAGGTCGCGGGTCGGAAAATACTTGAATCAAACTGGACGCCTGGCAGGCCAGGTTGTAATGCAGCAAGCGCCTCGTCCACACTGCGTGTTACTTCCAGTGTGTTCACCCCCGGCAATTTCTCAACGACCAGCAGCAGGTTTGCGTTGTCATTAATGACTGCATCGCCAACAAGCACCTGATGATCTTCAACAACCTGCGCCACCTCTTTCAAAGCCATTCCCTCTGTCCCTTCGATGGCGACTTCTCCAAGTTCCTCTGCAGAGGAGATCGGCAATACATGCCAGACCGAAAGCCGCTGGTTCGGGGTATCGATGAAACCACCTGTTCCTGGAGAAGATGCTTCCAGGAAGGTCAGGGGCGACACCCACAGAGCGTTCCCGGTAGTAGCGATAACCTGGTCTAGAGAAACACCTTTCTCTTGCAGTTGTGCTGGGTCTACCAGCACTTGGAGTTGACGGTCTCGCTGTCCCCAGATCGCTACGTGCGCAACACCGGTCACACCCATCAAACGAGGTGCAATTGTCCAGCGGGCAAGTACTGATAGTTCCACGAGGGACAATTCTTTAGAAGAAAGCCCAACGATCATGAAACGATTTGCCGAGGACAAAGGCTGGATCATGACTGGCTTCTTCGACACAGCCGGCAAAAGCGCCGCAGAGAGAGCGATACGCTCGCCCACCAACTGCCTTGCACGGTTAAGGTCGGTACCGGGCTCAAAATAGAGATAAATGGTGGAAAGCCCGGGCATGGACTTGGAGCGAATTGACTCCAGCCAGGGAACTCCGGCCAGCATGCTCTGTTCCAATGAAACGGTGACAATCCCCTCTACTTCCTTGGCGGAAAGCCCCGGTGCCTCCGTCTGGATTTCCACAAAGGGAGGAGAGAATTCCGGCAGGACATCCACGGGCATGGTGCGGATCTGGTTAAAGCCAGAAGCCATCAGTACAATGGCAAGAACGATCACCAGAAACCGATACTGCAGACTTGCATTTACAATCGAACGCATAGCAACTACCTCCTAAACCAAAATTTTCTTTTCGTGCCACGAACAAACTCAATTAGAGTAATATCGTGCTCAATGCCTTTTTGCCGCAATGAACACAAACATGCGCTCTACCGGAGCCGTCGTCAAAAAACTCACCGTGGAAAATGGATGGCCCAATGCAACTGCCCCATCCGAGAACCGCTTTTCACCGATGTGACTTCGTAAATATTCAACCAATAGAATCCCCGCAAAAACCGCCAATCGAAAACCTGATAAAAATGATTCAGGAGCAAGAAATACTTTTATGCCCGTTATTGCACTGCCTTCGATGGATGGAAGATCATCATACTCGAATGCCACGAATGTAAAACTCAATAGAGTTAACGTTAAAACAAATAGCATCCCCAATAAGATAAGGAGTGTGATTCGCTTATTGATCTGGTGAGATTTGCTTAATGGCAAACGCTCAAAAAAGAATAACTTCTTTAAAAACAAAATGCACCTTTTACATTGCAGATAAATGCTTCTGGAGGATGAGTGGAGTAATGAATGCTGATATGAAATGTTTACGAAAAAACGCATAAACGGATCTGGGCATTATGGCGACGCTTTACGAAAACAGCAGGAACCAGAATCCAACAAATAATCCGTTTACCGCACCAGCGTCGGTTTGCAATTTTGCAAATACAAAAGCTTGACGAATCTAAAATAAAAAGGTTACACGCCTCGGTGCAGCGGATAACCATTACTGAGGGTGAAAGTCAATGTATAGTGTATTTAATGATGTGTCCAGATAACTCTCACTTATTTCCAATCTTTGCTCACCCACTTAAGATAAGCTTCAAAGTTGCTTAACCAATATATATAGTTGTGTCCTCCACTGCCCACATGGAGCTGGTTTTCCACGCCGGCCTCGTCAAGGAGGGATTTCATCGCCTCTGCAAGCTTCAACGAGAGAATGTCCTCGTTACCACAATCCATAAAGACGCGCACACGATTTTCGTCATTCATTGCTGATAACCATGACTTGATCTGCTTCTCTTCCCCTGAGACCGCGCCCATACCGAAAATCCCCGCGCTGGCGAATGTGTCAGGGTATTGGAAGGCAAGACGATACGCTGCAATGCCATCGAATGAACCGCCTGCTGCGGCGCGGTATCGCCGGTCATCTATCAAGGGATATTGACTTTCATCGGTGTGGAAACTGGAGTTGCACTACATCCGATTAGAAAAAAAATAGAACTGCAGAAATTCGCCTTATTGAATCAAACCAACAGTTCAGCCCCCCGGGATGCGCGGGTGATGTAGATTTCTGGTTGGTATCCGGCTTCAGATTGATAACCTTCAGCGAGTGTTTGAGCAAACTTTTTGGCTTTTTCAAGGGCGACTAGATTAACCGTACACCCACCGAAACCCGCTCCTGTGAGCCGCGCGCCATAGCACCCATCCAGATATTGTGCGATACGAACCATCACATCCAACTCCGGGCAAGAGACTTCGTACAAATCCCGCAAACTGGCGTGACACTCATTCATCAACTTGCCAAAGTGTTGGATATTTCCCGCTTCCAACAAGGACTCCGCCTGACTCGTCCTTTCAATTTCCTCCACCACGTGACGAGCCCGCTTCGATACTTCTTCTGGAAGCTTCCCTACGAAACGATTGAAGTCCTCCACGCTCACATCGCGCAAGGATTTAATGTGTGGCAAATCTTTTTGCAGCAGTCGTACTGCTTCTTCACAGGCGGCGCGCCGTTTGTTGTATTCACCGGATGTCAATTTGCGTCGCACCATGGTATCTGCAATGACAATAGCTACATCACTTGGCAAAGGTATGGTCTTCCATTCAAGTGAGCGGCAATCAAGCAGAAGTAAATTGTTTTCCACGCCACAGGCAGATGCAAATTGATCCATGATGCCGCAGTTGACACCGACATATTGATTTTCTGCTTTTTGACCAAGCAGTGCGCATTGCATAGCCGGCAAAATCCATTTGCCAAGCGTCTGCCAGGCAATCATAAAAGCCATCTCAACAGACGCGGAGGAACTCAAGCCCGAACCGCGCGGGACATTCGACGCGTACACTGCATTCATCGCCTGAGTTGACAACTTCGCTTCGAGTAGCGCCCACATGACACCTGCGGGATAATGTGCCCAATCCGGCAGGGGAGAAGAATCAGTTTCAGTTTTGGATTGAATAGTTTGAGTGGAGAATGAGGCCCGTTGGTTTAGGTCTGCCGCTAAAAGCGTAGTCTGATCCGAATCTGTTGGCGAGAAAGCTACATAAGTGGCGCGGTCGATCGCGGCCGGCAGGACGAATCCATCGTTGTAGTCCACATGTTCACCGAGCAGATTCACGCGTCCTGGTGCGCGGGCAATATGTGCAGGTTTTTCTCCAAAAGTTTCAGAAAAAATGTTAGTGATATGCTCAATGATTTCCATAGTGATTGATTGTAACAAGTTATCATGCAGGTTTACAAACTATGGATTATGATACACTGCAACTTCAATTTCATTCCATGAAGGGTGAGCCTATGCCAAGTCTCAATGTCCAACTGGATGCGCTTCGTCAATCTCCTACCATTGCGATGGGTGACCGTGTCATTGCGCTAAAAGCCAGCGGGCGCGACATTATTGGGCTTCAGGTGGGCGACCCGGACTTTGCGACTCCACAGCCTGTATTGGATGTTGCCATGAAAGCGATGAAGGATGGCTTGACTCATTATGGTCCCAGCCGCGGCTTTCCGGACCTGAGGCAGGCTGCCGCTTCCAAGCTGAGTCGGGACAACGACCTTTCCTATGACCCGCAGACCGAGATATTGATCACACATGGCGGCATTCATGCCTATTATCTAGCCATGCAATCTATCCTGAATCCTGGTGATGAGGTTTTGATCCCAGACCCGAGCTGGGGGACACATATTAATATGGCAGTGATGCTGCGTTGCAATGTCATTCGAGTCCCCGCTCCCGCGGAAAATGAATTCATCCCCTATTTTGAATCCTGGGAGAAGGCATTAACATCAAAAACACGCGTCATTGTGTTGAATTATCCGTCGAACCCGACGGGCGCTTATCCCACACGAGAGTATCTGCAGCAATTACAAGGCTTTGCCGAGAAACATGATCTGTGGATCATCAGTGATGCGGTCTATGAAAATTTGTACTATGAGGAGAAACCGACGAGCGCGGCTGCTTTCGGCGGAGCAAAAGAACGGACAATTTTAGTCAACAGCCTATCCAAAACATATGCAATGACAGGCTGGCGTGTGGGCTTTCTTGCCGCGCCAAAACGCGTCATTGATAACGCTTTGAAAGCCGGGCAAAACTCCATCACCTGCGTTGCGCCGTTCATTCAGAAGGCAGCAGCCTTTGCCTTGACAGATCCGGGAGTTCAGCAAGCAGTGGAGGATATGCGCCTCGCCTACGCGGCCCGCCGCGCCCTGGTCATGCGAATTTCACATGAGTTGGAAAGTGAAAAGGTCCTGGTCAAACCGCCGCAAGGCGCATTCTATTTCTTCCTTGATCTTCGCCCGTTGAATATGACCTCGCTCGAAATCTGCGAGCGGATTCTCGAAGAGGCAGGTGTTGGGCTGGTCCCGGGTTCAGCCTTCGGTGAGCAGGGCGAGGGATTTGTCCGTATGACGATTGCGGCTTCAGATGAGGATGTGGAGACCGGATTTAGACAGATTGTGGAATGGGCGGAGAGGCAGTGAGAAGTCATGGTGCGAGTCGCATTTCAAGGAGAGTCGGGTGCGTATAGCGAACAAGCTGTGTTCAATTATTTTGGAAAAGTAAAAACGCAGTCATGCGAATCATTCGATTTGGTCTTTGACGCAGTCGTTTCTGGCACATGCAAATATGGGTTGATTCCAATTGAAAACTCCCTTGCAGGAAGTATTCATCAGAATTACGATTTGCTCTTACAGCATGAGTTGCACATTACCGGAGAATACTTATTAAGAGTACAACACTGTTTGATTGTGCAACCCGGTATGAAGAAAGCCGAGGTCAAACGAGTAATCAGTCACCCGCAGGCATTAGGGCAGTGCGCGGCATATTTGCGCAGGCTGGGCGTAAAGGCTGAGCCTGTCTACGACACCGCGGGCAGTGTGAAGATGCTAAGAGAATCGGGAGCGCGTGATACTGCCGCGATTGCATCCCGCCGCGCCGCAGAAATCTACGAGATGCAAATCCTGGAAGAAGGGATTGAGGATAACCCAGAGAATTACACACGCTTTCTCGCGATTTCAAAAGCGGCAGCAAAGCCAGATGGTGAATCGAAAACATCCATTGTGTTCACATTGAAAAACCAGCCTGGCGCGTTATTCAAAGCATTGAGTGTGTTTGCCCTGCGCGATATCGACCTGACCAAGATCGAATCGCGTCCGTTGCAGGGCCAGCCCTGGGAATATCTTTTTTATATTGATTTTATCGGCGCAGCACATGCAGAGACTGCGAGTAGAGCCCTTGATCACTTAAGTGAATATGCATTGACCTTGCGGGTATTGGGCTCGTATCCAAGATATCAGGTTAAATAGACTTCGGAAGCCTGATTGTGGTTTTGCTGTATAATTTTTCTCATCATTACGCGCGAAGGAGGATAGCCCAGTGTTAGATACAATTCGCCCTTACATTACCAGAGATGAGCCATTCGGTCCAATTGATTCAATCGATATCGCCTCTACTGACATTCAGGCCCTGGAGCAATTGTTTCAACAGCATAATAGGATTTACAAGAATTTGCGCAACCGGCCCTCCATCATCATCGGGCGCAGAGGGTCAGGAAAAACATATTATTTGCGAAGTGTTTTCTTTGACAAGCAATACGATTTTTATGTCGAGCTCAGAACTGCACATGTTCTGGGCTATGTGGCCAGGGTCATCCAAAGAATGACAAATGAGGTCGTTTTTCCCGAGACGGTTTCCGAACTGTGGGAAACCATATTATGGGTCGGCGTATTGTCAGAAATTAGAAAATACCCAATACTGCCTTTAGACGACCTGAATATGATCAATGCGTATCTGGAACGAGTGGGTGTGCGTGAAAACAGCAAGGTCGAGGATGCACTTTGGAATGTTGCGACCATCCTTGATGAAATCCTGAATCAAAACACCCAGAATGCAGCATCCGATTTTTTAAGGGGATCAAACCAGATTACCATGGATGATGCAAAAGCAGCTGTTTTGAAGAATCTGGAATTATCAAAGAAAACTTTTGTTATATTGATGGATTCACTGGACGATTTCCAGCTGGATATCGATTCGGTGGCGCGCTCGCTTCAAGGATTGCTGAAAGTTGTCGGAGCCATGAACAAGCCGCGGGATGTGGTCGACGTCCGCTTCTGCCTGCCGTCGGAGGTGTATCACCGGTTCATCAAAATTTCCTCCAATCCGAATAAGGATTTTCGGCGCGCTCTCAAACTTCAATGGACGGCCGGTGAACTGATTTTGCTCGGAGCCCAGCGATTGATGTTTTACCTCGAGTTATATCACCCGGATTTTTGGAAGGGAATCCTTCAGCTTGACCCTACGAGGCGGAGCGATGCTTTGAAGCTTTTTCAGGCGGTGCTCCCTGATAAGATAACCAACCAGACAGGATTTCAGGAAGAAACGATCTCATACATCTTGCGTCATACCCAGCTTTTGCCTCGGCATTTCCTGATGCTGTTAAATTCAATATTCAAGAATTCCGGCATCTCACAGCCCAGGCAGCCATTCCCGGTCAGCGAAGGAAGAATAGTGAATGGTATCCGGCAAATGGAAGAATTTATGGTGGGTGAAATCTTTGTCGCGTTCAAACTGAACTACCCTACTGCCGAAGAGACATGCAGACGCTGCTTGCCAGAACTGGGTCACAAGTTTACACAGGCGGACCTTCATAAGGTATTTACCCGCCACGGGAAGGCTGTCTTCGGCAGTGACAATCTGTTCGACTTTCAGCGAATGGTATTGGAGATTGGGGCGGTGGGTCGGGTCATTCCCGGAAAGGAATCAGACCTGTATATCAAAGGCCATTTTGAATATACGGTTGCGCACGAATTAATACTAAGCCAGGACGATGAACTGTGCATCCACCCACTATTTTCCGGAATATTTCATCGGGGAACAAAGGATCGTCCGGTGTATCCGTATGGGAGTGTTCTGGAGGATGAAGATTACCGTGATAGTTTTGAGTAGTTTCACAACTGCTGACATTACTCCGCGAGGGTCTAACTCAGAGTGACGCTGTTCATTCCAATGGTTAGATTATTACTTGCCGCGCTGAGGTATTTCAGCCCGATATCGTCCTCTATCTATATAATCTCTCTTAGTTGTTTAAGAGTATTTTGGAATCACAGCGGTGCAAATATCAGGGCGTAGGGGTTGGTGGCGTCTCCAATGGATTCTGGACGGGCGCGCCAGGATTAGCGCCTTGATAATATGGGAAGGCGACGGGCAGTTCAAAACCGAAATACTCAGATACACGTGCCACCACTTCTCCAGGGATCTGTGCCCGGCGCGTGTTGTAGGCTTGGACCGCATCATTCCAATCTGTGCCAGCCAGTTGAATGGTATTCATGCCCTCATCAACGGTATCTCCAAGCGCCAGTGTAACTTCTGGAGCTGGCACAGGGGGAGGCGCCTGCGTAATGGCGTTGACGTAAAGTGTGAAGCCCTGACCCAAACCATCCGGTAAAGCACCCTTATTCTGTAAATCATTCAGGTTAAGCTGGGTGGGGTCCAGCGGCTGGCCGTTTTCGTCCCGGTAGTTCCTCAGCAGTTCGTTCAACAATTCTTGCTCCGAGCGGAAGTTGCCTGTCCATACTTCACCACTGTTGCTTACCGCATCATAATAGTCTTTGGTAATTTGCGTTTTGGCTTGAATCTTCGCGTATTGTGTATCAGTCACCAATTGAAAATTAGAGGCGGATGCCTGCACGCCCTGTACCAGTGCCACCAGATCGTTATATTCGTCCGCGCCAGACTGGATGAGATTACAACCCGTTAACTGGACGACACTAACGAGCGCGGCAAAAACAGAAATTGCATGTTTGATATATTGTTTCATCTTTGTCTCCTTGTATATTAATTGGTCCGTCCTGAGCGACCACTTCCGCTTCCACCTCGCATTCGGGGACCCGAACTAATTCTGCCTCCGCCCGATGGAAAACCTCCAATCCCGCCTCGCCAGGGACTTCCGCCCCATGGACTTCCTCGCCCAGGGCTTCCGCCCCAGGGACTTGAATGGGGAGGATAGTATCTTGTACCACCCCCTCCCATCTGGTTGAAGAACCATATGAGAAACAGAAACAGAAAAAGGCCCAGGCACAATTGACCGCACAGTGCCACAATGGCTGCAGGTCCGGCAGGCTGATCAACGATCTCGGGAGTTACCACGGAGGAAGGCTCGGGTTCATAGTTACTGCGCGCAACCTTGTTGAACTCATTCGCCAGAGTCAACAGGGCTTGATCCATACTATGACTGGTTTGATAGGTATTTTCAACAGCGCGGTTGATGTTCGTCAATTCAGGAGCGGTAAGTGCCGGCAAGCCCAGCCCTACCGCGTAGTGCACATCAATATCATCGGGTTCAACAACGATCAAAAAAACAAAACCGTTGTCTTTGCGGTTGCCTGTTGGCAAGCCAAGTTCCATGTAGCGCAGGAA
>LLBY010005130.1_pt5 | contig 13955 bp, 12 predicted proteins | sample 1489401 | NCBI WGS metagenome assembly LLBY01 (sample SAMN04092656, study PRJNA295927) | soil metagenome | biome: Soil prokaryotic community; feature: Bulk soil; isolation source: soil from tomato rhizosphere | host: tomato cultivar Hawaii 7996 | place: South Korea | collected 2011-11-01 | reverse complement strand
CGGGGTGAGAGGCGCTCGAGGAGTAAAGATGGACCAAGTAGTATTGAAGGCTGAAAAACGTGAAGTGGTCGGCAAGCAGGTGAAGGCGCTGCGTCGCGCGGGCAAATTGCCAGCCGTGATTTACGGGCGTCATACCGAACCGATCAAGGTTTTGCTAGATGCCCATACAGCATCGCTGGTTTTGGGACGGCTCACGTCTTCCAGCCTGGTGACCATTGAGTTGGATGGCACCCAGTATCCCACCCTCGTCCGTGAGAAGCAGCGCGATTTCATCAAGAACCGGCTGCTACACGTGGACTTTCTCGCCGTTTCGCTGAATGAGAGCATCCGTGCCAGCGTGATCGTCAACTTCGTGGGTGTTTCCGCCGCGGTGAAGGATTACAACGCAGTGTTTGTCGTGAACCTCCCCTCCCTGGATGTGGAGTGTCTTCCCACCGATCTGCCCGAACGGATCGACGTCGATATCTCCGTGCTCGAGCGCCCGGGCGATGGCCTCCGTGTCAGGGATGTCAAAGTCTCAGATAAGGTGCGTCTGCTCGACGACCCCGATACGATGGTTGCCGTCGCGACGTTCGCCAAGGTCGAAGAGGAAGGCGCAGCCGTGCCCGGTGCAGAGGGTGTTGCTCCGGCCGAGACCGAGCCCGAACTGGCTGTGGAACGCGGCAAGAAGGAAGAAGAAGGCGAAGAATAATTCTCTCGTCAATCGCAAACCTCCCCGATACAAGATCGGGGAGGTTTTGATTCCAGCACTATCGGGATGATTAAGCAGTTATCTTTGAAGTGATTTCGCACTCAGCACGGATCAAAGTCCCAACACGCTCAAAAAATCGACGGTCATGCGCGCCGTCGCACCCCAAAGAAGCTCGCCATCGTAGGGGTGGTACGCGATCAACGAGCGCGTCCTTCCGGGCATCTCAAACTGCCATCGGTTGGTCGAGTTTGCCAGCCACGCTAATGGAATCGTGAAGACCCGCGCCACCTCGTGCGCGCCCACGCGGAAAACGACCGGCCAGCGGACCACGCCCACCACCGGCGTGACGCGGAAATAGGTGATCGTGATCAGGTTGGACAGCCTCCCCAACACCCTGACATCATGGGGAACGATTCCGATCTCTTCTTCCGCTTCGCGTAATGCTGTCTGTTCGGGGGTTGTCTCGCCTTCATCGCAGGCGCCACCGGGGAAGGACACCTGTCCCTTGTGTGATTCGACGATATCTGTACGGCGTGTGAAAAGCAAGTGCCACTCCTCGTCATGCCAGACCAGGGGAATCAACACCGCCGCGCATTTCAGGCGTATTTCCTCGTTGAGATCGATTTCCGAAAATCCATCCGAAGAAGGATCTTGCTCGAGGGCCGTTTGCAGGCATTGTGAGATGTATTCTTCAGTCAGTGTGATTGGCATGGCTTCACTATCTTATCGGGCTCCCACAATAGGCGCACTCCGCCGCGCCACATGAAGGACAACGCGTGGGCAGTCTCGGTCGTATGATGGGCGGTTCGAACGAATCCTCGAAGGTAAGACGGAACGAATGTTGCGACAGCTTCCCCACGTGCGGCGCATTAGAAATTCCCAACGATCTTATCTGTGCCAACTTCTTCCGATAATTGCCGGCCGCGTGGATCGTCTCCCGGCTCGATCCGTCGTGCAAAGACCAAAAATCCCGTATGGGCGACCATGCGGTCTGTAGGTCGAATGCGCGTCGGCTCTGGCTTGTAGTAGCGCAGCAACAGCTCGCACACTTCCACGAACGCAAATCGATTCTGGCGCAACGCCAACAGCGTCTTTTCGACCTGGTTGAAGGTCGGTATGAGACAACAGAGATAGCCACCCGGCTTGAGCGCGGCACGGACCTGACCCGTATAATCGTATGGATTGGGGACATCCAGAAAGAATGCATCCACGTTTGTTTCGTCGAGGCCCTGTCCAATGTCGCGCAGCTTGAAGTTAACGCGCGAGTCGAGTCCGAAGCGCGTCAGATTTTTGCGTGCCAGGTTCTGCACATCTTGTTTGACCTCATAAGAGATGATCCGTCCTTGCGGCCCCACCGCGAAGGCCAGGGCTGTGGTCATCGAGCCGGAGCCGGTACCAGTTTCAATGACGGTCTGCCCGGGACCCACCCCCATCGTGATCAGGATAAAGCCGATGTCTTTGGGATAGAGGATCTGTGTGGTGCGCGGCAATTCATTGATGAGATCGGCGAGAGAAGGCTGCAGCAAGAAAAACGGCGCGCCAATGTGGCTGAACACCTGCGTGCCCCAGGGTTTGCCGATCAGGTCATCGTGCTGAAGGATGCCGCGATGCGTTTCGAATTTTGCGCCAGCCTGAAGTGTAAGAATGAAATGCTTGTGCCGCAAGCCGACAAGCTGGGCAAGATCCCCATCGCGTGCGATGGCAGAGGAGTCATCGAAGGACATGCGTTTATCTTATCACGACAAGTTTGCGGTCACGAGATATGCTGCCAGATCTTGCAGCCTATCGTTCCTCGATGGTGATGCTGATTAATTCATCTCCCGGGGGTGTGTCGGTAATGGGTCGTGCATCGCGCGGCGTCAACTGCTCCAAGACCTCCATGCCGCTCAGCACTTGCCCAAAGATTGTATATTTTCCGTTGTACTCTGTTACAGGGGCATACGTGATGAAGAATTGGCTCCCGCTGGTGTCCGGTCCGGAGTTGACCATCGCAACCATTCCCGGCCGATCGAATTTCAGGGTGGGGTCGATCTCCGTGATGATATAGTATCCCGGGTTCCCCTTGCCCGTCCCGCTCGGATCGCCCGTCTGCGCGTACACGTCTGGGATCACGCGATGGAAGGTGATGTTGTCGTACCAGCCCTCATGCACTAAAAACAAAAAGGAATTCACGGTCATGGGCGCTTTGTCTGCAAACAACTGGATCACCACATTGCCTTTTTCTGTATGCAACGTGGCGATGTACTGTTTGTTTTGCTGTACAGTTATGGCCGGGCATGAGGTGTATTGTCGTTTTCCCAGAGCGATCAACTGCAGAATGTCGTTGAGACTGTTATAGTCACGAGGCCCTCCATAGATCTGACCATTGATGAGGACCAGCGGTATCCCGGGCACACCGATCTTTTGCGCGCTTTCCCAGGCTTCTTGAATCTTCGCCGCAATATCTTCGCGTTTGAGGTCGGCGTGGAACTGGCCGACGTCCATTCCCAGCGCGGAGACCTGTGCATCCAGCCACTGTTCGAAATCTGCTACCGACAAATCAGCCCAGTTTGCCTGCTGTGCATACAAGAGCCGATGCATTTCCCAGAATCGATCTTGCTCGGCCGCGGCTTCGACGGCCTGCGCGGCAAGCGCAGACTTATCGTTGAGCTCGATGGACGGCAACATGCGGCTGACCACCCGAACCTCCCCCGGATGTTCCTCCAGGAGGCGGTCGAGTGCTTCGGCAAGATAACGGCTCCCGAGGTCCTGATAATCACTGTATTCGGTTATGGTCACCAGTGGATTCTCCGCGCCCCGGACGCGGTCTGATTCGCCCTCTGGAGGAAATAGGGACGGGGTGTCGGAGCCTGGCGTAGGTTCCACTTGAATCGCAGTGCAGGCTGGCGGTGTAGGAATGATTGGGATGGTGGGGGAAGCATTGACAGGCGAGGCAGGGGGTGGAGAGCAGGCGGAGAAGAAGATCAGATATAAGAGGAAAGAAGAAAGAAGTTTACGCATGTCGATAAAAGGACGTGATACCTACCCACTTGCTCTCACGGGTCGTTTATTGGATGGCTTGCTGGAGCTGCTCGAAGGATGTCATCCAGGAAATCGTGTTGACGAAGTCGGCCAGGGAGGCGCTTTGCTCACGCAGGGCGCGCACGGCCGGGCCCACCGGGTCTTCACCGGCCGCGCCGCCGGGCACATCCGCATAAGCGCCATGGAAGGCAAAATAGGCCTGGTTCAGCTTGCGAAGCAAATAGCCATTCGTCCAAAACACCTGACGACGCTCCTCCATATACGCCTCTGCTTCTTCGATCTTCCCGTCGGCAAGCATTTCGTCGGCGGTAACTCGTGTCTCATGCATCTCGGCCCGGAAGTCGAAGGGCGCCGTATCGTCCGATCCATTGACGTGCAGAATCGACCTGTCAAGAGCGACTAAACCCTGGTTAGGCGAGTACGTGGATGGGAGCAGTTCGGGGTAGTATTGTTGAAGCACATACGTCCCGATCTCGCCTCCCGCAATCGAGGCCGTCGTCTCGTTCATGGTGCGGAGCTCCGGCGTAGCGCTGTAATTGAGTCCCAACGGACGCAGGTTCAGGTAGTTATGAATCCATTCGTGCGCGATCGTGTCTAACGTCCATCGTAAGTCGGTGGTCTCCATCACCATCGTTGGATAGACGCCAACGCCGCCGATGGGCACCACCAGCGTGGAAACGTCCAATGATTTTGCAACCTTATCTTCCAACTGAATCTGATCGTTGAGCGTGAGGCTGGGCAGGACCGAGATGTTTGCGATCTGTTGAATGACACTTCGTTGTGAAACGATCAATGCCAATGGCGTGGACGAAGTATGATAAAAGACTGGTGGTATGGGCTGTCCGATGCTCGTGAGCCCCTGTTCGGCAAGGGCCTCGGTGATCTGGCTTTGCAGAGTAGCCTCGGCCAGCGGAGCCAGCGAACGCTGGCGGGCGATCAACTCATCTCGTTGACCGCGCACATAGGCACTGCTTGTCTCTTTATCGGTGACGTCTGGATTGGCATAGATCTGCTCGATCTGATATTCAGCCTGCATGAGGTTTTGTGTCGTGCGCAGATAATCGATCACGAGTTCCTTGTTTGTGCTGCGGTCGAATACATAAGGCAGTCCAATCGCGCCCTGCTCGATCTTGGTCCATGCAGCATTCCAGACCCAGTTGGGATAATCGAACTCGATCTCGCGCGTAAAGGCACGCACGCGGTCTGAGGTGCCAGTCAGCCGTGGCGCGTCTCCTGTAGCGGCGATGATCATAGCACAGGTGAGCGCCAGGAAGTCTACGATTCGTAATGCACGATAAAGCATGGGATGATTATAACCATAAACAAAGACCGGCAGTTTTGCTTCCTGTCGGTCTTTGTTTTCTCAAAACTGGCGGCTTTCTATTACCCCTTATTTTTCAAATATTCATCGATCGTCCGGGCGGCTTTGCGGCCAGCCACCATGGCAGTCACCACCAGGTCGGGCCCGCTGACACAATCTCCGCCGGAGAACACACCCTCACGGGATGTTGCGCCCGTCTCTTTGTCGGCTGTGATAAGTCCCCAATCGTGAGTTTCAAGATTGGGTGTTGTCTTTCCGATGACAGGATCGGGCCAGTACCCCAGTGCCAGCACGGCTGTGTCACATTCGACGATGAAGTTCGACCCTTCCACAGGTACAGGCTTGCGTCGGCCTTTTGCATCCGGCTCCCCAAGCTCCATCTGAAGGCATTCGACCGCGGCCAGATTCCCATCTTCGCCCGCGATGAATCGAATCGGCTGCGTCAGAAAGCGATACTTCGCACGCTCCTCGCGAGCCATTGTGCGGTCCTTATACCCACCGGGCATCTCCTTTTCCGTACGCCGGTACAGACAGGTCACCTCTTCTGCACCTAACCGCAGCGCGGTGCGCAGACAGTCCGATGCAGTGTCGCCGCCGCCGATCACAGCCACACGCTTCCCCACTGTGAGGGGTTGTTTCTTTTCAGAGGGCAGGATGTCCGAATGGACGTTGCCACGGATGAGGAAGTCCGTCGCTTCATAGACTCCGGGGAGATCCGTTCCCGGGGTTTTCTCCATCTTGGCATCGATGAGCGAGCCGACCCCGATGAAGACTGCATCGAAGCCTTCCTCGAACAGGTGGTCGATCGTCTTGTCTTTTCCGATGTACGTATTGGGCACAAACCTGACTCCGGCGCGCTCGAACTGCTCCCAGGTCTGGAACCAGACCTCTTTGGGCAGCTTGAAGTTCGGGATGCCGTACACAAGCAAGCCACCCGGAGCCGGTTTTGATTCGAAGATCGTGACTTCGTGTCCCTGCTGGAGGAGCTGCTCGGCGCAGCCCATGCCCGCCGGACCCGATCCGACGATGGCAACACGCTTTCCGCTGGGAGGCGCTACCGGAATGTTGAAACCTTCACAACGGCGCTGGTATTCCACGGCAAAGGTTTCAAGTGCTCCTGTGAGGACAGGTGTATGATATTTGTTGAGCACGCAGGAACCCTGACATAACTGCTCATGAGGACAAACACGCCCGCAGATTTGCGGCAGTGAGCTTGTTTGATGATAGAGTTTCGCAGCCTCTGAAAAATTCCCCTGTTCGATCAGCCACATGGCGGACGGGATATCGTTGTGGGTTGGGCAGGCCACCATACAGGGAGCCGGGTCTGGGCAGTGGATGCAGCGTGATGCCTCAAACATGGCGCGTTCCGCGCTGAACTTAATGACCACCTCATCGAAATCCAGAGTCCGGATATGAGCTGGGCGCAAATCGAGATCGTAAAATGGCAAATTGACCCGCGCTTTGCGGTCAATCGGCAGCGAGTCACCTGGAATAGACTGCATGAAATCCTCCTATGGCGAAAGTACGGATTTTCACTAGAATAATACCAAAACTCATAGTAGCGGTCGGCGTTTTTATGTCACCAAAGCAGACGACATTCATCACATTTAGGTTTTCCAAGTTGTAAGGACTACAGCCTTCTTTGATTTCATAAATTCATCACCAATTCATAATTGTGAAGTATAAACATAGGCTGGTACGGAAGAATTTCTACGGCTCATTTCAGGGTAGCTGAAAATGGCGAGGCAGTCCCTCGCAGAGTGACAACACATGGATTTGAATATTTTATATAGGTAGATCCAGTGGACGATTCCGAATAAATCGAGATGAAACATCGTTAATAGTTTGGCGGGGCAACCCCTCGCGGAGGCACAATGCGTCAGTTCTTCAGGAAGTATAGAAATCTATTGATTATTTTGTTAATCGTCGTCGTCGCGGCTTCGGCATTTATCTTCGTCCGAGGCTCGAACGAAGACCCGGCCAGCCAGTTCCAAACCTCTCCGGTGGAGCGCGGGACGCTCACCGCGACGATTGGCGCGACAGGCACAGTCCGCGCCAAGCAAACGGCGGTCCTAGTCTGGCAGGCCGCCGGGGCTGTGGACACCGTCAACGTGAAAGTGGGCGATAACATCCCGGAAGACTTTGTCATGGCCTTTCTCAAAAAAGAGTCTTTACCGCAAAGCATCATTGCAGCAGAAGCAGATCTGGTCGACGCACAGAAGGCACTCGACGAGCTTCTTAATTCGGATACGGACCGGGCCGAGGCAGTGATTGCATTACGAGAGGCGCAGGAAACCCACGATAAGGCAGCTAATTATCTTCACTATCTCCAGAATTCCAGAAGGATCCCGCAGACCTCCGTTCGCACGTTCCTGATCCGGACTCCGCGCGGGTTCGAGTATCGAACGAAGACCAAGACCTTCAAAGGCCCTGCTCCCGAAGATTGGATCATCGAGGCAGAAAACGACCTGGCTCTCAAGAAAGCCGAACTGGACGAAGCGCAGCGGACGTATGATCGCCTCACGAGCGGCAACACTGCAGAGATCGCGGCAGCAGAAGCGCGAGTGGAAGCGGCGCAGGCGGCTCGAAACCTGGCCCGTGTCATTTCGCCGTTTCCAGGCACAGTCACCGAATCCTACACATTGTCTGGCGACCAGGTGGCCGCCGGGGAAACAGCCTTCCGCATCGATAACCTCTCGAGCCTGCTGGTGGATGTAAAAGTTTCTGAAGTGGACATCAACAGCGTTTCCATTGGGCAGCCTGTCACGCTGACCTTCGACGCGATCCTCGGCCGGGAATATCATGGGGAAGTCGTCGAAGTAACACAAGCAGGCACCGTGGAAGAGGGTGTGGTTAATTTTACTGTGACCGTAGAATTGACCGATGCCGACGCGGCTGTGAAACCCGGTATGACCGCCGCGGTCAATATCGTGGTGGAGGAGCTACAGGATGTACTTCTGGTGCCTAATCGCGCCGTACGCCTTGCAGATGGGGAACGGGTCGTCTATCTCCTCCAGGACGGTCAGCCTGTCAAAAAGAATATCCGGCTTGGCTCCTCGTCCGACACGATGAGCATCGTGGCAGGCGGGGATGTCCAGGAAGGGGATGTGGTCATCTTGAATCCACCGGTTGAGTTTGGACCGGGCGGTCCCGGCGGGTTTTAGTACCATGTCCCACGTGATCGAAGCCCATGACATCCGCAAGGTCTATAAGATGGGCGAAGTGGAAGTCGAGGCCCTGCGTGGTGTTTCCTTTCATATCAAACGCGGCGAAGTTGTGTCTATTATGGGTCCCTCCGGCTCGGGCAAATCGACGTTGATGAACACCCTGGGCTGCCTCGACCGGCCGACCTCTGGTGAATATATCCTGGATGGCGAGCCGGTTGCTTCGCTGAATGACGATCAGCTGGCGAGCATCCGCAACCGCAAGGTGGGATTTGTTTTCCAGAGTTTCAATTTGCTTTCCCGGCAGACGGCGATCACGAATGTAGAGTTGCCTTTGCGCTATTCTGGGAAGCAAGAAGACCGCCGCGCACGAGCCATCGAAGCGTTGCAAGCCGTCGGGCTGGGCGATCGCATGACACATCGGCCGTATGAGCTCTCGGGCGGGCAGCAGCAGCGTGTGGCTATCGCGCGGGCGATTGTCAATAATCCCGCCATCATTATGGCTGATGAGCCCACGGGCAACCTGGACTCGAAAGTGGGTAAAGAAATCATGTCACTGCTCCTGACACTGAATAAGGAGAGCGGCACCACCCTGATCATAGTCACGCACGATCCAACTATTGCCGAACAGACGCAGCGCGTCATTCGTCTGCGCGATGGATTGCTGGAGAGTGCCTCATGAGCTTCGGACAGGCCTTCCTCGAAGCACTGGAAAGCCTGAGCGGGAACAAGCTCAGGTCTGGCCTGACTGTGCTGGGTATTGTCATTGGTGTGGCTGCCGTGATCGCGATGCTGGCCGTGGGGAGGGGCGCGGAGGCCTCGATTACCGGCTCCATCAGCGGGATTGGGACGAATCTTTTGTTCGTGTTCCGCGGCGACCCGGGCGACAATATTCGCAACCCAAAGCCGTTGACAACCGAAGACGCGAATGCCTTGCGCGATCAATTTGCAGCGCCGTCAATTGCCGCGGTCGCTCCAGCGTTGCAGGGAGATGCAGCTGTATCGTTCGGCGGTGAACAAACGATGCCTCAGCTTTTTGGCGTCACACCGGAATATTTCCAGGTACGAAACCTGAACCTGGCCGAAGGTGAGATGATCACCGAAGAGCATATGCTCGGACGTTCTTCTGTAGTATTGCTGGGATCCGAAGTCGCAGTGAATCTATTTGGTCATGCGGATGGAATCACAGGGGAAACCGTTCGTATCGAAGGGCAGCCGTTCCGCGTCATTGGCGTGCTGGAGTCAAAAGGCGGCGGCGCGTTTGGTAGTGAAGACAACCAGGTAATCGTTCCATTTACGACGGCGCAGACGCGTCTGATCCGGCGCAGTACCAGCAACCGCGTGGACATTATTTTTGTGCAGGCCGCCAGCGGTGATCTGGTGCCTCAGGCGACCGAAGAGATCGCCCAGATTCTGCGCACACGTCACCGCACGCCGGTTGGCGAAGATGATTTCACCATCTTTTCTCAGCAGGATCTGCTGACCACGTTTCAGTCCATTACGGGGATTCTGACAATTTTCCTGGGAGGTATCGCCGGGATCTCCCTTCTGGTGGGCGGCATTGGCATCATGAATATCATGCTGGTGTCTGTCACCGAACGGACGCGTGAGATCGGTCTGCGGAAGGCCCTCGGCGCGCGCCGACGGGATATCCTCATCCAGTTCCTGACAGAGTCGTCTCTGTTGAGTTTGATCGGTGGATTGATTGGAATCCTCTTTGGCTGGCTCATCTCAGTTGGCGTTGGGCAGATTGCTGCGGCGAGTGGAACTGCCTTCACGCCGGTTGTGGGGCTGGATGCTGTTGCACTGGCCACAATCTTCTCAGCCATCGTGGGATTGTTCTTTGGGATTTACCCTGCAAACCGGGCCGCCGGATTGGAGCCTGTCGAAGCGCTGCGATATGAGTAACGCGGGTAAGCGTTCCTCGCCCATATGGGTACGTGGCGGGTCTGACCTCCCGTGTTAAAATATCACCCATGACGAATCATAAAATTCTTATTTCAGACGGGCTGGACGGTCGCGGCCAGTCCATTTTGCGCGCCGCAGCGGATGTTGATTATCGCGACAGCACTTCAGCCGACGATCTCATTCAAGTTATTGCAGACTATGATGCCCTTGTTATTCGCGGCCAGACGCGTGTGACGGCGGGCGTACTCAATGCAGCCTCGCGGCTGAAAGTGATCGGTCGGGCTGGCGTCGGCGTGGATAACATCGATCTCGAAGCGGCGAAGAAGCACAATGTGACCGTTGTCAACGCGCCGATGTCCACCACGGCAGCTGTCGCTGAGCTTGCCTTTGGGCTGCTAGTAGCGGTGGCGCGTGAAATTCCGCGCGCGGATGTAAGCATGAAGCAGGGGCAGTGGGTCAAGAAACAGTTCGATGGCGTGGAGCTGAACGGGAAAACCCTCGGCATTATTGGGTTTGGCCGCATCGGCATGGAGGTAGGCAAACGCGCGGCCGCCTTCGGCATGAATGTGGTGGTCTATGATCCGAACGTCAAGGAACATGAGCTGGTGGAAAGCAACGCCGAGCCTGTATCCCTGCAGGATCTGTTCGCCTGGTCCGACTTTATCTCGTTACACCTGCCGCTCAACGTGCAGACACGCGACCTGCTCGGACCCATGGCCTTTTCTCAGATGAAGGATGGGGTACGCATCATCAGCACAGCACGCGGCGGTATTATCGATGAAGAGGCTCTGTTCCATGCCTTGAAAAGTGGAAAGGTCGCAGGTGCGGCCCTGGATGTCTTCGAGAAGGAACCGCCAGGCTTAACAGAGTTGGTGTCTCACCCGCGCGTGATCGCGACGCCTCACATTGGCGCGCAGACGGCAGAAGCGCAATCCCGCGCGGCAGAAGATATCGCTAACGAGGTGCTCTCGGCGTTACGTGGTAAGAACCTGCGCTGGAAGGTCGCGTGACATATTCTGTCATTGCGAGGAGCGTTCTTTGTGACGAAGCAATCTCCCAATTCTAGAAGATAGTTTCCTTCCGTTCGCAATGACACTTTCCAACGGGAGATTGCTTCGCCGCCGTTTCGACTGCGGGTCTCGATGTGCTCTGAGAAGCACGCTCAGAGCTACTCGACCCTCCGCTCAGCGCGAGGCGGCTCGCAATGACATATAAACAGGAGAACCATGAGCGAAAAACTTGAACAACTCAAAGAACGACTCGGTGAGGTCGAAGATATCGGCCATGCCGCGAGTGTACTCGGCTGGGACCAGCAGGTGAACATGCCGCCGGGAGGCAGCGAAGCACGCGGTCAGCAGCTCGCGACACTCAGCAAGATCGCACAGGAAAAATTCATTGCAGACGAGGTGGGCAGGCTTATCGACGATCTGAAAAAGGAGCTGGACGGCGCGGATACAGACGAAGCCGCGCTCGTGCGCGTGGCCGCGCGCAATTACGATAAAGCCAAACGCGTCCCGCCTTCCTTTATTGCCGAACAGGCTATCGCGACCTCAAAGGCGTTCGATGCATGGCTGGAGGCCCGGGGCAAATCCGATTTCTCGATCTTCCAGCCGCATCTTGAAAAAGTTGTGGAGCTGGTCCATAAATATGTCTCATTCTTCCCGCCTGGCGATCATCCTTATGATACGCTGCTTGACGATTACGAACCGGGCATGAAGACCAGCGATGTGAAGGCAATCTTCGATCGCTTGCGTCCTAAACAGGTGAAGCTGATCAAGGCCATTGCCGCCAGCAAACAGGTAAAGTCTGATTTTCTTTTCAAGAAATATAACGAAAAGAAACTGAATGATTTGGGCGTGCAGGTCATTACCAAGTTTGGTTATGACTGGACACGTGGGCGGCAAGACAAGGCGCCGCATCCCTTCGAAAGCAACTCCAGCGTGAATGATGTTCGCATCACTACCCGCTACGAGGAAGAAAACCCGCTGGCCATGCTGTTTAGCACTATGCATGAGGCCGGACATGCGCTGTATGAACAGGGAGTTAATCCGGCGTATGAGCGCACACCTCTAGCAGGTGGTACATCTCTCGCAATCCATGAGTCACAGTCCCGGATGTGGGAGAATCTTGTGGGGCGGTCACTTCCATTCTGGGAGCATTTTTATCCTTCTTTCAAGAAGACCTTTGCCTCCCAATTGGAGGGTGTGAGCCTCAAGTCTTTTTACAAAGCGATCAATAAAGTGGAGCCCTCGTTCATCCGCGTCAATGCGGATGAAGCTACTTATAACCTACATATCATGCTCCGTCTTGAACTCGAGATAGGTATGGTGGAGGGCACGATCGCGGTCCGGGATCTACCCGAGATCTGGAATACCAAAATGCAGGAATATCTCGGTATCACACCGCCGAATGACGCACAGGGAGTCCTTCAGGATATCCATTGGTCGAGCGGCTTGATCGGTTACTTCTCCACGTATGCGCTTGGCAATCTTGTCTCTGCGCAGTTGTGGGAGAAGATCAAAAAGGATATTCAGGGCCTTCAGGATCAGATTCGCAAAGGTGACTTCAGTGAGTTGCTTGCATGGCTGCGCAAAAATATCCATCGGCATGGACAGAAATACGAGCCGCAAAGGCTGGTGGAAATGGTGACAGGCTCTACGATTTCTCCGGAGCCCTACGTCCGCTATCTGACGAAGAAATATAGCGAGATTTACGGGTTGTGATCAGTCTGTCATTGCGAGCCTGTGGGAAGCAATCTCCTCTATAATGGGGAGATTGTTTGCGTTATTGATTCTAAACTGCCTCTTGCATGAAACGATCCTTTATCTTGCTCGCTTCCCTTCTGGGGCTTCTGGCTGCCTGCGCTGCACCGGCGGTTAGCCCGATCCCGACCGCGTACCCGCCGGAATATCTTCCCACGGTCATCGCTCTGACGGCGGAGGCCGCGAATGCTCTAGGAACGGAGGTGGCGCTCGCGCTGACTCCAACGCTTCAGCCGTCCAGAACACCCAGGCCAACCCGCAGCCCAACGCCCCAGCCCACGTTCACGCAGACGACCATTCCAAGCCACAGGCCAGCTGCCATTCAGATCTCGGCGCCAGGGCCAATGTCGAAGGTGGTTTCGCCAATCACGTTGCGGATGAATATCGTCGCGGGCGAAAGCGAGAAGGTGCAGATCGATCTCTACGGAGAGGATGGACGTTTGCTGACGCGCAGCGTGAAAAACGTGCCGACTTCTGGCAGAGGAGTGCCGCAGCAGATACGAGTCACATTTGAGATTCCTTCTGCAGCGGAGGTGGGGCGTCTGACGGTAAGCACGACGGATAAACTGGGGAGACTTCAATCCCTCAATTCGGTGCGCCTTCTCTTGCTTTCATCGGGCATCAATGAGATCAACCCGCCAGGAAATCCATCCGAACCTGTCGGAGTGTTCAACCCTGAGGTCGAGGAAGAGGTGACCGGCGGAGTCCTGAGCATACGCGGTGATGTCTGGCCGTTCAACCTCAAACCCATGATTCTCGAATTGATCGACGAGGATGGCAGGTCCATGGGCCTGCGCATTCTCAACCTCGATCAGCTCGAGCCGCAATTATTCGAAACAACGCTCCCCTATAAGGTATCGGAACCTACCCTGGCCCGCCTGACCATTCGCCAGGACGATGACCGCATCGACGGCTTGTTCTATCTTTATAGCCAGGAAGTGCTATTGAATCCATAATTACTTTTGTTGGTCGGACACGCGCACCGTACGCACGTGCGGTGTTGTCAATCCGACTTCCAAATTTTGCTTGCTAAAACAAGTGGCGATGGTATAATTCGCACGCTAAACGGGGTGTGGCTCAGACCGGTA
>LLBY010009027.1_pt6 | contig 13966 bp, 16 predicted proteins | sample 1489401 | NCBI WGS metagenome assembly LLBY01 (sample SAMN04092656, study PRJNA295927) | soil metagenome | biome: Soil prokaryotic community; feature: Bulk soil; isolation source: soil from tomato rhizosphere | host: tomato cultivar Hawaii 7996 | place: South Korea | collected 2011-11-01 | reverse complement strand
AGTAAGCGGCAGAGCAGATAAGAGAGGAGAACTACCCTATGCGTCGCGGACGGATATTCTTATTCCTCATCCTGATCGTTGTGGTTGGTCTGGCATTGCTGTATTTTGCTTATACCCAGATCGTGGCTCCGGCCGCCCAACCCACAGCAGCACCCCTTACCCAGGTTTATTTTGCTGCGCAGAACATTCCTCAAGGGACCACGATCACTGCGGAAATGCTCGATACTTTCTCTATCCCGCCGGAGAACGTGGCGGAGGTCATGTTCACGGTTGGTGAGGAAAGTGCTCTGGTAGGTCAGGCAGCTCGCTTTTCCCTGGAACAGGGTGTCATCATCACGTCGTCCATGGTCGGTGAGGCTCCGGCAGACATTGCCGGGCCACCCTGGGCCGTAAATATCCCCCCAGGCATGGTAGCTGTCGCCGTTCCGGCGAATCGACTCGCGTTGCTTGGTTACGGTGTCGATGATGGAGCGCATGTTAACGTCAACGCCTGCATGCTTTTTGTAGATGTAGATCCGGCTTGGCAGACCGTGCTTCCAAACTTCACCTCAGCGATGCGCGATGTGTTTGCCCCACCGGATGACCGACCTTATATCTCAATAGAGCCTATCACAACAGAACTTACTTCAAGGCAGGGTCGGACCGAAATCGACCCAACGTTTCAGAGACCCCTCTATACGATTCCATCGGAGCCGCAGCGACCGCGTCTGGTCTGTCAGACAATTCTCCAAAATGTGGTCGTGCTGAAGTTAGGGAACTTCGTTTTGGAAGAGCCCCCCACAGATCCCAATGCCACGCCTTCTCCGGCCCAGGCCCAACAGCAGACAGCTCCAGATATTATTACCTTGATGGTGAGCCCACAGGACTCCATTTCCTTAAATTACTTTGTATACAGTGGTGCCACGTTGAGCATGTCTTTGCGTAACCCCAATGATACGTCAAGAATCGCTGCCGAATCGGCCACACTCTCTAGTTTGTTGACGCAGTACAACATCTCCCTGCCTGCCAAATTACCCTATGCAGTCCAGCCCCGCGTTGATATCTTGACGCCGCCTGCACTGCCTAATGACGCTGTGACGGTCCAGCCGCAACAGTGAGGACCCTTTTGATTTCTTGAGGTAATGATCCGGAATGCCTACTGGTGAAAAAATTCGTGTCATGATCGTTGATGATGTTTCCGAGACGAGAGAAAACGTACGGAAGCTCTTGCAGTTTGAGTCCGATGTTGATGTGGTGGGTGTGGCTCGCACGGGGAAAGAGGCGATCCAGCTTTCACAGGACCTGAATCCAGACGTTGTTCTGATGGATATCAACATGCCGGACATGGACGGGATTTCTGCTACCGAGGCAATCCGTGCAAAGCAGCCTGCCATCCAGGTTATCATTCTCTCCGTGCAAGGGGATCAGAATTACATGCGGCGGGCGATGTTAGCAGGCGCCCGAGACTTTTTGACCAAACCACCTATGGGCGATGAATTGATCTCTGCGATCCGCCGGGCAGGAGCGATGGCGCAGACCGAACGTTCCAAAAGTATTCCTGTTCAGGTTGCGCCCATCGCTGGGAATACAGGTGCGATCCTCGGGTATGGTGGACCAAAAGGCAAAATTGTAACAATCTATAGCCCAAAAGGTGGGACAGGCTGCACGACATTGGCAGTCAATCTTGCGATTACGCTCAACAATGAAGATACACGGGTCGCGTTGGTGGATGGAAACCTGCAATTTGGCGATGTAGCTGTATTCCTCAACGAGCAAGGCAAGAACACGATCATTGATCTGGCACCGCGCGCCGAGGAGCTAGACCCCGAGATTGTGGAAGATGTCATGCTGAAACACGCTGCCTCCGGCCTGCACGTCCTGGCGGCTCCCAGCCGGCCGGAATATGCGGAACGAGTGTCCAGTAACCAGTTTGCTAAGGTGCTGGAGTACCTGCGGCAGATGTATGCATATGTGATAGTCGACACGGCAGCTCATCTCACCGACGCCACACTCTCTGCTATCGACGTGAGCGATTTGATCGTCCTGGTGACAACCCAGGATATCCCCTCCATAAAGAATTGCCGTCTTTTCCTTGACCTGTTGCAGACTCTTGGCATTGAGCGGGATCGCATCCTGTTTGTCATGAACCGTTACGACAAGCGGATCAACATCACCCCAGACCGTGTCGCGGACAACCTGAAGCAGGAAGTTGTTTCGATCATCCCTCTGGATGAAGCAACTGTTACAAAAGCAGTGAATCGCGGCATTCCCTTTGTACTGGAGAGTAAGAACCAGCCCGCGGCCCGTGGAGTATTCTCACTCGCCGAACATGTTCGGGCCCGTATTGCCGCCCAGGAATCGGCGGATGAGCCAAACCGGCTCGGCCGTCGGTAAGTGGTAAGTTTATTACTAATCGTCCCTTCCTCATGAACCAAAGGATAAAGCAAGATGTCTCTCTTAAAACGAATCGAACAAGGTCAAGGCGGTAACTCTTCCGGGCAGTCGTCGGACAACCAGGGCGGAGAAAATTCCCGTCTATCTTCATTACAGGCTCGTCGGGTGAATGCTCCCATCACATCTCCACAGGCGGGCTCCTATTTCGATCTCAAGACTCGGGTCCAAAATAAGTTGCTCTCGGAGTTGGATCCATCGATGGACATTACGCGGACGGACGAAGTGCGGCGCACGATTCAGGATTTATTCGAGCAAATTCTTGCCGAAGAAAATATTGTACTTTCGCGCCCCGAGCGGGCGCGACTCTTCGAACAAATCGCGGCAGAAATTCTGGGGCTTGGACCTCTGCAACCACTTCTGGAAGACGATACGATTACGGAAGTCATGGTGAATGGCGCCAAGAATATTTACATCGAGCGCAAAGGAAAAATTCATCGCGTCCCTGTGACTTTTGAAAATAACGATCACGTGATGCGGATTATCGATCGAATCGTTGCGCCGCTCGGCCGCCGCATCGACGAGTCCAGCCCCTACGTAGACGCTCGTCTGCCTGATGGCTCCCGCGTCAATGCCGTCATCCCGCCCATTTCTCTGGTCGGACCGGTTCTCACAATCCGTAAGTTTTCACGGAATCCTATAACTGTTGAGCAGTTGATCCAATTTGGGTCTGTGACACAGGAAGGGATCCAATTTCTAAAAGCCTGCGTGGAAGCCCGGCTGAATGTTGTCATCTCTGGCGGTACTGGCTCTGGAAAGACAACGCTTCTGAACATCCTGTCTGGCTTCATTCCCTCAGATGAGCGTATCATCACGATTGAAAATGCTGCAGAATTGCAATTGCGCCAGGAACATGTGGTCACACTGGAGTCGCGCCCACCCAACATCGAAGGTCGCGGTGAGATCACCATTCGCGACCTGGTGGTCAACTCCTTGCGTATGCGTCCGGAGCGAATCATCGTCGGTGAGATCCGTGATGAAGCGGCACTGGATATGCTCCAGGCCATGAACACGGGTCACGATGGTTCCATGACGACGTTGCACTCGAATGGGCCGCGCGATACGCTGGCACGTCTTGAAACGATGACGCTTATGGCGGGCATGGACCTACCCTCACGGGCGATTCGGGAGCAGATTTCTTCTGCTATCGACCTGATTTGCCATCAGGAGCGCATGCGGGATGGCACGCGTAAGATCACTAATATTACCGAGCTCAGCGGTATGGAAGGTGAAGTGATTACGATGACCGATATCTTCGTTTTTGAGCAGACAGGGATTGAAAACGGGCAGATCGCGGGCCGGCTCCGCCCCACGGGGTTGCGCCCTAAGTTCATGGATAAACTGGAGGCAGCCGGGATTAATCTTCCGCCATCCATTTTTGGTATCGGTGAACGTCGCCGGTATTGATCTTTAGGAAGATAGAAAGTTGGTAGGTTAAATTATGAGTCCTATGCTCTTGCTCCTTGGTGGTATCTTTGTTCTGTTCCTCCTTATTATTGGCGCGATCGTCGCGATTACCAGTGAGCGTTCACTGGTCGAGGAACGACTTGGGCGTTTCCTGGAAGATGACAGGCCTCAGCCTGAACAGGATTCCGGCGGTTCGGTCATTACAGAATGGCTCAATCGCAGGGTGGCAAAATCATCGATGGGAGACCGTGTCGCGCGTGAACTCGCGCGGGCCGACCTCAAGTTTAAGGTCGCCGAGTATTATGCCCTGGTGTTCATATCAACAGTAGTCACAGCATTGATCGCCTACCTGATTCAGCCAATCTTCGTATCCGCGATCATTGGTGCGATCATTGGCCTTTTTATCCCGCGCTTTTATGTGAAGCGCCAACAACGAATCAGGTTGAATAAGTTCAACGATCAGTTGAGCGACATGTTGAATCTGATGGTCAACGGCTTGCGAGCCGGGTATTCTACGATGCAGGCAATGGAGGCTGTAAGTCGGGAACTGCCCGCTCCAATTTCGGATGAATTTCACCGTGTGGTACAGGAAATGCAGATCGGTATTCCCATGGAAAAGGCATTGGATAATCTTCTGCGCCGAATTCCGAGTGATGATCTGGATTTTGTGATCACCGCGATCAACGTCCAACGGGAAGTAGGTGGAAATCTTTCTGAGATCTTGGATACCATCTCCTTTACGATCCGGGAACGCGTCCGAATTAAAGGCGAGATCCGTGTTATGACGGCTCAAGTCCGAACGTCGGGGACAGTTCTTTCACTAATTCCGGTCTTCCTGGCCATTGCCTTATGGTTTATCAGTCCGGAATATATTGGAAGCTTTTTTACCGAGACCTCGATCCTGCCTCAACCACTTTGCGGCTTTATCGCGGTTGCTGCCATTGTAGGTATGATCGTAGCAGGTTATTTTGTCATGATGAAGATTGCCGATATAGAGGTGTGAGATGACAACTCTGCTCATTCTTGGTGGCGTCTTATTGGTCATTGTCATTGCGGTGATTGCCGTCAGTTGGCGGGGCACTGCCCAGGGGGAAGACGATGACCCCTTACGAGCGCGTCTGGCGGAGTATATTCAGCGCGGGGACGTTGCCTCTCTGGAAGAAATCGAGCTTTCCCAGCCGTTCAGTGAGCGCGTTATCATTCCGGTGGTTCGCCGCATCGGCGAGTTTTCTGCCCGGTTCACCCCGCAGAAAGCCATACAAGACACGGCAAGGCGGCTGGAACTGGCAGGCAACCCCTGGCCCATCGATGCAGCGACATTTCTCGCGATCCGCTTCATTCTGGCTGTGGTGCTGGCAGGCTTCTTGATCGCAGTGGTGTTGATATCACCTTCCTCCAATCCCAGTGACAATTTCATGTATATTGGCGGCGCCGCTTTTGCGGGCTTCTTCCTTCCGCACCTGATGCTCACCAGCCGCATTACCCGCCGGCAGAAGGAGATCCGTAAAGCTATGCCCGATGCATTAGATCTGCTGACGATCTGCGTCGAGGCGGGGCTCGGCTTCGACGCGGCGATGTCGAAGGTGAGCGAGAAATGGGAGAATGAGCTTTCCCTGGCCTTTGCACGCGTGATCCGTGAGGTGCAATTGGGCAAAGTCCGTCGGGAAGCGCTCAAAGACATGGCAGACCGTCTCGGCATTCCCGAGATGACGAGTTTCGTGGCGGCGATCATCCAGAGTGAACAGCTGGGTGTGAGTATGGCGAAAGTTTTGCGCATTCAGTCTGATCAAATGCGTGTGAAGCGCCGCCAGCGCGCGGAAGAAGAGGCGCACAAGGCGCCAGTCAAAATGATCATCCCCATGGCCCTGTTGATCTTCCCGTCCATCATGATCATTATCCTGACACCGGCTGCTATCCAAATTATGGGATCGCTCTAACAAATTAATCGTTACCTACCCGCTGTGAACAGAATACCCTGGTCGTATCGCCTTTATCGATTGACCTGGAGCGGGCTGGATTTGCTCTTCCCGCCAACCTGTGGGGGATGTGGAAAGGTAGGATGGCGCTGGTGCCCGGATTGTCAAGCACGCGTCCCGCGAATCCGCGAACCATTTTGTGAAAGATGCGGGATCCCCACAAAGGGGGCAGAGCTTTGTGATAAGTGTCGATCGAACCCGCCTGCGTATCGAATGATGCGATCGTGGGCGGTTTTTGATTCACCCATTCAAAATGGACTGCACACTATGAAGTATCGCCGCAATATCGGGTTTGGCGAATCGATTGCCATGCAAATGGCGGATTACGTCCGCTCGCTGCACTGGCCGGTGGATGTATTGATCCCGGTCCCGCTTGGAAAAAAGCGTCTCAAGGAGAGAGGTTATAATCAAGTCGCGCTGGTAGCCCGGCCGCTGGCCTACCAGTTGGGATGGCCATATCAGCCAGATGCACTCCAAAAAACGCGAGAAACGCGTTCTCAGGTCGGCTTGAGTGTGTATCAACGCAGCGAAAATGTCCAGAATGCATATCAGGCCGACTCAAAGATTGTGAAGGGCAAGTCCGTTCTAATCATGGATGATGTCGCGACGACAGGTTCCACAATCTCAGCTTGCACAGCCGCCTTACAAGCTGCAGGGGCGAAAGAAGTTTATGTATTGACCATTGCGCGTGCACTACCACATCATGGTTTGGATCGTGTTTGAACAGTGGCGTAAGCGCGCCGCTGCATTCTCAATTCAGGAGGTCCCATGACTGAAAAAATCGAGACCGTAGCCCGGAATATGAGGCTGACAGATAATGTACGCGAGTATGTAGAGAAGAAAGCCAGTAAACTAGAACGTCACCTCCAGGAGATCGATGAAGTCCGCGTAGAGTTGTCACATATCAAATCGGCTCGCAGTGCCCAGGACCGGCAGGTGGCTCAGATCACGGTTCACGGCAAGGGATTTATTCTGCGCACCGAAGAACGAGCGGACGACATTCGCGCCGCTTTCGATACCGCGCTCGACAAGATGCAGCGTCAGGTTGAACGCTATAAAGGCAAACACTACCGCGGTCGTGGCGATGGTCGTTCAGCGGCTGACGTTGTGACAGAGGAAGAGGAGATGCCAGTTGATGAAACGGGTGAACTGTTGCCACTGATCGGCCGTCGCAAAACATTCATCGTTTTGCCGATGACCGAAGATGAGGCTGTGGAACAGATGCGCCTGCTTGGACATGATAATTTCTTCATCTTCTTTAATGCAGAGCAGAATTCCATCCAGGTGTTATATCGCCGCCGCAACGGAACCTATGGCTTGATCCAGCCCGTTGTTGGCTAGTGTTTGGAATACGAAACGGACCAGTGGCGCCTGGTTTCGACGCTAAGCGTCTCAACCACCGGGCGCCATTCATTTTCTCAAGGAGTGAGCATGGAAATTGACGACGATTTTGATGTACGCGAATTAAATGGGGTGAGTATAGACTTTGAAACGATCCGCAAATCGGTTCTTGAGATCATCCGGGCTGTCGGCGAGGACCCGGAACGGGAGGGCCTGATCAACACGCCGGATCGGGTGTCTCGTATGTATGCAGAGCTTCTCAGCGGCTATAGTGCCGACCCTGAAAGAATCATCAATGATGCATTGTTCAACGTCGATTACGATGAAATGGTGCTGGTACGCGACATCGAGTTTTACAGCCTGTGTGAGCATCATATGCTTCCGTTTCTGGGTCGTGCCCATGTGGCGTACTTGCCCAAGGGGAAAGTGATCGGACTTTCCAAGATCCCCCGGATCGTGGATATGTACGCGCGGCGTTTGCAGGTGCAGGAGCGGATGACGCGCCAGATCGCAGACTTGATCCAGCAGACTCTGGAGCCTCAAGGGGTCGCAGTGGTCGTAGAGGCCGTGCACATGTGCTCCATGATGCGCGGGGTAAAAAAGCACGATGCGCGTATGACGACGTCTGCCATGCACGGCGCGTTCCGCGCCAACCTGGCGACGAGACAGGAATTTTTAGATAATATTTCGAGGGGTGCGAAGCCGCTTCAAATCTAAGGTGTAGAAGCGGAATACGTGTCTGAGATCAGTTATGGAGATACCCTCAATTATCGACGCGGATATACACCCTGTGCCTGACCCGGATCGGGTGGCGGAGCGCCTACCAGAGCCTTGGCGGAGGCGCTATCTGAGCGGCAACAGAGGCCCCGGCTACCTGAACTACTGGAACCCAAACGGAGTTCATCGCGCCGATGCCGTCACAGCGGACGGGGAGCGTATCGAGGGCAGTGCTGTACATCTCGCGCGCCATTTCTTCGATGTCTACAAGATCGACTATGGCATCCTTAACCCTGAGAATATCCTCGGGATTGGACTATCGCCGGAGCCCGATTACGCAGCCGCACAGGCCCGGGCCATCAACGACGTTTTTATTGAGGAGTGGCTGCCCATGGACCCGCGCTTTCGTTACTCCATTGCCGTCGCGCCCAATGACCCTGAGTTGGCAGCCCGTGAGATTCGGCGCCTCGGAAAGCGACCGGATGTCGTGCAGGTGCTGATGCCGAGTGGCGCGCGCATCCCGTACGGCCAGCGAACCTTTCATCCGATATATGCCGCGGCCCTCGAGCATGGCCTGCCGGTAGCGATTCACCCTGGCACGGAGGGTGTCGGCATCTCGGGCGCGCCCACAGCCGCTGGTTACCCGAGCAGCTATCTGGAATGGCACACCGGTCTCGTCGGGAGCTTCATGGCTCACCTGATCAGCCTGGTGACGGAGGGTGTCTTTATCAAGTTTCCAGACCTTAAGTTTGTGCTGGTCGAGGGTGGTGTTTGCTGGCTGCCGCCGCTCCTCTGGCGGTTGGACAAGAATTGGCGGGCTCTGCGCCAGACGGTGCCCTGGCTCGATCGGCTTCCCAGTGAGATCGTCTTCGAGCATGTTTATCTCACAACTCAGCCAATCGAAGAGCCGGATCGTCCCGAGCACTTCAAGAGAATGCTCGAGATGTTTCCCGCCGATCGTATGTTGATGTTCTCGAGCGATTTTCCGCATTGGGATGGCGATACCCCCGATTTCGCGGCGCGCAACTTTCCCACTTACCTGCGCAATCGTGTAATGCACGAAACGGCTCGTGCTCTATATCGGCTGCCTGAGGCGGCGCGTGAGTAAACGTTCTTACATCGTGGCTGGGATCGGGGAAATTCCGCCTGGCGCGCGGCGAATCGTCGAGCTGGAAGGGCAGTCGATCGGCGTATTCAACGTGCACGGACGCTACGTGGCCGTGCTGAACCTCTGCCCGCACGAATTTGCGCCCGTCTGCCTCGGGCGTCTGGGAGGCACCACCCTCCCTTCAGCCCCGGGTGAATGGGTCTGGGGCCGCGAAGGTGAGATCCTGGCTTGCCCCTGGCATGGTTGGGAGTTCGACCTGCTCACCGGCGCCTGCCTGACGGACAAACGCCGGCTGCGGGTGTACGAAGTCACCGTCGAGGACGATCACATTATTGTCATGGTTTAGGATGGTGAGCTGCTGCCCTTGATTGGACTTAAGACCTCGCGACGCGTTTCCATCCAGACCTGCTGCCGTAGACGGGCTGCAGTTTCCCTGATGCTTTCATGAGCTAGTGGGTTTTCAAATTCAGGATAGAGCTCGGCCAGGGGGATGACCACAAATGCCTGTTCCCAGTATTTGTCATCACATGAGATTCCGTCGAACACAACGATGTCAATGTCCATCGTACGCGGGGCGAATTTATCGGCGCTTCTGCGGCGCCCGAGGCTGATTTCGAGGGGGAGGAGCGCTTGTTCTTTCAGTTCCCTCTGTTCAAGCGTCGTAACCAACAAAACACACGCATTCAGATAGTTGGGTCCCTCCGCGCCGACGGACTTGGATTCCCAGGCGTTGGAGATTTGTTCCAGCCGGCCAAAGTTTTGCAGCAGCTCGATTGCCCTGACCAAATTCGACTCAGGCTGAATGTTCGAGCCCAGGCTCAAATAGGCCTGATGTAAATCACTCATCTCGACTGCGTTCGATCTCTACCCCGACCGATTTGGCGAAGCGCACAGCCCCGGGCTTCTCGACGCGTAGGATCACCTTTTGCACAGCCTGATCATCGAGACAGATATTCGCCAGATCGTTCGCCAGTGCCTCGACCGTGAGCCGCTCGGCGGTCTCGGCGTGTGCCTGGAGGCGTTTGCTCATGGTACTGTAGTTTACACAGTCTGCGATGTGGTCTGTCTCTGCCGCGCGGCGCGTATCGGTGAAGAGGAGGACGTTGATCAAAATATCCTGGGCGCGCTTACGTTCCCAGTCATTGATGCCGATAATGCCGCGTACAAGTAAATCCTTGATGATCACTTTATCCATAGAAGAGTTTCCTTTCTGTTTTGCGCGTAGCCAAAGTGGAGGTCGGTCAGCTGATATGTATGAGCAAGAAAAATTTATACCAAATGTCTTCCACCGTCCACGTGAATGATCTCACCCGTGATATAGGCGGGACAGGTCAGGGCGAAGAGGAGGGCCTGTTCCACTTCCCGTTCCTCTGCCCAACGTCCGGCGGGGATAGACTCGATCAGGTCTGGCTTGGATTTTCCGTCAGAGGGGGCAAGATAGCGCCAAAGGCCAGGCCATTGACAATGACCTTGGGCGCGAGCGCCACCGCCAGTGACTGGGTCATTGCTGCCAGCGCTGCTTTGCTGATCGTGTACGGGAAGTGGTCCGCGCCGGGGCGGAGGGCCCGCCAATCGAGGATATTGACGATGCGCCCGTCTTTCGGTGCCTGTCTGGCGAACGCCTGGCTCAGGAGAAACGGCGCGGTCAGATTGATCTGCAGATACTTTTGCCAGTCGCCCAGGGAGGTGGTTTCCAGGGAGAGCGATTCGAAGATCGCCGCGCTGTTGACCAGTCCATGCAGCGGGGTTGACTCGTTGATCAGCGGGATCAAGTTGCCGGCTTGGGCGGGATCGTTCAGGTCCGCCTCGACGATCCAGACGCGACTTCCCCATGCCATAATCTCTGCACGTGTAGCCTCTGCTTCTTCTGCAGAAAGTCCGTGATGGATGACGACATCCGCGCCCGACCGAGCACAGGCCAGCGCAAAGATTTTGCCAACACGCTTTGCTCCTCCAGTGACCAGAATCGTCTTTCCATTCAGTTTTTCATTCATGATGCGAGGATTGTATCATCCGGGGTGTAACCAAGACAATGCCAGCCCTTCTTGACTCGCCATTTTGGGAGTGATAAGATTTTTGTGGCATCGTTAATCATGTCAAAGTGATTTGTGTTCTTGAAAGCCATTCTTCAGAAAGAGCTAAAGTATGACCACAAACCAGAGGCGACCAGTTTATACAGGGGATATTGCCGAACAACAGATCGACTCATCCCAGGAGTATTCCGTCGAAAACCAGGAGATCGATTTTTCCAGTGAGCAGCATGCCATCTGGGCGGACCTGTTCGCCGGCGTGAAGCAGCCTTATCTCATGGAGCACATCTGTAAGGAGTATCGGGATGGCCTGGCATTGCTGGAACTGGACCCTTACCAGATCCCAACCGTTGCCCATCTCAACGAGCACATTACACCTCGAACAGGCTGGCGCATTGAACGGACGGTTATTCGCTATACACCTGCAGATGAGTGGTACCAGAAATTCGCGCAGCGGATTTTTCTAATCACCGATTACCTTCGGACGCGCGACCAGATGGAGTTCACACCGGAGCCTGATATGTTCCACGACATCTTCGGGCACCTACCCTATTTAACCATGGACTTCTACGCGCGCATCGAGGATAAATTTGCGCCCGCCTATATGAAAGCTACACAGGACGAGAGAGAAGTGATCAAGCGCCTGGCCTGGTACAGTACCGAGTTTGGCCTTGTGATGCAGGACAACCGTTTCAAGATCTTTGGGGCAGGGATTATCTCCGGGCGGGCCGAGCTGGCAAATGCCATCATGGAATTCTATCGCCTCTCACGGGATACTGTACTAGACCACACCGGAAATGTGTTTGAACAGCTCAATGAACATTTCCTTTCCCGCAGGGACGATCTCTACCGCATCATCGATGGGGTCAATGATTTGCACCGCCGCGGGCAGATGTCCTCGCAGGATGAGGGCTGGAACGTGGTCCATTCGTTGTTCGAGACCCTGGGCATCGAGCGGGAAGGATATTTTGGCGGTGACGTGATCCTGGCGCCGTTCGACGTGGCGACCATCGCGCATATCCCGAAAACTGTTTATGCCTTCAACCCGATTTTCTTCGTCTGCGAGTCGTTCGAGCAGATGGACGCACTGCTCGATTCCTATCTGAAGCCAATTGCCATGCGGAACTAGGAAATTGATTTCCGGCACTTAAATTGCTGGGAAACAGAATTCCGCCTCTTTCTGCATGAGAGGCGGAATTCTGTTTAGCTCGCCCTTTTTACTTTAAGTAGCAAATCATTGGCGAACAAAGCAAGAGCAAGCACAGCCCAGGCGATGACTTGTGCCAGGCGTAAGCCTCCGAATATCAACGTGCTATCGCCTCGAAAGGCCTCGAGAAAGAGACGCGCGCCCGCCGTCAGCGACGCGAACAAGAGAAAATCTGAACCCGCCGGGGAATTGGATTTGCGAAACCAGATCAAGCCCAAAATGAGAACACCCGCGATCAGCTCATAGATCTGCGTGGGATGCCGCGTCGCGTTCCAAAGCTCGATTCCCCAGGGTAATTTTGTGGCGGTACCGAATGCGGTCCCGGCCGCGAGGTGGGAGAGGGATACCCCGATCGCTATCGAGGCAAAGAGAGGGGTCAGCGCGTCAAGGGTGGGCCAGAGCGGAAGGCTTTGTCTTGAACCATAAACAACTCCGACGATGACTGCAACGACCAGAGCCGCCACCGGATCGAACAAATCCAAATTCGGGGAGAAAATATTTAGCGGACTTTGGATAAATGCAGCATAATTCGATACTGCATAAAACAGTCGGCCGCCGAGCAGATAGCCGAAAACGAGGTAATAAGCGATGGAACTGAGCGCATCTTTGGAAAGACCATGACGTTCCGCGCGTTTCTCCGCGAGCGCGAGTCCGATCCACGGGGCAAGCAAAAGTAGAATCAAATGGCGAGGCGGGGCGAAAAGCGAACGGAAGAATGTAATCATAAGAATTCCATCAATTCGGTGGTTGAGTAGAGCGTGTTCTTCGCTCGGATCGAAACCACCGTATTACTTTAGAATAGCCTCAATCCGTGTGCGAAGCAGCGCCTCAGACATGGGCCCGCCGATGACGACCTCGTTGATGACGCCATCCCGCCGGATGAAATAGGAGGAAGGTAGAGAACGCAGTTGATAGGCATTGGCCATCTCACCCGTTTCATCCAAAAGAATAGGGAAAGTCAAACCTTGCTCGTTCACAAAAGGCGTCACTGCCAGTGGATCGTCTTGATATGTCATGTTGACAGCGAGGACCGTAAAGCCCTGGTCTTTGTATTCCTGATACACTTTTTCGATGGACTGCATCTCCGCGCGACAGGGTGGGCACCAGGTGGCCCATAAATTGACAAGAACAGCCTGACCGCGCAAAGCGGAAAGATTTCCGATTTCGCCTGTCGGCGTTCTCAATTCAAATTCCGGCGCGAGGAATCCCTGCTGCGGCGCCGGGATCTCACCAGACGTGGACACACCAGATTTATCGGCGCTGACCAAAATCCATGCGAAACCGGCGGCAAGGATGAGCAAATACATGATTTGGCGTTGAATCGTTTGCATTGCGGTCTCTTTTCGGCTACACTGATATCGAACATCTCTGCGAGAGGAACCTTACGATGACATCCAATCCCATTATGTTTGCAGGGGTAGACTTGTCCTCGGGGCGCAAGCCCATTACGTTCGCCGGGCTGGATGAAGAGTTGGATATCAAAGTTCTTGAGAAGCGGGACATTGACGAAGTTCTCTCTTATTTGCAGGACTATGGACGTTGCATCTTAGTCATCAACACGCCCTCGACAAAAACTGGACGAGATGTTTATGCTGGTTTAAGGGAGAAAGCCGTCGATGCTGGGTACCAGGCTTTCCTTGACACAAATCACCCCAGACGGTGGCTTGAAACGAATGCAGGAGACTGTTTCCGGCTCTTGAGCGGACACAAGTTATTACCTCATCGTGCTCTGGAGGGACGCCTCCAACGA
>LLBY010001108.1_pt3 | contig 14008 bp, 11 predicted proteins | sample 1489401 | NCBI WGS metagenome assembly LLBY01 (sample SAMN04092656, study PRJNA295927) | soil metagenome | biome: Soil prokaryotic community; feature: Bulk soil; isolation source: soil from tomato rhizosphere | host: tomato cultivar Hawaii 7996 | place: South Korea | collected 2011-11-01 | reverse complement strand
GTTCCTTTCGGGAAATCTAAAATTTACACGGGTATTGTTTCTACACTTCACAACGACGCACCTATAGCTTATGAAGCTAAGGAAATCCATCAAATATTGGATGAAGGTCCTATTGTAAACGAAAAACAGTTACAATTATGGCAATGGATAGCTAATTATTACATGTGTACTTTGGGCGATGTGATGCGAGCTGCTTTACCCAGTGCCTTTGTTTTAGAGAGCGAAACGATCATAACAAAGCATACCAAAGTTATTGATGAATCTATTTTAAAGGATGATGAGTTTTTGGTTTATGAAGCGTTGCAGCATCAATCGTCTTTAAAAATCCACGATATCGCTAATATTCTTGATAAAAAAAATGTACTTCCGGTTATTAAGCGATTGATTGAAAAGGAAGCCATTGCTGTTGAAGAAGAAGTGTATGAAAAGTACAAGCCTAAATTGGTACGTTATGTTAAGTTGCATCCTCATTTTTCTTCGGAAACTGCACTACAAAAACTATTGGATGATTTAAGTAGAGCGCCCAAACAACACCAGGTTATATTAACGTTATTTTCCATTTCTGCAACTACAAAAAAGCCTGTAAAAGTTGCTGATTTGTCAACAGAAAGTGATGCGTCTTCCACAACAATAAAAGCATTAATAGATAAAGGTATTCTTGAAGAATATTTTATACAGACCGATAGGGTTCAGTATTCGGGTAATGATAATGAAGATTCAAAAAGCCTCAATGAATATCAAGAAACAGCATTAACTGAAATAAAAGAATCATTTAAAGAACAATCCGTTGTATTGCTTCATGGTGTTACATCTTCGGGAAAAACCGAAGTGTACGTAAAACTTATTGAAGAGGCTTTGGATAAAGGGCAGCAGGTTCTGTATTTATTACCCGAAATTGCATTAACAGCACAATTAATCACGCGTTTGCAAAATTATTTTGGAGCGCAGGTGGCGGTGTTTCATTCTAAATATTCATCGCAGGAGCGGGTTGAGGTTTGGAACCATGTTTTAAATAATTCCGCGAAAGCGCAAATTGTTTTAGGTGCGCGATCATCTATTTTCTTGCCATTCAATAATTTAGGATTGATAATTGTTGATGAAGAGCACGAGCAATCCTTTAAGCAATTTGACCCAGCACCACGCTATCATGCGCGTGATACGGCTGTTGTTTTGGCACGTTTACATAAGGCAAAAACGCTTTTAGGGTCTGCAACACCCAGTTTGGAAAGTTATTTCAATGCGAAGCAAAATAAATACGGTTTTGTTGAAATCACAAAACGGTTTAATGATGTGTTAATGCCAGATATTGAATTGGTGGATATTAAAGATAAGTTGAAAAAGAAACGCATGAAAGGGCATTTTAGCGATCGACTTATTGAAGAAATGACCGAAACCTTGCGAGGAGGCCATCAAATCATACTGTTTCAAAACCGACGTGGGTTTTCACCAATTGTAGAATGTCATACTTGTGGACATTCGCCACAATGTCCTAATTGCGATGTGAGTTTAACCTATCATCAATATAGAGACCAATTACGCTGTCATTACTGCGGATTTGTGGAAATAATGCCTAAAACCTGTTCAGCTTGTGGAAGTCCTGAATTAGACAATAAAGGTTTTGGAACCGAACAAATTGAGGAAGAAGTGAAACTTTTGTTTCCTGATTATAAAGTAGCCAGAATGGATTTAGATACCACACGGGGTAAATATGGCTATGAGAAAATTATAACCGCTTTAGAGCAGCAGGAAATTGATATTTTGGTTGGGACACAGATGCTTACTAAAGGTTTGGATTTTAGAAACGTTAAGTTGGTAGGTATCATGAATGCCGATAATATGCTAAACTTTCCGGATTTTAGAGCGCACGAACGCAGTTTTCAACTCATGCTGCAGGTGTCGGGTAGGGCAGGACGTACAGAAGAGCGCGGTAAGGTATTGATTCAAACCTATAATCCGCTTCATAATATTTTACAGCAGGTTTCTACCAATAATTATATTGATATGTATAACGAACAAATGAACGATCGTTATAATTACAAATATCCGCCCGTATTTAAGCAAATTAAAATCACTTTAAAACATAAGGATTATACTCGGGTAGATACCGCTTCAATTTGGTATGCAAAATCGCTACGTCATGTATTTGGGGATTTTGTTTTAGGACCCGAATCGCCACCAATTGCCAGAATTAGAAACCAATTTCATAAAAACATTTTGGTGAAGATTCCGAAGAAACAATCACTTTCAAAAACAAAAGAAGCTATCATTAAAATAAATAATAGCTTCTTGAGTGTAAAAGATTTTCGGTCGGTTAAAGTAATTTTAAATGTCGATAACTTCTAGTGAAATAGAAATTTGTAAACAAATTTCGTGATTGAACAATCCCGATTAAAATCGGGATTTCTGAAATAATAATATTATGAGAAACTGAAACAAGTTCAGTTTGACGAAGCTAGGCTTCTAAATATTATTTAGAGCATCAACCAGTTGGGTTTTCTTGTTCCTACTTAAAGGAATTTCGTAGGCACCAACTTCAACATTTTTACTGTTAAACCTATCAATTTTGTCTAGGTTGACAATATAAGATTTGTGAATTCTTAAAAACTTATTTTCCGGCAATTCTTTCTCAAAAGATTTCATAGTAGAAAGTACTACTAAGCTGTTTTCTTCTGTAACTAGTTTTACATAATCACCAAGGGCCTCAATCCACTTAATATCTTTGATATAAACCTTACGTTTTTTAAGATTACTTTTAACAAAGATGTGTTCACCTTCTTCTTCGTTAAAATCTTGAGTTAATTTGTGTTGCTCCAGAGCTTTCTCTACAGCTATATTAAAACGTTCTCTAGTAATTGGTTTATGTAAATAATCGGTAGCATCATAGTTAAATGCTTTAAAAGCATACTCTGTTTTACCGGTTACAAAAATAATTTGAGGTTTGTTGTTTAATACGTCTAAAAGTTCAAATCCGTTTAGCACTGGCATTTCAATGTCTAAAAAGATTAAATCTACTTGGTGTGTATTTAAACCATTTTTGGTTTCTAAGGCACTACTGTACTCAGCTATTAGGTTTAGAGCGGGATGGTTCTCTACTAACTTAACAATAGAGAGACGTTGTATTGCCGAATCGTCTACTACTACACAGTTTAAAGTCATAACATTTATATTATTTCGGTTAAGATATCGACAATAGTACAAAAAATTCGGCTAAAAACCAAAAAACATCGTTAAACTGTTTAATTTAACATAATTTTAACATTTGTTTCGTGTAGCAAATATACTATAAAATATAGTGATAATATAGTTGTGTAATATGTATTTATTAACTATTTTTGCACCCAATTTTTAACAATAAACACGATTTTTATGAATCATTATGAAACTGTTTTCATCTTAAATCCCGTTTTATCTGAAGACCAGATAAAGGAAACAGTAAAGAAATACGAAGATTTTCTTGTTTCTAACGGCGCTAAGATGGTATCAAAAGAAGATTGGGGGCTTAAAAAATTAGCTTATCCAATTCAAAACAAAAAAAGTGGTTTTTATCACTTATTTGAATACACGGTTGCCGGTGAGGTAATTAATACTTTGGAAGTAGAGTTTAGACGTGATGAGCGTTTTATGCGTTATTTAACGGTAGCGTTGGATAAACACGCTATTTCTTGGGCAGAGAGAAGAAGAGTTAAACTTAAACAAAAAGCTTAATTATGTCATCTATAGAACAACAATCTAAAGGAAAAAAAGACGGAGAAATTAGATATTTAACTCCTCTTAACATCGATACAAACAAGAAGAAGAAGTATTGTATGTTTCAAAAGTCTGGAATCAAATATGTTGATTACAAAGATCCAGATTTCTTGTTAAGATTTATAAACGAGCAAGGTAAAATTTTACCAAGACGTTTAACAGGGACTTCATTGAAGTATCAAAGAAAAGTGGCTGTTGCTGTAAAAAGAGCACGTCATTTAGCTTTAATGCCTTATGTAGCCGATTTATTAAAATAAAATACCGATAACAATGGAACTTATATTAAAACAAGACGTTGAAAATTTAGGATTTAAAGACGATGTTGTAACAGTTAAGAACGGTTATGGTAGAAACTTTTTAATTCCTCAAGGACAAGCTATTATGGCTACGGCTTCTGCTAAAAAAGTATTGGCAGAAAACTTAAAGCAAAGAGCTTATAAAGAAAAGAAAATAGTTGATGAGGCTAACAAAATTGCTGAAGCTATAAAAGCTTTAGAAATTAAAATACCTGCAAAAGTAGGAACAGGCGATAAATTATTTGGTTCTGTAAATAACATTGATGTTGCTGCTGCTTTAGAAAAAGAAGGGCAATCTATCGATAAAAAATTCATTACAGTTACAACTGTAAAACGTACAGGTAAGTATAATGCCGTAATACGTTTGCACAGAGAAGTAAGTGTAGATTTAGAATTTGAGGTTATTGCACAAGCTGAGTAATATCAAATAGATTTATATAAAAGCCTCAACATAGTTGGGGCTTTTTTGTTGTTTTTTAGACCTCACAGGTTTTTAAAACCTATGAGATCTTTTAAGCACAAAATTTAACTTTAAGTAATTTCTCCCCTTAGGGGAGGTAAAGAAAGGAATATGAAATATTCAAGACTTACAAAAGAACAGTTTGAAGAACTACACCAAGAGTTTATAAACTTTTTGGCAACACAATCCATTACTGCCGATGAATGGGCTAATTTGAAAACCAATAAGCCAGAATTGGCAGAAATGGAACTGGATGTTTTTAGCGATTTAATTTGGGAAGGTGTTTTAAACAAAGCTGAATATTTAGAACATTTTTCGGCACAACACATGTATTTGTTCCGTTTGGGAAAGAAAAAAATGAAAGCTATTGTTGTAAACGTAAAAAACAAAGCAGTAGATATCACCACACAAGAAGGTTATAATTGGCTTCGTGAAAATTTAATGGATGAAACTGTTGAATTTTTGCAAGCCGATAAAGAGTATACCGAAGATAAAAACCTTGACAAATTTAAAATGATTGAACAAGGCGCCGTAATTACCAAAGGCGAGTTGTTTAAGTATTTTAATAAATTGATAAATTGAATATGTTGTAGTGTTCAGTGTTCAGTTGCAGTGTTCAGTATTCAGGATGCAGTTGCAGTGAACAGTTGGCTTATTATTGGTTAGAAGCTGAGCTTTTTTAAAACAAAAGGACATCACTATATCTACTGTTTTAAACGAAACAATTTTTGCGACTTTACGGTTTTGTGTGATAAAAGAATAGTTTCGCTTTTTTTTAATGAAAAGACACGCCATGACGTTTTCATTAATTATTTTTGCTCCATTCCTGAGTAGGCAGGAATCTATTTTCATTTAAAACTATTATTTTTGCAATCCTCATCATACAATTACGTTGGTAGTGGTTTGATGCAGAATTTTAATAACTAATAAAAAAGATACCTGCTTTCGCAGGCATTAATATGGCTCAAAAACCAAGCATCCCAAAAGGCACCAGAGATTTTAACCCAGAACAGGTAGCAAAACGCAATTATATTTTTAATACCATTCGTGGTGCTTTCGAAACGTTTGGATTTCAACCTATTGAAACACCCAGTTTTGAAAACTCCGAAACCCTTATGGGAAAATACGGTGATGAAGGGGATAGATTGATTTTTAAGATTTTGAATTCTGGGGATTTTTTGAAAGATTCTCACATACTCTATAAATATTATAATGTTTTAATTAATCATTTTAATAAAGAATTTTACCAAGAATTGTTTTTAACAAATGATTTAAAAAATGTAATATCGAGTAAAATTGAAAACCCTTTGGAGCTTACTGAAAATGAGAAAGTTGATATTAAGAATAAATTCATCCTCTTTGAAAGAAAAAAAAGAGATTTACTGAAGCTTGAAGATGAGAATTTAATTACTGAAATTTTTTATCAGTATTCTGAAAATATCATTCTATCTACTTATATGATTGTGGCTTTGATGAAAAAGGAATTTGATAATCATTTATTATGGATATCTCATATTAATAGAATTACTATTACGATTATTGAATCGCTTTTCTCCAAAAAACTAGCTCCTATTATCTCCGAAAAAGCCCTACGCTACGATCTAACCGTGCCTTTTGCCCGTTACGTCGTACAACACCAAAACGAAATTGAATTCCCATTCAAACGCTACCAAATACAACCTGTTTGGCGTGCCGACAGACCACAAAAGGGCCGTTTTAGGGAGTTTTACCAATGTGATGCCGATGTGGTTGGTAGCAAATCATTGTGGCAAGAGGTGGAGTTTATTCAATTATACGACACGGTGTTTTCAGCATTAAAACTGGAAGGTGTTACCATTAAAATCAACAACCGAAAAATTTTGTCCGGCATCGCTGAGATTATTGGTGCTTCCGATAAATTAATTGATTTTACAGTAGCCTTAGATAAACTTGATAAAATAGGCGAGGCCAAGGTGAAGGAGGAAATGCTTTCAAAAGGGATTTCAGAAGCAGGGATTTCTAAATTACAGCCGTTGTTCACTTTATCGGGTTCTTTTGAATCACAAATTGAATCTTTAAAAGATATTTTGTCAACTTCCGAAGAAGGCAAAAAAGGGATTGAAGAGTTGGCGTTTATAAATGAAGCGATTTCAGAATTAGGCCTAAAAACCGCCAGTCTGCAGTTAGACGTCACCTTGGCACGCGGATTAAATTACTACACAGGAGCTATTTTTGAAGTCGCTGCGCCAAAAACCGTGCAAATGGGTTCTATTGGCGGTGGCGGACGTTATGACGACTTAACAGGCATTTTTGGTTTGAAAGATGTTAGTGGTGTTGGTATTAGTTTTGGTCTAGATCGCATTTATTTGGTATTGGAAGAACTCGGTTTGTTCCCTGAAACAGTGAATAAAAACGTGGATGTTTTGTTCATCAACTTTGGAGATAAAGAAGCTTTATTTTGTTTGAAAGCCATTAAGCAATTGCGTTCCGAAGGTATTCATACCGAATTGTACCCCGATGCCGATAAAATGAAAAAGCAAATGAACCATGCGAATAAGCGAAACATTCCGTTTGTGGTTTTAGTAGGTGAGGCCGAAGTTAGTTCAAACTCCTATACACTTAAAAACATGGTTTCTGGCGAGCAATTTAAAGTGTCTTTTGACGAATTGTTAACGCATTTAAAATAAAAAAGTCCTAAAAATTAATTTAGGACTTTTAAAGGATATTTTGAATAATGTATGAAGTGACTAATTCAAATTTTATTCTATAAATACCTTTTTAGAAATGATACCAGATTCGGTTTTTAGTTTTATAATATATGCTCCTGTACTTAAAGATTTAGGTTTATACGCGATGTGATTTTCGTTGGTTATTGCTTTAAATTCAAACATAGATTGTCCCAAAATATCAAATACTTCAATGGATGCAATATGTTTTAAGTTCGGGTTGTGAATAATAATACTTTTGTTTTCATTTGAAAAATACACTTGAAAGGCACTGTTTGATAAACCATCCGTATGTAAAGCCTGTGGATTGACAAATGTTATTTCAAAGCGATTTAAGTGTTTTCCAACGGTTAAATACACATCGTATTTGCGCTCTTTTAAATTATGGTAAATATTTAGTTGTTTGTCATGTAAATAGATATTGGTGCTATTTTCCATATTTTCCAGCGTATCGATTTTTATAGAGGCTAAGCCTTGTTTGCTGACCTTCACACCCAATGGAAGCGTCTGTTCTGCATCAAAATTGTTTACTGCTTGTATGATAAAATTATTGTTATTGAATATCCAAAACATATCTTCTTTATTGTCTTCGGTAAGCAGTGCATCGTAGCCAAGGTCAAAGTCGTTTGATGCTTTTTCGTCAACTCCAACTAATAATTGGCGGTGATATCCTTTTGGAGAATCGAACTTAAGCCTAATTTTTCTTCTGGTATCTCTATCAACATTTGATAAGGTACTTTGTTTGTTTTTCGTATTTGAATTTTTTATGAATATTGAAGTTGAGGGCGTTTCTTTTACAAAAACACGTTGGCTGTTTTTGAAAACAATAGTTCCTCCGCTTACAGCTTCTGTTTGTGATACGCTACTAGATAAAGGATCGGTAGCATTAACAAAAAATCCTTGGCCTACTGGTATATAACGCTGTGGATTTCCTTTAGTACTGGTTAAGCCTCCAGTATAGTTTATTCTGGTATCGTTGTTTATTGCTTCTGCACCACCCATTAAAGTGTAAACACCGTAACCGCCTTGGTATTCAGCTAGTACATGTGAGTTACTTGCAAAATGCTCCCAAAAATATAGCACACCGTTTATCACATTTTGAGTATTGTTTCCACCGTCTTTAATATTGTCTCTTATAAATTCATCGGCATCAATAGCTGAAGGGTATGGGTTGCCCACCAAATATTCATTTCCAGCCGCTATAGACAATGTAATATCTCCGTTATTAGGCTTACCATTAAATACATAATTTTGTGTCAGGGTTATGGCTCCACCAGTATTAGCAACACCTTTCATAGTGTAGCCTTCACCTGCTAATATCGTTCCTGTACGTCTTACATGTTGCCATTGACTGTAATTATCGAAAGCTTTATTGGCATATTTCCAAATCCAATAATCTGCAATTTTTATATTACTGCCAACAATACTGCCATTATATCCAGAGGTTAAAAAAGTGATGTTAGTTGGAGTTGCGGGGATGGTGCCGTTTTTAAGAATATTATCAATCATTCTATAACTATTGTTATTACTAATAGTGTTGCTTATGCCAACAGGCGATGACCAATAATTATAAGTAAATAGATCTTGAGAACCTTGTTGGTCGCGTTCTATTTTGCCTGAGCTGGTAACATCTAAAACACTGCCTTCGGTTTGAATTAATTGGGATTCATCATCCAGATCAATTAAGCCATCAAGTTTTAAATACCAACTATTGTACAATCCTTTATCTGCTTCAATGGAGAATTCTTTGCCAGTTTCTACAATAATGCCCGCGGTACCTTGGGTGTTATAGGTGCCATCTAATTGTATGTTGTGTTTTATATGAACAATAGACGCATCATCAGGATTGTCTTGTTTTGCCGTGATATCCCATTCACTTCCATGTAGCCAACTTGCCGTATTTGTCCAATCGCCATCAGCTGTAGTTTCATAAGGCAGTGGTGCTCTTTGAAAATAGATATCTTTAAAGTTGAACATTTTAGCTCCTGTTAATTGGTCTATAGTTCCCGTTTTTTTATCGTCTAAAATATCGTCTTTATAAGCATCCATTTTGTAATACTTTACCAAATTTGTACCTATAGAACCTGAAATGTCTATTGGAATAATTTTACCTCGGTTAAAACTATTGGTGTCATCCAGTTCTTGATAGACCATACGCTTAAGTTCATTGGGAGCTAAGGCAGTGTTAAAAACCCTGACTTCATCAATTTCACCTTTAAAATAGTTGTCGTTAGTGCTGGCTCTACCTATGGTAAAGTTTGATGTACTTGTAATGCCACCAGACGTGTCACTAGCTTCCTCTATACCATTAATATATAAAATGGTACTTCCCGAGGTTGTGGTTACCGCAACATGCATCCAAACACCTAAAGATGTAGTGCTGGTAGATGCTAAACTAACGCCATCGGCAACTGCGGTTACTGTATTGTCGGTATTTATTCTTAAATAAAAGTCATCCTGACCAGCAACCATTCTATTGTTTAAATTGGTATTGTCTCCTGCTGATTTTATAAAAGCCATAAGCGTAGCATCACCAGAGCTTATTAGGTTAGTATCTTCAACGTAGTCGTTGCGTCCATCAAAATATAGGCTGTAACTATCATCTAAATTTCTTGGTGATCCAAAAACAGTGTCATCACCATCTCTAGATGCCATAATACCATCACCATCGGCATCGGTTGTATCGTCTAAAACTCCTGCCGTATTAGGTAGGTGTGCATAGATTTCCATGGTATCGATGTCATAGATTCCTGTTAAGTTGTTATAAGGGTCTTTATAATCTGGTAAGCCATCACCATCAGAATCCAGTGCGTATAATGGGCTTGTGCCTTGACCAATATTTCCATAGGAATTTATATAGTTTTGGGTTCCAGAATCATGATGAAAATCATAAATATCTAAAATGCCATCCCCATAATATTCTATAGTACCATCACCTTCGGAGTCTTTTTCTCTAAACGCTTCGGTTTCTGGACCATCTCCCACACCGTTGCCGGTAATATCGCCATCGCCATTTTGAAAACCTGAAGGCGCACTGCTGCTTATGATGCCATATTCATCGACATCAAACAATCCATCATTATCGCTATCCAAATCTAAATAATCTGGTATGATATCTCCGTCAGAATGTATTGGGGCAATACCTTCCGTAGCGTCATGCATACCATTACCATTAGTATCTACCCATGAAGAAATACTTGTTAAAGTTGCTTTACCTTCGCTTAAACTGGCACTCGTAGGATTGCCTTCAACAACATCTGGAATGCCATCGTTATCAGAATCTAAATCGAACACATCGGCTGCACCATCACTATCCATATCGCAAAGGGTTTGTCTGATTTCAATATCATCAATGGCAAGATCGTTTCCTAAACCACCAATTTCATTGTTATAAAAAATGACTTGAAACTGACTGGTGTTGAATGTTAAACTAGCTGTAAATTGATGCCAGCTATTTATTGGGTCTCCGTTTATGGAAGGCGGAATATCACCTGTCGTTATCACAGCATCAAGTCCTGTTGCTGTATTTATTAAAACATTCCCATCCATATCTTTAAACTCGACTTTTATATTCGGACGCAATCTTGTATCAATGCCAGGAGACGTTGTTGTATCTAGGTTTAAAACCCAAAAGCTATAGGTAATGGGTATATTTGGCAAAGCACCATTGATATGTGCTGTGTAAAATATTTTAGGTTCGTGACTAGCATTAAACATAGCCATTCTGCCTTGGTAATTACCGGTATGATCTCCTCCTGTATACCAATATTGATCAGCCCATGAAGCTACTTCTTCGTTAGGTGTGTCATTTACACCATCTCCATCGGCTGCTTTGTAATAAACTGTATATTTACCATCGTTAAGATCTATTTGACTTAAGTCTGGGCATTCTGCTGTGTTTACGCCCACAGTTCCGTCTTCATAACAATAGGTGGTTACGGCATTATAGGACGTATTTATTGTGGTTCTATTGCCTTGTCCAAAACTCTCTTCCAAAAATTTATAAGTTGCTTGTGATGCACTGCTGGACAGGTGGCAGTTGTTTTCTTCAACTGAATCTGGAATACCATCATTGTCATCATCAAGATCAACATCATCATAGATGCCATCATTATCGCTATCATAAAATACTTTACTGCCTTCTGCTGATATGTTTATTTGATATAATGTTTCATTATTATCGTTTGATGTTATATTGATGACATCGTTTTGAACGCCTATTGTTGAAGTTGAAAATGACACTTTAAAACTTACATAGTTATTAGGTGTTATTGTGGCAGGAAAAGAAGGGCTATCGGTTATTGAAAACTCTGTTGCTCCAACCAAATTAATATCAGATACTGTTAAATCAGCTGTGCCTGTATTATGAATTTTAAATGTTCTTGTAGCTATTTCTGATATTATTTGTACTCTACCAAAATCGGTACTATTATTGATCGTGGGGATATTTGTGCCATCTCCAATGATGGAATTACCAGCGCCCGTGATGTCTATTTCTGGGGCTGTATATCCTTCAACTATAATATTATCAATGTAAACAAGATCACTATCATCACTAGCGTCGCATTGAAACCTTAGTCTTGAGTTAGCAGTGAATAAATATGTCGAGCTATCTAAAGTTACTGTTACATTCGTATAATTTGTATTATTATTGAAGTCCGTTCCTCCCACATAAGCTTTTACTGTTGTCCAATTAGTTCCACTATTATTAGAAAACTGAATCCAAAAATCTTCCCCTGTAGTAAAATTACTAGTTCTATAATCAAAGGTCATTGTGATAGAACTGTAAGTACTCAAATCAATATCACTTGTAGTCATTACTGATGAAGACGTATTATCTCTTAAATTAATAGACCAACTATTATTTAATGGTGAAGAACTGTTTCTAGAACAATCTGTTCCACCATCAATCCAAATACCCCAATTTGATTCGAAGTTTTCAGAATTTATAGTTACTTGAGAATATAGATTTAAAGAGAGAAATATACTAAAAAGTATAAAAACGAGAGAGTTAGGTAAAATAGCAATTTTTTTCACAATGGATTACATTTAGCTTTGGGGCTGATTGTTTTACCAAGCAAATGTATTTAAAATATCTATGAAATGCAAATTTAATCGATTAAATGCATTTCTATTGAAATTTAGATGCGATTAGTTATTTACTTTATATGTTTTTTTGTGATTTTTTTGGAGTTTGTATAAGGTCTTTTATTAAAGTTTTAGGAAAGCCCATTTCACTTGAAGACAAAGCTTTTATAAGGAATGTCAAAGAAGGTTGGGTAACGAGTTGGTGAGGGGACTTATTGCACTACATTTCAATATGAAGAAAGTTTGAAAAATTAGGTTTTTGGTAAGAAATAAAATACTATTCTTTAATTTAAAGGATTTCGGGGTTTGCTTCGCCAGTTCGCTTTGCTCGTACCCGCTTTTACCTCTGCTTGAGGAGAGGTCAAAACTGGTGGGCAGTTTTGGGTGAGGTGTCATAAACAAATGTCGTTTTTAGTACCATTAGGACAAAATGAAACTAGCAAAACCAGTACTGAGGCTAGTCGAAGTATACCGTATACCACTACGGGGATTGTTAGTTTTAAGAAATTTGTTTATTTAAATTTTCATAAACCCAAGCTTTCATAGCGGTTAAAAGAGGCGCTAACGATTTTCCTTTTTCAGTTAAACGGTATTCTACTTTTGGGGGAATTACTGGGTAAGATTTTCTGGTAATTACTTCTAGTTGTTCCAAATCTTTTAACTGTTGCGATAACATTTTCTGACTAATTCCTTTTATGGTTTTGTCAAGTTCATTAAAACGCATCACTTCATTGCTTAATAATACCCATATAATAACAGGCTTCCATTTACCTCCAATTTGTTCCATGAAAATTGTAATGGGACATTCTTCAGCTATAATATATTTTTCTTCAATTTTTTTTGTCTCTATTTCCATAATAAGAATAATTTTCCGAGTTAAAAGTCAGTTACTTACTATTCAGTAAGTACTTGTTTCAAAGTTAGTAATAATCTAGTTTTGTTCAAAAATAAATACAAAATGAATAAAATAATTATTATTACAGGAGGAACAAGCGGAATCGGGTTAGCTTGTGCAAAATATCTAATTGCAAAAAATTATCAAGTCATTATTACAGGTAGAAATGAAGAAAATCTTGAAAAAGCATTAAGCGAACTAGGAAAAAATGCCTTTGGATATATTTCGGATACAAGTGTGTTACATGATATTGACGGTTTAGTAAATCGAATTAAAGAGAACCATGGAACCATTGATGGTTTGTTTATAAATGCAGGCATTTTTAAATCGATTGGTTTTGAAGACACCAATGAAGCATTGTTTGATGAAACCATGAACATTAATTTTAAAGGTGCCTTTTTTACAGTGCAAAAGTTTATTCCCATACTTAAAAACCCTTCGAGCATTGTTTTGAATACGTCTATTGCTGTTTTTAAAGCATTTCCTAATGCGAGTGTTTATTCAGCAAGCAAAGCAGCATTAGAAGCCATTGCCAAAGTATTGAATCTTGAATTGGCACAAAAAGGAATCAGAATTAATGTAGTTAGTCCAGGAGTAACACATACACCAATTCAGAAAAAATCAGGAATGACAGACGAAGCCATTGATGGATTGTTGCAATATTTATCTGAAACTTCTCCCATTGGAAGAGTGGTTTTACCAGAAGATATAGCACCTATAGTTGAATTTTTAGTTTCCGATAATTCTTTGGTATTACGAAACGAGAAAATTGTGGTTGATGGTGGTTCGACACTTTAGAGACTGTTTAAGTTTTATC
>LLBY010004312.1_pt1 | contig 14031 bp, 12 predicted proteins | sample 1489401 | NCBI WGS metagenome assembly LLBY01 (sample SAMN04092656, study PRJNA295927) | soil metagenome | biome: Soil prokaryotic community; feature: Bulk soil; isolation source: soil from tomato rhizosphere | host: tomato cultivar Hawaii 7996 | place: South Korea | collected 2011-11-01 | reverse complement strand
GCAGGGAGCATCGACCGCCACGACCTGCGCTCTCTGCTCCACGCACCAGGCGGCCAGGCGCACGGCATCCGAACCGTGCCAACTCGCCGTCACTCGCAGGTCTTCGAGCGCGACGGCATGGAATCCTTTCGCCCGCCCGCCGACATCGATGCCAATGACGCGTACGGAGGGAGGAGAGGGGATCGAAGGTGCGGGCATGATTGGATTGTTCAGCTTCGTGAGTCGCGGCGGCGTCATTCTTGCCACACCCCGAACACCGAGATGAGGGGCAGGAGAAAGGCGACGGCGGCGAGGGGGACGAGGAGAAGCGGGGTGGTGAGACGGACCTTGGCGATTCGCGTGAACGCAAGATTCCAGAAGCCGATGCGGATCGAAGGCCTCATACGTTCCTGACTCCCCTGCATTGAGGATAGGTGGAGCAGCCCCAGAAGGCGTTGCCGGCGTTCGCGCCTTTGCGTGCGGTGCGGCGGACCATGGGCGCGCTGCACTGCGGGCAGGTGAGAATCGTGACCGCCGACGGGGCTTCAACAGCCGGTGTCGGCAAATGGGCGAGGGCGGGGCGCGTCGCGGGATCGCGCCGCACCTCCTTGACCAAGGCGAGGAGCTGCGGGCCGTCGATCAGCTCGAGCGTTTTTCCTTCGGCGAAGGTGTGCGCCTCGCGGGTGAAGCGACCGGAGGTGATGACGATGGCGCCATGAGCTTGGTGATGGGCGACGAGTCCCCAAATCTCCCGCAGCACCGGAGCGCCGACGGCCTGCGTTCGCCACCGCTTGCACTGCACAAGCCAGGTCGCGCCGGCTTTTAGCAGCACGAGATCAACGCCACCGTCCGAGCCGCCGCCGAGAGATTCTTCGACGCCGTAGCCTTGGCGGCGGTAGGCCTCGCCGACCAGCCACTCGAATTCCTTCCAATCGAGGCTCCGCAGCGACGCCGCGTCCGTCTGCTCGTCGAGCAGGGCGCGCTTCCGCTTTGCCAAGACCGCTGACAGCACGGCCAGAGTTCCCAGAACCAAAGCGGGTATCCACGCGATCCGGGCGAGCGCCGGGAGAAAGACTTTGAAGATCGGATTCTCCGATTCGACCGCCGGCAGCCCCCAGCGCAGCCCGACAAAAACGACAACCGCGAGCGTGGCGCTCACCTGCCACGGCAGTTGAACAAGGATTTCACCGGGCGAAGGGTTGCGGCGGGACATGGGTGCGAGATGTAGAACCGGCCGGGCCGAGTGTAGCGCTTCAGAAGGCGGCTTCGGTGCGCTCCACCAAGGTTTTTAGGAAACGGATGATTCGCTCCAAATCCTCTCTTTTCACGAGATGCCCCTGCGGTCTCGCTATGGCTACGGCGTCGGATCGGTGCGCTGCGGCACCGCGCTTCGCCAGAAAGCCGTCCAATGTCTTCCGGCTTTTATCGGCGTCGGTGTTCGCCCAGCTCCAAGTGGCGGTGACGTCCACCCCAAGGTAGTCCGTGAAAAGCTTTCGCGTCTTTTCCGAGGTGGGGTTGTTGAGGCGTTTGATTTCCTCCTCGAACTTCTTGGTTACGAAGGCGGCGACTGGGCTGCCCGCGATGGCGGCAAGGCGGGAGGCAAGGGCTTCCTTGGCGCGATCCTCGACATAGGTTTCCCAAGCGGTGAGCGCCATAATGAGGCCTGCTCGCTTTAGGACTTCGGCGTTGGGTGGCGGTGGCTTGGCGTTGATGGCGTCGAAGTGATTGAGCAGTTCTTCGGCGTCCTTGATCGATTCCAGAAAAGCGGTGGAGGCACGGGAGGGCATGGAGATAGAAAATCAGGCACCACTCAAGTGATGGCGGAGGGCGGTGCGGAGGGTTTTTAGTTCTTCGTCCTCGATGCGGAAGAGAGTGGCTTGGGTCATCTTGCCGCGTATGGCGTCCACGAGTCGTTTGGCGTCGTCGCTCCACCACGGATCCATTTTTAGGTGGTTAGTTGGAGCAGCAGGGAGGAAATAGAGGGTCTCGTTGTCGGGGTGGAGACGTTCAAGAACGGCCCAGCCATAAAAACCACGATCAATCTCTTTGCATCCGGTAGGCGCATAGAAAAATACCAAGGTGTCGCCGGTTTGTGGCAGCGCTTTGGAGAGCTTCTTACCGTAGCCCCAATGCCACGGTTTGCCCTCCCAGATCTCGTAGCGGAAGGTTTCAGGCGTCCAGTCCTTCGCGTTAAGTTGGTATAGCCAAGTGCTCATGATGAAATGGACGCGGAGGTCATTTCACTAGCTCCATTAGCTTTCCATAGCTGTTTACCATTTCGTATTTCACCTGATCGGTGGTGATCTTGGCGAAGAATTTGCGGGCGCAGGCGATTTTCGACTCCTCAATTTTCTTGAGCTGCATCGTGGACATCGAGCCCTTGGTCTCTGCTACGAAATAGATGTGCTTCACCTTGCCTGCGTCAAAGGCGATGGCCCAGTCGGGGCTATAGTTGCCCACCGGGGTCGGAATCTGGAAGCTTTTCGGCAGTTTCGCATACACCACCACCTCGGAGCTGGTATCGAGTTCTCCGGCGAAAGCGCGTTCGGTGCCGGAATCGGTGAAGACGTAGTCGAGTATGTGGCGCTTGGCTTTAAAGCCTTTGCTTAGGTCCTGCTTATCTTGGGTGAAGATATCGACATTGTAGGTTTCTTCCAAGGGGCTGTAGGCGAGATGCTCGACGATGACGGTGGCTTTCTGCTCGTTGATGATCGTGCCCGCCTTGAGCATGAAATCCTCGGGGTTGGTCTTGTATTGATTAAAGACCGCCAGATTGATGCCGCGCAGAATGGCTGCCGCTGTCTTGCGGGTGAGCTGGGTGGACTCCGCGAGCTTACCGATGAGGTCGTATTTTACCGCCGAGCGAACCGAGGTCGTTAGGTGCTCGGTGGCGGTTTCCATTACGGAGAATGCCTCGCCTTTCTGCACCGTTTCGTAGTCGGCCTCGTCCTTCTGCGCGCCGGCGGTCACGGTGTATTGGAGCGGCGTGACGCGAAGCTCCGTATCGAGCGCTTTGACGCATTTGGCGATGAGTTCGTCCGTCTGAAAATCGACCGCGTAGATGGCCTTGCGGTTGATGCGGCCCCAAAGCTCTTGGAACTCTTTTCTCTCGAAGTTCGCGTTGCGCGGGTTGAGCGCGTTTTTACGGTCGTCGTCGATGCCGGGCAGCTGCGCGGCGCTGAAAACGGTGTCGATGAGCTGGAAAACTTGTTCTTTGTAGGGCTCCAGCTCCGGCGGGAGCGCGGCAAGCGTGCCGTCTTGTTTGGCGGTGTGGTAGGCCTCGGTGATGTGGTCGGTCTGCGCGTCGGTGTAGTCGTGCTTGGCGAGGTAGCGCACGAGGAGCTTGGCCAGAGCGGGCGTAACGGGGACTTCGCCGGCGGACGTGGCGAGGACCTTGTCGGTGAAGTAGTCCACATCGGCCTTGCGCGGGCGGGCGGAGACGGCGGCGAGAATGTCCTTCTGCAGGCCGGCGACGAAGTCCTTGTAGCTCTCGTTGGCAACTACGGTGAGCACGTTGACTTGGTGCACGATGCCGGGGGCGTCGATGCGGTCGCCGTTTTGGTTGCGGGCTAGACGCATGCCGCGGCCTACTTCCTGGCGGCGGGAGATGCTGTTGTCGCTGTGCTTGAGGGTGCAGATGACGAAGACGTTTGGATTATCCCAGCCTTCGCGCAGAGCGGAGTGGGAGAACAGGAAGCGCACGGGCTCGGCGAACCCGAGGAGCCGCTCCTTGTCGCGGAGGATCAGGTCGTAAGCATCCACGTCGTCGGCCTCGCCGGCGTTTTCACCGCGCGTCTTGGTCTTGGGGTCCACCAGCTGCTTCGATTTTTTATCGATCGAGAAGTAGCCTTGGTGCGTCTTGGCGGCCGAGATGCCTTTGAGGTAACGGTTATAGGGCGTGTCCTCGAGGGTGAGCACTTCGTTGAGGCGCGCGGTGTATTCCTCCTCGAAGATTTGGGCGTATTCGCCGGGTTGTTCGACGCCGCTTTCGTAGCGGCGGTATTTGGCGACCTCGTCGATGAAGAAGAGGGAGAGCACTTTGATTCCTTGGGCGAAGAGCGTCTGCTCTTTCTCGAAGTGGGCTTTGATGGCCTCGCGGATCTGAATGCGGCGAAGGGTAGCCTCGTTGACGTCGCCCATGGCCTCGCCGGTGCCGAGCACGATACCATTGGTGAAGCTAACGGTTTGATCGAGGGCGTTGATATCGGAGACCACGTAGCCCCGGTATTGATCGAGGCCGTCGGAGAGATCGTGGAGATTGGCGTTTTTACCGACTACTCGGGGAACGCGTTTGATGCCGGTCTTTTGTTTTAGCTCCAGTTCGAGAAGAGCTTCGGGCGGCTTCGTGGGGGAAACACGGATGAACTCGAGGTAGAGGTAGGCATGAGTGCCGGCCAAGCCCTTCACGCCGATGCCGCGCACGGCGATTTTTTTTACGAGCTTCTGGTTATAAGCGTCGATCGCGTCGAGACGATAGACCTTGTTGTGCTCGGTCTTGTGGGTGGCCGAGTAACGCAAAATCATCAGCGGATCGAACTCCTTGAGTTTTTCCGTGGTGGCGGTGCCTTCCATCTTCTGCGGTTCGTCGAGGATGAGGATCGGACGGTTTTTCCGAATGACGTCGATGGGGCGGCGTGACTGAAAATCATCCAACTCCAAGTAGATGCGACGCGCGTCCTCGCCACGGGCATTGAAGGCCTGGACGTTGATGATCATTACGCTGATGCCGGCGTCGGAAGAGAAGCTCTCCAGGTTGTGGAGCTGCGCGGAATTATAGACGAAGTGCCGGGCGCGCTTGCCGTAGAGCTCCAAGAAATGCTCCGCCATGCTTTCGAAAGACAGCAAAACTCCCTCGCGGATGGCGATGCTGGGGACGACGACGATAAACTTGCTCCACCCATACGCCCGGTGGAGTTCGAACATGGTTTTAATATAGCAGTAGGTTTTGCCGGTGCCGGTCTCCATCTCGACATCGAGGTTGGTGGCGCAAACGGCGGTAACCTTGAGTTCGGGTGAGATGGGCAGGTTTTGGCGGCGCTGCACGGTCTGCAGGTTGGCGAGCAGGCGGGAGCGGGGAAGGACGAGCTTTTCGTTGCCGAAGCCGTCGGTATCGATGCCGGGCAGCGCGGCGGTGGACGGCTGAGCGACGCGGCCGGGGTCGAGGGTATATTTGAGGCCCTGACCAAGGGGCTGGCCGGTGAAGCAATCAACGATGGCTTTGACGGCGTCACTCTGGAAACCCTGCTGTTTGAATTTCAATTTCATAAACTCGACGGATGGATAGCCTGTGGACCCGCGTGGTTAACTTTTTGTCTGTGTTAGCCGTGAGTGAGGCTTTCGTTGCTCGATTTTCATATAATCATGGCCCTACGGATTCGGGGGCGTTTTTCTCCCAGTTTTTCATCCAAGAGCTGAAAATGCGTCGGATCCAACGCCTCTGATACAACAGCGAATTCAAATAAATTCAGACTCACATGGCGAAATATCAAGAAGCAGGGGCGCTCTGTGTAGGATGCTTCGTGAATAGATAATCGCATCGTGGTGTTTCGATTATAAGTCATCGTTAGCTGGCGCTCCTCACCGGTTACGATGCTCTTCAATATAATTTCTACGGAGGATCCGACTTTGTTGGGAAGCTTGAAGTATTTTATGGCTACATCCTTAAGTATTTGTATCTGTGATCCCATGAGGCCGGTCTCTTTGGGCATTACCTCATACAAGAGGCAACCGGCTTGAATCTCGATCGGAAGGGCAGGTTGAATGGCTGCTCCTAATCGGATGGATGATTTTTTTCGTTTTCTCCAGGTGAACTGCCAAGGGAGATCTATTTCTTGAAGTTTCTTTTGCCTTTGATTTCTTTGTCGCGTGTAATCTTTTAGCAATGTTTCGCTAAGCGGGTCGCTAGATTTCTGGATGGCGGATTCCCAGTTAGCGAAGTGTTCTGATGTCGCCTCAATTTCGACTATGGTCGCGAATTCAATATTTGAGGAGAGGCCGCTTAGTGTTAAATTATTTGATCCACTTAACAGGGTGTGATTCCGTGCTCCTGAAAATACTATTAACTTAGGGTGGAAAACCCCCGAGTAACAAGTAAGGAGATGGACCGACACTCCGTCTGCTGACATTGCTGATAGTGCTTCTGGCTCTGTTAAGGCGTGGTCGGTGCCGATGTATGCACTTATAGTCCGTCCCTTCTTGGCCTTAATCCAATTCCGTGCGTGCTGTCGTATTTCGTTCCATCCGGATCGAGTAGCGCCATAGAAATACATCCGGACTTCTGATCGTTCGTTCGTGGTTTTAAATTCTTTTATTACGGAATCTAAAAAGTCACGGCAGCTCCAAGCTGGAGATTTTATGGTCGGGCATGCGTGTTCCATAGGGCTTTTTCTGATTCGTTAGAGGCACTTAATCTCTGTGCTAGGGCTTATGAGTTTGAAAATTTGCTCTGCATTGATTTTTGCGCTGTCGTTCACGAAGCTGTCGTTACGAAATACGACGCGCATCGGCTTCTGATTGGCTAGGGCTTTGATAAAATCTTCATTGAGGTCTGGCTCGAAGCAGGCGGCGAGTGAGTCTTTATCCACAAAAAACACGACTTTGTTGGCGATTTTTCTTTGGTCGAGCGTCAGCGCTAAATCTAACCCCCAGTCGACTAGCACTTGAAAGAGTAAGTCTTCGGCGGATCGATCCTCTTTGATATTATCGACATGACTCACGAGGTCGTCCTGCTTGACTGCATCGGGAGCATAGTATGTATCCGACATGTTCGAAGTGTCGATTTTTACGGCGCGGAATCCCGTATCAATATTTGGCGCGGTAGTGCCGTTTTCGGCCAAGATTTTTTTTCTGGCACGACGAATGCGCTCTTTGGCTAGGCTAGAGATAGTGCTGTAGCCATTTTTGAATGATTCCGACTCTTTTTCACACACTTCTTCTAATTGGACCAATATGAATCGTCGGGATGCTCCATCTTCAGCATTTAAGGCCATGACTGCATGAGCAGTGGTTGCTGAACCTGCGTAGAAATCCATAATGATATCTTCATCGTGAGTCACCGCCCGTAAAAGATATTTTATTAAGCCGGTTGGTTTAGGGTGGCTCATGACATCGGCACCAAACAGTGCACGTATTTCTTCTGTGGCATCTTCATTTGTCGGGATGCCATTGGTGCGATGGGAAAGCATATTCGCCGTCTTCTTTATCTCCCCTGATCGATTGATGTAGTTGGGGCGAAAGGGGATTTTACTGATGATGATTTCAGCTTTTTGCTTTATGAATTCATCCAATTTCTCCTGTGAGTATCTCCACTCTCCGCTTAGTCGAAATGAGTTTTCATTGCGCCCGTTTTTAATGGAAACTTGGTCCAAGAGTTCCGTTATAATATTTCCTTCGGACATGCCTTGCGGCTCTATTATTCCGTCGGGGAATTTGAACTGGACGGAGCCTGGCGGAAAGGTTAGATTACGGATTCCATTGCCGGCATTATTGAATGGGTATTTTTTACCGTCCTCAACGGTGCCGGCAGCGAATGCAGGCGAATTTGCGCGGTCTCGCGCATACGCGACAACGTATTCAGTGACTGTGCCCATATTGGCGCTGAGAAAGGATGGCTTTTTCTTCTTTTCCCAAATAAATGTTCCGCAATAATTTGCGTTCCCGAAAACCTCTTCGCAAAGTTTTAATAAATTGGCGTATTCATTGTCATCTATCGAAATAAAAATCACGCCATCATCGCGTAGGAGATTTCGGGCTAGTTTAAGGCGTGGGTAAAGCGAGGCTAGCCAGTCGGAATGAAATCGGCCATTGCTCACCTCGTTTATAAGCATGCGGCTTCCATCTTCATTTCGTTGGTTGGATTTCTGCAGATAAAGGGTTTTTGCCGATGAAAAATCATCATCGTAGAGAAAATCCCCGCCTGTGTTATATGGGGGATCGATATAGATTACCTTCACCTTTCCAAGATACGATTCTTGTAACAGCTTCAGGGCTTCGAGGTTATCGCCTTCAATAAAGAGGTTCTTTGTCGTATCAAAATCAACGCTTTCCTCGCGGCGGGGGCGGAGGGTTTTGGCAATGGGAGCATTGGCGGCGAGGAGGGCTTCGCGTTTACCGGGCCAGTCGAGATGGTAACGCTCTCGGGGTCCCTCCACTATTTGGCCGGAGAGTTCTTGGCGAAGCTGATCAAAGTCTATGGCGCGGTTGAGCTTCCCGGTCTTTTCATCCTTAGCTTCGGTCACGCAATTGGGGAATAGTGCAGCGATCTTCTCGATGTTGGCGGAGGTGAGGTCGGGGGAGTGGAGCTTAAGCTTGTCCATGGGTCGGGCGGATTAGATGCGGGCTAGAGTTTCGAGTTCGTGCGCGAGGGCACGCAAGGCGGCGTTCAGTTCCACCTTGCGATTAAATTGTTTTTCCCGCGCCAGACGGGTTTCGAGCTGGCGAAGCGACTTCTGCCTAGAGGTCAGGGCAACCCAGCGGGCTACCTGATCGGCGAGGCTTTCCCCATAGCGGGGAGCCAACGGGATGTGGGCACGGAGGAGCTGCTCGTGGAGGCGGGCGAGATCGAGCGCGACGGGCAGGGGCGAGCGAGCTGCGAGGGTGGGGCGAGGCTCGGTTTGAAAGGCGGCTTCGATAACCCATTTGGTCGAGTCGGCGGCGCTGGGGCGCTTGTAGGCGGCGGCGAAGCGGACGTGGTCGCCGTGGACCAGTTCAAACAAGAGCGGGAAGGGGATCGCTTGGTCGATGAGGCGCAGAAGAGAGGGATCCAGCGCCGGGGTCTTGAGCGCGAGGGCGAAGACTTGGATTTCTTCGATGCCGTCGCGGGCGGGCAGTTTAAGCGTCTCGGGCGAGAGTTTGTGCGTCCATGTGATGTCGGCGACCTGGGCGGCGAAGAGGACCTTGAGGCGTTTGGAGGCCGAGGCGTGAGCGTAAATCTTGGTCTTGGGGACGACTCGGTGCAGGGCGGTGGCGGGCGGATAAGCGAACATGGCGGCGCGCGTATCAGATCAGGAGGTAGGCGGTGACCCCGCCGGGAATGAGATCAGCCGGGATACGGCGGTCCAAGGTAACGAGCCTACCCTGCCGATGCACGGCGAGGCTGAGGAGGTAGTGATCGGTCAGGTGCTTGGAGACGGGTAGGCCGTCGAGACCGCGAACCGACAAGTCGTCGGGCCAGAAGCGGTGGCCTTCGTGCGCGCAAAGCTGACGCAGCGCGTTGCGGGCAAGCGCAGTGGAGCCAAGCCCCTTGGGGTAGCTGGGTTGACTGAGGATGCGGACAAAGCCGTTTTCCGTGATCGGGCAGGTGGCCCATCCGGCACGGTGATTGGCGAGAAAGAAGGTTTCCGCTTTCGCGTGGTGCTCGTGATCGGGATCGGCGAGCGCCAAAAGGACGTTGATATCGAGAAGATACATCGGCGCGCGTCAGATACCTTCCCGCTCCATGATCTCGTAAATCAGTTGGCTGGTCACCTTGACGCCGCGCTTTTTCAGGAGTGTCTCAATGACAAGGCGAGTGGTGCCGCCATCGGTGGAGGTGGCGTCGTAGATGACCAGAAAGGCAACAAGCTCGAAGTCGTCGAGGCCGCGGATGGGATCGACAAGGGCGGTGGTGCGTCCGGGGGTAAAAAGGCTGTCGATGTCCTTCTCCTCCTTATGGGCGATCATCGAGCGAATGGCCTGACCGAGGAGTTCGGAGTAGGCCTCCATGTGGCGCCCGTCCTTGGTGGCTTTGTTGAAGGGCTGATAAACCGAGGGGATGGGTTCGGCGCAGTCCTTGCAGGCGAGGCGGGCGAGATCGAGGAGGCGTTTGGCCTCGGTGTGGTTGGCGACGACCCGGCCATCCTCGCCGATGTAAACGAGGTAGTAGGGGTGAAGGCGGTTCTGGCGGTTGATGTTCACCCCGTCGTGGCGGTTGCGCAGGGTGAAGATGACGCCCGGCACAAGACCGCGCGCGGGATCGGCGGGGACGACGGCGTGCATGCCGTTGGGCACGTGGGCGAGGTCGGCGTGAGTCTTCACGTAGTTGACCAAATCCATGCGAAAATCGTTCAGGCCCAGGTCGGTGATGGAGACGCCGATCTTAAGGTCCTCAATGTCAAGCACCTCATCCTGGAGTTTGCGCAGCTGCTCGCGGCGGTAAGCGACGTCGTTGGCGCGGGCATCGAGGGGGTTGTCGTCGCCGGACGCGCTGAGGTCGGCGATGACCATGCGGTTTTCAACGCGCTCCTTGAGGTTGATGTATTCGTCGAGGGAGATGTCGGGCCAGAAGTTCACCAACTGGATGCACTTGTTTTTCGAACCAATGCGGTCGATGCGACCGAAGCGCTGGATGATGCGGACGGGATTCCAGTGGATGTCGTAGTTGATGAGGTAGTCGCAGTCCTGAAGGTTCTGGCCTTCTGAAATACAGTCGGTGCCGATGAGAATATCGATCTCGGCGGGTTCCTTGGGGAGGATGAGCGCCTTGTCCTTCGAGCGCGGGGAAAAGAGGGTCAGGAGCGACTGGAAGTCGTAGGCTTTTTTGAGGGTGCTGCGCTGATTGTTGCCGCCGGTAACCTCGGCGGTGTGGAGGCGCTGGTGCTTCAGGAATTCGGGCGCGAGTTGATCGAAAAGATAATGGGCCGTGTCCGCGAAGGCGGTGAAGATGATAACCTTTTTATTCCCCGGATTGATGGGCGAGCCGAGCTTGCTGAGGATGGTGGTGCGAAGGTGGTGGAGCTTGGCGTCATCGGACGGGGTGACCTTGCGCATCTCGTCGAGCAGGGCGTCGATGATGGCGAGATCAGCGCGCAGTTCATGCTGCCACCGAGGGAGATCCATGTCCGCGAGATTGAACTGAATCTTACCGCCGACTTTGGGATCGTCCGGATCGGGCAAGTCGGACTCGTCGTCAGGCTCTTGATCGGAGAAGACGGAGGAGACGTCGGCGAAGGACGGATCGCGTCCGGTTTTCTCATAGGTGTCTATCTTGGCCAGCGCTTGGCGGTAGTTGTTCGCGAGGCTGCCGAGGGTGAGACGAAAGGCTTGGACAGAGCTTTCGAGGCGTTTGAGCAGATTGACCGTCATCAACGCCTGGATGCCTTTTTCGCGGCCAGCCTGCTTGAGGTTCCCGTGGCCCTTTTCTTCGTCGGTGTCGTAGAGCGCCTCATACTGCGGGAGACGGCTGGGCTGCACGTAACCCAAGGGAGCATAGACCGCCAAGGTGAGGGATGTTAGGCGCTCGAAGATTTCGTTAAAACCAATGACGTCGGTGCGGTTTGTCAGTGGGCAGTGGAACGCGAGGGGTTTAAGCCGTTCGGGAAAGGTGCCGATGGACTGCGTATCGTAGTAGGTCTGGATGTGGCGCCGAGAGCGGGCGATGGTGACGCTGTCGAGCAGCTCAAAGAAATCGAAGTCCAAGGCGGTGAGGATAGCCGAAGCGGTGCGGTCGGCCGGCGGCAGTTCGGACCATGCGTTGAACGCGGCTTGGGCGCGGCGGAAAATCTCGTCGATGTCTTTGCCGACCTTGAGCTTCGCGCTGAGACGCTCGGGTTCGCCCTCATAGGCGAGGGCCAGTTGGTTTTTGAGATCGGCGAAGCGGTTGTTCACCGGAGTCGCGGAGAGCATGAGGACTTTGGTCTTCACGCCTTGGCGCACGACTTGGTTTAGCAGGCGTTGATAGCGGGTTTCGCGTTCGTCGTCACCGAAGGCGTTATTCCGGAAGTTGTGCGACTCGTCGATGACCACGAGGTCGTAGTTGCCCCAGTTGACGCGGTTGAGCGGCAGGCCACCGACGGACATTCCGCTTTCGCGAAGGAGGTCGGTGTGGCAAAGCACGTCGTAGCCGAAGCGATCCTTGGCGAAGATATTGGTGACGAGATTGCCTTTGTAGGTGAGCCAGTTGTCGGCGAGCTTCTTCGGGCAGAGGACCAAGACGGACTTGTTGCGCAGCTCGTAGTATTTGACGACGGCGAGGGCGGTGAAGGTTTTTCCCAAGCCGACGCTATCTGCGAGGATACAGCCGTTAAAGGTTTCCAGTTTGTTAATGATGCCGGTAGCGGCGTCGCGCTGGAAGTTGAAGAGCTTTTGCCAGACGAGGCTGTCTTGGTAGCCGGTGCGATCATTGGGCAGGAGATCGGCGCTGATGTCTTCCAGGAACTCGCTGAAAATATTATAGAGCATCAGGAAGTAGATGCGCTCGGGCGAGTTCTCCTGATAGACCGATGCGATGTGGTCGCAGAGGCGGGCGGTGACGTCTTCCAGTTTCTGAGGGTTGTTCCAGATTTGGTCGAACAGCTCCACATAGGTTTCGGATACGGGCTTGTCGTCGAATTTGTTTACGAAGTTCGAAACGGCATTGCCCTTTTCGTAACCGAGATCGACGGCGGTGAAGCCGTGGATCGGCATATAAACCGATTGGCCGGAGTCGGAGACGACCGCAGTAAACTGCTGCATAGCGGCATTACTGCGGTTGGAGCGAAAGATCGCTTTCTTTCGCATCCAATCGGCGCATTCCTTGGCAATGGCCCGCTGTGTTAGCTCATTGCGCAAGCGCACCTCGAACTCGCTTCCGTAAAGGCTACGCTCCCGCTCAAGTTTCGGAATGTGGAATTCACGGTGGTCTTTTTTGACCTTATCCGTGGCCTCGCCAGGCACAAAAGTAGGCGAAGTAAAAATGAACTCCAAGGAGTCAATCTGCTGCAATTCAGACTTTAGCGCTTCGTATGCATAGATGGAGAAGCAGGAAGCGGCGATTTTTAGCTTAGCGCCCGGTTTGATGCTTTTCTTTAGATCATCTCCTAGCAGCAGGTTGACGTTGTCGATGATCTGCATGGGTGGCTGGGCAGGATGCCCTTTGGAAACGGAACTGGTGCGTTAAAAAACTGCAACGCAGTTGTTGCTACGGGGCAGCGCAAATGGCGCCAAGCTCGCGGCGGGGCACTGAGTGGAGAACGAGTTCGAGGCCAAGGCTGCCAAGATCCAAGCCGGCGAGTTTGGGCTTCCGGCAGGCGGCAAGCGGGGATCGGGGAAATACCGATGCGGGCGGCGAAAAGTGGCGGCGGCGGGCGGGACTTGATTCGTTTTTGTGGAGCGTGGGGCAGATGCATCGTGGCTTGTCGCGGTGTGGCGGGGGCTTCTGGCTGGCACGCATCATGGACGCGCTTCCTCCTCCCATACCCCGGCTCGAAACAAAGGACGGGGAGCATCTGCGGCTCATCGCGGTGTTTCACTACGTGCTGGCCGGCCTGTCGGTGGCCGGGCTCGGGTTTCTGGTCGTGCATCGCCTTTTCATGAACCTGTTTTTTGCGAACCCCGAAATGTGGAAGGACGCGAAGGGCGGGCCGCCGCCAGAGGCGTTTTTCGCGATCCTTGCGTGGTTTTACCTCTTCTTCGGCGCGCTGATCGTGCTGGCCGGGGTGGCGAATCTGGTGTCGGCGCGGTGCATTCAAAAACGGCGCTGGCGCACCTTCTCGTTGGTCGTGGCGGGCATCAACTGCATGCAGGTGCCCTTCGGCACCGCGCTGGGCGTGTTTACGTTTATCGTGCTGCTGCGCGATTCGGTGCGCGGTCTCTACGCGCGGACCGAAGGATGATGCCGGCAACCGCCCTCGATATTTGGATTTTTGACGCAAAGGACGCGAAGGACGCGAAGGGGCGCAAAGGAAGACAAAGGCGCGGGATGAACGGACGGACGAAACGACTCCGTCGTTCCGCTACGGGGACGGGCTGAATCGGCGGAGGGAATTAACCACGGATTACACAGAGAGCACGGATAGAATCGGTTAAGCATCAAGTATGGTTAACTCATGCTCACCCGCAGGGTGCGTGCAGGGAACTCTGCAAGGTCTGGATCAGGGATGGATCGGTGGCGGCGGTGGACGCGGCGATGGCCGGGCGCGTCGTGAAGGAGGGATTTTCGGTTCGGCGCTTCGACGGGTGGGAATCGATGAAACGCGCGGCCGACGAAGCGACGGACGAAGCGTTCGAGGCGCGAATCCGGCGCGGGCTTTATATCACAGCTTCCGAGCAGTAGGATTTTTGACGCAAAGGACGCGAAGTGAGATTGCCTCGATTTGG
>LLBY010010550.1_pt9 | contig 14090 bp, 13 predicted proteins | sample 1489401 | NCBI WGS metagenome assembly LLBY01 (sample SAMN04092656, study PRJNA295927) | soil metagenome | biome: Soil prokaryotic community; feature: Bulk soil; isolation source: soil from tomato rhizosphere | host: tomato cultivar Hawaii 7996 | place: South Korea | collected 2011-11-01 | reverse complement strand
AGATTTTGCATACAGGCTCTAGTCTCGATACGGGCTTCACAGTAGGCGCTCTGCCCTACTCGACCAGTGGCTCCTCGCAATGACACGAAAATGACTCTCGTCTCCATCATCACTCCCTCCTATAACCAGGCTCCTTACCTCGAGCAGACGATCCAGTCGGTGCTCGGGCAGGATTATCCGCGCATCGAATATATTGTGGTCGATGGCGGCTCGACCGATAACTCTGCCGAGATCATTCAGAAGTATGCGGACCGCCTGGCGTACTGGATCTCGGAAAAGGACAGCGGCCAGGCCGAAGCCATCAACAAGGGGTTTGCGCGCGCCAACGGCGAGATCGTCGCCTGGCTGAACTCAGATGACTACTACATGCTCAACACAGTCTCATTCGCCGTACGCAGTTTCGAGCAGAACCCGGACGTGGTGATGGCCTACGGGGATATGCTTGCTGTCGATAGCGAGGGGCAGACGATCAACGTGTTGAAATACAGGCAGTTATCTCTGGAAGATCTGTTGTGTTTTCAGATCATCGGTCAGCCGAGCGTTTTCTTTCGACGCTCTGCTCTCGAAAAAACGGGACGGCTGGAACCCAGCTTTCATTTCATGCTCGATCACCACCTCTGGATCAGGCTGGCGCAGCAGGGCAGGATTCTGCACGTGCCGCAGGTCTGGTCGGCGGCGCGCTATCACTCTCTGGCAAAAAACCGCGCCCGGGCCGCCGAGTTTGGGCGTGAGGCCTTCCGGGTGCTGGATTGGGCCAAGAACCAGCCGGAGCTAGCGGATTCTGTTTCCAGGGTGGGACGACGCGCCCTCGCCTCCGCGCATCGCTACGACGCGCGCTACCTGCTCGATGGAGGTCAGCCTGCCGCCGCGCTGGGGGCCTGGTTCCGGGCGCTCTTCATCCATCCCCCGACGGCACTGGGACGCCTAAACCTCTTCGTTTCTGCCATCCTGGTTTTGACAGGGTTGAGCCGTTTGCGGGAGGCGATCCTGCGCCGCCGCCAGCGGAAGCTTTCTGGGAATAAGTAAAAGTCTGAATCTGATAAAATACTTCGGCTTATGTCCCAGACATCTTTTTTTTCGTCCCGGGCGGCGCGAACCTTCGCGCTGATTTTGCTTTTTGGCGCGGCGCTGACGATTCGTCTCTACGACATCACTGACCTGCCCCTGGACTTTCACCCTACGCGCCAGCTGGTCTCGTTCATCAAGGCGCGTGGGATGTATTACCAAACCAAACCGGACGGCGTTTCCGCGCAGGAAGTGAAGACGGCCGTCCGTTTCGCAAAGCTCAAGTCTGATATCGAGCCCACTGTTTTTGAGAGCCTGGTTGCCTTCACGTACCGCTTCACGGGGGAGAAGCTGTGGGTGCCGCGGATGTATGCCTCCCTTTTTTGGTTAGCCGGCGGAATTTTTCTTTTTCTCCTTTCACGTGACTTTGTTTCCTTCGATGGCGCGCTCGTCTCCACTGCCTATTATCTGGTGTTCCCCTATGCGATCATCGGCAGCCGGAGCTTTCAACCCGACGTGCTGATGATCCTGCTGGTGCTGGGATTCTGGTGGGCCTTCGCACGATGGAATCGATTTCCATCATGGAGCTATGCAGTTCTTGCGGGACTCCTGGGTGGGCTGGCGATCTTCATCAAGTTTTCGGCCGCGTTTTTTGTGATTGGCGGCGCGCTGGGGCTTGTGCTGTCACGATTGAGCTTGCGCGACTTGCTTCGCAATGTCCAGGTATGGGTGATCGCGTTGCTCGGGGCGCTGCCTGCCGCGCTGTATCTGCTCTATGGGATCTTCGTCCGCGGCGACCTGGCCAGCCAGTTCAGTGGACGCTTCGTGCCGGCCTTGTTGTTCAATCCGGTTAACTATCTCCAGTGGGAAGTCAAGATGAGCATGGCGGCAGGCGGACTGTTCGTCATGCTGGCCATGCTCGGACTCTTTCTAACCCAGGACAGACATTTGCGAATCTTTCTGTATGGGTTATGGGGTTCGTATATTCTATTTGGGCTTTTCTTTAATTACCACATTGCCACGCACGATTACTATCACCTGCCGTTCATCCCGATTGTGGGGCTGTCGTTAGCGCCGCTGGGGGAGGGGCTCTTCGCGCGTCTAAGGGAATCGACCGTCCAACCCTGGGCGAGAATCGTCATATATTTCATTCTGATCTTTGGCTTGTTCTCCGTGGCATGGGATGTCCGCAATCAGATGAAGGCCGTGGATTACCGTCCGCAGGCCGCGATGTGGGCAGAGATCGGCGAACGGTTGGACGACGATGCACGTGTCGTGGCGTTGACTCAGGACTACGGCTCACGCCTCGAGTACTGGGGCTGGCAGGAATCGGCGAACTGGCCCTATCTTGGGGACGCGGGCTACGCCAATGTCCGCAGCGGAAGGATGACATTCGACGATCTATTCGACCGTTTTTCGTCGCAAATGAGCCACTTTCTGGTGACCGACTTTGAAGAATTAGAGCGCCAGCCTGAGCTCAAAGAGCGCCTTTTCAGCTTCTATCCGGTTTCCGCCGAGGGGGAGGGTTACCTGATCTTCGATTTGAAAAACCCGTTGCCACAGGATCCCAATGGATCATGACCGCGCCTGAGCTTTCCATCATCATCCCCGCCTACAACGAGGAAGCTCTGATCATAAGCACGTTGGATGATTTGGACTCCTATCTCTCTGCGCGCCCTGAGACCTATGAGATCATCGTCGTGGACGACGGAAGCTACGATAAAATGGCGGACTGCATCCGAGAATGGCAGAAGCAGAGCCGTGCGGACCTGCACCTGTTGATCAACGAGAAGAATATGGGCAAAGGATTTTCCATCCGGCGCGGCGTGATGGAAAGCCGCGGACGATTTATCGTCTTCATCGATGCCGACTTGCCGTACGAGCTGGATACCATCGATGGTTTCTTGGATGCCCTGCGAAGCGGATATGACCTTGCTATTGGCTCACGGGTCTTGCCAGGCTCTCAGGTGAAAGGCGTGCCCATCCTGCGCTACATCTCGGGGCAAATCTTTTCGTGGATGGTGCAGGCGGTGTTGTTTCAAGGCCTGCCGGATACGCAGTGCGGATTCAAGAGTTTTCGATCAGACGCCGCGCGCGAAATCTTTCGCCGCGTGACGATCGGCGGCTTCGGCTTCGACGTCGAGATGCTGTTCGTGGCGCGTAAACTGAGATTTGCCATTCAGCCCATCGCGGTGCAAATGATCGACCATCGCCATCGCAGCCGTGTCCGTTTGATCATCGACTCGTTCAAGATGTTTGCCAATCTGTTCATGGTGCGCTGGAACGATTTACAGGGCAAGTATAACTAGGAGAATCGCAATTGTCTTTTGATTATCATTCCGTCGCGGGCGATTACCAGTACCGGGCCCTGCACGCCGGGCACCCCATGCAGCGCTTCTGGCATCGAGGCAAGCTGGTCATGATCGACCGGCTGATCCGTCCGCATTTGCGGGCCGGGTCACGCCTGCTCGAGATCGGATGCGGAGCAGGCAACCTGCTCCTGCAGGCGACCATCGCAGGGAGTTATCCGGTAGCATTGGATCTCTCGATGCAGGCGCTGACGTTCGTCCGCTCTCGCCTGGAGGAGGCGCGGTCCGGTCCCGACGCACCAAATGGCTTTGTCTGTACGCAAGCGATCGGCGAATCCCTGCCTTTTCCTAAGGATACCTTTGATTGCATCCTGCTCTCGGAGGTGATCGAGCATCTCGAAGCACCCGAGATTTCCCTCCAAGAGGCGATACGCGTGCTTTGCCCAGGCGGGCGGCTTTTGGTCACGACGCCAAACTATCGCAGTTTTTGGCCTCTTATGGAATGGGCTGTGGATCGTCTGAATATGGCGCCGAAGATGGCTGGAGAGCAGCATATCAGCCGCTTCCATCCTTCTTCGTTAAAAAGAATGCTGGTCGAATCAGGCTCAGGGTTGGAGTACGCGGGTTCGATCTATTCCCTCAGTCCTTTTCTCGCCCTGCTCTCGCCGGAGTGGGCGGCGCGCCAGTTACAGCGTGAGTTGAATAGTCGCTCTCCCTTCGGGATGATCCTGGTGGCCGTGGCGGTAAAACCATGAACGATTCACGAAACCATCTGCAAGCCTCCGAAGATCCTTTCTTTAAGCTTGCTCTTTCGATGGGGATCGTTACGGCACTGTCTGCGCTGGCATTGTACGCCTATCTGGGGATCTTCTCACGCTACGCGAGCGACGATTATTGTCTTTCCGCGTTTTTCCTGACGGATGATTTTTTGGGCGCCATGGTTCGGCGATATATGGGCGCCTCGAGCCGGTATACCAATATTCTTTTTATCGGTCTGTCGGATAAACTCTTTGGCTGGTACAACGTCGCCATCCTACCGGCGCTGATGCTGAGCCTGTTTGTGCTCGGCATGTATCTGTTCCTGAAAGCGCTTTCCGAAATGCTCCAATGGGGATGGAGCCGCGCGGTGATATTCCTGCTGGCCCTTCTTGTGGTCTACTTCTCGGTCACACAGGCCCCCGATTTATACGAGACCCTGTACTGGCGCGCGGGGATGACGTCGCATTTTGCGCCGGTGGTTTTTCTTCCCTTTTTGGGGGCGTTCCTGCTCCGGCAGCTCAGAAACGCAAGAGAGAGCTTACCTCCTCTTTGGATTCAGGTCGCGTCTTTCCTGATTCCCTTTATGATTGGCGGACTCTCTGAGCCTCCCACCGCATTGATGATCACAATCCTGGGCCTGGCAATCCTGGCTGCCTGGCGATGGAGTGACGCCCGCAAACGGCGGTCCACTCTGATCCTTTTATTCTGGTCGCTGGCTGGCGCGGTCGGGGCATTACTTGTGATGGCGCTGGCTCCTGCCAACTCGCTTCGTCTGCAAACTCCACCGCCGCCTCTCTTGGAACTGGTGACAAAGGTTATTTATTACCCGTCTTTCTTTGTTATGGGTACCCTGCGGACGCTGCCTATACCCACGCTGATCTCTATTGCTGTGCCCGCCATGCTTTTTTATGTAAAATATATTAATTCGTCTCGAGAGCTTTCCAAAGAGGAGCGCAACCGCCTTGGACTTCTGATGCTGATCGTGCTGGCGTTGGCCTATCTTTTTATCGCTGCCAGTTTCGCGCCAAGCGTTTACGGTCAGTCGTACCCGGTGCCGCGCGCCCGCTTTACTGCCCGAGTCGTCATGACCGTCGCCTTGATGACCGAAGGCGCGCTGATCGGGATTTTGGCGGCACAGGTTCGAGTGAGGTCTTTTCAACAGTTGTCCCTGCGAAATGTTGCGATCCTTCTCCTGGCGATCCTTGCTTTATATCCTTTACGAACCCTCGGGCGGACGCTCGAAGATGCCCCTGTCTACCAGCAGCGTGCCGCCGTGTGGGACGCGCGCGAAGCGGAAATCCTTGCCATGAAGGCCCAGGGACAGCAGGATTTGGTCGTTCGGTTTTTGTCGGAGGCGCCCGTCCAGGATCTGGGCGATCATAAGGGATACCGCTTAAATCGCTGCGCCGCAACCCTGTATGGCGTAAACACGATCGTGGCTGTGCCGATGGACGATCAATAACATGAGTGAGCGCGACCTGATTCCGATCCTGGTCACCGGCGCCCATCGCAGCGGGACGACGTGGGCCGGCAAGATGCTTGCCGCGGATGCATGTACCGCCTATATCAGCGAGCCGTTGAACGTCTTGCATCGTCCCGGGGTGTTTCGCACAAGGGTCAAGTATTGGTACCAGTACGTTTGTGAAGACAATGAAGATGAGTTTCTTCCGGCCTTCCACGAATTGCTGGAGTTTGATTACCACCTCTGGGATGAGATTCGCTCGCTCCGCTCGCGGCGCGACGTCCTGCGCATGGGACGCGATTTTTTCATCTTCTACAATGGGCTGATGCGGGGGCAGCGCGCCCTGCTCAAGGATCCGTTTGCGGTCTTTTCCGCGCCGTGGTTTGCGAAGCGACTGAAGTGTCACGTGATCATCACGGTTCGCCATCCGGCTGCGTTTGCGAGCAGTCTCAAGCGCCTCCACTGGCCGTTTGATTTTCAGGATCTACTGAACCAGCCTCTGCTCATGCGCGATCACCTGGAGCCCTATCGAGCGGAGATGGAATCTGTCCATCCAGAGGATGTGATCGGCCAGGCAGCTCTGCTCTGGAAGCTGATCTATCGCTCGGTCCACCTAAGCCGCGAACTTCATCCCGAGTTCCTGGTCGTGCGCCATGAGGACCTCTCCCTCGACCCGATTCCCGGCTACCGCGCCTTATATGAGTCGCTTGGCCTTGAGTTTACACCACGCGTCGAAAAGACCATCTTGAATTCGAGCAGCTCAGAAAACCCCGGAGAGCTCCCTCGTAAAAAAGTGCATGCCGTCAGGCTCGATAGCCGGGCGAATGTGGATAATTGGAAAAAAAGATTGACTACAGAAGAGATCGAGCGCATCCGTATGGTGACGGCGGAAGTTTCTGCATTGTATTATTCCGATGCGGAGTGGTGAACCTCACACGCATCGTATAGGAGATTTCAACGAATGAACAATTTCTCAAAAACGATCCAACGCGATCTACAGCAGGATGACCTGATCGTGATTGCCGGGGCAGGGGGGTTTATCGGCGGCTCGCTGGTTCGTTACTTCCATGACCTGGGCTTTACCCACATCCGCGCCGTAGACAAGAAACCTTTGTCGAACTGGTACCAGCGTATTCCCGGCGTGGAGAACCTGTGCCTCGATTTAAGTGAGCGCGACAACTGCGCCCGCGTCGTGGAAAATGCGGTCGAGGTCTATAACCTGGCCGCAGATATGGGAGGCATGGGGTTTATCGAGCGCTTCCGGGTGGAGTGTATGCGTTCGTCTCTGATCAATATCCATATGCTCGAGGCTGCGTATCAGGCAGGCGTTAACCGTTTCTTCTTTTCTTCCTCGGCCTGTGTCTATAACATCGAGCTGCAGCAGGATCCGAATGTGCGGGCGCTGAAGGAGTCAGATGCGTACCCGGCAATGGCAGAGCGCGGCTACGGCTGGGAAAAACTCTTTGCCGAGATGCTCTGCCAGGAATATTGGGCGGAGCGGCATATGAAGACGTTCATCGCGCGCTTCCACAACGTCTACGGCCCCAACGGCACGTGGGACGGTGGGCGCGAAAAGGCCCCGGCCGCGATCTGTCGTAAAGTGATCCAGGCCAGGGACAGCGGGAACTATGAAATCATGATCTGGGGCGATGGCACGCAGACGCGCAGCTTCACCTACATCGAGGATTGTGTATTGGGGATCGATAAGATCGTCCACTGCGATGAGCTGGTGGCCATGCCGATCAACCTCGGTTCCAGTGAGCTGATCTCTGTGGATGAGTTGGTCAGCCTGGCAGAAGAGATCGGAGGCGTAAGGCTGAATCGCAAGTATGATCTTAACGCACCCCGAGGGGTGGCGGGGCGCAACAGCGACAATACTTTTATCAAGCAGGTTTTTGGCTGGGAACCTTCTACTCCCTTCAAGGAAGGATTGACCAATACCTATCGCTGGATCGAAGGACAATACTACGCCCGCAAAGCCGGCGAGCGCGTGGTCGAAGATACAATGTAATACTTACCTTCGAATGCCGGGATTCTGAGCGATGAATGGCAAGCTTCCTATTTTAACGTAAGAATTTTTCGCAGCCGCAAACGGAACTTCCAGGGCATCCAGGCGTAAAGCAGTTTACGGGCGTACATTCTTAGGCGCAGCCAGGAGAGCCAGCTTCCCCCTTCACGCTCCAGGACGCGCAGCATATCCGGGTAGCAGCGGTCATCGTTGATGATCGTCTTGCCGGCGCCGTGGATGCGGAATTTTGCCCAGCGCCTGGGAACGTACAACACCTGGGATACTTTCGCAATACGCACCCACAGGTCATAATCGAAGCTGAAGAACAGGGTGAGGTCCAGGGGCCCCACCTGCCGCCAGACGTCCGCGCGGAAGAACGTGGTGGCTTGAGGGATGTGGACCGAACCCCGCAGCATCTGGCGATAACTTGTCTGCTTGGAGCCGAACTGGCCGACGGTGACCCCAGAGTCGTCGATCAGGTCCGCGTCCCCGTAGATCATGCCGACCTCGGGATGGCTTTGTAAAACCGAGACGGCTTCTGAAACGGCGCCCGAGAAGTAAATGTCGTCTGAATTCAACCAGGCCAAAACGTCCCCGGTGGCGCGCGCAAACCCTTTATTCAGCGCGTCGGCATGCCCCTTATCCTTCTCGGAGACCCACCACGCCAGACGATCCGCATATTTTTGGATGACTTCGACACTATCGTCTTTTGAGCCGCCATCCACGACGATGTACTCGATATTCGGGTAGTCCTGTTCCAGGACAGAATGGATGGAAGCTTCCAGAAATTGGCCCTGATTATAGGATGGGGTGATAATGGATACTTTGGGAAGCGTAGAAAGTGAGCTCATAAGGAGGAGAAAAATTATAGCATCTTATCAGGACTCAAAGTCTCCAGACTTTGCTACTTTTTGCCAAAGTCTGGAGACTTTGGAATCCACAAATCCTATATAATTGGACGGACCTACCATGCTGCTTTCAATTGTGACACCTTCTTTCAACCAAGGCCGTTATATCGAAGAGACGATCCGGTCTGTGCTTTCGCAGGATTATCCTCACGTCGAGTATCTGATCATAGACGGCGCCTCCACTGACTCTACTGTAGACATTTTAAGGAAGTATCAGCATAAACTTACCTGGTGGGTGAGTGAAAAAGACCAGGGCCAGACCGATGCCATCAACAAGGGATTTGCGCGGGCGCAAGGCGATGTACTTGCCTGGATCAATTCGGATGACACCTTTGAGCCCGGTGCGTTTACGGCCGCGATGACCTGCTTAAAGGACCATCCCCAGGTTGGGATGGTCTATGGCGATTGTAACTATATCAATGAGTCTGGCGTTGTGATCGGAAAATTCCATGCGGCTCAGACGACTTACCAGTTACTTCGGCAGGGCTATACCCACATCCCGCAGCAGACCATGTTCCTGCGCGCGGAGTTATGGAGACGGGTCGGTCCGCTGGACCCCTCCTTCTACTTTGCCATGGACTATGATCTATGGACTCGGATCGCTGCACGCGCACCGATCAAGTACATCCCACAGACGTGGGCCAACTTTCGGCTGCACACCGCTGGCAAGACGGTCCTTGCCGACGAACGCTGTTGGCCCGAAATGATCCGCGTCCATTACAGGGATGGCGGCTCTCCTTTTTCGCTCATTGTTGCCAAATATTATCTGCGCAAATTCATGGCGCCCCTCTGGAACCGTCGCAAACACAGCATGCTGAAAAAGGCGTCAAACGTTTCCAGACGTTGGATTGCTCCTTAGGCAGAGATGCACTGGTTATTTTCGCCTCCCTCTATCGACGATCTCATTCGCTTATTCAAGGCCTGGCGGTTCTGGTCTGTCGGTGCGTTGATCGGCGCTTTGCTGGGGGCCGGGCTGTATTACATCGCTCCGCCGCCGTATCGTGCTCACGCCACCGTCCTGGTGGATTTCAATCTCGAGCAAGCCTGGCCGGAAGAGACAGACCGCCAGCAGTTTTATTATCTCGAGCGCGAGTCCCGCAAGCTGGAAGAGATTGCCTGGTCTGACCTGGTGATGGGATTGGTTGTCGAATCGGTGGGAGATGTCACGATCGAGGAGCTGCGTAACGGGACGCTATCGCTTAGCCAGCCTGCAGAGGGCGGCTGGAATTTCTATGCCGATGATCGTGACCCGGAGCGCGCGGCGGAGCTTGCCTCCGCCTGGTCGCAGGTATTTGTGGAACAGGTCCGTTTGCGGACGGGACTGCTGGAAGGACCCAATGAATATATCGAAGCGACCCGCACACGTGCGGCGCAGATGCCCACAGACCGCAGTCTGTCGCTCAGCACGTACCTTTTTGTCGGCGCGATCCTGTTTCTGGCAATCAGCTCCTTTCTCGTACTATTTTTCAGCAGGCCCAAATGAGAAGCTCAGCTACTTCCCGGCTGACCGTGGTACATATTTCACGTTTTTTATGGGCTGCAGCTTTATTTACATTGCCTGTGACGAGCTTTCGTTATTTCCCGTTCCTGGGTGAAACTACCTATGTCCGTCCGTTGTCGCTTTACCCGGTCGCCTTCCTGCTTCCGCTCCTGGTCTTTCAACTCGTCCAGGGAAGAACATCCTTCCCACGTGCCGGGACGCTGACCCCGCTACTGGCCTTCGTGCTGCTGGCACTCGCGGCGACAGGCTTTGGGCTGCTTCTCGATCCGCTGCCAATGCGCGGCTTTGAATACCCGGGGCGTGTCCTGCGTGCCTGGATCACAGTCTTGATCGGGCTGGCCTTTTTCCTCGCGGCCGTCTGGATGAACCGCACGGAAGAAGATCTGCGGTTCTCAATTCGATGGCTGCTGGCGGGTTTCGTGATGAATATCCTCTGGAGCGGCGTGCAGGCACTTGCCTTTTATACGTCGCTGCTCGAAAAAGTGACGGTCACGCACTGGCAGCTTGCCTTCTCGATGCGCGAGCTGGTGAGGAACAACCGCGTGTCAGGGATGGCCTATGAGCCTGCCTGGCTTGCAGGGCAGATCGCGACCGTCTATCTGCCGTGGCTTGTTGCCTCTCTGCTGACACGCTGGCGCGCCACGCGCTTCAAATGGCTGGAAGTGATCTTATTGGGCTTTGCCCTGGTGCTGCTACTGGCGACGTTCTCACGCGGCGGGTTGCTGACTGCCGTGGTCGCCTTGCTCTTGACGTTTCTGCTGGTAGGCCGGAGGGAAATGCGCGCGGCATGGAACTGGTTTGCCGCAGGTTTTCAACGAGGAGGCAACTGGCTTTTGCGTGCCGGGGTCATCCTTGTGTTGATGGTCTCACTGCTGGGGGCCGGATTGTTCCTGAGCCAGAAGGGATACATTACCCGTCTGTTCCGTACTCGGGCAGACAGTGTGGAAGATTTCATCATCGAAAATTCGGCAGGTGCGCGTGCTGCGTATACTTTCGGCGCATTGGGCGCTTATAATAAGAGTCCGATGATAGGCGTGGGTCTGGGAGCAAGTGGCTTCTATATTTATGATCACCTGCCAGACTGGGCGCTGACCAGTGTGCCGGAGATAGCCCGTCAGCTAAGTCCTGAAGCCCGTCTGTACCCGAATCCGAAAAATTTGTACATACGCCTGCTCACCGAAACGGGCCTGGTTGGTTTCTTTGTCTTTATTGCCTTCCTGTTTTCTATACTAGGTGACGCTTTGCGAGCATGGCAGTCCCGCGCCATGCTCGGACGTTATCTTGGTATCGCCGGACTCTTTTCCTGGTTCGCGCTGGCGCTCTATAATGTGACACAGGATTCATTTGCCACACCGAATCTCTGGATCAACTTCGGTATCCTTGTAGGAATGACTGCCTTTATGCAGGACTATGAGAACAGCATCTCTTCCCCTGTCTCTGCTGCCGGGGATAGCAGCTGAGCGATTGGAGCCACAATGATCGTACTTTCCGTTGGTATGCCGCGTGCAGGCTCGGGCTGGCACTATAATCTTGTCCACGATTTGATGATGACCGCAGGCGCTGTCGATGCGCATGAGATCCGGGAACGGTATCGACTACAGCGCATTTTGACGGAAGTGAATTGCAACATTGGTGTGCTGTCGGCGCGGCGGTTGGCGCTGGTGACTCTGCCTGCGTTGATGGGGAATACGTTTGCGATCAAAGCCCACTCGGGTCCGACCTTCGCTTCACGGCTTTTGCAGCGGGCAGGCTTGCTGCGGATTACCTACATTTATCGCGATCCACGCGATACGGTGCTCTCTGCCTACGAGTTTGGTCAGCGCGCCCTGGCAAAGGGCCGCCCCAACGCTTTTTCTCACCTGACTGGCTTTCAAAACAGCGTGGACTTCACCTTAAATTACGTCCACATCTGGGAAAAGTGGATGCAAGAGAAAGATGTTCTCGTTACCCGTTATGAAGATATGCTTACAAATTATGATCATGCGGTCGCGCGTCTGGTTCACTTCCTCAAGTTAGATGGAAGCAAACCCGATGTACAGGATGTGATCGCTTCCTATCGCCCTGAGGCAGCGGAGGGGCAGCAGGGACTGCATTTCCACAAAGGCAAAATCGGACGATTCCGCGAGGCGTATAACGCCGAAGAGCAGGCTATCCTGAATAAAACGCTTGGTCCGTATCTGGAACGAATGGGATACGAGATTTAACCCCTTTTAGAAAGCACGGAGGCGGGTGTTCAGTAGCAGATGTATTACTAATCTGTAAGGCGGGCTTTTACAATCATTTTCGAGTATCATTATCTCATGCTGCGTCGCTTTGAAACACCGTATATTGCTGACTGGTTTGCTGCGTCCCTGCGCTGGATCGTATTGGCCAGCCTGGTCGTGGCCCTTGCATCTCAGAGTCAGCTGCATACAGTACCGTTCTGGCCATTGACTGCCATTTTTGTGTGGAACACGGTGATGAGTTTGCTGGCGGTGTTCAGCGTCAGAGCACGTTTTTTTCACAGGCAGATCGTCCTGACGATTGACCTTCTCCTCGCCGCCGCGTTTTTCTGGCTGCAGAGCCGGGTGGGCAGCACACCGAGCTGGGTAGGGCTGATCCCTATTCTGACTGGTGCCGTTTATTTTGAAGCCCTGGGGGCATTCATTGTGGCGCCCTTATTTGCCATCTGGCAAACAGTGATTGGGGAGGGCGTCTTTTACAGTGACTTTACCTTTTTGCGCGAGGTCAGCCTGACCTTGCTGGCCGGCTTAATCGCCGGGATTGGCGGTCGTTTCATCATGAGGCGATTACGCACGTCCCGGCAGACCAAGCTGGATGTGGAAGAACGCCAGCGACGTATGGAACGTGAACGCCTGCGCGCGATCTACGAGCTCAGCTCCACGCTGACCGCGACGCTGAGTTACCGGCGCGTGCTCGATACAGCGCTGGACCTTGCCTATAACGCTCTGAATCCGAATCCCGACCCCGATGAACCCGATCCGGAGGAGCGATTGGTCAGCGCCGTCTTTTTGTTCCGCGAAAATGAATTACGCATTGGCTCGGCGCGCCGCTTCACCAATGCCGATCTGCGCATCAACCTCCAGGGCAACGAGGGCATTCTCAAAAAGCTGCTGGATGGCGGCGACGCGATACTGACAACAGACATTGGTTACGACCCCGAGCTGGGACGCATCATCGCGCTCCGTTCCTGCTCCTCTGCGTATTGCTTTCCCTTGCGAAGCGGATTCAACGTTTACGGCGCGATGCTGTTCGCCCACCCGGACTCCAACTACTTTACACGAGAGCGCTGTGACCTGCTCGACATCATCGGGCGCCAGGCCGTGATTGCGGTCCAGAACGCGCGCCTGTACCAGGATCTGGTCGAGGAGAAGGAGCGCATGATCGAAGTGCAGGAGGAAGCGCGCAAAAAGCTGGCACGTGACCTGCACGACGGTCCCACGCAGTCGGTGGCAGCGATGGCCATGCGCATCAATCTGGCTCGCCGCATGATGGCGAAAGATACGAAGGAAGCAACCAACGAGCTGGTGAAGATCGAGGAGCTTGCGCACCGCACGACAAAGGAGATCCGCCACATGCTCTTCACACTGCGCCCGCTGATCCTGGAGTCACAGGGCTTGAACGCTGCCCTGCAGGCTATGGCGGAAAAGATGCGTGAGACGTTCTCGCAGAATGTGATCATCAACGTGGACGATGCCGTCCTGAACGAGATGGAAATGGGTAAGCAGGGTGTGGTCTTCTACATCATCGAAGAAGCGACGAACAATGCCCGCAAACACGCGAACGCCCCGCATATCTGGGTGAGATTGCGCCCATTTGAAAAAGAGATCGCGTTACTGGAGATCGAAGACGATGGGCTCGGCTTCGACGTGGCAGCGGTGAACAAATCCTATGATAAACGCGGCAGCCTGGGGATGGTCAACTTAAAAGAGCGCACGGAGCTGGTGAATGGTTTGCTCAACATCGACTCCGCGCCGGGGAAAGGGACCCGCGTCCAGGTCTACATCCCGCTCAGCGAGGAAGCTGCGGATCGTTTGCATCACGGGAAGATGTAGATGCTTCAGTTGATTTGAACAATTGATCTAAGGTTTGCTTGGCATTCCTCACCGCCCTTGCCCGATGGCTGAGGCGGTTTTTT
>LLBY010001586.1_pt11 | contig 14096 bp, 18 predicted proteins | sample 1489401 | NCBI WGS metagenome assembly LLBY01 (sample SAMN04092656, study PRJNA295927) | soil metagenome | biome: Soil prokaryotic community; feature: Bulk soil; isolation source: soil from tomato rhizosphere | host: tomato cultivar Hawaii 7996 | place: South Korea | collected 2011-11-01 | reverse complement strand
CCGCGATCAACATCGCCGACACCCGCACCTGGCGCAGCCTGCCCAAGGAATTCCACTACGCGCGCCTGCCCACCCCCGCCGACCGCCGCCTCACCCTCACCGCCTCCGGCCTCGCCACCACCGTCACGGTGGAACCCGCCGCCGTGAGCGTCGTCTATGTGAAGAGCCCCGGCGCCTTCTCACCGCTCTTCGCCAGCCAGTTCATCCTTAAAAACTAACACCACCCTCCGTCCCGCAGGATTGAGCGTAAGCTCAATTTCCGCCCCCGCCCTTTTCTTCTCATGCACACCACCGCCCTCCGCGCCGTCGCCCTCACCGGTCTCGCCGCCCTCGCCCTGCTCGCCACCGGTTGCGCCACCAGCGTCAACACCGTCTCCCGCGCCGAACCCCAGGCCACGCCCAACTACGTCAACGACCAGCGCGTCATCACCGACGCCTCCCTCGGCCGCAAACTCGCCATCGTCTCGGTGAACGATGCCACCGTCTCCGGCGACCTCCTGCGCGTGCAGGTCACCCTCGAAAACAAATCCTCCAAGCCCCAGGCCTTCACCTACAAGTTCACCTGGATCGGCCAGGACGGCATGGAGCTCTCCGCCCCCACCGGCGGCTGGAAACAAATCCAGCTCCAGGGCCGCGAGACGCGCGCCGTCGCCGCCATCGCCACCTCCCCCTCCGCCGTGGACTTCCGCCTCGCCCTCCGCGAGAACTGAGCCCGCCTCCCATTCGCCCCCTCTCTCCCTCGCATGAAACTCCTCCTCGCCACCGCCACCGCCGCCCTCGCCCTGCTCGCCACCGGCTGCGCCTCCAAGAACGCCCGCTACGTCGATGCCCAGGGCCCCGAGACCATCGTCTCGCTCGACCGCATCAACATCCAGGACTGGAACGCCGCCGCCGACAAACTCGTCGCCTCCCTGCTCGCCTCCGGCGTGCTCGAGCGCGCCCCCCAGCAGCCCGCCGTCATGGCCGTCTCGCGCATCCGCAACAACACCCAGCAACAGGTGGACATCGACAGCCTCACCAAGAAAATCCGCGTCTCCCTCATGCAGACCGGCAAGGTCCTCACCACCACCACCCTCGGCCCCGACGGCAAGGTCGAGGACCCGCTCGCCTCCGAGGTCGGCGCCATGGGCGCCTTCATGGCCGGCGAGAAACAGACCACCACCCTCCCCTACTACACCCTCTCCGGCAAACTGCTCGAGGACCGCGTCCGCAGCGGCAACGTGCGGCAGACCACCTACACCTTCCAGCTCAGCCTCACCACCGTGCGCGACGGCCTGGCCGTCTGGGAGGAGGAGACCCAGATCACCAAACAGGGCCAGCGCAGCTCGGTCGGCTGGTAACCAGATCCGGATACGCCCCCGCGCGTCTCCCCGGCCCGCCCCGCGCCCCTCCGGCGCGGAGGCGGGCTTTTTTTCGCCCCCGCCCGCCGACACGCGCAAAGCCCTTTACCCAGGCCCCAATATCACGGGAGCTTAACAGACCCCCCCATGCATTTGACTGGCTTAGCCCCGATGCCGACGGCAGATAAATCCCCCGTTCCACCCTCCATGAAACTACGCATCCACACGCTTCTGCTCACTCTCGGCGCCCTGGCTCTTTCCGCCACCACCGCCTCCGCCCAGTTCACCGCCCTCCTCACCGAGGCCCCGGTCACCATCCAGGCCGCGATCACCACCGAGACCACCCCCACCGCCGGCGCCACGCGCACCGTCACCACGCGCGTCACCCAGGCCAATTTTCTTCAGGACCTCCTCGATGCCGGCATCATCACCGGCGGCATCTCGGGCTGGAGCCTGGTCGCCGTGAGCGCCGCCCCCGCCGATCTCGCGCACGTGAACGGCGAGTTCACCCTCTACGCAGTCAAGGGCGGCGCCCGCGTCCTCGTCCCCGCCTCCAAGTTGGGCGCCGCCTCCTACGGCTCCGTGGAAAAATACACCGAGCGCCACCAAGGCCAATACGTGCTCTCCTCCAAAGGCACCGTGACCAACCACGTCAGCTACGGCTACGCGCCCCGCATCGTCGTCGCCGGCACCACCTACACCGCCGACGAGGGCATCTCCGACGGCTTCGCCACCATCCAATACGTGGCCAAGGATTTCGACTCCGACTACGAGGTATTCTTCTATGCCATCTCCTCGCTGCGAGTCACCGCCCTCGGCAGCTTCCGCGGCACCCAACGCGTCGGCTCCGGCACCCCCGCCGCCGCCGAAGGCCTCTACACCCTCACGCTCAGCGTGGGCGCCGCCCGCCTCGTCCCCGCGTCCCTCTACCCCGCGGTCACGCCCTACTAAACCCGGCCATCGCCACCCGCCCACCGAACGCCACCTCCTCTTCCCATGAAACTTTCCTCCCGCGTCACCCTGGCCTCGCTCTTCCTGGCCCTGCTCTCCTCCGCCTCCGCCCAGCTCGCGAACTACGTCGAGACCGTGCCGATCACCATCCGGTGGAATTTCAACATCACCGGCATCTCCGGCACCACCCTCGGGCCCAAGCCCGTCGCCGTGTCCGCGAACGGCATAGAAGACCCGGACTCGCTCCGCCCCGTGGACCGCATCACCACCGAGAACGGCCGCGTCATCACCTTCAGCGAAAACGGCACCCAGCAGTTCTTCGTCACCAAGCTGATCGAGAACGAGATCACCCAACTCAAACTGCAGCTCGAACCCCTGAACGAGGCCTTGGCGGAAACTACGGATGAAGCCGCCATCGCCGCGATCGAGGCGCAAATCGAGCCGATCCAGGATGAGATCGACTACCTGAGTGAAAACCTCACCGGTCGCTGGGAACTCACCGGCGTGCGCGAGCCCCAGACCAGCGTCGCCGGCGTCGCCAGCACGCCCTACGCGATCTTCCTCACCCGCATCGACGCCGTCGCGGCCGGCCGCCCCGGCCGCACCCTGTTGACCAATCTGCAGCTCACCCCGCTCGCCTCCGTGCGCAACACCACCGAGACCCTGTCCGGCGGCCGCGCCGTCGCCGCCTCCGGCAAGGTCGTCACCCACTTCTCCATCGGCTTCGCTTCGCAGTCCGACGAGACCACCACCTGGCTGGCCCACGCCACCGGCTACATGAAATACTCGGTCCGCATCACCCGCGGCGCCGTGCTCGCCGACCGCGCCGTCCTGCCCACCAAGGTCACCGCCACCGGCACCGGCAGCTGGGTCAAGGTCCTCGAGGACAACTCCTTCGGCGGCACCGGCCCGATCAAGATCCTGATCGGCGAGCCCAAGATCCAGGCCCGCGCGCTCTTCCCCGAATTCGACACGCTCTGAGGCGCCTCGCCCTCCGGCCCGCGTCATCCCGTCAAAGGGACGACGCGGGCTTTTTTGCGCCCGAAACGCCGCCCGACCTCACATCTTCGAACTCGTGGAACTCGCCGGAGCCGTCGCGTCCGACGTCTCCGCCGGGGGCGTGTTGCGGATCACGAACACCGTGCCGGCCGGCACCGCCTGCTCGGCATTCGAAGACGTGGTCGAGGCCGGAGGCGTGCCGCAGCCGACAAGCAGACAGGAAACCGCGGCGAAACAAAACAAGGCGGGGAGACGAGTAATCATGGGGGTTATGGGTTGCGCCTAAACGCAACCCGCCGGCACCACCACGCACAAGCACACCCCCGCCCGCGGCGTGAAGTTGACCCGGTTTTGACCGCCCCCGGCGGAGGCGGTTTGAAAAATACGTTTAGAGCAGCTTACCCGGCTCGTAGCTCGCCGCGCCGGGGGTCTTTTTCACCACCGCCGCGACGGTCTTCACAAACGCGTCCACCTGCTGCGGCGCCGCGCCGACGAAGCGTTTTCCGTCGGCGAGGATGGCGCGCAGCTGCTTCTCGGGCAGCCCCAGGCGCGCGTCGGCCGCGAGCAATTTCACGAGGTCGCTCTCGCCCTCGCCGGTGCGAATGGCCTTCGCCGCCGCGAGCGCGTTTTCCTTGATCGCGAGGTGCGCGGTCTCGCGTCCCACCCCCGCCTTGACCGCCTCCATGAGAATCGTGGTCGTGGCGAGGAAAGGCAGCTGGCGCTGGTTCTCGGCCGCGATGGCTGCGGCAAACACGTCCATCTGGTTGAGCACCGCGAGCAGGGTCTCGAGCAGACCGTCGATGGCGAAAAACGCGTCAGGCAACGCCACGCGGCGAACGACCGAGCACGAGACGTCGCCCTCGTTCCACTGGTGGCCGGCGAGCGCGCCGGTCATGGTCACGTAGCCCGAGAGGATGGTGGAGAAGCCGCAGATTCGCTCGCAGTTGCGCGCGTTGACCTTGTGCGGCATGGCCGACGAGCCGACCTGGCCCTTTTGAAAACCTTCCGTGAGCAGGCCCTGGCCGGCCATGAGGCGGAGCGTGGTGGCGAAGCTCGCCGCGCCCGCGCCGAGCTGGTGCAGGGCCGACACGACCTCGAAGTCGAGCGAGCGCGGATACACCTGGCCGACGCTGCCGAGCGCGCCGCCAAAGCCGAGGTGCTTTACGATGCCGGCCTCGAGTTTGGCCACCTTGGCCGCGTCGCCGTCGAAAAGGGTAAACTGGTCCAGCTGCGTGCCGACCGCTCCCTTCAGGCCGCGCACCGGATAACGCGCAGCGAGCTCGGCGATGCGGGTGTGGGCCGCGAGGATCTCCTCGCCGAACATCGCGAGGCGCTTGCCCAGCGTGGTCGGCTGGGCCGGCACGTTGTGGGTGCGCCCGGTGAGCATGAGGGTGCGAAAGGTTTTCGCGCGCGCGGCGAGTTTGCCCAGCGCGGCGGCGGCCTTCAGGCGCACCACGCCGAGCGAGCGCGCGATCTGGAGCTGCTCGACGTTTTCGGTGAGATCGCGCGACGTAAGGCCCAAGTGGATACACTCGTGGCCGGCGAGGGCGTTGAACGCCTCGATCCGCGCCTTCACGTCGTGGAGGGTCACGCGCTCGCGGGCGTCGATGTCGGCGAGGTCGATCTTGGACTTAACTTTTTCGTAGGCGGCGATGGCCTTGGCCGGGACGGCGAGGCCGAGGTCGCGCTGGGCCTTCATGACCGCGATCCAGTAGTCGCGCTCGATCGCGATGCGGCCCGTGGGGGACCAGATGTCCTTGATGAGCGGCGAGGCGTAGCGCTCGGCGAGGACGTTGGGAATGGCGGAGGCGGCTTGGACGGAGGAGGACGACATGGCGTAAACCGCGCAGCCCAACGCCCCCGCGCCCCGACGCCAACGCGGAAAAACGCGGTGCCCGCAAACGTCAAGGGGCGAGCCGCACGCCCTTGGCCTTAACCGCCCGCAGGTTTCGGCGGCGGCACCAGGTCCGCAAACGAAGCGGTGGGCAGCACGAACATCGGCCACGGACCACGAGCCGTCACCGTGCAGAACATCTCCCTGACCATGCCAAAAAGCAGCGTGCTGCCATGCACGACGGCGAGACGCTCCACATGCTCGGGCGGGACCGCTTCGGCCACGGCGAAAAATCCCTGCGCCTCCAAAATGCCCGCGTAGGCCGCAGGCGTGTCGCTTTCGGGAATCAGCTTAACCGCGACCGTGACCTGAAAGCGGCGGGGGTTGGCGGGGTCGGCACCGACCGAAACGCTGGTCTCGAAGGTTGGCGTCGGCTTGGCGGCGGGGTCGGTCGAGGCCGAGATTTCTACCCGGGTGAAAAAGGCCCGTTCAAGGGTGAGCGCGGAGGGTGTCATCTTGGATTTCGAAACGGTAGTCGTCGGCCGATTGAACCGAGAAACAGGCGGTCTCGTGCAGGACGATGCGTGGTTCATATCCAGCGAGTCCGGGCAGCGAGGCTTGTGGCCCGTGGGGCTGGAACGCGGTGGCCACCGACTGCCAGACCACGCCCTGGGCGATGCTGGCGGGCGTGGCGCTCATGCGCACATGGGCCGCGAGCACCCGTACCGTGGGCAAAGTGCGCAGCGCAGCGCGAGCCGAGAAACGGCGGATCGCCTCGTCATACACCGGCTCTTGCACCTGCCAGGACTCCCAACGCGGCACGCTCGCCCGGCCGACGCCGAGCGCGTCGGCAAAGGCACGCTGGCTGAGGCCGCAGGCTTGGCGCGCAGCCTTAATCTCGCCGGAGGTGAGCAGGCCATATTTACGGCGGTAGGCGTCGGCGGTGGCGATGCGCAAGGCGTCCACCTGTCCCGGCCCGAGAGTTTCCCACCCGCAGTGCGCGCAGCGCATCACCGGCGTGTGCACGGCGAGCGTCTCGCCGCGATACTCCTGCACGACCTCGCCGTCGGCGGAGGCGAACTCTTCACCCTCGCATTTCAGACAAATCAAACGGCGCGGCTTACGGACGGTCTTCATGACAACTGACATGGATATAAACGCCCTTTTTCAGGGCAAATTTGAGATAAATAGGGCGACCGGCTTTGCGCGGGTCGTCGCAGACAAAAGCCCAGAGATCGAGGCCTTGGATTTTGGGTTTGTAGGATTTTTGGGGAGGTTTGCCGCCGGCATAACAAACGTCGGGCCCGATGCGCCGAATGGACTCCAACAACTCCATGGTGAGGTCGATCAGGGCGTCCTCATTTTCCAACTCCAGTTCCTCAAGGCTAGCGACCAGGTAGGGGTCGTCCAAGGTCTGCCAACGCCCCTCCTCGATGGCCGCCAAGGCTTCGCACACTTTGATGGAAAGCTCCTTTGGACTGGGACGAGAAGGCATATGCGACGATCAACATAACACCTGCTACCATAAGATAGCAGGCAGGCAGCGCAAGGCGCAGGTTTGTGAAAAATCACTCATTCCCGGGTGAATGGATTGTTTGATTTAAGCAGGCCTCAAATAACCGCGCCGCACCTTTGAAGCGAAGCGACATGTTTTCGACCATCTGGCTCACCGCGAAGCGCGTTATCGCCACCGGCCGGCGGATTAACATTTCCGGGGGCAATCGATATGGCGATGGATCGTCCATCGTGCCTCGCCAAAGCGATGGGACTGTATCGTAGCGATCAAGATGGGCGATGGAGAACACCACGACGCCGGCGAGGAGATGCTCGACGTCATCCAAATGAATCTGGGGCGCCTTCGATCCATCTAGCAGCTCTGAAAATTCTGCGTTGGCTTCGTGCACTGCATCGTTTCGAGCTTTCCAGAGGCAATCCACGAAGTCGGGAGTAACTTTGGGGTCATCACGAAACAACCAAGGGAGGCGTGCTTTCAACTTGGCGCCTTTTTTTTCACGATCACCTCCGCACACCAAGGATTCCATCGCGGCGAACTTGGCGATGAACTCCAAACCGAAGTGTTCCGAGCGCACACCGGCGTGCGCCAAACGTGCCGCTTTCTGGATTTTGGATTTGCGCGCCGAGACCGGTTTCACGCTTCGAATGCACGCCGGACGCCAAATCGAAAAAAGTCAGCAGGCCTTGGAAGTAAGTTTCGTTTCGTGAAAACCAGTCGGTGGTGTCGCTTGGGCTTTTGGGATTGAGCTCTGCCCACCCTCCGGACTGCCGAACAACGATTGCCGCATCCGGTTCGGTGGCCGGGTGACACAGACAAACCGGACTAGATTTGATCGGCTTTACATCCGGGAGCAGGGAAAGCCCCGACAATATACCGTGCAGATAATCGTGGGCGATTCGTAGGGCTTCATCACGGTCATCTGCGACAACTCGGAAGCCCGAGGCGCAAACGTCCTCCGCAGGTAAGTCGTTGAAGAAGCACGCCAAGTCCGGCCGGGATTGGAGAGCCTGAGTAAATTGCAGCCGTGTCGGCGCGGTGACATCCGCCACGAAGTAATGCGCATCACGGAAGCGCCGTTTTTGGGGCCAACCGCGAAGAAAAAACAGGACGTTCCAATCGCTCATGCTGAGGCAAATGACGATTCGCCTCTCGGCTGCATATCGCGCTCCTCGTCGGTGGAGCTCGCCCACTCGCGAGCAAAGCGGATGGCGCGGTCGCGGACTTCGTTCCAGCTCAGGGACATGGTGGCGACGAGACGGGGCACGCGCGCGCTTGGCAAGGGCAAGGCGCGAGGCCCGCCGGTCCGTCCGGCGCGCTCACCCGCCCGCCCGCGCCGCCGCCCGGTCCAGCGCCCAGTCGAAGGCCTGCTTCAGCGCCAGCGAGGCGACCAGCAGCAAGGCGCCCCAGCGCACCTCCGTCTTCATCAGGTAGTCGCCCTCCACCAGGAAGATCGCCAGCGCGAGGCCAAACACATCCAGCATGCTCCACCGCGCGTAGGCCTTGCGGCGCAACCAGGCCGCCGAGCCGTCCTCGCCGCGCCGCGTCTTCAGCCACCAGCGAAAACTCGCGACCCAGTGCAGCAGAGGCGTGGCCACGAGAAAGCCCCACGCCAGCAGGGCCGGCAGCCAGCCGCCCTCGCGCAGCAGCGTGGCCCCGAGCGTGACGATGCTGTAGGAGCGGTTCGCGAGCAGCCAGTCGTTGATGCGCAGGAAGGGCAGGCACACCGCCGCGACGAGCGCGATCCCCGCCAGCACCAACCACAGCCCCGCCGCCCCCGACGGGCTCCCGCGCGGCGCGACCGGATGCCGGCCCACCGCGACGGACAACACCTCGCCGGCGGTGAGGCTGAGCAGGATGGCGGCGACAAAAAGCGGGATGCCCACGCGCGGCTCGGCGCCGACGAGCATCTGCCCGCTGGTGAGCGTGAGGATGAGGCAGACGAGAAACACATCCAGCATCGACCATTTGCCGGCGCGCTCGACGTTGGCCAGCCAGGCCTGGTGACGCGGGGTGACGCGCGGCGAGAAGGTGACGGCCGCGAGCACGGCGAGTTTGCCGAAGGGGAAAATCACCGAAAACACGAACACCAGCAGCGCCAGCACGCCGAGGCCGCTGTCCCAGAGCATCTCGACCGAGCGCATGAGCGTGTAGTCGGTGGAGCCGAACCCGATGCGCAGCCGCATGAACGGCGTGAAGAGCACGGCAACGTTGCACGCGAGCGAGACCGCGAGCAGCGCGACGCAAAGCCGGCGACGGGCGGCGGGCAGGACGACCGCGGCGGAATCGGTTGAGAAAGTTTCGCTCAAGCTCCGCCAGCCCAAGCATCCGACCGCGCCAAGCCAACGCGGAAAAACGCCGGCCAACCGCAGCCGACGGTTGCCGCGTCGCCGAAATTTCGCTCAACCAACCCCATGTCCCGCCCCTTGTCCGGATCGCGCGCGCTGCCCTGGCTGCTCGCTCTGTCGCTGAGCGCCAATCTGGGCGCGGCTCTTCTCTGGCGACACACACGCGGCCCCGGCGAATTTGCCGAGTCGAACAAGGGCCGGGAACCCGCCCCCGGATCTCCTGCTTCCGCGGAAGCCCCCGCCCCCGCCGCCTCGGACGCCGAGGCGTCGGGAAAATCGGCCACGTTCCGGGCGGCGTCCTCTGCCGCCGATCAGGCGCGCGCCATCCGCGACGCCTTGCGCGCCGCCGGCGCGGAGGAACCCTTGGTGAGGAGACTCGTCGAGCTGGCGGTGTGGGATCGGCACTCGAAAACGAACCGCAAGCCGCTCCCTTGGTGGCAGGCCAGCGGCATGGGGAGCGAATTAGCGCCCATGCCGGCCTCGACCGTGAAGGCCGTCGGCGCCGAGCTGGCCGGGCTTTTCGACGCGGGCCCGACCTCGGTCGCGCAGCCGACCCGTCTCGACTTTTTGCCGGAGAAAAAACGCGCCGAGATCGAGCGAGTATTCCGCGACTACGCCGAGATGAGCGGGGGGATTTATGCCGAGATGCATGCGTTCCAGATGCCGGAGGACCAACGCCGGCTCCAGCTGCTCAAGATCGAGCGCGACAAGGATCTGGCCGCCCTGTTGACCCCGGAGGAATACACCGAGGTCACCCTGCTGGAGTCCCCCGCCGGCCAACGGGCGCAACACCTCGCCCAGCAGCTCGATCTCAGCGAGGAGGAATTCCGAGCCGTGGCGCAACTGCGGCGCGAGGCCGACGCGAGGATGGCGGCGATGTCGGCGCCGACCCCCGCGGAACATAATGCCGAGGAGGCGCGCTTTCAGCGCGAGCTGGAAGAGTTGATCGGCGCGGAACGGATCCGGGAACAGAACTTGCGGCGATCGCAGGACGCCAAGGTGCTCGAAAGAGCCCGGGACCGACTGGGCTTTCCGCCCGAAACCTTCGACCGCGTGCTGGCCCAGCGCGAGCGGGTGCGCGAAGCGGTGAGCGACATCGAGGCCTCGACCGCCACCGTCGCGGAAAAACGCGCCGCCCTCGGCCGGGAGGCGGCGGCGGTAAAGGCGGAGATCGCGCGCCTGCTCGGCCAGGACGGCGCCGAGGGCTACTTCATGCAAAACGGCATGTCGTGGCTCCGCGACCTGGAGCGGGGCCGGGGAGTCCGTTTCACCCCGGGCGGGTGGCCCGAAAGTTTCGAGGTCGAGTAGAGCCGCTCAACCGAGGCACTTCACCGCCAGCTCGCGCATGACCGCGGGCTCCTCCTTCGGTCGCTGGATGATGGCCTCGAAGGCCTCGGCGAGGGCCAGCTGGATGTCGATGTGGTGCTTCAGCGGCCAGGCCTTGGCCCCGGCGGCGAGCTTGCCCACATACCAGGCGTTTTGGCTGAAAAGGTTGGCGGCGTTTTTCTCGCCCGCGCCGACGAAATGCTTCCCGAAGGCCAAGGCCGCGCGTTCGATCGCGCCCTTGTCCGGCGCGCGCCCGCCCTGCGGCGCGAGGGCGCGCAGCTGGATGAGCAGGCGGTTGCGGTTCTGCATCGAGGCGAGCAGGGGGCGCGCGCTCTCGCCCGCGAAAAAATGCCGCTCAAACGCCGCCAGCGTGCCGCGCAGGTCTCCGCGGAAAAATAGCTCCGTCGCCTCGAAAAAATCTCCCTCGGCGAGGTTGGGCGTCAGCTCCGCCACGTCGGCCTCGGTGATCTTTTTCCCCGAGTCGGCGTGGGCGGCGAGCTTGTTGACCTCGCTCACGAGAAAACGCGTGTTGGCCCCGCTGCGCGCGAGCAGGAGCGAGAGCGCGTCGCGCTCGATCTCGACCCCGAGCATCTTCGCCTCGGAGAGCGCGGTGAGCGCCAGCGCCTCCGCCGCGTCCTCCGCGTTGGCCGCGCCGACGAAGGTGAAGTCGGCGGTCTTCTCGCACCACTTGTAGAAGCTCTTCCGCCGGTCCACCGGCGCGGCGGTGACGAGGATGGCGACGTCGGCCGGATTCACGGCCGCGAGGATGGATTGCAGGTGCTCGACGGCGGCCTTGGCCGACTCGGTGTTGCCGGTGCGCGAGTCGGCGAGGAAATTCACGTCCTTGAACCAGACGAGACGCCGCCCGCCGAACATCGACACGGTCTGCACGCTGTCGCGGAACCGCCCGATGGCGGTCTCGACCTCGTCCACGTTGTTGGCGAAGCCGGCGATGGTCTCTCGCGAGAACTCGTCGGTGATCTCCGCCGCGAGCTCGTCGTAGCGCGCGCGCCCCAGCCGGCCGACGAGAAAGTCGTCGGCCCCGCAGATGAAGATAAACGGTTTGTCGGCGGAGGCGGCCATGCGTGGCGGAGCGCACAGTCGAGCGCGCCCGCCGCCCGGCGCAAGCGCAGAGGCGGGCCCCAAAGTGTGGCCGGCGCCCTCGCCGGCCTGGCTTGAAACCGTGCGGTCTTTTTTGCGCGCGACCACCGTCCGTCGGACGCCGGGGGCCCCGACTTGTCGGGGTAAACTTTGGCCACACTTTGGCTTGTCAGCGAAACTTCGCCAGCCGCGCCGCCACGTCGGCGCGCAGACGGTCGATATGCGCCAGGGTGAAATCGGCCACGTCGCGCGTCGGATCGTTCACCAACGGGGTCAAATCCATCGCCCAAGTGATGCCGGCCAGCGCATCGGTCGCGTGCGAAGTGTGGAAGGTCGCGTGCGCCAGGCGCCGGCCCAGCGCGGCGAGGTCGTAGCGTTTGCCGCCCGCGACCTGCGAATCGAAAACCTTGAGCAATTCGGCCGCTAGCTCGGGACGCCGTCCGCTGTCGAGCGCGACCTTGTCCGCGTCCACCAGCCAGTCGAGGTCGCGCCACACCTCGGCGCCGACCACGCGCTTGGGCCGGCGCTCCGCCGGAAGCGCGCGCAACGCCTCCAGACAGCGCAGAAACACCGCCACGTGCGTGTCGTGCTTGTCCGCCGGCTGGTGCAGATAGACCACCTCGGGCGAGCAGCCGCCGAAGATCGCGGCGAGGTCGGCGGCGACGCCGGGGTGTCCGGGTCTTTTCACGTCCGCGCTGGGGTGCGCGAGCTGAAGCTGGATGGCGTAGCCGCCGAGGCGGGCGGCGGCTCGCTGCTCCTCGCGGCGCACCGCCCGCATCCGTTCGTCGGTGAAATCCGAATACACGCCGGCGCGGGGCGAGCCGGCGCCGTTGGTGACGACCACGCCGCCGAAGGCTTTTTTGTCCGGCTGGTCGAGGCAGTCGCAGATGCCGTCAAAGGCGAGGATCTCGATGTCGTCCTGGTGCGCGGCCACGCAGAGGTGCGTCACGCGCGCGAGCGCGGCCGCCGCGTCGCCGCCGGCGGGCACCAAAACGTCGGCCTGGGGATGGGAGAACTTCATGACACGGCGAGAGGCGAGGGATACGCCCCGCTCGCCACGAGGGCGGCGATGGCGGCCTGCACGCGGGGTTTGTCCTCGCGGTAGGTGACGCCGAACCAGGAATCGTCGGTGGGCAGCACGCGCACCCGCGCCTCGCCGGCGGCGAGCAGATCGTTGACCGCGAAAGGCAGATAAAACTCGGCCTTCTCGCTCGCGCCGTTCGCGGCCAGGAACTCGCGCCAACGCGCGTCTAGCCGGGGCAGGAAATCGGCGGCGGCAAACCCCCAGCAGTTCATCGAGACGACCGTATCCGGCTTATACTTGCAACCGGCGCCCGCGCCGACCTCGGCGGCGAGGATGCCGGCGTGCTCCTCGATGCCGGCGAGCATGCCGTCGGCCCCGACCGCGCACACGCCGCGCGACACCGCGCCGTGCTCGGAGAGGGTGTTGGCGAGGCGAAAGCCCACCATGGCAAACTCGGGCGTCGCGGGTCGGGCGGCGTCGGTCGCGCGCAAAAACTCCGCCAGCCGGGCGAAGGAGCCCGCGCCGTAAAAATCGTCCGCGTTCACCACCGCGAAGGGTCCGTCCAGCGCATCGCGCGCGCACCAGACGGCGTGGCCGGTGCCCCAGGGCTTTGTCCGGCCGGCCGGCAGGGCGTGGCCCTCGGGCAGGGCGTCGAGCGACTGGAACACGTAGTCCACCACGACCCCGCGCCCGGTGAAACGCGCGCCGACCGAGGCGCGAAACTCGGCCTCGAAATCGCGTCGGATCACGAAAAGCACGCGACCGAAGCCCGCGCGCACGGCGTCGTAAACGGTGTAGTCGAGCACGGTCTCGCCGGAGGGCCCCATGGGGTCGATCTGCTTCAACCCGCCGTAACGCGAGCCCATGCCGGCGGCGAGAACAACAAGGGTGAGGATGCTCATGGCCGGAGCGGAAGCGGACGGGAGCGACGAGGCAATGCCGGGATGAACGGAAGGACGCGGCAGGGGCGCCGCGCGACGCAGCTCCACACCGGGAGGCGTCCATGCCGCCGCCGAACGGGTGGAATCCGGCGTCCGCGTTTCCAAACGCGCGCCCGGACGCTTGTGCGCGGGAGGGCGGCTGCTTGGCTGCGCGACTCCGCCCTCCCCCGCCGCCCATGCAAGACCTCTTTCTTTTTCCGCTCGCCGACTACTGGTGGTTCTACGGCCTGTTCACGCTCTTCGTGCTCGGCATGCTCGCCCTCGATCTGGGCGTGTTTCACCGCCAGGCCCACGAGGTGTCGGTCAAGGAGGCCGCCGCGTGGAGCGTGGTGTGGATCTCGCTGGCCCTGGTTTTCTGCTTCGGCTTCTGGCATTACGTGCAGTGGAAACTCCCGCAGTATCCGCCGCTGCTCGACGCCCTCGCCGCCAAGGGCGTCACCGAACCGCTCGCCATCGCGGCCGAGACCGCTCGCCTGGCCAACCAGACCGCGCTGGAATTTCTCACCGGCTTCGTGGTCGAGAAGTCGCTTTCGGTGGACAACATCTTCGTGTTTGTCGTGGTTTTTGGATACTTCGGCATCCCGCGCGCCTACCAGCACCGGGTCCTGTTTTTCGGCATCCTCGGCGCGCTCGTCTGCCGTGTGCTCTTCATCTCGGCCGGCGCGGCGCTGATGCGCTACCACTGGGTGATCTATGTCTTCGGCGCCTTCCTGATCTTC
>LLBY010004945.1_pt2 | contig 14116 bp, 12 predicted proteins | sample 1489401 | NCBI WGS metagenome assembly LLBY01 (sample SAMN04092656, study PRJNA295927) | soil metagenome | biome: Soil prokaryotic community; feature: Bulk soil; isolation source: soil from tomato rhizosphere | host: tomato cultivar Hawaii 7996 | place: South Korea | collected 2011-11-01 | reverse complement strand
CATCTTCAAGCTATAAGATTTCGTTAAATGAACAGAGCCGTCTTTATAGTTGTTTATTGATCGCATTTAATTCCTGAGTGATCTCTTCGATTGATGCTTCATCCTCAAGAGTTGAGATGTCACCAATAGTTTCTTTATTTACGATGGATTTCAAAAGCCTTCTCATTATTTTACCACTTCGCGTTTTTGGTAACTTGTCTACAAAGTATATCTTTTCAGCTGATGCAATCGGTCCTATAGTACGTTTAATATGTTCATTTACCTCTATATCTAAATTTTGTGATGACGCTATTCCTTTCCTTAATACCAAGAATGCTATGATAGTTTCACCCTTAATTTCATCACTTTTACTGGTAACAGCAGCTTCAGCAATTGATGGGTGAGATACAAATGCACTTTCTAACTCTATGGTTCCCAATCTATGACCAGCTACCTTTAAAATGTCATCTGCTCTTCCTAGTATCCATATATATTTGTCATTATCTTGATATGCAAAATCACCCGCAAAGAAACTGTTATCCACCCTTTCCCAGTAAGTTTTCTTGTATCTTTCATTATTGTTCCATAGTGAAATAAGCATTCCGGGCCATGGTTTCTTAATGGTTAAATAACCTTTTTTACCATCTTCTATCTTTATGCCCTTATCATCGACTATTTCTATTTCGATCCCTGGTAATGACAATGTTCCTGAACCGGGTTTCATTTTTATGCTTTCAATCCCTGGACACATACTTATCATGATTCCACCTGTTTCAGTTTGCCACCATGTATCTATTATTGGACACCTATTTTTTCCGATTACGTTGAAATACCATTTCCAAACTTCAGGATTTATCGGTTCTCCCACAGTACCTAGTAGTCGCAGACTAGATAAGTCATAAGAGTTCGGTATTTCATTTCCGTATCTCATATAGGATCTCAGTGCTGTTGGTGTAGTGTACAGTATAGTTGCACCATGTTTTTCAACTATTTTCCAATATCGATCTGGATTGGGAAAATCTGGTGCACCCTCATAAAGAACTTCTGTTACCCCGTGCATTAATGGTGCATATACAATATAACTATGTCCGGTTACCCAACCTATATCTGCTGTGCAGAAGAAAACATCGGTCGCATTAAAATTGAATACCCATTTTGCGGAATTATATAAATGAGTTAAATAACCGCCAGTTCCGTGTACTACTCCCTTAGGTTTGCCAGTAGTTCCTGAGGTATATAAGATAAACAAAGGATCATTACTTTCCATCCATTCTGATGGGCAAAAACTTGATTCTCTATTTACAGCGTTTTCATACCAAATATCCTTTTCTCCCATAATTATATTCTCATGAGTTCTTTTAACAACGATTATCTTTTCAATTGAGGAAGTATGTTTTATAGCATCATCAACTATTCTTTTTAATGGTACTATTTTTCCTCTTCTATATCCGCCGTCGGCTGTAATTATTATTTTAGACTTTGCATCATTTACTCTATCTATAATTGATTGAGAGCTAAATCCAGAAAAAATGACCGAATGGATTGCTCCGATTCTAGCACAAGCGAGCATTGATATTGGTAATTCTGGTATCATTGGAAGGTATATTGTAATTCTATCTCCCTTTTTAATCCCCATCTTTTTGAATGCATTGGCCAATTGATTTACTCTTCGAAACAATTGATCATATGTGATAGTAACTGTTTCTCCATCTTCGCCTTCCCAAATGATTGCTGCTTGATTTTTCTTATTGGTGGTCAAATGTTTGTCTAGACAGTTATAGGCCGCATTTAATTTTCCTTCACAAAACCACTTAGCAAAAGGATATTTCCAATCTAATACTTGCTGCCATTCTTTAAACCATACCAAGTTTCTTGCACAATTTGACCAGAATTGATTTGGATCCTGTTGAGCTTCATCTTTCATTTGCTTTATCCTAATTCCTTCTAGCGAAATAACCTCTGGGTTTCTATCCTTGCTAATCTGAGGATCATTCATGTGAAAGTGATAAATTTCCTTAGCATAAATTCTTTTTTTTGTTGACATGGATATTCACTATCTGTATTTAATTCAATGTTATAGATGGATAGCTTCTACATGAAACACAAAACTCGCGACTGAATGTTATTTTAGACGTCATATCTTACAACCCCTAATAAACTTATATAGGAATGTTATATGTGATTGTTGCAATAAATTAAAATAAATAGAAAGAACGAAAGTAAACTGTGAAATATAGAAGTAGAACTGAAATAGTGGCCATGATTCTTGATGCAGCAAATGGCGGTGCTACCAAAACAAAAATAATGTATAAAGCATTTTTGAGCTATGCACAATTACGAGAATATTTATCAGTATTAATCGAAAATAATCTAATTGAGTATGTTGAAGGCTCTCAAACTTATAAAACAACAGAAAAAGGCTTGAATTTTCTTAAGATGCACAATGAAATTGGGGAATTGTTAAGCTCAACAACTCCGAAGTAAAACAATCTATCTTTTCATAATTTTTTAGAATTATTTTTCAAATATTATTTGTTAATCATAACTGCAAACAAAATAAAAAAAGAAAAGCATTTCTATAGAAATCAAACAAACCAAAGTAATATTACATTACATTATTACTCTTCTACTCCTGTAAATATCAATTATTAGTTGCCATTATATGTGTAGATTCCTGGTTATCTGTTGTGTTTTCTATTGAAGCTTCAACATAGTTAGTTACTTCATTACCAGATTCATCAGTTGTTTCCATGTCTACCTCAATATCTCCTTGTTGGTCTTGTTGTAGATCGCGATTATAATTTATTGTCTGTTCAGATCCTTGATTTGTCTTTTGCATATCATACTCCATTACTTCTCCTTTGTCGTCGTTTTGGATGGTCAATTGATCATTATTATTGGCAGTAATTGTATTGTCAACTGTTTGTTGAGTCAGCTTATTAATGATATTATTAATTTCCGTTTTTTCTAAATTTACATGTTCTATTAATTCATTCGTATGCATGGTTATTTGTTGATAAATATCTTCAGTTATTTCGTTACTCTTATACTGTAGCTTTGCATCGAAAAGAACCGACTTTATTCTCTTGGATTCCATGTCAATTTCTGATATTCTTTGATTCAACCTCTCTATGATTTCTTTTGTATTTTCGCCTAAATCATCCAATCTTTTTTCGTATTTTAAGTATATCAGTTCTGCATCATCCTTCATGCTGTCATTATCGGTCACGATTTCTTGCAATGCCTTAATCCTTTTCAATGTTAAAGATTTTTCCCTCAATAGTTTTTGCGCATCCAATCTCCATCGGGGTATGAAAATAACGTAATCCCCCTGAACCAATAGTTGTTCATACGGTAAATTTTTTATCCCACTAGATCCGCAGTCCACGCTAACTGATTCGATAGATCCCTCTATATCTGTGATAATCCCTACGACTTTTCCGATGAAAGTTCCATACATGTCTTTAACTTTTTTACTGACAAATTCGAGCTTTAATTCGCTCATGTAATTTATTATTATACCAGTATAATGCTCGCTGTGTGAAAAAAAATTTATAATATTGTAATATTTAATCAACATTAATATTTCAAACATGCATGGAAACGATCATGTTGGTATAATATGAATTATGAAAGTTTTAGCGACCACGAAAAAAAAGAACTGGAGTCACATTTTTCTAATTCTGAAGATAATGTATTTGTAATAATTACGCCTCACCAAGTTGATCGTGGCGCTTTGATGTCTAGATACTCTAGAACTGATAAAACAATGAGAAGAATCTATATTGATGAATTTCTGTCTAACCCTAATAGGGGCCTAGAATTCTATAATAGAGTTCTTCTGGAATACGGAGATGATTCTGTAGCGGAGCTTGGTACTGCCCAATGTGCTTTGGAGTGGATTTCAAATATTTCCGCACAAAAGATAGAAGATCACAGAATCGGTTTATCCTTTTTAGAAAAATCATCCCGTTATGTAGCATTTGATAAAAAAATTAATGGATTTTATAAATATTATAGGGATAAACGAATTATGTCGTCTGATTATGCTGATAATTATGTAAAGTCTTGTGATCTGGCATTTGATATCTATGCTAAAAACATAAAACCCATGCAACAATATCTTAAAGAAAAAATTCCAATTGACAATTTGCCTTTTCATAATTCTGAAATTGGTATAGATAGTCCCTTCTGTAGTCTACGGAATTCAACAGATATAGATGTTGCCAATAAGATATACAATTCATCCATTAAAGCTAAAGCATTAGATATATTGAGAAATCTCCTTCCATCCTCGACTCTAACCAATCTTGCAATCACAGGAAATGGAAGAGCTTTTGAATATCTTTTATTTAAAATGAATTCTTCTGAATTGGATGAAATTAAGGAGCTAGGCATTCAATTATATGATGAAATGAAAAAATACATCGAACCATTCATCAGGAGATCGAGGGATCTACATAGTACATCAAATCTAAGTTATCTGAGTAAAACTAAAGAATCTATTTCAAAAATTTTAGATAGTTTTGATCAGAAATACCATAATATTACTACAAATGATACTTCGCGTGAATTATTGCATGAAAATAAAAATACGATTGTAAATGTTAGGTTGCTACATCATCTGCCTAATGTTGAGGCAGAAGTCAGATTGGCTTCCTTTATATTACATGAATATGGCACCAATCTTTCTATGTCCGAGCTATTAGAATATGTTACCAACATTCCTATTGAAAAACGTTACGAAATAATTCGTGCATATTTTGAGTTTAGAGAAAATAGACGTCACAAACCGGGAAGAGCTTTTGAGATTATAGAATATTCATTTGAATTAACAACAAACTATGGAATGTTTCGGGATCTTCATAGGCATAGGCTTCTAACTATGAGCAGGCAATTATTATCAACAAAATATGGTTTTGACATTCCCAAAGAAATAACTGAATTAGGAATAGAAAAGGACTATATAGATTGTATGTATACCAGTAATGATACTTACAAGTTAATATCTACTAGAATGCCTGTAGAAGCACAATACGTTGTTAATTTTGCCTATAAATATCCATATTTTATAAAAATGAATCTTCGTGAAGCATGTCATATGATTGAGTTACGTACTACTCCTCAAGGTCATCCTGATTATCGAAATACTTGCCAACAAATATACTCATTGATAAAACATGTCCATCCTGTTATATCTGAAGGTATCAAATTTGTGGATATGAATAGTTATGATTTAGAGAGATTCAAATCAGAAAAAAATACTGCATTAAAAAAATCAAGGCTGGATTCAACAACCACGAACCTTTTTTTATAATTCACTAAATCCAAATTAATACCAGAATTACATATTCTATAAAGAACATTGTTTATCAAAACCATTTGTCAAGAGATTCACCTTTTTTTAGGGTATTCTTTTCTAATCTTCCTATATGATTTGCAACTCTTTCAATAGAGAAACTTTTCTCATCGCAAAGATATTTCATAATTTTTTCTTTTTCTATGTCTCTAAATTGGATCTTTAAATCCTCAATATTAGTAACCTTGGGATTCAGAAAAATTTCTCTAATTTCGTTATATGGAGTGTTGGATAATTCTTCTTTTATTTTTTCTATTTTTTCTATTTTTTCATACTTTTGGATTAGTTTTAGAGCATTTTTGGGACCAATACCACTAAATCCACTCGGATTAAAATCAGTACCAATAAGAATTCCGACATCTACAAGCTGTTCATGGGTTATGTTATTGATTCTTAAAACTTGATCATGTTCTATTATTTCTGGCACAATATCAACATATACGTTTCTATTTGGGATCTTTCGTTTTCCACTGATAGTCAAATTTCTAATGAGCCTTTTTGCACCAAACAAAATGGAATCGTAATCTTGACTCACACTTGAGTAAGCTAATTCCTTCTTAGATAGTAATGCTGCAGTCGCCTCCCCTTCTGACGTTGCATCAATAATTGGAATTCCCATTATAGATAACAAGTACTTTGATTCTTCAATCATTTTGGTGGTCAAAACTGAAGTGCCTTGGCTATATTTTTTTGCATCATCCATTCTTCCCTCTTCCAAAGCTCGATCGTATTTTTCAGAAGCTTCTTCCTTGACTTTCTTCCTTCTCTCAATTTCTTTAGCTTTCAATTCATGTGGTTTCCCGTCAAAAATATAAACCAATTTAACCCCATCACAAAGTAGATTAATGTTCCTATAAAAAAGTCCACTAAGATGACTTGTAGGTTCTCCATGAATATTCGCAAGCAATTCTCCGGTGGGACCTCTAATTGTTGCCAGGAATTGATATATTACATTCAAGGCGTCTACCGCGACTACTTTTCCAACCAACTCAGGAATTCTAATAGGATTGGATATAACCAATGGTTTCAAATTCAAACCCATTAACGATTCGTACTCATGAATGATTTTTAAATTTTTGATAAAGCTATCGAAAATTTGTTGGTTTGGTATCCTGACCGTTTTTTTGACATTCCAAATAATAATGAGCTTGGTTATCTTTAATATTAATTTAATTTAGTTTATTTATTAAATCTTGTCAAAAAATTTTAGTGACTAAGTATCACAGCTTGGCTGATATTCCTCCATCTAGAGCCATTACAGAGCCGGTTATCCATTTCGAATCCTCAGAAACTAAAAATAAAATGGCATTAGAAACATCTTCTGGCTCTCCAATTCTTTTTAAGGGAAATGATCCTTCTAACATCCTTTTTGCATTTTCGTCTTGCAAATATGGTTCCATTATAGGACTCCGTATAGTTGAAGGGGCAATACAATTGCATCTTATATTATATTGTCCATATTCTACTGCAATACTTTTTGTCAGCATTATAATGCCTGCTTTTGTAACTCCATATACTGAAAAGGGTACCTTAGGTATCGCCCTTATTCCTAGCAGTGATGATATATTTACTATATTGCCTGATTTCTGTTCCATCATGATGGGTAGTACTGCTTTTATAGGTTGAAACGTACCTTTCAGATTGACATTGATCAAATTGGTCCATTGATCTTCAGTCATCAAATGAAATGGTGTGGGATCGTTAATTATTGCAGCACAGTTTATAAGAATGTCTATTTTATCAAATGCAGTTAATGTTTGTTCAATAACACTCAATACTTCAGATTCATGAGAAACGTCAGCAGCTGCATATATTAAATTGTCATTTCTACCTATCTCATCGACAGTTTTTCTTAACCTATTCCTATCCCTTGAAACTAATACTACTTTGCTGCCTTCTTCTAGAATCTTCTTTGCTGCCGATTTTCCAATACCTCCAGATGCACCGGTAATTATAGTTACTTTTCCATCCAGTTTCATGGAATAGTTATGATATAATTAATTAAAAGCTTTTCAATTAATCCAAATCAATTTTCATTACGAAATTATTAGTGAATAATTAAATCATTTGGCATTTCATATATTTGATTGAATTCATTGAGAACGCTAACTTTACGTGATTACAAAATAGATCAATATTTGGAAAAATTCTTATTTTGAGTATGTCATCTAACTAACTTGCCCGAATTGTTCAATCATGATGAAAACTAATCAAATATTTGGTGTTGCTATTGAATTCTGTACCTGTTATGAAGATGTTTTATTAGATAGAGGTGAAATAGAAAAAAATTGTTAATGCTCCTAAAAGATATGACGAGAACCCGGTTCTTTCAAACGAACGATTAGAGAATCGCGAAGGATGGTCTAGAAAATATGAAGATATCAATCCAACGACTATAACGATTATAATGACAAGTCTCTTCATTATGGACATAAAAGGAAAAAACAAGGTTTTTAACGACTCTTTTGATTTTTATTAATAACTAAATTCATCTAAATGAACTAGTGAGAGTTTACGAAATTTTGATTCTTTTATTAGAGTATCTTATCTCTTATTTGTTTTTTATATTTTGACTACTACTGTTATTCAGATCAATTTTTCTTTCCCTGTTTAGTATAATTATTATGAGTATAGGAAATGCTAATCCTATTAATATCATAACCTCCAATGTAATAGCAATAAAAAAACCAATAATGATGAACCAAACATAGCAAATTGTTACGATGTAGTCATACGTGCTCTTTAACATATGATTTGATGCTTTTACTCGATAATAAACTAAAAGTTATTAAGTTTAAATGCAGAAATAGATCATTAAAATCTAATTAGCCCATTTTAACCTTGAGCAACAATTCAAATGAAAAACAATTCGCAATTTCGTTCTCAAAGTATTACGTCAAAAATTTGTATACTGCAACAATGGATCATATAAAGATATTTTGTGTTAATGTTAATCCGTAATTTTCTAATTTTTTGAAAGTAATGACATCGAATCATTAATACTGGTACTTGTGCATAATTATTAAGATTAAGCATGAACTATTATATTCATGGTGAATATTCGTAGGGCTAAACCCTCTGATAAAGAACTAGTATTAGATTTTTGTATAAATACCTTTGAATGGGGTGATTATTTTGATAGAGTTTGGGATAAATGGATCTGTGATCCTTCGGGCCCGTTACTTGTGTATGATTCTTCTATTTCTCCTTCTACATCAAAATCCTTTCCATTGGGAATAATACATATCATAAACTGTTTAGGGGATATTTTATGGCTCGAAGGATTAAGAGTAAATAAAATTTACCGAAACAAAGGGATCGCCACAGCACTAGTAGAATACAGTCTCAATTATGGAATCAATAAGGGCATCAAGGAATCTTGCGCTTTGGTATCCAAGAATAATTTTGCTTCTCAAAAAATGCTGGAAAAATTAGGATTTTCTAAATTTTTAGAGTATTGCTATTATAACATCAATTTAAAAAAATATAGAGATGACCACAATGCATTTTTTAAGCCTGAACTAGTATTTTCATCGAAACTCGATATCAAAGTACCTCGATTAAGAGATATATTCTCCATACAAAAGTATCTCTCAAAACCTGAGATTTCAAAATCTTGTGTTAACAAGTATTTTGACTCATGGAGGTTGTATAATTTTAATACCAGTTCATCGAGCTTATCTTTATTTGTAAGAAATAAAGAATTACTAATTATTGTAAATGATACTAATGAGATTGTGGGTATTGTGATAGTAAAACCATCAAGAAAATTTAATTTTTACGATATACCCATAATACAAATCAGTTATCTCAATTGCCTCAACATAGCTATATTTGCAAGAGTTATTCATCTTCTCTTGAGGAAGTATTGCGATGTTAAATTATTCAACAATGCCCATTTTCTTTTGCCTGTTTTTGCTGAATTAGAAAAAATTCTGAATATTCAATCTATTGAGTATTCGGAACGTTTCTTTCTATATTCTAAATTTTTGAATACACTACATCCAACTTGATTTTAATATTACTTATCATTTAAAATAAGACAATTATGCGTATATAGATCGGATACTTCATTCTGTCTATGATTTATTAACAAATAAAAATAGACAAAGATAGTAGAGTAGGCTGCTAGACTATTTTATCTTGATTTAACACAGTAAACAATAGGCCATGTTAGCATTTCGATTTGTATAGCTGCTTCAATCTATTTTGATTCCTCATTAATTTCCTCTTTGATAATCTCTTTACCACTTAAGATCAGCTTATAATGAGTCAACATTCTTTTGTGCATACCCGCAAGTGCAGCTTTACCATAAATTAAAAGAAAGTCAAAAATGATCGTAACTACTATGAACATTGCAAGAGTTTCTCCAAATAGAGAGAAGGTAAATCCCGGTTCTATTCCAATTTTTTCAGGTATTTCAAACCTAATAATCATGCCTAAAGATGTAATAATTAAGCGTGTCACGGTTGCCAATATATAACTAAAATTAGAGAACCATCCTAGATCAACGAAAATTAAGCCTTCTTTATTTTTATAAAATCTTAATGTCTTATCTGCATACTTATTGCTTAAGTATAGTACAACAATGAATAGTGCAACGTAGGGTACTATAAAGCCAATTGGAACTCCAATAATGAAAAATGAACTAAATAATAATAATAATGTAAGAACAAATTGTATTACAGAATGAATGATAACTTTTCTTTTATTTATTTTTTGAACTTGTCTTACTGATTTAAACCTCATGGCTGATACAACTAACTATTACTTTATTAAACTTTGATTAAAAAATTTTGTGATTCATGTCGATTAATGCAGTTTCTCCCCATCGGATCTCTTTCTAAGCTTCATTTTTATGCCATTTTTGGGATTGAGTGTAATTCCCGGATCCATTTTAATATTCTGATTAGGAACAAGTTCCAATTTCCAATGACTTGAAACTGTTGCGATCAACAATATGCCTTCCTGCCATGCAAACGATTCACCTATACACCCACGTATTCCTCCTCCAAAGGGGAAATAACTAAATCTGGGTAGATGTCTTTTGAATTCGTCTGTCCATCTATCAGGATTGAATTCTTCAGGATTGCCATAATATCGACTATCATGATGCATAATATACTGACTCATTATGATTGAAGATCCTTTCGGAATTACGTATTTATCAATAATATATTCTTCATCAACCAACCTTCCAATACTCCAAACTGGTGGATAAACACGCATCGACTCCCTGAATATTCTTTCAATATACTTAAACTTGGGAAGGTCCTTAACTGTTGGATTTCTATAAACCTTCTTTCCGCTATCATCACTTTTTAGAAGGATCGTATCTATTTCTTCAAACATTTTTTGTTCAATTTCCGGAAACTTAGATATAAGATAATATGTCCACGTAATTGCATTTGACGTGGTTTCATGTCCTGCTATAAGCATAGTTATGATATTATCTCTTATCTGTTGATCAGTCATAGAATTGGGAGTAACTAAAGAACCTACACGTTGACTATTTTTCTGGTATTCAAGATCGTCTTCTGAATTATTTACACTTGATGATTGTGCTTGTAAGAGTCTTGATAAAAGATCATCCTCCTGACTCGCTTGTAAATTTGATTCTATTCTGCTAAAAGCACTTATCGACTTTTTTCTTTCGCTAATTAATCGGTAAACAATAGAATCTAGTATTTTAATAGATTCTCTACTTTTGGATACCTCTGGAAGAATTTCAAAATGGTCTAGAATATGGCCAATTGGATGTTGAAGGCGTTTAAAATATTTCTTGGAAAATTCCAACGCTGATGAAAATTTAGCAGCTTCTTCGGAATCAATTTCATAATTCATAATTGATTTGCAAATAATTTTTAAGGTAACATTCATCATTTCTTTATGAATATCAACAGTCGCATCATCCCTCCATCTTTCACTCATTATGGATGCCTTGTCTACAACAATTTGACCATATGATATGATTCTCTTTGGCAAGAATAGAGGATGAATGATTTTTCTTTGATTATCGTGTTTACTTCCTTCACTCGTTACCAATCCTTCGCCTAACAATCTCTTTGCAGTTTGTAATCTTTTGCCCTTTTTAAAATTTTTATGATTGTAAATCAAGATTTTTTCAATGTGATTAGGATTATTAATCAAGTAAATATGACCTCTTCCAATCTTGAAATGGACTATCTCACCATACCTTTGATTAAATTCACTTAAAGTTTTTATTGGATCTGTTGCCAATTGGCGTAATAATTTTGGTGAAAATTTGGATGCGGGTCCTGGTGGAAATTCTGTACTTACTTTTGCCATTCTAATTTAGAGAATTTAATTGACCTATATATCTTCAATTGGTTGATTATGGTCAGGAACCTTGGTTTATGGTCGATTTGAATCCAAAATTTATGATCATCGCGATAATATCATTTGTTATGTTCGACCTATTAGTGACTGGATTTGATAGATGCAATAGATTCAAGTAAAATTCTAGAAGTTAATAGGGAGGTCATATTATTCACATCAAAATCTGGAGAGAGTTCTACAATATCCATACCAACAATACCTAAACTAACTGCTTGTTTGATAAGTGTTATTAAATCAATACTAGAAATACCCCCTGCTGAAGGTACTGAAACTCCTGGCGCATAGGCAGGATCCAAACAATCAAGATCGATCGAAATGTATTTTCTACGTCTATTGTACTTAGATTTTACCTTCTCCATGATCCTAGAGATTCCGTTCTCATTGATATCTAGAGGTGTTACAATTTCTACTTCATATCTTTGTGCATTTTCTAGTTCTTCCGTTTCAGCAGATCTTGTTCCTATTAACAAACTTTCATTAAAGTCTATCCACTCAGTAGAATCGGTCAATACAGAACCATAATAATCTGTCGTAGAGGAAACAAAATCTGGGTGTGCATCAAAATATAACAAACCAATCTTTCCTATCGAATCGCCAATTGCTTGCAATACAATGGTGGTGATTGAATGGTCGCCTCCTATAACAATAGGAATCTTGTTATTTAAAACTAAATGAAATACTATTCGATATAATTCTTCCCTAGTGACATTACCATAATCAAAAATGTATTTTTCATTCAAATTACCACGCATTGGACAAATTGGAATAATGTTTCCATCTCTTTCAAAAAAATTTGATTCATTGGTTACCTTCCTGAGAACATCTGGACCATTGCTTGTGCCTTTTCTTTTAGAATGAGATTTAGTTTCATCGGGTACTCCTATAATTACTATTTCCGCCTTCGAAACCTCCTTCACATTAGAGTAAGTAAAGACAACCATGTATCGTTATCTTGCAGATTTTCATAATAATCTTACTATCCAACAAAATATTGCTTCCTACTTCTGATGATACTGCTGCATAATCTAATCAAGGTATTCAAGATTTACTCTTTCCAAGTTTTAATTCTTACAAAAAATCTCTCTATAAATACTGCCCAGTTGATTTTTAAGAAAAAAATAAAGAGGATGCTAAATACGATTACTGAAATTATGATCGTAATAATTAATGTGTTCATATCCAATGATATTTCAGAAAAATTTCCTATTACGGGTTTACCAATTATTAGTGTCCCCCATACGATTATTATGTTTAAGAGTAATTTTGAGAAAAAAGTTATAAAAATAAACTTTATGGGATTATACTTGTACATACCAAATGGAATGAATATTATGTTATCAGGAATGGGGGTAATTCCAGCCAAAAATATTGCCAAACCGCCATATTTTTTCAGAACCCTAAATGTCTCTGGATACTCTTTTGCATTAAAGTTTCTCTTCGAATTACCGATATTTGTGCCATAATAACTTATCATATATACTATTGATTTCGCAGTTACGGCGCCCAATGCCCCATATAAAATTATTAGATTCGGATCCAAATCTGTGACCAAAACAGCGGTCATGAGAACGGGGAAATAGGGAATAGGAACAATAATTAATATTGCAGAAACAAAGGTTAACAGAAAAATTGCAGAGTAATCCAACCCCTGAATTAGCTGTATGATATCAAAGACTTGCATGCTGTACACATATCTTATCAATTTCTTGATTAATTACTTTTTTTGTAGTTAGAAGAATATCTTAATTAATATGTTAACTTTTGCTAAATGTATTCGCACCGAATATAATTCGTCTAAAGTAACGAAAATCTGTTCTAAGAATCGGACATATCTTTAAGAATTCTCTTAAGATGGGTCATTTTGGTAGTGTAAACATAATTACTATTTTGATTTTGGCTACTAAGTATCACTAATTTAACTTGAGCATAGTTCCTGTTGTATTTTACCAAACTATTGGATCTGAATTGCAATTGGCTCCAGACAGAATAAATATATTATTCTATCTCAATCATGCGAGGAAAATCAATTTGTGACTCTAATGTAGAATTCTTATTCAATATGATTATATGAGACATAGATATCAGATTTGATACTTTGATTAGGTTTAACAAACGATTCCTATTGCTCTGTTGATCAGCGATTTAGAAACCGCTTTATAACTTAGAATTTCCGTTGTATTTTATGATGTAACCAAAAAGTGCAGCAGAGATATTTTTTACTAGATATTCATCTAAACCACGATGTGTATTTTTATATTCTTGTTTCAGACAAGTTCTTATTTTCAACAACTAGTGAGATTGTTACTACGCCTTTTTTGAACTTGAATTCAAATTAGAGCCAATAAATTTATTTAATACCCTATAATAGATTGATTATTGGAAAAAAAACAAACAGCAACAAAAGCAACAAAAGCAAC
>LLBY010004642.1_pt6 | contig 14134 bp, 12 predicted proteins | sample 1489401 | NCBI WGS metagenome assembly LLBY01 (sample SAMN04092656, study PRJNA295927) | soil metagenome | biome: Soil prokaryotic community; feature: Bulk soil; isolation source: soil from tomato rhizosphere | host: tomato cultivar Hawaii 7996 | place: South Korea | collected 2011-11-01 | reverse complement strand
CACCTAGGTCTCCGGATCATACCCGCCGGATTGCCGCGCGCCGCGCCTTTTTCGACGACGACGATGACTACGACGAGGGCATGGACTTTTTCACCGACCTCTTCGGCGACGATAACGAGGACGACGACGATTTTGCTTTTGGCGACGACACTGCCCGCGCCACCCGCCCGGCCCCCGACACCGCCGCGCGCGACCTCTACCGCCGCCTCGTGCAACGCCTACATCCGGATCGTGGCGGCGAATGGACGCCCGCGCGCGAGCGCCTCTGGCACGAGGTCCAGCAGGCGTGGGAGACGCGCGACACGGATTGGTTGGCGCGTTTGGATATCGAGTGGGACACCGCCCACGACGTGCTCAACGAAAGTTCGTCCATCAGTCGCCTGCGCCAGGCCATCCAGGAGCTCCACGCCGCCCGCCGCGACACCGAGCGCAAGCTCCGCGCCTACCGCCAAACCCCCGCCTGGCGCTTCACGCTTTCAGAAAAGAAACGCCCGATACTCCACCGCCGCACCGAGGCCGACCTGCGCCACGACATCGACGTCCTCCAGCGCCAGCTCGACTACCTGCAAAAAATCATCGCCGCCTGGGAAGCGCCCATCCGTTCTCAAAAATCCCCCCGCCGCCCCGGGCGCGCCGAGCCCTAGCTCGGCTTCTGCACTCCGCTCGTAAGCCTGGTCCCTCAACAACCACTGGGCCAGCGCCGCGCCGAACAAGAAGCGTCAAGGCACCCACCCCGGCGACACAGGCGATCCACACAGATCGGACTCATAGATATAGATGATGATAATTATCTAAACATTTCATAAGCCAACGACCTCCGCCTGTTCGCAGGGTCTTTACAGATTTTGTAATCCAAGAAATAAAGCTGACTTTACCAGCCCCGGATGAATGCGCCGATCCCCCCGCAAGCCGCCGCCGCTCCATATGTGACGAACTCACCGATCACCGAATCCGAGGCCCGCGCCATGGTCTGCTTGATCGCCGAGGTCGCCGGCCGGCACTCCGATCACGCCACCGCCAAACGCCGTCTGATGGAAGGGCTCTGTCACATGATCGGCGCCGACCGCTGGGTTTGGGGGCTGACCTATCTCCAACCGACTGCCCGGAGCACGCACACCTGCGTCCAATACGGCGGATTCGACAAAGAGCAGTTCGCCCAGCTCGCACAGACTGCGGATCATCCGGATATGGTGGCCCTCATAGCCCCCTTCGCCGCCGAGCTGGAGCGCTCGCGCGGCCAGATCACGCGGCTCAGGCAGGAGATCGATCCAGCCGACAAGTTCTCCGACACCGAGGTGCATGAACTCTTCCTTCGCGCCGGAGTTCGACCGCTCCTTTTATCCGCGCGCTCCTTGAATGAGCGCTGCCAGAGCTTCGTCGCCATCTACCGCGAAAAACATCGCGAAGACTTCACGTTCCGCGAACGCCGGATCGCACACATCCTCCTCTCGGAGGTGAGCTGGCTGCACGGCCTCGGCTGGCCCGAAGACATGGGCGTGCGAGTCCCGGGCCTGCCACCCCGCAGCCGCACCGTGCTCAACCTACTCCTCGATGGCCGCAGCCGGAAGGAGATCGCCGACGAACTCGGCATCTCGATCCACACCGTCTCCGGCTATGTGAAGGAAATCTACTCCGCCTTCCGCGTCCGCTCCCACGCGGAGCTGATGCGCAGACTCACGACTGCGACCTGAAGCACGCGCGCCCATGGACACCCCGATCAGTGAACACGACGCACGCGCCATGGTCCGCCTCGTCGCCGAAGTGGCCGCGCTCAACACCGATCACACCGCGGCCAAAAACCATCTGATGGCGGGCCTCGCGAAACTCGTCGGGGCGGAGTGCTGGGTGTGGATGCTCGGCGAACTCCCCCCGGACAGGCCGCCGGTCTATATGTCGCTCAATCATGGCGGATTCAGCGAGCAACGCTTCGCGCGCTACCTCAAGGCGATCTCGCATCCCGACATGACGGAATTGACGGCACCCTTCGCCGCCGAGCTCGCCGCGACGCGCGGCCATGTCACACGCCTGCGCCAACAGATCGACGCCGCGGACCGATTCCCCCAAACCGACGCCTACGCCTGCTGGATGGCAGCCGACATCGCGCCGCTGATCCTCTCCGCCCGCCCGATCAACGAGCGCCGCCTCAGTTTTATCGGGCTCTACCGCTCCGCCGCCGCGCCCCTCTTCGATGCTCGGGAGCGAAAGATCGCCCACATCCTCCTCACCGAGGTCTCGTGGCTCCACGCCCTCGGCTGGCCGGAGGACCTCGGTGCCAAGGTTCCCTGCCTCTCCCCGCGTTGCCGGCTCGTCCTCAACCTTCTGCTCGAAAGTCACAGCCGCAAATTCATCGCCGACGAGCTCGGTATCTCGATCCACACGGTATCCGGCTACGTGAAGGAAATCTACTCAGCCTTCCGCGTCCGCTCCCACGCCGAGCTGATGCGGCGCTTCACGGCGGCGAGCTAAGCCGCGGCTCAGCACTCCATGAATTCCACGATCACTGAGTCCGAGGCGCGCGCCATGGTGCGCTTGGTAGCCGAGATCACCGGCCTGCACGCCGACCACGCCACCGCCAAACGTCGCCTGATGGACGGCCTGTGCCGGATGATCGGCGCCGACCGCTGGCTCTGGGCGCTCACCTACCTCGCCCCCGGTGGCGAAAACACCCATCTCTTCTCCCAATACCAAGGCTTCACCGAGGAAGAGTTTTCCCACATCGCGCAGGCGGCGGACCACCCGGACTTGGCGATGCTGATGGCTCCATTCACGGAGGAGCTCGCCCGCACCCGCGCGCACCTCACCAAGCTGCGCCAGGAGATCGACCCCGAGGACAAGTTCGCCTCCACCGAGGTCCATCGGCTCTTTCTCGCCGCCGGCGTGCGCCCCCTGATGCTCTCCGCCCTCCCGCTGTCGGACCACTGCCAGAGCTTCATCGCGGTCTATCGCGACAAGGATCGCGAAGAGTTCACGTCGCGCGAACGCCGGATCGCGCACATCCTCCTCACCGAGGTGAACTGGCTGCACGGCCTCGGTTGGCCGCATGACATGGGGATGCGGGTCCCGAGCCTGCCGCCTCGCCACCGCACCGTTCTCAACCTGCTCCTCGACGGCCACAGCCGGAAAGAAATCGCGGTCCGCCTCGACCTCTCGATCCACACCATCTCCGGTTACGTGAAGGAAGTTTACGCCGCCTTCGGCGTGCGCTCGCACGCGGAGCTGATGCGGCGCTTCAAGGGCGACGAAGCGAAAAATACGGCACCCGTCCGGTGATTCAGCGCCTCGTCATCCGATCAACGAGCGACGGGCAAACTTCTCGTGCCTCATCGCTTCGCCGCCGAACTTTTCCGATACCCGCGAAGTCAAGCCGGGTGGAGCGGCCCTTTGTCGAGGGGCACGGTCGGAAATCATCACGGATGAACGTGGGATCTCGATCCACACCTCCCGGTTGCGTATCGGAAATCCACCCGGCCTTCGGCGCGCATTTCGGCACTGAAACGATGCGTCGATCTACGAAGGGCGATAATCGAGCAGATGCGAATGGCGGGAAGAGCAGGGGCGTTGTGTTGCCCTCTTCACGCAGGCGGCATTCGAGGTCCATCAGATACCTACCCCCTAATTAGGGGGGGAGGCGAACCGGTGCGGACTGTGGTAAAACCCCCCAGCTTAACGGGTGCTTGGTAAGCAAGCAGCCGCACTTGGCTGCCGATCTCCTTTTTCGTGTCTGTCCTCACGCCCGCACCTATTCGCCGACCTCATCGTCAATATAGATTCTTCGTTCCGCCCATCAAAAATAACACCACACTCTCCTCGGCGCGCTATGCTCCGTTCTTCTTCGCGCCTGCCAACGGCGGTCCTATCGCGCGTCTTGGCAAATCAGTCCGGCTTGGCCATGGGGCCGCTCAATAATACTAATAATGTCTCAGTGCCGCAACCTGATGCGTAGCAACTTGCCTTCATATAGCTCTTCATGAAAATGAAAAAACTTATCATATCTTGCGACGGCACCTGGAACACTCCGGACGACAAGCAAGATGACGTCCCTGCCCCCACCAACGTGGTGCGGCTGCACAACAGTCTCGCTTCGGCTGACGATGCGGGGATCGAACAACGCAAATACTACCATCCGGGCGTCGGCACCGACGGCTCCAAACTCGAGCGGCTCAAGGGCGGCTCTTACGGGCTGGGGATCAGCCAGAACATCATGAGTGCCTACCGCTGGCTGGCTGACAATTATGAGACCGGTGACCAGATATTCCTCTTCGGTTTCAGCCGGGGAGCTTATACGGCGCGCAGCTTGGCTGGACTCATCGGTTGTTGTGGTGTGCCCGACCTGTCGAATTTACCGGTGCCTAAACGATGGGCCCGGATCCAAGAGTCCTATGACACCATCTACCGGGTCGATCCAAAGAAATACAATCGGCCGTCGGTGACGTGGCCGGTGATCTCTCCGGGAGAGGGGCTTGCGAAGGTGCCTATTCACTTCATCGGGGTCTGGGATACGGTGGGCTCCTTGGGTGTGCCTGACGATTTGGCGCTCCTGAACATGCTGGATGATCCCGCGAAGTGGTCGTTTCATGACACCGCCTTGGGTGACAACGTAAAAATCGCGCGTCACGCGGTCGCCATCGACGAGCTCCGGGCCAGTTTCACTCCGACATTCTGGACGGACGAAAGTGACAACCCGCTCAACGATGGTGACCGCGTCAAGCAGCTCTGGTTTTCAGGTGTGCATAGCGACGTGGGCGGAGGATACGCCTCCTGCGGCCTTTCGGATACCACGCTTAACTGGATGATGGACGAGGCGGCGCAGGCCGGGTTGAAGTTTCAAGAGAGCTACCGGGTGCAAATTAAACCCGATCACCAAGGGGTGCTGCACGATTCGCTCGGCGGTGCGTTCAAAGCTCTGCGAACCCGCCCGCGCAACCGGCCGCTGCTCGAACCCGGGTCGCCCCACTATCATCCGAGCGCGTTGCTGAGGGATCGGGAGCCACCGATCACACAGTCACCCTATCATCACCCGACTGTTTGCCTGAAGATTGGAGAGATCAGCCCTCCGATCGACATCTATGCGCGTCTTCATTGGAATGAGACCGGCCTCTTTCTGGAAGACGGCGCAACTTATGAATTCACGGCAACCGGCGAGTGGGTGGATAAGACGATTCCCTGCGGGCCAAGCGGCACCAAAGACGGAAATTTTCACTGGCGCGAATTGAGTCATCTCGCGAGCGCAGTGGCGGGGAAAGTCGAGGCAGGATTCCGCAAGGTCAGCGGTAATAGAAATGCGGACTTCATCGGCACCCGTCGCGAGGAAAATCATCCGTGGTTCGCACTTTTGGGTGTGATCGCCAATGATGGCCCGGGCGTCGGAGCGAATCCTAACGGAGATGGGTCGCCCTACGCCCATCAGACGTTTTTTATCGGAGCCGGCCCTACCACAGTCACCCTGAGGCCGACTGAAGCCGGATACCGCTTACGCGAACGACGCGTGGCATTTCTACAACAACAACCGTGGCAGCGTCACGCTGACGGTGCGACGCGTCAGCTAAACGGTTACCAGTCGATCTCTGCGACGTTCATGTCCATCTTTCAAATATGAAAACAATGCAAATTCTTCGTTATGTAATTAATGTCGCCATTCTCTGCGGAACGTTCTGCGGCTTGGCGGCGGTTGCTTCCGTCGAGTCGTCGGGGGCTCCAAAAGATGCGCACTACTTTGTTTTGGTGACAAGCGGCACCTGGAGCGAGAATGACGTCGGTATCGCCAGCACGCCGATCTATTACCCTGGATACGATGTGTGTAAGCGAAGCTGGAATGTTTTTCACGACGCGGCGAGAAAGGCATTTGGCGCGTATATTGAGGCTCATTACGACGACTCGTTCGCCTACACGCACAATATGCAGACTGTAAGTAACAAGCTGCACTCGACCACGGAAGGGCTTAAGACCGTAGAGCAGGCCAATCAGCGCTTAATCGAGTGGATTGCCGACGAAAAGAAGCAGGGTCACAGTGTGAGGGTTCATCGCGATTTTTCATTCACTTACAAAAACTTATAGCAGTAGGTAACGGAGTGGATTACGCCGGCACTTCGCTTCCGGAACCTGCACTGCTCACCTCCGGGCCTTCATCGCCTTGGTCGCCTTTGATCTCACGGTAATTGAAATGAATGGAATTTATATGATAATAAAAAGTGTAGTCACAGCCTTGGTGTTTCTAGTCGGCTCGTTAGCCGCCGTGGCGCAAGAGAAGCCGACGAGGGATCAAACGGTTAAGTATATTATTGATAACTATAGTCGGGAGGTGAAATGTATGGCCGGGCACAGGGATGCGTTTCTGTACGCCGATTGGAGGGCCTCAATTCATCCTGTTGTGATCGAGGGGCACGTCATGAAGCTGAGTTACGCTATCTTGGTCACGCAAGACGTTAGTGGAGAGTATGGAATTATTAAAAAGAACGAGAAATGGAGCGTGGATATTGACCTTTCCCGGATAGAAAGAATCGATGTGCTTTTAGGTGATTATTACGGCGTCATCGCGAAAAATGCGAGCGACGGTGCCACGTTCCCTGCGTATATACGCTTCGCGATGGCCCAAGGGGAAAACGGCATTCGCCAAGTTTTGAATGGCAAAGAGACATTGGTTAATCAGGTGGATGTTCCTTTTGGGGCCTACCAGCTTGAAGCCCCGCCAAATCTAAGGAAGTCGCAGCTATTTAAGGCGATAAACCATCTGCGGAAGCTATCTGGCGCACCGGAGCCGCTCTCGTTCGACTAAGGTGATTCAATCCGCATAAGGACGAAGGAAGTGGATTTACTGAAATAAAAATATTTATGGTGGATGTATTACTAGCAGTAGCGGCCCTTCGCGATGACGAGGGCGAATCTATTAAGGAACGACGGGAACTGATCGCGGACTATACCCGTGATTGGTTTCTGCTCATATTGTACATTTTTCAATGATCTGTGATGATCAAACAACATGTTAGTCAGAAGGGGCTAAGGTTGATAATTACTGCGGATTGTCCCTTCGGCAACTAGCCGCCCCTGTTCCCGCCGCCAAGTTTCCAACCCACGCCGCAGCCCAATAAACTCGATAATGAACCCTCATGCCACGCCCACTGTCCAGCGATGCGGACGTTCCACTCTTCGCCAGCCCCTTCTTAAGACCGCGCTCCGGCTCGGGCCGGCACTATTCGTTCTTATTTCCCACGCCACCGGCCTTACTGCATTGGGTGCCGGCGTCGCGTTCACGCCCGAAGAGAGCGAGGTCCTCGATGGCGCGGTAGGCGAGCTGATCGATCAGAGGCTCCAGAACGAGGCCGCCAACGACTTCCTCGTGAAGGAGGGTTTTCTGATCGACGGCGCTTACGGGAAGGAAATCCTGAGCCGGGCGGCCATCGCTCGCGATATCGTCGGCAAGGGTGTGAATCCGAACTCCCAAGCGTTTCAAGAACTCTACATCGCGCGCACCGCTTCCGCGAGCGCCGCCCCCGTCGATGCAGAGAAAGTCAAGGCGGAGAAAGAAGAAGCGACGCGTAATACGGTGGTGGTGGATCGCTTTGTGTATCCTTCGGAGCGTTACGGGGCTGCCGCGGGCAAGGCTAAGCTACGGCGGGAAAAATTGCAGCGGCGTGAGGAGGGGGAGGCGATCGAGCCGAAGGATATTCCTCCTGTTGAATCGATCCCTTACGCGACCGACGTCGGCCTTCGTGCAATGGCTGGTGTTCGGTTGATCAGCCCCTATCGATTTGTCGGAGGCAACGACGAGGTGCGCGATGGCGGCGGCAACGTAATCACTCCTGCCAAGGCATCGCGCCTAGAAAGCGCTGGTACGGACGCGCTTCCTTACTTCGAGCTTGCGTTCACGAATCGCTGGGCGTGGCGGGACGAGCGTATTCATGCAACGTTTTCAAAGACCGAGTCTGCGAATCTTCGCCGGGGAGAATCGCCGTTGCGAAAAATGTTTAGTGGCGAGCCAGGCTGGTTTGATAATTTTGCCGATGGTGAAGTCCGGCTGGGTTACACCTACGGGGCCGATGACGACACGGCGGCAAGAGTTGTCGGTACAGGCCGGTTTCATGTGGATGCCACGTTTGCGCCTCATCTTTATCGCGGACAGTTCCCGGGCGGCGCGCACGCCTATACATTGGAGTTGTCGGGTGGCAGCGTGACAGACGGCAGCTCTTTCTCTGCCGGTTATTATGGGTTTGCGGGCTTCGGCTATGTCTGCCAACTCTTCGGCCAATCTGGACCAAACGATTCTCGGCGGAGGCCGGCGCTCCTGGCCGCGCGCGTTGGCCAAGCCTGGCTCAAGGTTCCTGATGCTGATCCCGATACTTGGGAGGTTAATAGAGTGGTCAGGAACGGGACCACGCACGTGGCGCCACGCTTCGCCACGGAGGACGGGCTCTCGTTCCAGGTTGAAGCGCTTTATCCCGTGAACGAGGCGTCCTATATGGTGCTCGGCGGTCAGACCTATGATGTCGATCCGGCTACTTGGATGCTTTATTTTGGAGTCACGACCGACCTCGGTGGCATTCTCGGGAAACTCACGCCGCAATAGTGATCCTGGCGGGGGCGATGGATCCAATTGGAGCACATTTTGATTATCAATCGATGTTTCACTAATTCGAAAAGTTCTGCAATCGCCGGAGTATTGATTCCTCCTGAATCCGCACCGCTCGCATCCCTGCCTGCGCTGCTTAGTCCTGAATCTTGCAGTATTTGTAATAAATAAAGCCTATATAATCATGAGAAACATAATCACTGCCTTGGCGTTTCTGATCGGCGCATTGGTCGCCGTGGCGCAAGAGAAGCCGACAAGGGAGCAGACATCGAAGTATATTATTGACAACTACGGTCGGGAGATAATGTGCATTGCCGAGTTAAGTGGGGACGCATATTCAGCCTGCGATTGGACGGCCGCAATTGATTCTGTTGTGATCGACGGCTACGTCATGAGGTTGAGTTACTCTATACTGAACGGAAGTGTCGTTATTTTTAGGGGCGAGCGTTTTGTTGATAGTAATAGCGATAAATTTGAAGTAGATGTTGATCTTTCGAAGATAGGAAAAGTCGAAATTGTTTTGGGCCTCGCTTACGGCGGCGTCCGCCCAACAAATGCTAAGGACGGCGCGTTGTTCCCTGCGTATATACGCTTCACGGCGTCCCAAGGAGAAAATGGCATTCGTCGGGCTGTAAATAGTAAAGAAACATTGGTTAATAGTGTGAATATTCCTTTTGGCAGCTATGAGCTAAACGAGGCGGGCGTCGTTGAGCGGCTCGAGGCAACGCAGCTGTTCAAGGCGATAAACCACCTACGGAAGCTGAGCGGCGCTCCGGAGCCGCTCTCGTTCGACTGAGGTGATTCAAACTGCATAAAAACAAAAGAAGTAGATTTGTTGAGATGAAAATGATAATGGTGAGTGTGTTGACGGCTTTCGCGGCAAGTTTGCGGTGACGAGGGGGTTGTTACTGCATATATAACTTCCGCTCGGGCCAAAGCCCTAATGCGCGCTCCAGCTTCCATGGCATCATTACCACGTAATATAAGACTAAAGCTTTATTGTGGGTGCATTCTCTTTGGCTTTGTCGCTCTGGCTTTTGCCGTGGGGCGCATGGCCAGTGCGCAAACCGAAGAGCAGGCGGTTGAGTATGTCAGGTCGAATCTGACTCAATTGGCGAAAGTAAGTGAGACCAGTCGAAACATCAAAGTTGGATCGGACTTCCTCGTTAATTGTGAGGAGGCTTATGCCGACAGCGGAAAGCCGGTGACATTGGTCAGGGCTCAGTGGGACGATGTGACTGGGATTTCGGTTTATCCTATGCACGACAAGGGGTGTGAACTTGTAATAAAGGGGCGGTTCGTTCTCGTTTTTGTAACGCCCGATGGTGAGGAAGATGGGGAGATCGTGCAAACTACGAGCTGTGTATTGAAAAATGATCCTGACGCGATACGTCGATTGGTAAAGGCGATAAAGCACCTCTGCCAACTGAAGGGAGCCAAGCTTGTCGAGGAGGAGTTGTTCTAATGAGGCGGCGGTCTCCATTGTATGGCTGAGAGGATCGGAGCATAACGTTAACCGTAGCTGCACGATTCACCGCCCAAAGCGGACCGGGTGGCTCATATTTCACAAGACCCATTTCCTTATGCCCCGCTTCATACACGCCTCGTTTCACTCTGGCCGCTTCGCTCTATTCGCCAAGCTCGCTGCTATATTCGCCGTTATGTCTTCCATGGCGACGGCTTCGTCGGAAGATCCCCGGCCGGAGACCGGCTATCATTTCGTCGGCATTTACCGCGTCGAGACGGGCAAGCCCTACCGGTTCATGGAGGATCAGGCGATTGAGCAAGAGCCGCTCGCCAGCAAGGAGGTGTTCGAAACCCGCAAGAAAGCTTTTATCGCCGCGCATCCAGGCGAAACCCACTTGCTGGATACGCGCCGGGCCGCGCTCGTGTATCAGTTCAAAACCTATGCCACCGGCTATAAGGACAAGTTCACGATGGAGTACAGCGTGGTCTTTGGCGCGGATTTGGATCAAGCGCGGGAGGCGCTTGCCAAGCGTGTCCAGGCCCGCGGGGCGTCATTCCTGACGGAACCGAAGATCGTTTTTACTTGGTCCGGCGGGGGCCGCTACGGCTTCCGGGAGCAGGTGGAACGTGAATACAATGGAGTGCTCATCAAATACACCATCGCCAGCTTCTCTTCCGGTAAAACGGTGGTGATCGCCCAAGGGCGTAACACCCATGCGGAGCTGACGGCGGTTGTTCGCCTGCCGAGTTCCAAGGATGCCAGCGTGAGTGAGGAGATTCGGCTCCGTCCCGGAGCAGGTTTCACATACCGGATCGGCGTCGCGACCGGCTTTCCGGTTCAGGTCAAACTAATCGAGACGGCTCCGGAGGACATAGACGTCGAGAAGGTGATCTTCCAGTGGGTGCGGGACAAGATGACGGTCGAGGGTGGCAAGCTGCGCTCGGATGGTCCGTATACTACTTGGGGGGTGCGTGGCTGATCGGATCATTGTGGACGCAAACGGATTCGCGCGCGCGTCGTGGCGGCAATCTGGGGGTAAGCGGCCGGGTCGAGGCGGGGACGGTCCATCATTCGCAATTTCATATCCCCTACGCGACGGATCAGAGCCACACTCAGTTTTCCCTGTTGATGGAATATTATAATTTCATACAGACAAAGACTTTACTCGGCTTCCGAATGAATTTAAGCCAATAAACGGATGACCATTCCCACGTTGGCCTACGTACATAAATCGACGGTAATCCATAAGCCCACTTTCCCGCAATGAACACGACCAGCGGCCTCTCAGTGAAAACGAAGTTGAAAGAATCTGTCGTTCCCGGGCTTTGGGGATGTGCCATACTCGTGGTTATATCTTGGTGGCAGTGGGATTCTTGGGTCTCCAACCTATGTGTAGCATTTCTTGTTTTGTTGTTTATTGGCATCGTGATCGAAGGAGCCCAAACCGTAACAAGTTGCCGACGCTACAACGCTTTGGTCGCGGAAGGTGCGGACTTCGAGCGCTACGTTCCCCTGTGTATCCACATTGCCGGTTTTACCGGGTGCTCCTCCACTGCCAGAATCGCGGTCGTGCGAGCGGGGTATCAGTTATGCTTTTTCGAGGTGGAACCGGAATTGAGCCAAAAGCGTCTGTCTGGATTTGATGTAGCCAAGCACCTTAAACGTGAAATCGGTCGGGTTCCCTGCTCACGGGTCCAACATCTGTCCGCTCATCCATTGGATTTAGAGGGTCTGCGCGAAGATAAGCTTGCCGACTATATTGCCACCGTAGCCGTGAGTGCTCTGGTGGGACGAAGTGTGAAAACCGCCTACGTGGAGGCATTGGTGATCCTTCGGGTCGACATGGGTGCCGAGGAGCCTGCGACACTCGTCTTTGGCTTTCTCGAAGAGGCCTCAGGTTTCGATTGGGCGGGGCTCGCGGGACTTGCCATGCCAACGAATGTTGGCCGGATGGTAAGCGCGGCGGGTGTCGTATCGGATCTCGCGAATATCGCCGCCCCAGACTCACGTGTTCTTGTGAATGCGCGAGCGGCTGTTCGGGCGCTTTTGGATCTCATTTCAGCACCCGAACCCCCGCCGTTGCCCAAGCAAACTTGATCATTGCGAAGAAGCCAAGAAGCCGGTTGGCGCGCGATCCGACGGGGTCCGCGATCCGACGGGGTCGGGCCGGAATGGCGCTAAGTTAAGGAGTGTTGTCGTCATTTTTTAAGGACGCGGGAAGCGGAGACGACCATTTGGCGGCGAGGCTGGGTGAGGAGTTGGTAAACCTTGGGGCGGCGTTTGACGGCGCGAGGTTCGGAGCGATCAGGGCGATGCGGAACCGGGTCGGCGGCGACTGCCAGCAGGATGCTTTCATAGATGATGCGCTGCTGGCGGAGGGAGGCTTTCATGAGCAGCGGAGCCCAGTGTCGCACCGTGTCCAAAGCGCCTTTGAACGAGAGCCGGTCCAGCGGGACGCCATGCGTGCGCGCGCTGTCTTGCAGGATCGCGCAGACCAAGTTGTAGGCGATGGCCTGCACGAGCACCTCGCGTTCGATCATCTCCGGGGTGAGGGTGCGCAGCACATCCAGGCCGAGGGTCGTTTTGATGTCGCGGAAGTCGTTCTCGACCTCCCACCGGCGGCGATACAGCGCGATTAACGCGGCGTCGGGAAACGCGACTTCATCGAGCAAGGTCGTGGCCAGCGTGACCGTGCGGGTGCGGAAGCCCGAGATGGCCACTTGGAACGTCAACAGCCGCACCTCGATTTGCTCCGGCAACCCCTCCCACGATTCCTCGGTCCACCCTGCGAGTCGCTGCGGGCGTTTCCAAACCGTGCGCCCGTCTCCAAGGCGGCGGTTTTGGTGCAGGCGCATGACGACATCGGCGCCTTTATTTTTGAGCAAAGCGATGAACCCCCAGCCGCAAAACCCCCGGTCGCCGAGCAACACCTCCCCGTGTTTCACCCACGCCACGAGCGAACGCGCCAGCTTCAGCTCATGGTTTTTCCACGAGGACTGCGCGAACCGCAGCAAGTGGCCGCCGGCCAGCGAAAACAGCCCCACCAGTTTGCCCGTCGGAAAACCGCAACCCGGTTTTTGGCAGCCCGCATACGGATACACCTCTCGGTTCGCCGCGGTGTCCGGCATCGAGATTCCGCAGCCATCGATCACCTTTACCACCTTGCCCTGCCACAGGTCGGTGTCCGCGATGCGGCGCGACAGCTTTTGCACCAACAACTCATGCACCCGGCGCAAGCACTTCACCCCCAAACGCAAGCGCGCCTGGCAATACGCCGAGGTGCTGTCGTCAGGCTCGGGCAGATCGAGCGCATGGCACCACGCCTGCACCCGCCGCACCGCCTCCCGACAACTGGCGCCGCGCTGCAAAACCTGCCCCAAAAACGCGCAAAACGTCACGAAAGGAGTATAGACTCTCTGCCGCTTGCCTTCTTGGGCGAAGCACCGCTGTGGGATGAAGCGGGTGATCAGAGTGGCTAGGCCATCGAGCGACTCTCCGGCGAGCTGCCGGGTGGGGGCGCTCGCGCGACTCCCCATCAAACTGCGTGAAAAGCCGGGCAGAAACAAGGTGTTGTTGAGCATGCACTTACGAAATACCAATCCCAGGCGAAGTCAATTGATAATCAACAACTTACGGCATTGGAACATCTCTGCCAGCTCGTCCTCCTTCCGCCTAACTTAGCGCCATTCGGGTCGGGCCGTTGTTTGTTGGTTGTTCAGCTTGCCTGAGCGCAGCGATCCGACGAGCGAGGCGGAAGACCTCATCCCTGGACTTTCGACGAGACGAGATCGGCGACGCGTTTGCGTCCGAGGGGGCGTCGAGCGGCAGAGACAGGGTGAGGTGGGACGGGCAGGGACGGCACGGGGACCGTCCCATGGTCGCCGGGGGCGCCGGCCACACTTTAGTCACACTTTGGCGATCACGCGCTATACACGCGCCGGGTGGGAACCGGTCCTACGCTTAACCGCGTAAGCAGCTGCACGCGCTTCCGTGCCGTTCAGGGTGCCGTTCCTAGGCCGAGGTTCGGACGTAGGCTTGGGCGTGAGCCCAAGTGCGGCGGAGGAGCGGCGTTCAGCAAACCATTGAGCTTACGCTCAATCCTA
>LLBY010003126.1_pt4 | contig 14150 bp, 14 predicted proteins | sample 1489401 | NCBI WGS metagenome assembly LLBY01 (sample SAMN04092656, study PRJNA295927) | soil metagenome | biome: Soil prokaryotic community; feature: Bulk soil; isolation source: soil from tomato rhizosphere | host: tomato cultivar Hawaii 7996 | place: South Korea | collected 2011-11-01 | reverse complement strand
CGATTCCCGTAGGGGTCACCATTTATTACTTTTCAAGGACTTAGCGCGATAGCGGTCCTCAGAATCTCACAGTTTTATCTCACAATAATTTGGTGGCACTCGTTCGCTTTGAAGCCGATATCCTGTGCCTGCTTCCCGGCAATCAACCATCTTGTGCGTCTGCCCGTTCGCTCGTTAAGCTATGGGACATTGCAACGACCTAGTCGGGGGGCAGGGAAATGTGGCCGTTCTCAAAAGCAAAAGTTGAGCAGGTGCCGGTGGCGTTTACCCAAGAGCAAATGGAACAGGCTCTTCTAGCCTACAAAGGCGAAGGCGCGCATTTCTCGCTCTATTACGCGAACCTCAGTGGGCACCTACAGAACGTCATTAAGCCAGATACCACTCAGGATTTCAGTACGATCATTGAGGCGGAGCCGAACTTCACCGAAACAGGCCGTCGCTATGCCATCGACCGTCTGACTGACGAGGTTGATTTCGTATGCGGCTCTGATGTGTTCGATATGATAGTGTTCGGTCATAGGAACGACACCAACCTTGAACATCGTGAGTGCCTGCTCGCGTGGAAGGCAGCAGTAAATCAACGCGGCTTTGCGGCTCTTTGCGACCGCATTGGCTTCGACGCGCTCGGCTTTCTTGAGCGTACTACCATAAGCCGTAGGCAGGCTGATCTTGATCGAGTCATCGCCAAGCTGGAAGAGCGGAAAAACTATCTCAAACCTTTGTTACTCCGCGCGATTGCACGCGGCAAAAACAAATATGGCGAGGTCGATTACGGCGAATATCTGAACGAGCTAAGCGAATTCCTGACCTACTATTTTCCGCAGGGTGCGCTGCCATTCTATTTCAACCGCTATCCGCTGGTTTACGCTGTCACCTATCTGGAAAGCTGGCTCCAAGATGCCCCTGCTACAGGGGCTATTCCGCTTGATGGCATCGACTTTGAATATTGGTGTGCGGCCTGCCTTGAAGAGCAAGGTTGGGCGGTTCGCGTTAGCAAAGCCAGTGGCGACCAAGGTGTTGACATTGAAGCTATGAAAGACGGCAAATCAGTCGCGATTCAATGCAAGCGATATACGCAGCCTATAGGCAACAAGGCCGTTCAAGAGGCGTATGCGGGCATGGTGCATTACCGTGCCAGCGCAGCATGCGTGATTGGGACAGGGGGCTTCACGCCGTCTGCGCAGGAGCTATCCCAAAGCACTGGCGTCATATTAATTGACGCCGATAGCATCGGTGAATTTTCGTACCTTATCAACGCGCACATCAATCGGCAGTGAACAGATTATGTCTGAGCATACGACTCCTGCGGCAGAAGACTCCGCCAAGCCAACCCAGCCTGAAAAAGCCCACTGCCCAACATGACATAGGGGAGCGTCTCTCCGCATCTCCTGGTCCAAATCGCATCGCTAGCTACGAACAGATGAGAGTTGGCTTTTAATTCGGCAGCGGTTAGCGTCTGACCGAACTGGGGGAACTACCTGAAATGACCGTAAAAACTGCGAACGATGCGAATGGCCCAGCGTTGGGACCGCGTAGCGTTCCCACCGACTCGCTGATCGCTAATCCGCATAATCCACGGATGCTCTTTGACGAGTTGCCTCTTAGGACGCTGGAAGATTCAATTCGCCGCGTTGGCGTTCTAGTACCTATAACCGTGTTCCAAGCCACTGGTTCGACAAAATTCACTATCTTGGATGGTCAACGCCGGTGGATTTGCGCGCAAAGAATTCCTCTTGCTGAGGTGCCAATTAATCAGGTGGCAGAGCCTACTGTAGCTCAAAATATCGTCACCATGTTTCAAATACATAAGCTACGCAAAGACTGGGAATTGATGCCGACCGCTCTCAAGCTGGGAGTGCTAATGGATGAAATGGATGAGCGGCGAGATGCACAACTGGCAGATTTGACCGGTTTAGATACGGCGGTTGTCACCCGTTGTAAAAAGCTGCTCTCCTATGAAAAGCGTTATCAAGAGATGATGCTTTATGCTGATCCAGAAGATCGTATCAAAGCAGACTTCTTCATCGAGCTTTACCCTATCGTTAACGATCGATCTGTTCTCAAAGCCGATTGGTACGATAGAGGGCTTATAATCGAAAATTTCCTCAGAAAATATCAGGATAGATTGTCCGGCTTCAAGGCCATCACTGATTTTAGAAAAGTTAAGCAGCATATTACCGTTGCACGTATGGCGGGACATGAAGAGGAAGTCGTCAAAAGACTATATCGACTGATCACAGACGATAATGTTGAAATTGATGATCTAGAGATCGATACTGCAAAAGTTCATCGTACGGCATCTATATTAGTTCGGACTGTATCAAAGCTCATGAATGAGTTAAGAAATATTGATTCAGAGAGCTATTTCGGCGAAGAAGATTTGTGGAAGGAGCTAGAAAGCCTTGCAGAATTGGTTCGAGAAAAGCTGAGCCAAGCGGATCGCCGGGCGCAATGAAAGTGTCAGAGGCGACTGAGCAGCCCTCACGCGAACAAGGCTGGTTGGACCGGTTTCGGTATTACCGTGATCCGCCAGACATGGCTGCGATCGCAAATTGGATCAGCCTATTTGAAGGCGACGATGAGGAACTTGCCCGAAAAGTTCTTGACCATGTCGTAGTTGTTTCCGAGCGCGAAATTCAGCAGGGCTACTCAGCCGCTCTTGCCGCTTTACCCGGATGGACAGAGCGCCAACCAGAAGATGCTGGTCGGTGGCGTTTCGTAGGCTTTGGCCGAACAGGGGAAAGCGGACCTGCGATGGTGCGAATATTCCGAGAAGCGAATGACTTAGCGCTGGCTCGATTCGATCATCTCTTTTGCGACCTGTCAGATTTGCCTAGCCTAAAGTTAACAGCCCTTGATACCGTCGTGTTCATCGATGACTTCTCTGGTACCGGAAGACAGGTCTGCAAGCGCTGGCCTATTATTTCCGAATTGGTTGCTTCCGAGGCTACCTGTCACCTCATTTTGTCCGCAGTAACGGATACTGCTGCAAGAGCCATAACTGAGCGCACCCAGCTTAATTTACACGCCAGCATCTATCTTAACGAAGATGCGAACGTGTTGGCTCCTAGTTGCTCCGTCTTCGATGCTGACGAGAAAGGCGCATTGATCAAGTACGGAGAAAAAGCGGATACGAAGTGGCCAGAAGGCTATGGAAAGAGTGGACTGCTATTTGTACTGAGCCACAAGACGCCCAACAACTCCCTTCCTATTCTGCATGTCAACGAACCCCATTGGCGGGGCTTGTTCCCGCGATATCTAAGGGCAGGCGCTTAGCTATTTGAAGCAAGATAAATTCTCTCACGAACTGCCGATTTAGCTGATCCCTTCGATGCTCCAAATGTTGAATGGTTATGATCAATGTCACATTCAACACTTACTTTTGAAAAATACTTTACAAGAAGATCAATAGGATCGTTGCCAGTCTCATAGATCAGACCATTAGACGGGTAGCTCAAAACCATGTCCGCCCCGTTTAAACTGATCTTTTTAATAAGAGAATCCATTGCGTTGACCACCTGCGTCTTCAAAGAGAAGGGCGTGGCGAAACGGTCTGGGCGATACCTACCTGCGCCAGTCACCTCAGGATAATCATAGTCGACCAGTGTTTCCCACACATGATAGTATCTAGAATAGTGATCGTTGGTATACGGCGGATCACAATAGACAACCTTAGCATTTTTGCAAAAAGGATCATCCAGAAGTTCCAAACAATCCTTATTAGTTACAATATTACTTTTCCGCCATTTGGCAGTTCCTGTTGGAGATAAATTATTTAATCCATCAAGCCATTCTTGCCAAATACTTCTATTCCACTGCTTCCTCACCCTTTTATAGTTTCGTTCGCTCGGGCTGAGGTACTGGGCAAAATGGCCCGGCGTGTTGGCGGCCTTCAAACAGGCCCGCCCCAGTGATACTATAGACCACCCCCACTGGTCATCGCCTATATCTCCCCGCTTCTTTGCATCGTCGATCGCGCACCTAATCGAGTCTATCTCAGCAGCTTGATAGACCGAGAAAAAACCGCGTCCGTACCGCGTGAGAAAACAGGAGTAGTCGGTTTCAACAGCTTGGATTTCTAAAAGCTTTTCATATCCCTTTGAAAACTGAATCCACTCTGATGAGCCGCGCACGGCAGCGTCCTGCTCTATCAGTTCTGAATTCATTGCGACGATGCGGTCTATGTTGCGATTGAACGAAGCTTTCCAAGCCGCGTCAACGGCTTTTGGAGGCGGCGGCCCTTTGGCCGCCGTGAAATTACACTTAGCAGTCAACTGCGCGAAACGCTGCGCGTCGTTCAACCAAACGTTTCGGCTACTCCCTACTGCTTGCGCTACTGCCCCCATACCAGCAAACGCATCCAGTAAAATTCCGGGCTGAGCAGAGGCAATCACGCGAGAGACTTCGCGGGCCAATTCCCGCTTCGTGCCCATGTAAGGTATGCTCCCTGCAACCATCTGACGTTGAAGCCCTTCCCACTTACCCCTATCGCTCACGGCGATCTTGCGGACCTATATGCACTCTATACCGGGAAGTCGATCGACGGAGGGCATTTCATTCGTGGCCCGCCATCGCGTGACAAACGGAGGCTCGCAATCGTTCCTTTCCGGTACATTCTCCGAGGCAGTATCTAAAATTAGACTCCACATATATAAGATACACTTCTAATATCGTTACACCGAATCGATACAGGAAGTGACAATATGAGCCGTACCTTTGCCTATTGCCGGGTAAGCACCAACGACCAGACCACCGACAACCAGATTCAGGAAATTGCATCGGCAGGCTTCACGGTCGATCCGAAGCGGGTTGTTACAGAGACGGTTTCCGGTTCCGTTGCCGCCATGGAGCGGAAGGGCTTTGCTAAGCTGGTAGATCGCCTTGAAACTGGCGACATATTAATAGTGACGAAGTTGGACCGCCTCGGTCGCAACGCAATGGACCTTCGGGCTACGGTCGAACGGCTAGCGGCGGAAGGGGTGAAGGTTCATTGCCTTGCCTTAGGCGGCGTGGACCTCACCAGCGCGGCGGGGAAGATGACCATGGCTGTTATCGCCGCTGTTGCTGAGTTTGAACGCGACCTGCTTATCGAACGTACACAGGCGGGACTCGCTAGAGCGAAGGCGTCTGGCAAGTCCCTAGGACGCCCACAGACCCTTACGGATGATCAGCAGCGTACCATTATAGAGAAGCGGAAGCAGGGTATTTCCCTTGGGGCTTTGGCGAAGGAATATGATGTGTCGCGGGCTGCAATCCAAAGGGTGGAAAAGCGCGCCGCATAACAACTCACCACCGCCGCACTCACATTGTGGCGAGCGCGAACAATATGGTGGCGACTGCTGGGAGAGCGACGATAAAGGCCAAGGCAACTAAGCCGATAACAGCGCGCCAAGAAGGCGTCGTTGACCACATGCCGTAGATTGCTTCCCACTTCGTCATCACATTCCTCATCGGTAGTCACCGTCTTATATCGATGGCGGGGGCACCAGATTGCCGTCGCCAGATAATTCCCGTCCAAGGCATGGCAGGCCACCGCACCCGCCATCAACAAGGCTGCGTTGTAACAGGCCGCTTCACAACGACTACGGACGCCAAGACGAAAGAGACAGGCCCGCCACGGCGCGCATCGGCCACATATGGGGTGGAAGCGATGTAACCGGATCGAAAGCGTAATAGACTCATCAGCTTCGATCACATATTAGCGGCGTTGCTTCCTCGACTTTGATCGGAAGAGGAAGCCCGCAATCGGCGGCGAACACAGGCTCTCGGCCATACGGTCGGGCGGCCTGCGGAATATAATACCTTCGGGAAATACGCGGGAGGCGTGTTCCTGTGTTCGCGTCGATCAACCGTCCCGACTGGCGGGGTGGTGCGGTGGGGCACAGGATGAATAGATGCGTCGTTTGTTGATGACGGTTGCCGCTTTGGCAGCCTTTGGTGATGCACAAGCCAGACCTATGACCCTGGCAGAACAAAATGCCGTAGAAACAGCAGTCAAGGCAAAGCTTAAAGACCCGGCCTCCGCTCGCTTTCGCCATCCTAAAATTAATATCCCTGCCGGTGATGCTGGTATGTTCTATTGCGGGTACGTTAACGCGAAGAACAGCTTGGGCGGCTACGCTGGCGATGCTGAATTCGCCGTTGGCTTTGCGACAGAGATTAAAAAGGGCAGGCCCGATACTCTCGCAAAGGTAGTAGAGATCGGTGATGCCGATCCTGAAAGTGAAGATTCGCAGGTCGTAAGCCTATTCTGCGACCGCTATCCGAACCTTCATCAGTGAGGCCGGGCCATGATGAGCAGGATCGTTTCCACCATAGGGGTGATTGCACTACCCTGTACGCTGTCTGCATGTTCGGGTTCTGCGCCACAGCCCCGCACCGAAGATGCCCGTCCTTCCGCTACGGACATTGCTAAAGCTGATGCCGACATGGGGAGTGTCCCTACCAAGACAGAACCGTCAAAGTCCCTTACCGCCGGTGAGGTCGCGTCCATCTGCAAGGCGGGGATCGCAGAACTATTCGGTCATTCGCCCAAGATTATGAAGGCCGCACCGCAAGGGGGCGGCATCGTTCGTATATCTTACAAACGTCCTTATGACGGTAAGCTGTTCAGGAACGACTGCCAGGTACAAGGCAACCGCATCATGTGGCGCGGCTTCGATATTAGCCCCGGCTCCGGTCCCGGTCGATGGCGGAATGACCCTGCCGATGAAGTGCTGACGTTCACGGTAGCGGGACGCTCGGTCAAGCTTCTGACCACCTATTCGGATGGCTCCACGGCCACCGCAACGCAGCCGCTGCTATGATCCGAAAGGAACTAATTATGCGAAACACGATGCTGCTCGTCGCCGCTTCGTTGATGATTGCCGGTACAGCACAGGCGCAAGATAGTAGTGACCCTAACTGGCCTTGGGCACAATGCGTTGCGCAAGGCAAAGGCAGAGCATGTGATGGCCTTTACAAGCCTAGGGAAACTACAAGAACTAATACCTATCGGGATAGCCCTGAATACAAAGATTATGAATTTAGGGCATGGGAAATAGATCAAGAAAATAAAAGAGAAATAGAAGCTATTAACCGGGATTATAATCTTCGCCGTAGCGGGCTTCTTCCATAACATGGAGGGGGTATACCTCTTAGCTGCTACAGCTTTGGCCATGATATTCCCTATTCACAGCAGACCCCGATTATTAGGGAAGCTCACACCCCTTCAATGCACCGTATGTTCAGCAACCTTCCTATGGGTACTGACCGTGATATGAGGGCAGATACCCACATGCTTGAAAAAATTTTCGAACAGGCATCGGGCCGCAATGTCCGCCTTGGATTCCGGGACCATCAAAGCGTCATGAAGCGGTAGGGCAGGAATATCATGGTCGAGCGCCAGCGTCTTCACAGCGGCAATGACAGCGGTACTTTCGATAAACTGCAATTCGCCCCAGCCTATGGGGTTCTTGGCCCATTCCTCCAAAAGTGGCAGGTGTTCCAATATCTTCCGCTGGGTCTTACCGAAGGGGTGATCCGCCTGTAGATCGCGGCCCTTTGTTTCCTCGTCATCTGCGTATCGGTCCTTAGACTCTGGGGGCCACTTCTTATGAAAACCGCCATTGCCAAGGGTGATCGACACCCACATTTTTACGATGCCACGCGGTACGTCCGGCATGTCATAGGGATCATCGGCAGGTAGCGGCACACCCATACGCTGATGCAATATTGTTAAGTAGCTGGCCCGTAGATCGACCTCCGCAATGGCTTCGCCGCTGATCATCATGGCCCTACGGATATGCTTTCTGACGTTCTGATACCCTTTACCGATGCCATGGCTGTAAAGGCGACCTCCCTTGCTGAAATCGGCACCATCCTTGTCGCCCTCACCGAACACGCGGACGAAGCGATGATGGAGATGGGCGGGCTGAATATCCTGTCCGACGAAATAGGCGTTTAGGTCGTTGACCTCTTCACCATAGGCCGCGACACGCGGCAGACTATAATCGACCGGCAGGGCTTCACCCTTATGCTTCCTGCCTTTCTGATCCTTCCGGCTTGCTCCCTTCAGCATGATGGGATCGGCAACCCTCACCGGCCTTGGTGCAGCCGCGAAATGAGCAGACCATAGCTCCGGGAATATGTGATGCTCTTTCGCAAGGTCGATCAGCTTATCAGTGGCCCGGAACCGGGTTGCCACCCCTCTGCCGAAAGCCAATGTCGTACATTCAATATAGCCGGTGATGACCTCCAAGAATCCTTCCCGCCGCAGACCATCGACCACGTTCGTAAAGGCACGATGACCTACGGATGTGCCGGACGCGGTATCATTTCCAAATGCTCCTACCTTGAAGCTCCCGGTAGCCATAGAACGGTACAGAAAGCCCCCTTCTTCCTCCCCTGCCGCCTTAATCAGCATGGGAATCGTCATTTCCATGGCGTTGATAAATTCATCAGGAAGCTTTTTCCGCCTTCCCATGTCTGGCTTACAGGATTCAACAAGGACTCCTACAAGAGCTTTTGCTTCAACAGAAATAGGTTTCAATAGGAAAGATAGATGGGAAGCCTTATCCATAGATTCATCTATAGATAGAACCTTATGTATGTATTTCTTGAAGGATTTATAGGTGATGAAATTTGTATAATTAGGTTGTATGGAAGACATATTCAAACCGGTTTAAATTTATAATACAAACGTGAAGCGCTTTCGATGGACGCAGTCGCACTATGATGGACAGGTTGTCCCTCTTCACGAAAGGGCGCTTGCTCCGGTGCATCAAGGATCAGGACGGCAGACTCCACCTCCCGGTCATCGGATGGCCCTACATCGGCAGGCGGGTTGTCATTTGAGGCTTTAGGGAGAGGATCGCCCTCATCCATGAAATCGAAGCGCAGTTGTATAAAATCCATGTGTATTCCTCGCATTCATACTGAGTACGAACGCCGGGATAAGGCGATCTTATCGAGACACAACCGTTAGTAACTTTGTTGTTATATGAAGACCTAACTGGGTTATTAGATGTTTTTATACCTGCGCTTAAATTGATTACTTTATTCGTAAGTTTATTTAACTTACAGGGTTCTTTATGGAATAACGCGATTTTGTATTAAATTCCGCTCGATGCACGTTAAGATGCAGTAATAAATTAACACATCAATGACTTGCCGCTGACGGAAATGCTGGGCTTGAAATACAATCTGGATGGTTTGAACGACTGGTGGATCAGTGATCGCGGTAAAAATACCGAAACTCACTGTCGGAAGCTGTGCATCAGCTAAAACCGCTTAGAAGCGATCAAATCCGAGCAGCTATTTGGACTCTTTCTTTCTGCACTTGCCGGAACGAATTTATCGCCGTCGAACGCATAAAGGCGACCAGTACAGCTTTCGCCCGAATAGCTGCCCCACAGCGTGAGTATCAGCCTATTATTTGGTCGAGTTAGAATTTGGAGTTCGGGGTAATCCTCCCCACCAAGGGGAAAGGTTATGATCTTGCCCGTCCGCACATCGCCAACCCAGCTAAATGTGCATGACGTTCCGCAGCCAACGGTAATGATAGTGTAGTGCCCCATCGCAATGGGGTTGGATCGGAAGCCGTTTGTGATAGCCGTTTTAAAACGCAGATACTTTTCACCATCACCGGCAAAGTTCGGTCGAGCACGCTGTCCGCTGTAAACCGGCACTTCATACTTCTTCGCGTCCACACTCTGCGATGCAGCCGGTACGGCGACCACCATCAGCAGGGCCGCGCCTATCATTTTGAAGCTCATAATCCCTCTGATCTTAACACACCAACGTCGCCCACCACCAGATGATCGCGAGCCGCCCGTTGGTATACGGCTCCACGGTTTTGCTGACAACGGCAGGTGGCGTCACCGAGATACATGCCCGCCCCGAAAACAGGCTCAATTCAGCCTGTTCGCGGTGATGAGCATGCGGTTGCCGGTAGGAATGTTGGTCGCCATGCTGATCATTGCCGAACTCGACAGCCAACATGCTCTATTTTGCCCGCAGAGGCCCCGTAGAGCGCGATTTAAGAGGCAAGGCTACCTGAGTAGCCAAATTCCTTTACGCGCCTCCTGCGGCACTTGGAAGGCAAATATCTAATGATTGGATGAAGTACACAATCGAGGAATGACCAATCCTTTAAAATCACAGCAGCTAACATTAGGATAGGTCTCATCGATAGACATGTCCGAGATGTAAATATCGTCCATTTCACCTTTAGAATGTCCTACAACGTCATTGTATACCGCCGACGGCACCTTATTTAAAATCAACATTGCTTTAAAGGCACCCCGGAATCCATGGAAGGTTACTTCTCTTCGTGCGCCTTTAAGCATGCGGTCGCCCAGCGTAGCGGGCACCACTGACTCATTGAAAGTTCGGATCAGCCGCGAGTTCGACCATGCCGGATAGTCCTTCGGTCCAGCCCCCTTTGGCTTCGTAGCCTTCCAGTCTGGAAAGACTCGGTCCGCGCCGCTGCGCTTCACCTTTTCCACATATTCCTTGAAGCCTAAGTCCAACAGGGCGTTGAGGACGGGTACGCAACGAGCCTCATTGTTCTTCACCGAACGATATTCATTCGGACGGATACGTATGTAGGGCGTAGGGCTGTCCAGATCGACCTCATCCAGCTTCAACCCGCCCAACTCAGCCGCACGGCATCCAGTGTAAAGCGCCATTACAAAGGCCCAATATTCGCTACCCGTAAGACGATGCTGACCGGGCTTGAACCGTGCGGTCGGCCCTTCGCATCCTGTAAACCAAGGATGCCGAAAGATGGCGTTGAGTTCCTCAACTCTGAACCGCCTCTTATCGGGCATGATTCGTTTGTCAGTCTTCTTGATGAACGCATTGACGTTCACGCCTTCTGCCGGATGGGTACCGTCATAACGGCCCCGATCCTTCGCCGTCTGGATAGCTGCCTTGATGTAGCGCAGGCGCTTGATGATCGTACCGCCACCAAGGGGACGAACGATACTGCCCTTCCACTTTCCGCCTACGGTTTGTTTGGTCAGGTGTTCGATGAAGGCGATTATGTCATGCTTGGTAATCTGATCTAGAGGCTTGTTTCCCGCGACCTCTTCAAACTGACGTAGCGCATGTTCGGCTTCCGTCTTCTGTTTAACCGGCAGTTCCTTGAACGTGATATAGTCGTTCATCACGGCCCTGATGCGCGCCGTTTCGGTTGCCGGTTTTTCGTTCGCTGTCGTTCTCGCCAGAGCAGGTTTAGGGGTAGCAAGGCCCGCCCTCAAAGCGTGGATACGGTCATAACCCTGCACCATGCCCGCACGGATGGCACCGACAACCGAACCGAACTCAGGACTGCCCGGAACCACTTTTAGCCCCCGTTCTCTTATAACATGCGGGGCTTCGTCCAAGGGGGTCAGGATAATGGCATCATCCTTGCGCCCCTTGTCATGTACGGCGCTATAAATCTGTTCAGCATGAAGATCGAGTTCATAACAGGCATGATCCAGTTCGGCGGCGGCACCGGCATTGGTATCCGCTAAAAGGGTCAGCCTTTCGAACGGTCCTGAGGTAAGATTGCGATAGCGGCTGGCGATGCTGTCCAGTTCCGCCTCTGTAAGCTGCTGGTGGCCCGGCATCGGCGAAGCGTGAGCAAGTGCCGGTCTGTTCATAGCCTGTGCCAGACGGGCCTCAAACTCACCGTGGATAGCGGCAGCGGCGGCAAGCATCGTCCCCCGGTCTTTCGTCCTCAAAGAGCGCCGGAACAGAGGCCGTGATCCGAACAAGGCCGCATAGCGATGCACGTTCCGCTGCACCACCAGCGGAACCCTACGTTCATATTGAAATACGCCATCGCGTTCCCGGACATACCGGACGACCGCTGCCACCGTTCACTTCCTCCAAACCGTGAGTCACACAAAAATCTCACAGCCAGAGGCCCCAGAAACGGCGGATTCGCAAGCCTTCTTAGGTTTTCTACCTTTTGGGCTTCTTACGGGATTGCTCCCGTAGGGGTCACCATTTTCGAAGCGTAGCCTTCATCATAAGCAGTTTCCTGCCGGGATCGAACCGGCAGCGCGGCCGTTCTTCATGCCTTAGCAACCGGCATGGAAGGCAGCAGGACTCGTGGCGTCACTTCATTGGCCGAGCCAGCTTATCATCGTACGTCATGGCCAGAGCGCCGGAAATGTGGCGCGCGACGCCGCAACTGAAGCCCAGTCCGATCGCATAGCCTTGTCCGTGCGTGATGCGGACGTTCCGTTAAGTGGATTGGGCCGTGAGCAGGCGCAGGCACTAGGCCATTGGTTCGGCAGCGAGGCGGAAGATCAGAGGCCCGAGGTCCTGTTGTCGTCCCCCTATTTACGCGCATTTCAAACCGCGCAGATTTTCCGCGAGGTGGGCGGAGCCGCCGCCGAGGAACCGATCTGCTTCGATGAACGGCTGCGCGAAAAGGAATTCGGCATTTTGGACGGGCTGACGACGACGGGCATCCGCAATCTGGAGGCCGACCAGTATGAATTTCGCCAGATGCTCGGAAAATTCTATCACCGGCCGCCGGGCGGAGAGAGCTGGTGCGACATCATCCTGCGGCTCCGGTCGGTGATGGACACCATATCGCTGCATTACGCCGGACGGCGCGTCATGATCTTCACGCATCAGGTCGTGGTGCTGTGCCTTCGCTATATTATCGAAGGGTTGAATGAAGCAGAAATACTGGCGATCGACCGGGCTGGCGATGTCGCGAACTGCGCGATCAGCGACTATGTTTATGACCCTTCCCACGGGCGCAATGGCGGATTGGTGCTGCGCCGTTACAATGTGACCGCGCCGATGGAGGAGGAGGCGACACCTGTCACACGCGAACCCGACGCCATTGCCGGAGCGCGGGGATGACGCCAGAGACCCTCGATAGCGAATGGTTGCGCGCGCACCCCCTGCCGATCCCCGACCATGACTCCGACAAGAATGGGCGGGGCCGTGTGCTGGTGGTTGGTGGAGCGGAATTCGTGCCGGGCGCGCTGCGCTTGACGGGCGAGGCGGCACTGCGGGCAGGTGCTGGCAAGTTGCAGATGGCGACTGTCCGTTCTGCCGCCATGTCGCTGGGCGTGCTGGTTCCCGAAGCCGCGATGACGGCGCTGCCTGCGGAGGAAAATGGCGAGATCGCCGCTGGAGCGGCTGAGCGTCTGGCGCCGCAGCTCGCCCGCTGTGACGCGCTGGTTCTGGGGCCGGGCATGAGCGTGAGTTCCCAGACGGATGAACTGGTCGCTGCCATTTTGGCCGCGACCGATCCGCCGGTCACCATCGTCCTCGACGCGGCGGCGCTGACCTCCGCGCGCGAGCTGCGATCCACCGTCGCCGGGCATGAGGGGCATATCATCCTGACACCTCATCATGGCGAGATGGCTATCCTGACCCGGCAAAGCGTCGAGGCCGTGTCGGCCGATCCCGCGAAGATCGCGCTGCAAGTGGCGCGGGAATTTCAGGCGGTGGTCATCCTGAAGGGCGACCGCAGCGTGGTGGCGGACCCGGACGGAACGTGCCTTGTGCATGAAGGGGGCTGTGTTGGCCTGGCCACTGGCGGTTCGGGCGATGTGCTGGCCGGGATCGTCGGCGGTTTGGCGGCGCGTGGCGCGGACCCGTTGCGGGCGGCCGCCTGGGGCAGCTGGCTGCACGGCCGGGCAGGGCGCGAACTCGCCAGCACCATGGGGCCTGTCGGATTTCTGGCGCGCGAATTGCTGCCGCTGATTCCCGGCCTGCTGGAAGCGCCCGGCAACAGCTAACTGCATCGTTGCGCATCCGAATTCATCTTTGTGCGTTTCGGGTGGATGAGCGACAATTTTTCGGTGCTGCCGCATCTGGTCCCTATCGTCATCGCCTACTGCCTGGCTCTGCCTATCGGCTGGAACCGGGAGCGAGCGGAACGCAGCGCTGGCCTGCGCACCTTTCCTCTGGTCGCCGTCGCGAGCTGCGGCTTTGTGCAAACGGTGGAAGGGATGATGGCGCAAGAGGTGGAGGCGCTGGCCCGCGTGCTGGAAGGCGTGATCGCGGGCATCGGGTTTCTTGGCGGTGGAGCGATCCTGCAACAGAGACATGCCGTCAAGGGCACCGCGACCGCCGCGAGCCTGTGGATCACGGGGGCGATTGGCGTTGCAGCGGGGCTTGGCACATATGATGTGGCGGTGGTTCTCACC
>LLBY010003095.1_pt1 | contig 14156 bp, 6 predicted proteins | sample 1489401 | NCBI WGS metagenome assembly LLBY01 (sample SAMN04092656, study PRJNA295927) | soil metagenome | biome: Soil prokaryotic community; feature: Bulk soil; isolation source: soil from tomato rhizosphere | host: tomato cultivar Hawaii 7996 | place: South Korea | collected 2011-11-01 | reverse complement strand
GCGCGAGCCGACGCTCGAGGCGCAGCGCCGGCGGGCAGTCCAGATAGACCTTGAAGTCGAAGAGCCGCGCGATCGGCGAGGGCCCGAGCAACCACAAGCCCTCCATGACGACCAGCGGACGCGCGGGCCGGGCCTCGGACCCGGGGTGTCGGCGGTGGGTGGCGAAATCATAGCCCGGCGCCCGCGCGTCGCGCCCCTCGCGCAGATCGCACAGCACCCGCTCGGCGCAGTCCCAGTCGATGGCGTCCGGCTCGTCGTAGTTGAGAAGCGCCCGCCGCTCCGCGAGCAGGTCGGGACGATCCCGATAAAAGTCGTCCAACGAGAGATGGCAGGCCTGGTCGCCGAACAGGCTGCGCAAGCGGCCGGCGAGCCAGCCTTTGCCGGAGCCGCTGCCGCCCGCGATGGCGACGAGTCGATTGGGCGCGCGCGTTTTCATCGGGCGTTTTCCGGGACCAGGCCGGCGGTGCGCGCCAGCAGGTCCCCAAGTCCGTCGATGTAGCCGTCGAAGTTGAAGTGCTTGTCCGCCATCTCGCGTCCGCGCTCGCCCATCCGCCGGGCGAGGGCCTTGTCGTGCAACAAGGCGTCGATCCGCGCGGCGTAGCGCTCGCGGTCCATCCACGGCGCCAGAAACCCGTTTTGCCCGTCGATCAGCCATTCGCGGATGCCGCCGGCGTCGAACGCGACCACGGGCAGTCCGTGGCGCATGGCCTCGAGCCCGGTCGCGCCGAAGGGCTCCGGCCAGAGCGAGCTCATCACCGAGAGCGAGGCCTCGCGGTAGTGTTCCGCGATGCGCGCCTGGGGCAGGAAGCCGGCGAACCGCGCCTTCCCCCCGAGGCCCAGCCGGTCGCGGAGGCGCTCGCAGGCGGCGCGGTGGCTGCCGTCCCCGATGATCACGCACTCGAAGGGCGCGGTCACGCGGGCGAGCGATTCGAGCAGCACGTCCACGCCCTTGCCGCGCACGATCTGGCCGGCGTAAACGATCAGGTTGCGCGCGCCGAAGGAGGCCGTGTCGGCCGCGGCGGCGGCGCGCGGCACGGGCGCGTGGATCGCGATCCGGCCGGGGGGGAAGCCGTTGCGCAGGAGCTCGTCGCGCATGTAGCCGGTGGCCACGATCAGGCGCCGGAAGGCGCGGTTGACCTCGATCTCGCGGAGCTTGTCCCGATAGCTGGCCCAGCGCAGGGAAAGGCCGCCGCCGGCGCCGCGGCAGACCGACGCCGCGCAGGGGAACACGCAGTACAGGGACGCCGGGCGCGTGCAGATGGCTCGGCTGATCGGGTTGTATTTGTATCCGCGCATGCAATACAAGTCGTGGTCGTGCACCATGCGCGCGACCGGGACCTCGCCCCCGGCGAGGGCGCGGAGCACGCCGGCGTCGGCCATCTTGTGCAGGAAAACGACGTCGGGCCGGAAATGGGCGAGAGCCCGGCCGATGACGCTCGCGCCCGCGTCGCGGGCGCGGGGGGCCGCCCCCGGCGAGAAGGAAAAACAGTCGGCGAAGACGGCCGCCCACTCGTCCTCGCCCTTGCCGGTGCCCGCGCCATGGACGAGCCCCACGGCATGGCCGCGCTCGGCGAACGCGGTGGCGGTGAGGAGGACGTTGGCCTCCGCGCCGCCGAAGGCGCCGATCTTTTCGTGAACAAACAGGATTCGCATGGGAAAGGGGGAGCGCTTGAAAGCGCGTCGTGTTAGTCACGCCGCGGGCGAAAGACGCGGGTGGGTAAACCCCTCGAAGCGCCTGCGGATTTTACCTCCTCGCCCGGGCGGAGGCGCGGCGGCACCGGGCATTTACCTAGGGTCCGATGGTGGGGAGAAACGCGGCGGACAGGGAACTTTGCGCGCACTCGGGAAACTATGGCGGCGCTCCCACCCATTCTCATGATCCCTCCCATCTCCGTCCTGCTCGCCGATGACCACACCCTGATGCGCCAAGGCGTCCGCGCCCTCCTGGAAGCCCAGCCCGACCTCAAGGTCCTGGGAGACGCCGAGGACGGCCGCCGGGCCGTGACGATGGCGCGCGAGCTGTCGCCCGATGTCATCGTGATGGACATCGCGATGCCCCAGCTCAGCGGCCTCGAGGCCACGCGGCAGATCCTGCGCGACACCCCCGGGGCCAAGATCCTCATCCTCTCGTCCTACGGGGACGAGGAATACGTCCACCAGCTCGCCGACGCGGGGGCCTGCGGCTACCTCATCAAGCAGACGGCGGCGACCGACCTCATCAAAGCGATCCACGAGGCGTACAAGGGCAACGCCTTCTTCAGCCCCACGATCTCGCGCCGTCTGCTGGACTACTACCGCGGCGCGATCGTGAAGGGCCGCCCGCTGCGCCGCCAGGTCGAGCAGCTCACCAGCCGCGAGCAGGAGGTGTTGCAACTCGTCGCCGAGGGCTACGGCAACAAGCAGATCGCCGCCGCGCTTTTCCTGAGCATCAAGACCATCGAAAAGCACCGGCAAAATCTGATGAACAAGCTCAACATCCACGAGATCGCCGGGCTGACGCGCTACGCGATCACGCACGGCATCGTGGAGGACGCGCCGCGCCTGGCGCAGGCCTGCGCCAAGCTCGAGGGCCGGGCGGACAACGCGTCCGCGCCCGCGCCGTCCGCGCCGTCCGTGCCGCGCCCCTCCCTAGCGTAAGGTCCGGGTGGCGAAGGCCCGCCGTCCATCGGGCCAGGCGACCTCCACCTCGACCCAGGAGCCGCCTTCCGGCGCGCCGAGCAACGGCTTCAAGGTGAAGGTCCGGCCGAAAGCCGGTTCCTGGCCGGAGGCCTCCCAGACGATGCGCGCCCCGGCGAGATCCTCCCCCTCGACCACGACCTGGAGTCCCCCGCCCGGCTCGCTGACGATGGTCGCGGGCACGGGTTTCCACGGGCGGGCATGGCTCTCCGTGCGGGTGGCCAGGACAAGCGACGACAGAAAACCACGCGCCTGGTTCACGGTGATGAATTCGCCGGTGACGTTGAACGCGTCGCTCCAGCGGTCGTAGATCGGAAAGGCGCCCGACTCGGCGTCGTCCCTCGGGTGGGTGATGTCGCGCAGCTCGGTGCCATAAACGTCCGAATACGAATACCCGGCCAGGATGTTGCCGATCGGGATGCCCGGCGGGGGTAGGACGCGGCGATCATTCTGCGCGTATTGGCTCACCACCTCGCGCTGCCGCCGCGAGCCGAGGCCGGTCAGGTAGGGCATGTTCACGGGGTTCGTTCCGCCCTCGTAGTTCATGGCGCCGACGAGCGCGTCGAGGCAGGCGGGCTTGGGCCGGGACACGAGGAGGCTGGCGACCGCGAGATCGGCGGCCTGGTCGAGCGAGAAATACCAGCCGCCGCCGCGGAATTTTTTCGTCGGGAGCGGAAAGGGCGAGGCGTAGGCGTGGGCGTCGGACCAGGCGAGCACGTCGTCACCGGCGGCGGCGACCTGCTTTTCGCAGAGCACGAGATAGTGAGCGTCGAGCTTTTCCCTCGGCTGGCGACCATTGGAGGCGGCGAAGACGTAACTGCGGATCGCGTTGCCCCAGGCTTCCGACATGCGCCACCAGCCCCAGCGAAAGGTCCGCGGATCGGCCGGGTCCGGGAACCACTCCAGCAGGCGCTCGTGAAATCCCTCCTCCCCGGTCGCGAGGAAGAGTTCGCAGGCGGCCCAGGCCAGCTCGTCGTTGTGGGTGTAGTTGTCGCCGTAAAAGGTTATCTTCTGGTAGGCGCCGTCCTTGCCGTGCTTCGCGATGGCCGCGTCGAGAAACTTCCAGCCGAGCCGAGCCTGCCTCAGGTAGCGCGCGGCGTCGTCGGGGTAGTGCTTTTGGAAGGACGGCGAGGAGGCGCATTGCGCGAGGGCGGCGACGGCGGCGGCGGTCACGGACGTGTTTTTCGGCCAGACGACCTGCGGGTCGCCGTGCTCGGGGAGCACGTTGGATTCGTATTCGCGCGTCTTCGGATAGACCAAAAAATAGAAACCGCCGTCCTCGTCCTGCAGCCGCGCGAGGAAATCGGCCTCCCACTTCGCCTCCTGCAAAACGTCGGGGATGCCGTCGCCGCTCTCGGGGATGCCGAGGTTGTCGAGCCCGGCCGCGCCCGGCACGCAGTCCAGCGTGAAGGTCAGGTAGTGGACGAGCCCGGCGCTGTTGATGGTGTATTTGCTGTAGTCGCCGGCGTCGTGATGCCCGCCGGAGACGTCCACCGCGCCCTTGCGCACAAAGGGGAACAACTGCGCGGCCTCGCTGGTGAGCCGGGGCGCGAGCTGCGGCGGGTTGTCCGGGCTGGGCTGGGCGGCGTAGCCGGCGACCTTCGTCCAGGTGAAGGGAAACTCGTCGAACTGCGGGGAGGGCACCTGCGCCGGGGCCCGGTGGCAGGCGTCGTGGGTGAAGCGCGTGAAAGGCTCCGTTTTCGCGCAGCCGCAGCGCTGGCCGTGGAGGCCGAGCGCGTAGGTGCGGGCGAAGCCCATCGCGATGCCGTCGTCGATGAGGAAAGGCGGGGACACCCCGAGACCGTCCACCGCGAGCCGATATTCGCCGGGCGTGGCGAAGTCGCCAAAGTCGGCCACGAAGACCTGCTGGTAGGGCAAGGGCGTCATGTTCAACCCGACGTCGGGTCGCGGCGTGAGCGGACCGCGAAAGACCTCCCGGCCGTCGCTCACATCGACGAGCGCGAAGCCGGTACCGGCGGGGATCGGAAGTTCGCCGAGGTCGCCGAGGTAGAGGCCGACCATCGCCTTTTTCGGGAAGTCCGGGACGTAACCTTCCTGGTTCACGTGGATCGCCGGGCTCACGCGGCCAGGATCGGCGCGCGCGGTGAGCGGCGTTTTTTCCGACTCCGCGCCGAGCGCGCCGGAGGGATCGCTCACCACGACTTTCGGCGGCGCGCCGGAAAGATCGAGCGGCGTCGCGAGGCGCAGATAAAGCTGGGTGGAGACGCGCAGGTCGCGCTGGGCGATGGGCGCGTAGGCGGCGCGGCGCTTCCAGCCGCGGGCGGACACCTTCACGGCGCGGCCGTTTACCGTGACCCGGAGCTTGTCGAGCGCGAGTTCCGGGGTGGACGCGGCGCCGGCGCCGAGGGCGTTTTTTATCTTGGTCAGTTTCGAGTCGGGGATCTTTTCCGTGATGACGGTGAGTTCGAGCACGGTGGGCGAGATGACGCGCAGGGTGCGTTCGCCGGGAACGGGCAACGCGAGCGCGGCCCCGTCGGGATCGGAGCGGGTCTGGGCGCCCAGGGGCGCCGCGGCGAGGAGGAGCAACAGAGGGAGGACGAGGCGGATTCGTGGAGCCATGAATGACAAGCTGACCGCGAAAAACGGCGCCGGGCCCCTGGGGTCATTCACCCCTTTTTCCGCGCGACGGCCGCCGTCAGGGCAGCTCGACCAGCAGCCGCATGAAGCGGCGGTCTCCGGCGCCGAGGGCGGTGCCGTCGCGGACCGTGATGGTTTCGGGATTCGCGCCCGTGCGGACGACCTCGGTGGTGTGGATGTTGGACGGGATGTCCCCGCCGCGACCGTAGGCCGAGCCGGCGGACCACTCCGCCAGGTCGGACGACACCTGCACCGTGGCGCGCACGTCGGTGGCGGCGGCGTCGCGAATGAACGTGAGGGTGAGATAATTCTGGCCGCCGACCTGGATCAGGCCTGGCGCGAAAAGGTCCGCGTCGCGAAGATTCGGGTCCGAGCCGGCGGCGTATTCGAGGAGGTTGACGTGGCCGTCCTCGTCCGGATCCGCGTCGGGGCCGCCCACGGCTGGATCGGCGGCGGAGGCCCCGAAACGCGCGGAGCGCCAGTAATCGAAGGGCGACGGGGAGGCGGCGAGGGCCTTGGCCAGATTCAGGCGGCCGCCGCTGACCGTCTTGCCGGCGAGGGCCGGGATCGGATCGGTGTTGGCGAGCAGTCGGGCGATGATTTGCGCGTGGGTTTCGGCGGGGAAATGGGCGCGGAGAATGGCGCAGGCGCCGGATACCATGGCGGCGGCCATGGAGGTGCCGTCGTGGTAGCGGTAGTCGGAGTCGAAGCCGTTCCAGCAGGAGAAAATCGCGGAGCCGGGCGCGCCGAGATCGACCGTCTGCGCGCCCCAGTGGGAGTAGAAGGAGCGCTTGTCGTCTCGGTCGGTGGCGGCGACGGCCACGATGTTGTCGAGCGGGTAGCTGGCGGGATAGAGCGGATCGAGATCGTTGTCCCGGTTGCTGTTGCCGGACGCGGCCACGAAAACGATGTCGGCCTCGCGGGCTGCCGCGATCGCGTCGAGCAGGGCCTGGGACTGGTAGGCGGCGCCGCCCCAGCTCGCGTTGATGATCTTCGCGCCGTGCAGGCGGGCGTAGTCGATGCACTCGATCGCGTCGGAGACGGATCCTTCGGCCGCGGAATCGAGCGCCTTCAGCGCCATGAGGCGGGTGCGCCAGGCGACGCCCGTGACGCCGACGCCGTTGTCGCCGACCGCGCCGATGATGCCCGCGACGTGCGAGCCGTGGCCGTGGTCGTCGGCGGGATCGCCGTCGCCGGCGAGGGCGTTGATGCCGTGCACGTCGTCGATGTAGCCGTTGAGATCGTCGTCGATCCCGTTGCCCGGGATCTCGCCGGGGTTGGTCCAGAGGTTGCCCGCCAGATCCTCGTGGGTCAGGCGCACGCCGGTGTCGATGACGGCGACGATCACCCCGCTCGCGTCGGTGCGCAGGTCCCAGGCCTCCGGGGCGTCGATGTCGGCGTCCGCCACGCCGGCCGGAGCGCCGTCGAGAATGCCGAGGTTGTTCAGGCCCCAGAGCGAGTGGTCGTGGTAGCGAAAATCGTTCGGAACGGCGAGCGCGCGAACGATGTAGTCGGGCTCGGCATACTCGACCAGGCCGCTGGCCTCGAGGCGCTTGATGGCCTCCAGCGGCGAGTCCCCGGGTCGCAGATCCAGAACCACCAGATTATCCAGTCCGGCGCAGGCGCGATGGACCCGCGCGCCGCGCGAGAGCGCGCCGAGCCGGGCGGCGCCGTCCGCATGGAACTTCACGAGGATGCGGTCGCCCCGGAACGCGGGCGCATCCTCCGCCGCGCGTCCGGAGACGGCCAGAAACAGAGCGCCGAGAACGATGCAAAGCCGGCTCGCAAGGCCCGGGCCCGGGCGGCGTCGAGGGATTTTTATCATGGATGCATGCGCACGGAGTCCTTCCATGGGCGGTTTTTTGGTGGGCGGACTGACGCCTAAGAAGGACCCCGCCCGTTTGGGCCGGTTGGGTGGGCGCAAACCGTAATCGGCATGGGGCGGCGGCCCCTCCCCGGTCGTGCCGGAGGCGGGTCTTCACCTCCTATGCGCCCGAGACCGAGTCCGGAACGCCGGTCCGCCGGTCAACGGCGGCGCAACCCATCCTAGTGCCCGCTTCCACCTCCATCTTCCCCCTTTCCCCCATGCAGCAGGGGCTCCTGTTTCATCGTGTCCACGCCTCGCGGCGAGGGCGCGATGTCGAACAGGTGCTCATCAGCCTGCCCGAAGAACTCGACGTGGGCGCCCTCCAGGCGGCGTGGACGCTGGCCGTGGAACGACACGCCATCCTGCGCACGGCCTTTCACTGGAGCGGCACGGAAGGGCCCCGGCAGGAGGTGCATCGGGCGGCCCCTCCCAAGTGGAAGCGGGCGGACTGGCGCGGGCTCTCCCCCGACCGGCAACTGGCGGCCATGGAAGATCACCTGGCGTCGGACCGCGACCGGGGCTTCCGCCCGGAGATTCCCCCGCTCCTCCGGCTGGCCCTGTTTCAAACCGGGGAAAACGAACACCGGCTGGTGTTCACCTACCATCATCTGCTGCTCGACGCCCGCGCGATGAGCGTCCTTCTGGGCGAGGTTTTCGCGGCGTATGAGGCGCTTCGCGACGGCCGCGATCCGGAGCGGCCGCCGGCGTATCCGTATCGCGCATACATCGACTGGCTGCAGGCCCGGCCCGGGCTGGCGGCGATGGCCTTTTGGCGGGAAAACCTGCGCGGCTTCCGCGAGCCGACGCCCCTGCCGGTCGCCGGAGGCGAACCGCTTTCGGCGGACGCCGCCGCCATCCTGCCCCCGGGCGAGCGAGGGCTGGTCCTGCCGGCGGCTTTCCTCGAGGAGTGCAGAGCCTTCGTCCGCGACCTGGACGTCACGCTCAACACCCTCCTGCAAGGCGCCTGGGCCCTCCTGCTCGGCCGCCACGGCGGGGTGGACGAGGCGGTGTTTGGCGCGGTCCGCGCCTGTCGCCACCTGCCGGTCGAGGGTATCGCCACCCTCGTCGGCCCCACGATCAACACCGTGCCGATGCGCGTGGCGCTCCCGCCGGATCGGACGGTGCGGGAGTGGCTGCGCGGGCTGCGCGAGGCGTGGCTCGCGCTGCGTCCCCACGAGACGACCGCGCTGCCGGACATCCAGGGTTGGAGCGAGCTGGAGCGCGGGGCGCCGCTGTTTTCGACCCTCTTCAGTTTCCAGGATCCCGGCTGGGACACGGCGCTCCGGAACCGGGGCGGCGAGTGGGCGGCGCGCGAACTCGAAAACCGCAGCCAGCCGGGTTGTCCGCTGGCCCTCGATGTCGCCGCCGGCGCGCGCCTGCGCATCAAGCTGCTTTACGACCGTTCCCGCTACGACGACGCGACCATCGCCCGCCTGCTCGGCCACTTCCAAACCCTGCTGGAAGGCCTGGTGGCCGGCGCGGACCGCCGGCTGGAGGAGATTTCCCTGCTCGGGCCGGAAGAGCGCCGGCAACTGCTCCACGAGTGGAACGACGCCGCCGCGGCGTTTCCCGAGGACGCCACCGTGCCGGGCATGTTTGCACAACAGGCGGCGACGACCCCCGCCGCCCTGGCGGTGAGGGCGGGCGGGGTTTCCCTGAGTTACGGCGAACTCGAGGACCGCGCGGAACGGCTGGCCTGGCGTATCCACGCGGCCGGAACGGGTGGCGGCTCCCTGGTGGCGGTATGCCTGGAGCGCGGCGTCGGTTTCGTGACCGCGCTGCTCGCCGTCTGGAAGGCCGGCGCCGCCTATGTGCCGCTCGATCCGGCGCATCCTCCCGGACGCATCGCCGCCATCCTGCGCGAGTCCGGCTGCGCCGCGATGCTCACCAGCCGGCGCATCGCGGACCTGGTCGGGTGCGACGGCATCACCGTCGTCTGCATCGACGACAGCGCCGGCCCGACCGAAACGCCCCGGCTCGACTCCCCGACGATGCCGGCTCCGGAGGATCGGGCCTACGTCATCCACACCTCCGGCTCGACCGGTCGCCCGAAAGGCGTCGCGATCCCGCATCGCGGGCTCGCGAACCTGGTCCAGTGGCACCGGCGGACCTACTCCGTGACGCCGGCTGATCGCGCGACCCAGCTCGCGAGCCCCGCCTTCGACGCGGCGGGCTGGGAAATCTGGCCCTACCTCGCGGCCGGCGCGAGCGTCCACGTGCCCGACGAGGAGACGCGCCTCGCCCCCGATCGGCTCGTGCGCTGGCTGCACGAGCAGGCGATCACGCTCTGTTTTCTCCCCACCCCGCTGGCCGAGGCGGCGCTGGCGGAAACCTGGCCGCGCACGACGAGCGTGCGAGCGGTGCTGACCGGCGGGGATCGCCTGCATCGCCGGCCCGCCCGGGATTTTCCAACCGTATTAGCAAACCACTACGGCCCCACCGAGTGCTCCGTCGTGGCCACCTGCGGCGTCGTCGCCCCGGACGGTCCGGCGCGCGCGCCGTCGATCGGCCGGCCCATCGCCAACACCCGCGCCCATGTCCTCGACCAGGCGCTGCAACCGGCGCCGGTCGGCGTGGCGGGCGAGTTGTTCATCGGGGGCGCCGGGCTGGCCGATGGTTACCTGAACCAGCCCGCGCTCACCGCCGAAAAGTTCATCGCGGATCCCTTCGACCCGACGCCCGGGGCCCGGCTTTACCGCACCGGGGACCTGGTCCGCCGGATGGAGGACGGCACGCTTGATTTCATCGGACGCATCGATGAGCAGGTGAAAATCCGCGGGCACCGCATCGAGCCGGGCGAGATCGAGTCCGTGCTGACGGAGCACCCCGCCCTCGCCCTCGCCGCGGTGGTCGGGCGGGCGTTCTCCGGCGGGCCGTTGCTGGTCGCGTTCTGCGTCGCCCGTGGCGCGCCTCCTTCCGCCGGGGAGCTGCGGGGCTTCCTCCAGCAGCGCCTGCCGGAGGCGATGATTCCCGCGACCTTCCTGTTCCGGGAGGAGCTGCCCCTCACTTCCAACGGCAAGATCGACCGGCGCCTGCTGGCCTCGCTCGCGCCCGGGCCGGACCCGCGCCCGCCGGAGGGCGCACCGCCGGAAACGCCCTCGGAACTCGCGCTCGCCCGGATCTGGTGCGAACTCCTCGCGCGGCCGCGGGTCGGCCGCGAGGACAGCTTTTTCGAACTCGGCGGGCACTCCCTGCTCGCGATGCAGCTGATCGCGCGCGCCCGCGCGGAACTCGGGGTCGAGCTGCCGCTGGCCGCCCTGTTCGAGCGGCCGACGCTGGCCGCCCTCGCCGCCGCGGCCGACGAGGCGAAACCCGCCCGGACCGGCCCCGCCACGCGCATCCGGCGGCGAAATCGCCCGGCCGCGGTCGTGCTCGACGAAGCCTGAATTTTTTTGGCCATGAACACTCTTCCCCTCCCCCCGCTCGAATCGCCTCCCGCCCAGGAACTCGCGCCCCTTTCTTTCGGCCAGCAACGCCTGTGGCTGATCGACCGGCTGGAGCCCGACAGCCCGCTCTACAACATCCCCCACCTCATCCGGCTGCGGGGTCGCCTCGACGCCGACGCGCTCGGCCGCGCGCTCGGCGCGATCGTGGAGCGCCACGAGTCGCTCCGCACCACCATCGCGGTCGTGGGCGACGAGCCGGTGCAATGCATCTCGGACACGCCGGACTTCGAGCTGCCGACGACCGACCTCGCGGGCCTCGCCGACGATCTTCGCGAGACCGAGCTCATGCGGCGCGTGAACGCCGAGGCGCGGCGCCCCTTCGCGTTGACGCGGGACCTCATGCTGCGCGCGCGTCTGTTCCGTCTGGCTCGTGACGAACACGCGCTCCTGCTGGTGCTACATCACGCGGCGGCGGACGGCTGGTCGATGTCGGTGCTTCATCGCGAGCTGGGCGAGCTCTACGCCGCCTTCGCCGCGGGACGCCCCTCGCCGTTGGCGGAGTTGCCGATCCAATACGCGGACTTCGCGGCCTGGCAGCGCGACCACCTGCGCGGCGCGGAGCTGGACCGTCTGCTCGGCTACTGGACGGAGCGGCTTCGCGACGCCCCTCCCCTGCTGGAACTCCCGGCGGACCGCCCGCGCCCGCCGTCGCAAACCTATCGCGGCGCGGTGTGCGACCTCGCGTTTCCACCCGCGCTCGGCGCGGCGCTAAAAGAGTTCAGCCGCAAACGGCAGGTCACCTTGTTCATGACGCTGATGACGGGCTTCAAGGCCCTGCTCCACCGCTACACCGGCCGCGAGGACCTCGTGGTCGGCTCGTTCGTGGCCGGCCGCGACCAGCCGGAAACCGAGGCGTTGATCGGCTTTTTCGTGAACACGCTCGTCCTGCGCACCGATGCGTCCGGCGATCCGAGCTTCCTCGATTACCTCGCCCGCGTGCGCGACAGCGCCCTCGGCGCCTACGACCACCAGGACCTGCCCTTCGAGAAACTCGTCGAGGAACTCCAGCCCGCGCGCAACCTCAGCCACGGCGCGATCTGCCAGGTGGTTTTCACCCTGCAAAACATGCCGGTGTCCCCGCTTCGCCTGCCCGGGCTCGAGGTGGACGGCCGGCCGGTCTTCACCCGCACCGCGAAGTTCGACCTCGCGCTCTGGTGCGACGACGAGCCCGACGGACTTCACTTCTCCGTCGAATACAACACCGACCTCTTCGACGAGGCCACGATGCTGCGCATGCTCGGCCACCTGCGCGTGCTGCTGGAGGGCGCGATGGCCGCCCCCTCGGCGAAACTCTCCCGCCTGCCCCTGCTGCCGGCCGAGGAAACCCGTCTCGCGCTGGAGACGTGGAACGACACGCGGACCGATTATCCCTCCGCCCGCACCCTGCCCGAACTGATCGAGGAACAGGCGCGCCGCACGCCGGACGCGACCGCCCTCGTCTTTGAGGACCGGGAGCTGAGCTACGCGAAGCTGTTGTTCCGCGCCGAGGAGCTTGCGCAACATCTCCGCGCGCTCGGCGTCGGGCCCGATTCGCTGGTCGGCATCTGCGTCGATCGCTCGTTGGAGATGGTCGTGGGCCTGCTCGGCATCCTGAAGGCCGGCGGCGCCTACGTGCCGCTGGACCCCGCCTACCCCGCCGACCGCATCGCCTTCATGCTCGAGGACTCGCGGGCCCCCGTCGTGGTCACACAGACGAAGCTGCGCGCGCGCCTGCCCGCCACGCGCGCGACGGTGCTCTGCCTCGACGAGGCGCGGAACGGCTCCTCCCCCGCCCTCGCCCTCCCGTCCGGCCCGGCGCCGGTCCTCTCGCCGGAGAATCTGGCCTACGTGCTCTACACCTCGGGCTCCACCGGCCGGCCGAAGGGCGTGATGATCACGCACCGCAACGTGGTGAACTTTTTCGCCGGCATGGACCGCGTGCTCGACCGCGAGCCCGGCGTCTGGCTCGCGATGACGAGCATATCCTTCGACATCTCGGTGCTCGAACTCTGGTGGACCCTCGCGCGCGGCTTCAAGGTCGTGCTCCTTTCCGAGGAGGCGAAACTCGCCGCCGCGTCCGCCGCATCCGCCGCCCCGCCGGCCGCCGCGCCGGTGCGTCCGCTCGATTTCAGCCTGCTCTATTTCGCCGACGACGCGGGCCCGCGCGGCGCCGCGAAATACCGCCTGCTGCTCGAAGGAGCGAAGTTCGCCGACCGCCGCGGTTTTAAGGCGGTGTGGACCCCCGAGCGCCACTTCCACTCCTTTGGCGGACTCTATCCCAACCCCGCCGTCACCGGCGCGGCCATCGCGGCCGTGACCGAGCGTGTGCGCATCCGCGCCGGCAGCGTGGTCGCGCCCCTGCACCACCCCCTGCGCATCGCCGAGGAGTGGTCGGTGGTGGACAACCTCTCCGGCGGTCGCGTGGACATCTCCTTCGCCTCCGGCTGGCACGACCGCGACTTCACCCTCGCGCCCTCCCGCTATGAATCCCGGCGCGACGTGATGCTGGATCACATGGACGCGGTGCGCCGGCTCTGGCGCGGCGAGGCGGTGGCCTTCCCCGGACCCAAGGGCGAGGCGGCCTTGAAAATCTACCCGCAGCCGGTGCAGGCCGAGTTGCCCGTTTGGCTGACCGCCTCCGGCAATCCGGAGACCTTCCGCGCCGCCGGGCGCCAAGGCGCCGGCCTCCTCACCCACCTGCTCGACCAAACCGTCGAGGAGCTGGCGGAAAAAATCCGCGTCTATCGCGAGGCCCGCCTCGCCGCCGGCCACGACGCCGGCTGCGTCACGCTGATGCTGCACACCTTCGTCGGCCCGGACGACGCCGTCGTGCGCGACACCGTGCGCCGGCCCTTCTGCGACTACCTCCTGAAGTCCATCGACCTGCTAAAATCCCTCGCGACGAGCCTCCACCCCGGCGTCGATTTCCAGACCCTCGGCGCCGAACAGCTCGAGGTGCTCGCTCAGAGTTCCTTCGAGCGCTACTACGGCAAGAACGCGCTCTTCGGCACGCCCGAGCGCTGCCTGCAACTGCTCGACCGGCTCGCCGCGATCGGCGTGGACGAGATCGCGTGCCTGGTCGATTTCGGCGTCGAGACCGACACCGCTCTCGCCGGGCTCGAACACCTCGACGCCGTTCGCCGGGAGCGGGCGCGCGCCACCGCACCGCAGGCCGCCACCGGGTTTTCGTTTCCGGAACAGATGGCGCGCCACGGCGTGACGCACCTGCAATGCACGCCGTCCTTCGCGCGCCTTCTAGCTCAGTCGCCCGAGGCGCTGAAATCGCTGCAACCCCTGGAAAAACTCCTGCTCGGCGGCGAGGCGCTTGCCGCGCCGCTAGCGCGGGAACTGTCCGAATCGGTCGGCGGCGAGATCCTCAACATGTATGGCCCCACCGAAACCACGGTCTGGTCGTCCGTCTTCCCCGCCGCGCGCCAGCCCGCCGACACGGGCGCCGCCGTCTTGATCGGCCGCCCCGTCGCCAACACGCAGGTTTATCTCGTGGACCGCCACCTCGAGCCGGTGCCCGTCGGCGTGCCGGGCGAATTGCTGATCGGCGGCGACGGCGTGGCGCGCGGCTACCTGAACCG
>LLBY010000512.1_pt5 | contig 14211 bp, 16 predicted proteins | sample 1489401 | NCBI WGS metagenome assembly LLBY01 (sample SAMN04092656, study PRJNA295927) | soil metagenome | biome: Soil prokaryotic community; feature: Bulk soil; isolation source: soil from tomato rhizosphere | host: tomato cultivar Hawaii 7996 | place: South Korea | collected 2011-11-01 | reverse complement strand
ACTTAATTTAAAAACCATAATGTTTCCTTGTTGTTCATAAGTAGCTTCTTGTGGAATAACGGTTGCATTTTCGTAAATGGTTGGAACTTGGATTTTTCCACTATTGCCATTTGTTAAAAGTTGATTTGGATTATTAAAAACAGCCCTAAAACTTACCGTTCCAGTGTTTTGGTTTATTTGTCCCGTGCTAGTTTCTATCTTTCCTTTTTCAGAATACATCGTTCCATTGGCAAGTATTAAGCTTACTTCTGGAAAGTTTGCAATCTTTTCTTCTAAATTATTTCCTTTTGTGTTTTGTAGAAAGTTTAAATAATCGGCTTCATTCAAACTAAAAAACGCATATACTTGTTTAATATCACTAACGGTCGTTAAGGGTGTTTCGTCATTGGCACTTACTAGCGAGCCTTCTCTAAATTTAATAGCCCCCACATAACCATCCACTGGGCTTTTTACAGTTGCATAGCCAATATTAGCAGCAATACTACTGTAATTCGCTTGGGCTTGGGCTAAATTAGCTTTAGCAGTTTCTAATTGTACCGAACTGATAATCCCTTTCTCTACCAAGGGGATTAATTTATCCACTTCAACTTTAGCAACATTTATACGTGCCTTAGCTGCTCCTGCATCTTGACTTAACGATTGTGTTTCTAATTTGAATAAAACTTGCCCTTTTCGCACTTTCTGACCTTCATCTACCAACACTTTTTGGATGTACCCCGATACTTTTGCCCGTACATCACTATTTACAATGCCTTCTATATTGGTTGGGTATTCTTGAAACCCCGTAACAGTTTTGTGGCTTACTTGCGCTACAGGAAAAGTAGCTGGCGGCATTTTAGCGGCTTGTTGTTCTTGTTTATTACCACAACTTGATAACACAATTGCTAAACATAGTGTTGCGATTGAATATAGTCTGATTTTTTCCATGTTGCTTCCTTAAAGTTTATTGTTCTTTTCTATGATTTTTGTCCTTAATTTTAATACAGATTTGGTAGCTTCGTCCAAAAACTGAATGTAATCGTCATGAAATTCTAAATCGAATTTTGAAGTGTCATCAGAATTATTGGCGTTCGATTTTTCTTTATAGTCTCTAATTTCAATATGGAGTTCTTTTTGAACACACCAAGTTTCTATCATATCATCAATACCTTGAATAATCGTGTCTTGATTTATTACAAAATATTTTTTTCGGTCTCCCAATTTTGTGAAATAGACAATTTTCTTTAAATCTTGTAAGTGATTTAAATGGGTTGATATGGTGCTTTTACTAGCGCAAAGCTTTAATACCAAATCTTCAAAAGTTGTTCCTACCTTTCCTGTTAGTATGATGTACGACATAATACGAGCTGCAACAGGAGCCAGTTGGTCTTTATTCTCTATAAAAACCCCTAGTTTTTCAACCAAAGCTTTTTTCTCACTACATATATTATCCGGCATAATTATAAAATTTGGTGTAAATATAAAACAGGTTCGTTTTTTTCCGAACTAAACGAAGTTAAAAAATTGTTAAATAACAATACTCACAATAATATTTGCTTTGAAAGAAATAATTTACTAGATTCGTTTGGAAACCGTCTCAAACGCCTTTTCCGTTTATGCTACTTTAAAAACCAATATTTTTTTATGAAGAAATTAGCTTTATTTTTCCTTTTCAGCTTTTTGGCTCTATACTTAAAAGCACAAACTACTCCTTTAAATGTAGATGAGGATTTATACGAAACGATAGGAAAAGAATTAAATACGATGATTTCGGAAGAAAAAGATGCTATGAAAATAGTTTCATTAACCCCTAAAAAAGATTTGATTAATGATAATATTTATGAGTTTTCGGTAGTAGTTATTTATAATTTAGTTTCTAAAGAACAAGCCATATTGAATGTTGGTTTTAATAATGGTATAAGTGAAAAATCCCATCGACTAATTTCCGATGCTTCAAAAATTATAAATAAGGGCGCAAGCTATCATACTTTTAAAGTAAAATCAAAAGTAATTGATTGGAGCGATATAGGAGGTGCTTTTTATGTAGCAACAAATATGTCTGAGCATCCGCATGAAAAAATTTGGAGTCCTTTAGCTAGCGACAGGTTCTTTTTAAAGGTTAACTAATATTTATCTTTACAGTTGTTTTTATAGTGCGCTTTTAAACTGCTCTAAAAACCTCACATCATTCTCGCTTAATAAACGAATATCATTTATTTGGTGAAGCAACATGGCAATGCGATCTATACCAACTCCAAAAGCAAAACCAGAATATTCTTTAGAGTCTATTTTGCAATTTTCCAATACGTTGGGATCTACCATACCACAACCTCCAATTTCTAACCAACCGGTACCTTTTGTAATGCGGTAATCCGATTCGGTTTCTAAGCCCCAGTACACATCAATCTCGGCACTTGGCTCTGTAAATGGGAAATAAGACGGACGCAAGCGTATTTTAGATTTTCCAAACATTTGGGTTGTAAAATATTGAAGTGTTTGCTTTAAATCGGCAAAACTTACATCTTTATCAATGTACAAGCCTTCTATTTGGTGGAAAAAACAGTGTGAACGTGCCGAAATAGCTTCGTTACGGTATACGCGACCTGGAGAAATAGTACGAATTGGTGGTTGGTTATTTTCCATATAACGTACTTGCACCGAACTGGTATGGGTACGCAATAAAATATCGGGATTTGTTTGAATGAAAAACGTATCCTGCATATCGCGTGCCGGATGGTATTCTGGCAAATTTAAAGCGGTGAAATTATGCCAATCGTCTTCAATTTCCGGGCCTTCACTAACATTAAAACCAATGTTAGAAAAAATATCTATAATTTGATTTTTTACTATAGAAATCGGATGACGCGCACCAATTTGAATCGGGTTTCCCGGACGTGATAAATCACCATAAATACCTTTTACTTCCTCTTTACTTTCTAAGGATTCCTTTAAAGTATTTACTTTGTCTTCGGCTGTATTTTTAAGTTGATTTATTATTTGCCCAAACTCCCTTTTTTGGTCGTTGGCAACGTTTTTTAATTCTCCATAAAACTCCTTTAGAAGTCCTTTAGAGCCTAAGTATTTTATTCTGAAAGCTTCTACTTCCTCTTTGGTTTGTGCTTTAAAGGCTTCTGCTTCGGTAATAAGTTCTTTTATCTTGTCTATCATAACTTCCTAAAATGATGGCAAATTTACTGATTTTTTACGGAATTTGATAATGAACATTATTTTTGACAAACTATAAATAATTATTATCGGAAAGATCTGGAATTTAGAAAGAACTGTCTTTTTTAAAGGAAATTGAATTCAATCCGTTAGGGATTGGCTGTTCTTGGGGACTACTTTTTTGTTGCCAAATAGCTAAACAGGGATTTAAAAACATATTCTTAATTTATACTTTTCAAGCATAAATATCCTTAAATTCCTTTAAATTTCTCATCCATTCAATGGACTGATTTAATGTACAGCATCTTTTTGTGCTATTATGGGACAGGTATTTTTCAATTGTGGCAATATTGAAATTTAAATCATCATAAAAAACAATGGCCGACGCGACAATAAAATCATAGTCGGTATTAAATTTGATCCATTGTTTAAGATCAATAGAAAATGAGGCTATCCTATTTGAAATAAAACCAATTTTCAAGTCCTCACCGTAGTGATCTACCAAAGCCATGACGATGTCTTCGCATTCTTCTATACCAATATGTACACCTTCCTTAAATTCAGCGATACAAAAAAAATCCAATAAATAAAGGTTCCCAATGTCCAGGGTTACTTTTTTTGAGTCTATGGCACCATAATAGGTTGAGTTTTCAAATTTCATCGGGGCAATATCTGTTTGATTAAAAATAACATTCTAAATATAGGAAAATCATACGTATATTTGCTGTGAATATGATTTAAAATAAAAATCATCTACTATTCAGAGCACCCATATTCATCATGAACAGATTGAATAACGAAGAATAATTGACAAAATTCTAAAAAATGGTGTGTTTATCTAACATGCGTTTGGCATGACCAAGACTGTATAAGACTCAAAATCAGCCACTCATGTTTTTATATTCGGTTAACTTCAATAAAAACCAAAATCAATCGAAGTGGCATATGGAGTTCATCTTGATTTTTTTATTTTAATTAAAAAAGTTGAGGTAAGTTCCTTATTAATGGATATACTCGGTTTCTAGAAAGTAGTTTACAATGGCTTCTTTCATTAAAACACTTTGTTCACCCGCTTTTAAATGTGGTAAGGTTTCGATGGTTTTGTAATGTGGCCAACCTTCGGCATCCACAAAATCGAGTTCGTAATAGCCATATGGCGTTAGCAACTTACAGATGGCAATGTGCATTAAATCGAGCTTATGGTCTTTTTTAAATTCCCTATCTAACTGCCCAAGTTCCTGCACACCTATTAAATAAATAATGGCATCGAGGTCTAGCATATCGCCATCAGCAAATTGGTTGGATAGTTTTTTTACTACCAATTCCCAGCGTTCTTTTAATTGTTCGTCTCTAGACATGGGTTGAGTTGAAAAGTTTTAAAGTTCAAAGTTAGTAAACTTCTATGTTCTTATGAATAGTTCTGTTTAAAATTCAAAATAAATTGTAGGTTTGTTAAAACAGATTACATATGAATGTTTTAGATATTGTTTTATTAGCCTTTTTAATTTTAGGATTGGTAAGGGGCTTTTGGCGGGGATTTTTTGTTGAAGTAGCATCGTTAGTGGCTTTGGTAGCTGGGATTTATGGTGCATTTCATTTTAGTGATTTTGCTTCTGATTATTTAAAAGAAAAAGTAGATTGGACCGAAAACACCATAAATATTGTGGCTTTTGTTGCTACCTTAATACTTATTATTTTGGCTATTGCCTTGGCAGGAAAAGCATTAACAAAAATTGCCGATTTTGCTGCACTTGGACTCGTTAACAAAGTTTTAGGGGCACTTTTTGGCGGATTGAAAATTGCCGTTATTTTAAGCGCTGTACTTATTGTGCTTGAAAAGATGAACAAACCAATTCCTTTTACAGAGGAAGCAGATAAAGAGGCTTCTGTACTATACACGCCTCTGAAATCTATTATCCCATTGATTTTTCCTAGTTTAATTGTAAATGGAAAACCTATTGGTGATGATTTGGAAGCGGATGAAACTTTACAAACTGGTTTGTAAATAGTTGATAGAATTACTAAAACAGAAAAATTCGGATAGTATTTTAATTCAAGACAAACATATAATCTATATCATCTACATTTAAAATACTATCTTTTCTTTTGTTTATGAACAAGGCTTTTAATTCTTCTACTTCTTGCCTATTAAACATTAAAACAATGTTTTGACATACTGTTGTAATTGGGATTTTTCGCTTAATATTGGTATAAGCATATTTTTGTTCCCAATAGTCAATATCAATTTCTAGAAGATATGTTTTCAGTTTTTCAAAGTGAATTGTACTAAGCTCACAATATATGTTGTTAAACTCTAGGTGATAGGTACCGCAGCTTTCACAAAATGAAAGTTCTCCACTTCTTACTTTTGCTAATGTTTTCAAACTATCGCACATATTTAATTTCTTATATTTTTTTAAGCTTAATACAATTCATTTCCTTTTTTTACCTAGAAGCCATTTAAAGTTTCTTTACAAATGCTTCAATGATATTATTGATATCTTTTTCTTTGTTTGAGAAATCTTTTGAAAATAAATGTTCATACAACGCTTTATCTTCTACTTTTTCTTCTAAAGCTAAATTTACTTTTCTATTAAAAACCTGATCCCATTTAGCACGTACAAGTTTCCAAGGTTGGCTATTGGTTTTCCACCAGTCTTGGGCAGCTTGACATTTACTATCATCTACTTTAGTGTATATATTCAATCCCTTTTCTTGAGCAAGTAACACATCGTCTTCCCCTTCTTTTCTAATCACTTTATCGTTATCTTGATCGTGTATCCAACCTGTTTTGGTAATTTCATGTTTGTTGGTTCTAACGGTTACATTGTAATCACTACGTTTTGTGTATTCACGTCGTGGTAGTGGGGCATCCGTTGTATTTTCCCAATAGCTTTTTCCATCGGCATGGATCCACGTGGCAGAACCTTCGTAACGCGGACTATCATCTACTTGAAATACTTTTTGTGTCCATTGCCCTTTTACTTGGTCTTTTGGCAAACTCACATAATTCCATTTATTGTCAGCATTGTATGTGTATAAGTTGACATTTTCATATAACCAATCTTGTCTCCAATGTTTAATAACATGTTGTCTATCGGTTGGACCCACAATTAATAAATGTTGCATCACAATTTTATTGTCTGTGTCTTCAACCAATTGTACCCACTCTAAACCTTTATCGTGTTTTGTTTTAGAAGGCATATACGTAGAATCATTTGAATACTGAAATGTTTCAGCAAAATTGAAGCTTACTTCATAACAACCACACATACTTTTAATGGCTTTTTGGTCTTGGTTTTTTTTGTTTTGGGCATTACCATTATACAAAAATGTTAATGTAAAAACCGCTAATAGTGTTACTTGTTTCATTTTTAAGTGTTTGATTTTAGTTATTATAATAATTTGAAATTTATTTTATTCTTATTTAGATTAAATAAAAATAACTTATATATTTGTGACAAATTTATGTAGAATGAGTCTAAATAAAAATAATATCCCCATCTTTTTTTTAATTTTTTTTAGCGGTATTTCTTTTTCACAAGAAGGGGTAAGTGCTATACAAGACTCAATAAAAATTAAAAATTTAGACGAAGTTGTTATAACCGCAACCCGAACAGTTAGACAGCTTTCTTCTTTACCACTGCCCGTTCAATTAGTATCGAAAAAAGAAATCCAAAGTGTTAATTCGCTTCGTTTAAGTGATATTTTAAACGAACAAACAGGACTTATTACCGTACCTGATTATGGTGGTGGCGAAGGCATTCAACTTCAAGGTTTAGACTCGCAATACACGCTTGTTTTAATTGATGGCGTACCATTAATTGGGCGTTCCGCAGGTACTTTAGATCTTAGCAGAATTACCATTGGTAATGTGAGGCAAATTGAAATTGTAAAAGGAGCATCTTCTAGTTTATATGGTAGTGATGCGCTTGGTGGTGTTATAAATATTATTACAGACAGCCCAAAATATGGTTTTAATGGAAATTTAAATTCAAGAGCGGGAAGTTTTAATAGCTACGATAGTAGTCTCAATTTAGGTTATAAAAGAGAAACGTTTGCCATTAGTACATTTTTAAACAGCTTTAATAGTGGTGGCTATGATTTGAATAAAAATGATGTCTTAAATACCGTAGAACCATATAGTAATTACACATTAAACTCTAAACTTACTTACCACTTTAACAAGAATACAAACTTGTTTCTTTCTGGAAGGTATTATTCCCAAAATCAAGATTATGTCGCTTCTGAGGATTTAAAAGGTGAAAGTAACATAAGGGAATGGAACACGCATTTAAAACTGAGCCATAATTACAGTAAAAAATGGAGCAGCTATTTTGAGTTTTATGCAACCCGTTATAAGGCAAATGAGTATTTGAATCATACTGATAATTCACCTTTTAACGCTAGCAATTTTAATCAATTATTAGTTCGTCCTGAAATTAGAGCTACTTACAATTTAAATGAAAAAAGTGCTTTTATTGGAGGGTTGGGTTGGAATCATGAAATCTTAAAAAGAACCGATTTTTCAGCAAGCCCTAAGTTTAATTCTCCATACGCATACTTACAATATGATACCAATCCAACTAATAACATAAACGTCATTCTTGGTGCCCGTTTTGATAATCATAGTGAATACCGATCGCAATTCAGCCCTAAAGCAGCCATTCGCTATAAATTATCTAAAAAAATAGCCATAAAAGGCGCTATGGGTTATGGTATTAAAGCGCCCGATTTTAGACAATTGTACTTCGATTTTACCAATGCAACTGTAGGGTACACCGTTTTAGGATACAATGTGGTTAGCACAAAAATGCCTGAATTGGAATCAGAAGGACAAATTGCCAACATGGTTGTGCCACTCTCAGAATTTGAAAATATGCTAAATCCTGAAAATTCCATAAGTTTTAATCTTGGTGCAGATTACAACCCTCTAGCATCATTAAAATTCAACTTAAATCTTTTCAGAAATAACATAAACGATTTAATCGATACACGAGTTATTGCTAATAAAACCAATGGACAAAACGTATTTAGCTATTATAATGTTCATAAGGTTTATACGCAAGGCTTAGAATTTAACACAACTTGGAAACCCAGTAACGACATAAAAATTTCAGGTGGTTATCAGTTACTTTTTGCTAAAGATAAAGATGCTGAAGATGCCTTTAAAAATGGAACCGTTTATGCGCGCGAAACACCAAGCTCACCCTCATTTCAATTAGATAAAAAGGACTATTTCGGTCTTTACAACCGCTCACGACACATGGCTAATGTAAAGGTGTTTTATGAGGTCACTAAATGGAATTTAGATGCCAACATTCGTGGCACTTACAGAAGCAAATATGGGTTATACGACACGAATGGAAACACCTATTTAGATACATACGATGCTTTTGTTGAAAGTTACACTATCTGGGACATCGCTATTAACAAAACGCTCTATAAAAACTATCAACTTGGCTTTGGAATTGACAATGTTTTTGGTTTTACCGATACTCAAAACATTAGCAATATTCCAGGACAAATAATTTACGGAAAACTGAACATTCAATTTTAACAATTATATATAAACACTATGACCTCTTCAAACAAAAACCAAGAACGCAAAATGAACAATAGTAATTTTGCGATCAAATCAATCAAATTTTTAGCAATAGCAGTACTTTTTATGGGCATCGCCTCTTGTTCCGATGATGACGACAAGCCCCTTTTGGAAGTAGAATCTGAAACCTATTCTAATTTACATGCACCTCAATCTGGTGGTCAAGGATCCGGAGAGGCTATCTCTGGTACTTTTACAAAGTTTAGTTTCTCAACAGGGCAAACAACTACAAGTGAAACCGAATGGGATATTGCCTTTAGAGGAACTTCGATTATTATAAATGGCGGCGCATCTTTAGGAACTACAGATGAGCCTGAAAGAACAGGAAATGTATCTGGCTATATTGCAAATAATACTTTTGAAAATGTAAAAACTGTTGATACCGATCTTTTAGGGCAAGACTCAAGTGAAGGGTATGTTTTTTCAGATTGGTACACTTATTCTGGGCCACCAAACCACTTAATTACTGCTACTCCAGGAAAAGTATTTGTTTTAAAAACATATGATGGAAAATATGCTAAAATGGAAATTGTTAGCTATTATAAAGATGCCCCAGAAACACCTAGTGCATTTAACGGAACGGAGAGGTACTATACTTTCAATTATGTATACCAACCAAATGAAGGTGTAATGACGTTTTAATCATGGGAAAATCAATCAGCATTTTATTTATTATACTTCGTTTGTTTTTAGGCGGATTTATGATTTATGGAGGTGTCCAAAAATTCCAGTCACCTCCCATTACTCCTATTGAAGTATTAGAAAAAGCCAATAAATTTTCATCTCCTGAAAATGAACCTACGCTTCAAAAAATATTATATATAAGCGGCGTCAAACAAACAGGCTATTTTTGGCAAGTACTTGGATTTTGTGAACTACTTTTTGGATTTCTTTTAATTATTCAAATCACAGGATTTGTCGGTTCTCTTTTTTTGCTCCCAATGACCCTACATATATTTCTATTTCATCTGTTTCTTGAAGCTGATGAAGTTGGAGAATTAATTCAAACAGGCGGATTATTCGCTATAAATATCGCGCTCGTTTTAAAAGAAAAAGAAAAGTGGAAACACTTGCTTTGGATAAAACCTTTTCAATAAATTATTTAAAAATTAAAAAGGCTAAAAAGTATAGTTCTATGTCATATTGCTTGTCTAAATATTTTAACTTTCTGGTAATCAATATAATTTTTAACAAGATCAACCTGACAAATTAAATTTAAAGGACTTTTTAGCCTCTTTTTTATCTAAGAACTAATCTAAATGATAAATCTCCCGTATGCTTTCAAGAATACTCTCAAAGTCCATTTTTAAATCTATCAGCTCGCCCGTATGCACATCGAACACCCAACCGTGTACTTTTAATCCGCGTTCTCTGGCTGCTTTTTGTACTGCAGCAGTTTTAATAAGATTAACACATTGCTCTTGTACATTAAGTTCTATAAGCCTCTCATACTTTTTTTCCTCGTCGGTGATGTGTTTTAATTCATTTTTATGGATACGATAGACATCCCGTATATTACGTAACCAAGGATTTAAAATACCCAAATCGGCCGATTGCATGGCCGCTTTAACACCTCCACAACCATAATGGCCACATACTACTACATGATTTACTTTAAGATGTTCTACGGCATAATTTACAACAGACATGACGTTTAAATCTATACTAATAACCATATTAGCAATGTTACGGTGTACAAAAACATCGCCAGGACCCAAGCCCATTAATTCTTCGGCAGTTACGCGACTGTCCGAACAGCCAATAAATAAGAGTTCCGGATTTTGTCCTGACCCCAAACTTTCAAAATAATTCGCATCGGAAGCCAACTTCTCTTTTATCCATTGTTTATTATTCTGAAAGACTCTATCTAAGTTCATATGGAAATAATTGTTTGGCTAAAGATACATCAAATTAAAGTGCTTTTATGTCTTCGGAAGAAACCCAACCGGTTTTCCCATCTTGAAGTTTAATTTTTTTCCAGTCATCAACAGTATCTAAAATCTGTACTTTGGTGCCTTCGTGCAACCTGAAGGATTCTTCACTTCTATTGTTCGGTGCATTTTTTACCAAAATTTCTTTAGCAAATACAATGGCAGGTTTATTCTTTTTATCTAAATTGAATTTATGAAATGCAAATAATAACGTAATGCACATTATTGTTAAGGATACTAAACTACCCAAAAAAGCCAATCGTTTTCTTAGCGAGGAATATGCAAAATAGTAGACTAAAAATAAGATAACAAAACAAAAGACAAAGCCAATAGATACTTTTGCCCAAGTATCAAAAGTCATGGTGTTGGCAGCATTATTTAAAATTTTTGATAATCCTGCTTCAGGAACCACATCAATGGCATCAATGGTCATATTTTGTGCAAAGGCCAAATTGTTTTTTATGTCTTCATCGTTAGGTGCTAACTGCAAAGCTTTTTCGTAATAATAAATACTTGGTGCAATGTTGTTTAATTTATAATGGGCATTCCCCAAATTAAAATATAGCTCTGCCGAATGGTTTTTAGTATCTAAAATGGTTTTATACTTATCTATAGCTTCACCATATTTTCCTTCGTTATATAATGCATTTGCCTGCTCAAAAAGGGCATTGTTTTGGGCAAATAAACCAAAGCTGAACAAAAACGATAGGATGTATAATAACTTCTTCATTTTAACGTGCTTGTTTATCAATTAACGAAATGGTTGTTGCTGCTTTTTCATAATCTTCTTGCATGGTTACAATATCTATTGGTGTGTAACGTGCCAACTCGCAACTTTCTAAAATGCTAATAAAGTCTTTAATCACAGTAGCTTCTACTTGCTTTTCTGCAAGCAAGGTATTAATGTGGTCTTTACTTAATTCATAGGTTTCAATGTGCAATTTCGCTTTTAAATAATTATGCAGTGCTTTTTCTAAAGCAATATAAAATACTTCTTTTTGACCTAGCGACTTTTTGGCATGGCTCAAGTATTTTCTAGCTAGTTTATCGGCTTTTCTAATTTTATTTCCATAAACATCGGCATCTCTTGTTGCCTTTTTATTTCTAATTACAATTGCTAACGGAATTGCTAAAAAAGGCAGTAATAACAGGCTCCAAAAGGCAGTTGTTTTAAAAAAGGCTGTATTATTTACACTTACAAAATTGGTACTCGTTTTAATAAATGCAAACTGATCTTTGTTAAGTAAAACAGGTTGTTTTCCGTTATTTGCAACAGCTGCGTTATTAGAATTGGCATTGTTTAAAGGACCACTTAAAACATCTAAAACAATTTCATCGGAAGTTAAACGCTTATAACTTTCTGTTTTTAAATCGAAGTATGAAAAAGAAATACTTGGTATGGGATATTTTCCTTTATATTGAGGAACAATGGTATAACTATCGGAAATAGACCCTTGCATACCGGATAGACTGGTATTGACCTCTTCTTTGTGTTCGGGTTCGTAAACTTCCAAAGAACTTGGTAACGACACTTTAGGCAGTTTAAAAAGCTTTAAATTCCCGTTTCCTTTAACAGCCACTTTTAATTGCAAGGATTCGGAAGCTTCTAGACTTGTTTTTGAAGGTGAAACCTCAAAACTAAAATCACCTACGGCTCCAGAAAAATCTAAAGGTTTGCCTTCTTCCGGCAAGGACTTAACGGTAATGGTACTATTCCCGGCAGAGACCACTTTGTTGGTACGCGTCATTAAAAGGCTTCCAAAAATATCGCGTCTGTTGGTCGGTACGCGCAAAGCAATATCTAAACTTAAAGGTTCTATATTAAGTTTACCCGTTTTTTGAGGATACAATACGGTTTTCCTTAAAACCAAAAAGCGATAGTCTTCCCCTTTGAAAGTACCGTTTTGTACTTTTTGACCTTGCGTATCTATATTCTGACTCCAAAAATCGTTATAACGTGGACTATCAATTTCGTTCCAATTATCAACAGCAATAGATGGAGATACATATAGTTTATATACCACTGTAATGGCTTCATTTAAATACGGATTGGTTTTTGAAATTTCAGCAACTAAATGAACATTTTCCGAAGCTATATAATCTGGATTATTAGGGTCTTTGGGTATTTCTACAGCAGCGGTAACTTCAATAGTGATAGGCACTGTTTTATAAGTTTCCCCATCAATATTAATAGTTGCCTGAGCAATGGTAAACTGACCTCGGCCTTTGGGTGCTAAGAAATAGCTATAGGTTTTTTTAAAACTTCTAACACCATTAATCCACGAATTGCTAACCGATTGGTTTGGACCTCCAACTACGGTGAAATTAGAAAAATCCGGTGGATTAAAATTATCCCCATCTCGGTTCATTTCAAAATCGATACGCAAACGCTCATTAACCCCGAGCTTTTGTTTGCTAACCTTGGCTTCAAACTTAACCTGAGCCGAAGCCATACTTGTAACAAGTATTATTAATAGTATGTATGTGTGTTTAATAAGTTTCATAATGATTTACGATTTTTGATTTACGATTTACGATTTTTGATTTTTCTCAATTTCAAAATTCGTAATTCATAATTCGTAATTCGCTTTACCAATCTTTTTCTGTTTTTACTTTAACACCTTTTTGTTTTTCGGCATTGATTTTTTCTTGAACTTTTTGTTCTTGGTTATTCATGGCTTCTAACAAACTCTTAACCTGTTGCGGAGACATTTGACCTGGACGGGGTTTGGGCTGCTCTTGTTTTTCTTTATCATCAGCTTTTCCTTTATTGTCTTTTTCTTCTTTAGGCTTTCCGTTTTCATCTTTCTTATCGTCACCCTCTTTTTGATCTTGATCACCTTGGTCTTTTTGGTCTTGGTCTTTCTTATCGTCCCCTTCTTTTTTGTCCTGATCCTTTTTGTCGTCCTTTTTATCCTTATCGTCTTTCTTATCGTCTTGTTCGTCCTTTTGTTGTTCAGCACATATTTTGGCTAAACCCAAATTATATCGTGTTTCTTCATCAGTTGGATCGTTTCTTAAGGCGTTTTTATAAGCTTCGACAGCTTCTTTACACTTTTTGTTTTGCATAAGCACATTGCCTATGTTGTGGTAAGCTTTGTGTTTCTCAGGTTTTGAAGTAGCAATTTTAGCGGCTTGATCTAGTCTATATAAAGCTTCTTCATAGTTTCCTTTTTTAATATAAGAGTTTCCTAAATTATAGATGCCTGCTACGGTTGTTCCTTGTTCTGAAATGGCTTTTCTATATTCCTTTTCTGCTGAAACAAAGTCGTTTTCACTAATTAAATTATTGCCTTCATACACATAATTATTAGCTTTTTTAGCCGCTAATAATGCTTCCTTTTCCTTCTCTTGCGAAAAAGAAAAAGTAGTTGTTAACGTCATTATAATTACTAGTATATATTTCATTTTACTGTTTATTAATCAACTTATAAATATATAAAACCAAACAACGGCCTCTAGTTAAAGGTTTTATAAATGTTAGATTTATGATTAACATTCTAATTTCAATCGTAAATCAAAAATCGTAAA